>ENA-ORDC01002181-ORDC01002181.1-marine-metagenome-genome-assembly--contig:-NODE-2181-length-12493-cov-3.454172_pt1 | contig 12493 bp, 13 predicted proteins | sample MGYA00237783_ERZ508515 | MGnify/ENA primary metagenome ERZ508515 (study PRJEB26186, sample SAMN06268792) | marine metagenome | isolation source: Eden Landing Ponds, San Francisco, CA, USA | place...
GCGAACCGGCCACTCCTGCCGCATGGCGATCTCCTCGCCGTTCTCCAGCGTGACGACCGCCTCGTCGACGGTGAACTCGCCGGCCTCGGCCGCCTCGACGGTGCCGCCCTCGTAGCCCGGCGGAACGAGCACCTTGTGGTCGATCTGGACCGTCTCCTCGACGACCCCGACCACGTCACCCGGTGCGACCTCGTCGCCGACCTCGACGGTCGGCTCGAAGCCCCACTCCTTCTCGAGGTCGATGCCGGGCGCGTCGACACCGCGGTCGAGGAACGCGCCCATCTGCTCTTCGAGGACGTCCAGCGGACGCTGGACACCGTCGTAGATGGAGTCCAGCATGCCCGGCCCGAGGTCCACGGAGAGCGGTTCGCCGGTGTTCTCGACCGGTTCGCCCGGCGAGACGTCCGACGTCTCCTCGTACACCTGAATGGTGGTGATGTTCCCTTCGATTTCGATGACCTCGCCCATCAGACCCTCGTTGCCCACGTAGACAACGTCGTTCATCTTGGCCGCGAGGTCCGTGGCGGTCACGACCGGACCGCTCACGCTCTCGATGACGCCGTCTTGCTCGACGTCCGTTTGCTGTGCTTGACTCATTATTACTCGTCTTCCTCCATCAGGTCGATACCGATCGCCCGCTTGATCTGTTCGCGGAGGCCGCCCGCAGCGGCCCCCCCGCCCAGCGTCACGAGTACCGGTTCGACGCTCGTTTCGACGTTCTGTCGGACGGTACGCGAGAGGTGGTCGAGATCGTCGTCGTGCATCACGACGATGCCGACGCCGTCATCATCGAGCATCTCCTCGACCGCGTCGTCGAGCTGTTCCGGTTTCTCGTCGTCGGGGACGTTCGCGAAGCGGCGAACGCCCGCGAGACGGAACCCCGTCGTGAAATCCGGACTCCCGATGACGCCGATCTCCTGGCTCATGTTACCACCAGCTCCGCCTCGATCTCCTCGGGGTCGAGGCCGGCCTCCCGTCCGCGCGCGATCGCGCGGATGTTGTCCGTCTCGCGCTCCTTCGCGAGCACGTACGCGAGCACCGGACACACCGACAGCGGATACCGGCTCGACAGCGTGTCCGAGTACTCCAGAAGCGCCGCGTCGAGCGCGTGCTCGAAGCCGATGAGGTCGTCGGCGTCGGCGAGCTCGTCGAGCGCCACGTCGAGTTCGTCACCGTACACGGACTCACGCACCCGAGCGACTAATTCGTCGGGGTTCGACGCGAGGCCGGCGAGCTCCGAGGCTGCGAACAGCCGACCGCCCTCGATGTAGAACTCCGCCGGATCGATGTCGGCGCCGGAACGGGCGATACGCAGCGCGTTCCGGAGGTTCCGGAAGTCGATCTCCGCCCGGAGGAACTCGATGTACAGCTCCTCCGCGCGGTTCGGCTCCGTCGGCAGGTTCGCCAGCAGGTCCGCGTAGTAGGCGCGGTCGACGGCGTTCTCCAGCGGAACGAGCAGCCCCTCCGCTTCGTACAGCTCGTACGCCTCGTCGAGCCCCGCGTCGAAGATGGTGCCGTCGAGCAGCTCGACGACCTCCTCGATGGAGCCTGCGTCGACGAGTGCCGACAGCTCCTGGTCCGAGAACTCGCCGGCGCGGATGAGGTCGTCCTCGATCTCGCTCGCCGACGCGTCGGAGTAGAGCCCGCGGAACACCGTCTTCACGTTCCACGCGTCGAACTTCCGCAGATAGCGGGCGACGTAGTCGTACAGCTCGCCGTCCGCCCATCGAAGCAGGTCGTCGAAATGCTTCGCGAGGTTCCGGTTCAGCGCGTACTCGATGAGGTCGACGCCCGAAAAGCGAGAGCCGAGCGCGTTCATCTCGGTCTCGTACTCCGACTCCTCCATGAACCGCGCGATCTCGCCGGGTCCCATCCGCACGAGCTTCCGGTAGTCGTCCTCGCCGAACAGCGAGGAACGGCGCGACCGGACCCGCGCGGTGACGTATTCGTAGTTCGCTGTGCCCTCCTGTCCGACGCTCATCGTTCCTCGAAAATCTGCTCCGAGATCTCCCGGAGGTTCTCCTCCCACACCTCCGCGAGCACGGAGTCGAAGGTGTTGTTCACGCGGACGCGGGAGGCGTCACTCTCGACGACGACGCCGCCGAGACAGTCGTGCTCGCCGGCGTACTCGAAGCCGTCGTAGTCGTCGAGCACGTCCTCGAGCAGCGCCTCGTCGTCGGCGCGGCCGTACACGAGCACGGTGTCCGCCTCGTCGAACTCCGTCGCGGCCGCGTCGAGCAGCGTCCGCGTCAGCTCCTCGCGCTCCTCGCCGTCGATGTCGGCGATGGCCGCCTCGACACGCTCGTGTACGTCCTGAAGCGCCTCGCGGCGCGCCTCGAGGCGTGCCTGCTTCGCCTCGAGCTTCGCGGAGGAGAGCCGCTGCTCGCGCTCCTGTTCGATCTCCTGTTCCACTTCGCGTTCGGCCTCCGCGACGATCTCCTCGGCGTCCGCCTCCGCCTCGGAGACGATCTCCTCGGCGCGGCGCTCGCCCTCGGTGCGGATCTCCTCCGCACGCGCGCGGGCATCGTCCCGAATGTCCTCTACGACCGTATCAAGGCTCATGATTGGAAAAGGTGGGCCGCTGTTTACAGCGTGAGGAACACGACGACGAGCGCCAGAATGACGAGCGTCTCCGGCAGGACCGTGAGAATGAGGCCCCGACCGAACATGTCGTCGTCCTCCGCGATGGCGCCGACCGCCGCAGCACCGATACCGCGCTCCGCGTACCCCGCGCCGAACGCCGCGAGCCCGACGGCGAGGGCGGCGGCGGACGTCGACGGGATGGCCGGAGCGTTACTCTGCAGGATAGGTGCGATACTGCTGAACAGCGTGGTGGCGATGTCGTACATTATTGCTCTCCGAACGGTGAAACGTCGGCGTACACGACCCATAAAACTTCCCAAACGCGGTCGCGAGGGCCTGACGCGCCCGTGTGCCAACTGCTGCCACTATCCGTGTCACGAACGGAGAGAACTGCAGGGAGCGGGCCGCTACTCGTCGGTCGTGAACCGCCGCTCGTAGCCGAACGGTTCGTAGTCGCGACCGCCACCCTCGTAGAACTTCCCGAAGAACTCCACGTACTCCAGGCGGACCGCCTGCAGGCCCGCGGAGGTGATGCCGAGCACGAGCACAAGCAGGTGACCGAGCACGAGCACCACGAGCCCGAACAGGCCGCCGAGCACGAGCATCACGGCCCCCTCCGCGTTGAACAGCCCGGAGAAGATGACCCAGCCTTCTGCCTGTGCCTCGGCGACCTCCTCCGGACTCGAGAAGAAGAGGAGATGGAACTCGCCGTTGTGGGCGTACGCGCCGAAGGTGAGCAGGTTCACGGCGAGCGCCATCCCGGCCTTCGCGAGCAGCACCGCGGCGAGCCGGGTGTAGGAGACGACGTGACCGAACGCCTGCGTGATGGACTCGATGAGGCCGATACCACCCTCCGCGGCGACCACGAGCACTAGGCCGATCAGCGTCACGACCAGCATGAGGTCGACGACGATGCCACCGACCGCGAACAGGTCGACGGTCGGGAAGCCGTTGAACCCGAGCGGGATCGCGACCGTGTCGGCAGCGATCTGCTCGCCCGTCGCCGGGTTGGTCATCCCCTCACGCGCGAAGACGCTGTACATGAACGGGGGCTTCGCGTTCAGTGCGGTCCGCGAGAACACCCATCCCCACAGCGCCACGGTGAGGACGATCCACGAGCCGCTCTCCATGAACGCCTCCCGGAACCCGTGATCGAGGTTGTTCACGAAGTCGAAGAGCCGGCCGACGGCCATATGCAGGACGCCGGCGACGACGCTGAGCAGGAGCCACGCCTGCGCGTACGCGATGTAGTGCGGCTGGAGCCCCTTGTGGATCGGCGCCGACCCGCTCGGATACAGGATGTAGCCGAGCTGATGGAGGCCGAAGAACTCTCCGTACAACACGCCGAAGACAGCCGTGAACAGCCCGGACAGCACGCCGATCCCGCCGAGCGCGTTGATCACATCGGAGTCGAACTTCGAGATGAGCAGGTAGCCGAGCCCCATGTAGAGGAGGCCGTAGCCGAGGTCGCCGATCATGAACCCGAAGAACAGCGGGAACGTCAGGAACAGGACGATCGTCGGGTCCAGCTCGGAGTACTTCGGCTTGTTGATGACGTCGACGAGCGCCTCGAACGGCTTCACCACGCCGCTGTTGCTCTGAACGACCGGCGGCGCGCCGCCGCTCATCGCGAGGTCGCCACCCGCATGACCGCCGTCCGTCGCAACCTCCTCGTCGGTCGGGCCGCCGTCGGCCGCGACCGCTTCACCGCCCGCGTCGCCGTGTGCGGCATCGTCGGTCGACCCGGTGGCGAAGCCGTGTTCGTCGTAGTCGGCGCGCTCGAGCTCCTCGACATCGACGTGGTCGCCGACGGCGTCCTGTAACCCCTCGGCGAGGTCGACGAAGTGCTCGGTCGGCAGCCACCCCTCCGCGACGAACGCGTTCTCGCTGGTCGCGAACGAGAGCGGTGCCTCCCGCTTCTGCACCTGGACGGAGAGCTGCTCTTCGGCCGCGAGCAGGAACCCCGCGACCTCCTCGCGAAGCTCGTCGATGTCCTCCTCGACTCGGTCGAGGTCGCGTTCGAGCGTCCGCTTGCGCTCGCGGAGCTCCTCGACGTACCCCTCGGGGTCGTCGTCGGCCTCGGGCACGGCAAGCGCCGTGAAGTTCGCGCCGACGAGCGCGTCCTCGATGGCCACGTCGCCGGGGTAGACGAAGACGGCCATCGTCTCTCCCTCACCGAATATCTCGTGCCGTTCGACGCCGTCCGCGTTCGCGAGCGCCCGGCGAACACCCTCGCGGTCACCCTGTCCGACGCGCACGGAGAGGTTGTCGTACCCCTGCAGCAGGTCGAGGTCGATGCCGAGTTCCACGAACGGCTCGACGGCGTCGAGCTCCTCTTCGACGCCGCGCAGTTCGTCGTCGAGCTCGTCCCGGCGGTCGTCGAGTTCGTTGACCTGATCGCGCACGTCCGCGAGCTCGCTCGACAGCTCGTCGTCGTCGAGCACGCGGCTCGGCCCCTCGTAGTCGTCGCCGTCGATGTCGAGGATGCTCTCGAGCGAGCGGACGGTGACGAGCTGCTCGGATATCTCGTCGGCCCCCTCCTCGGGGGTGCCGGGGCTGAACCCCTCCCACTCGCCGTCGTAGTCCGTCATGTCGAACAGCCGGAGCTCGTGGACGGCCTCGATGACATCGTCCATCACGCGCTTGGACCCCGTCACCGAGACCCGGCTCATTCGTTCAGGTCTGAGCATGCACCGCCTCCGTGAACCGGTCGAGCACGTCTTCGACCACCTCCTCTTCGCGTTCCGCCGCGCGGTTGTGGAGCTTCTCGCGCTCGGCCTCACCCTCGGCGAGGATCGTCTCGGCCTCGGCCTCGATCTCCTCGCGGGCCTCGGCGAGCTCCTCCTCCTTGAGTTCGGCCGCCTCCTCGCTGGCGGTCTCGCGGATCTCCTCGGCCTCGCGGCGGGCCTCGGTGATCTGATTCTCGCGTTCGGTCTCGGCCTCGGCGATGATCTCGTCGGCCTCCTCCTCGGCCTCCTTGATTCGGTTTAGAACCTCTGGCCTCGCCATATTCGTATCACGAGTGGGTTGGGAGACGGCATATATGGTAGTTGCGAAACGCGTGGCGTAGGCTGGCGGGGGGAACACAGTGCGAGCGGAAGCGAGCGACGCGCGCCGAGCCGAACGATCTGTCGAGGAACGCGACCGGAACCACGCCACGAGGTGCCGAATCCGTGAAACTATGCCGGTCCGGGTCCAACGTGGCGGTAATGGGAATTCTCGAGAACAAGGCACGGGCGCGGCTGTTCTACAAGTACTTCTCGAACCTCTACGACACAGTGAACCCGTTCATCTGGAACGAGGAGATGCGCGACCAGGCGCTGGAGTGGTTCGACGTCGACGACGGCGACCGCGTGCTCGACGTGGGCTGCGGGACGGGCTTTGCGACGGAGGGGATCCTGCAGCATACCGACGACGTCCACGGGCTCGACCAGTCGGACGGACAGCTCTCGAAGGCGTTCGCGAAGTTCGGCCGCGACGGCGACGTCCGCTTCTACCGCGGCGACGCCGAGCGGCTCCCGTTCCGTGACGACGCGTTCGACGCGCTGTGGTCCTCGGGGAGCATCGAGTACTGGCCGAACCCCGTCGCCGCGCTCCGGGAGTTCAAGCGCGTCACGAAGCCGGGCGGCACCGTCCTCGTCGTCGGCCCCGACTACCCGGACTCGACCGTGTTCCAGAAGCTCGCCGACGCCATCATGCTGTTCTACGACGAGGCCGAGGCCGACCGGATGTTCTCCGCGGCCGGCTTCGAGACGTTCGACCACCACATCCAGCAGCGCAAACCCGGCACGCCGCGCGCCATCACGACCGTCGCGCAGGTTACGGAAGACGGCGACGAGTCGGAGTCGGCGGCCGAAGAGACCGCCGCCGCACAGTCCTGACAGTCGCGTCGAGGGGTCGCCACGCCGCTGACCGTCGAGTCGGCCGCTCACTCCTGCACCGTCGTCTCCGCGCGGACCACCGGCACCTCGTCCGTCCGTAGCTCCACCGTGAGCCGCGCACCCGACCGGAGGGTCGGCGCGTTCGTCGCCGCGAGCCGGAACGTCGTCCGTTCGCCCGGGGTCCACGTCCCGTCGGCCGCGGCGTTGAACGCGCCCGACGGCGCCCCCCGATAGCCGGTCGCCCCGACGAAGGGGACCGGCGGCTGGTAGCGTAGCGGCTCGCCGTCCACCGTGAGTTCCACCCGAAGCGAGTCGACATCGAGCGGCCGGCCGCCACGGTGGACGAGCGTCACCTCCCCGTCGGCCGTCGCCGTGACCGACACCGCGGCTGACGGGGCCGGAGCAGGCGGGGAGACGGTCACGACCGTGCCGACCGCCGCGCCGGCGACGACGGTCACCGCGAGGAGACAGACGACGCCGACGACGGGCGAGACGGCACGGTCGTCAGAAGAGCTCGAGGGCACGCCGGGGGTGGTCCCGGCTTCGGGCTTAAACGTTCGTGGCCGTCGCGGAGACGTTCCCCCTCGCCGTCTCGGCGGTGACGACGAACGTCCCGTGTGGTGCGATGGTCCACAGCGTGTCGGCGTCGGTCGTCCCGAGCGGGTCGTCGTTGAGCTCGACGGTCGCGTCGACCGGCTCACCGGTTGTCGCGTTCGTCACGTTGACCGCGAGCGGGCCGTCCGCGTGGGTCGCACGCAGCGTGACACGGAGCCCGTCGCTGGTCACGTTGGCGACGACTTCGGTCGGGAGCGCGGTCACGTCCTGTCGCTGTATCTCGTAGAACACCTCCTCGGAGGTTGCGTCGTAGTAGACGACGAGGTCACGGTCGCTGACGGTCCCCTGCGGATGGTTGATCGCAATACCGTAGACGCCGGCGTCGAGGTAGTACGGGGCGCTCGTCAGCACGGTGTCGGTCGGCGGGTCGGTGGTGAACACCCACGGGTAGAGCTCCTCCATCCGGTTCTGGAACGCATCGATGGAGATCGGCTTGTCGGCGAACCGGTCGTCGAAGCCGCCGGCGTACAGCGCTTCCCGGATGTACCGGGTCGAGAACTCGCCTTCCGTCACCGTGGAGAGGACGAGACCGCTCTCCGCGGCCGTGATGTAGACACGCTGTGCGGTAGTGTTGCCGGCGGCGGCCGCGGCGAGCTGCGACCGGACCGGCCCCTGAAGCGGGACGAGCCGGGCTTTCAGCCGAGATACCTCCGTCGTCGACACCGGTTCGCCGACCGCGCGGTCGTACGTGTACAGCTGGTTGATCGTGGTCTCCAGCGAGCGCGCCGCCGTGTGTATCGCGACCAGCTCTCGGACGAGCCCGTCCGTGGAGAGCTCGCCGTCGACGTACGCGGACACGGCCTCGCGCTGGCGGGTCGTCAGCTCGTCGATGCGAGCGTCGATACCCTCAGCGGTTCGGAGCACCACGGCCCGTCGTCGCTCGTCCGTCTCCGCGGCGGCGAACTCCTCACGGAGTTCGACGGTCGAGTAGCGGCCGTGCATCGCGGCCGACTCGACGCCGATCGCCCCGCCAACGTCGAGTTGGGTCGTGTAGAAGCCCGAAGTGGTGCGCGCGTCGTCGGGGAGCACGAGCCGGGCGGTCGTGTTCGGGGACTGCTCTATCGGACCCACGGCAGGCGCGCCGGCCGACGCCACGGGCGACGACGTGACCGCGTCGGCGTCGTCGGTGGCGACCGGCACGGCCGCGACCGTCGACGCGAGGAGGAGCAGTAGGGCGACGCCGACGGCCACGAGCCGCGGGAGTCGGGAAGCGCCCGCGCCGTCCGAGCCGCCGGCGCGAGAGTGGAGGGGACCGAGCATACCCGGCCGTGTGGCCGGCAGCGGTAAAAGTCGCTCCCTCCGAACCGGATATTTCGGGGGGTCGATGGGAGCGAACAAATCTCGGAGCGGCCACGAGACGTTTTACGCGGGGCGGAGACGACGTAGAGGGAAAGCGTTTTGCTGGAGGCCGGCCCAGCCCGTGGTATGCGGTTTGGGCCGCGGCTCGCCCTCCTGTGCCTGCTCCTGCTCGCGGCCACTGCCCCGCTGGCTGCCGTCGAGCCGGCGGCGGCGACACCTGCAGGGCAGTCGGAGGCGAACGAGACGCTCGCCCCGGAGTCCACGACGCTGACCGTCCAGCTACGGGCGGACGGCGACGCGACGTGGACGGTGAGTACCGCGTTCGTTCTCGAGGACGAGAACGACACGCAGGCGTTCGAGCGGCTCGCAGCGGACTTCGAGGCCGGGAACTCCGACGCCACGTTCGACATCGCGACGTTCGAGCGGGCCGCAGGGGCCGCGAGCGAGGCGACCGGCCGCGAGATGCGGATTCGAAACGTGCGGTACGACACCCCGGTCAACGAGACGGAAAACACCACCGTCGGCCGGCTCGTCGTCCGGTTCCGGTGGACGAACTTCACCGAGGAAGCGGGCAACCGGATCCGTGTCGGCGACGCGTTCAACACGACCGACGGGACGTGGTTGCCAGGGCTGACGAGCCGACAGACGCTCGTCGTCCGTCCCCCGCCGGCGTACAGCGTCGAGACGGCGCCGGTGCCGCCTCGTGACGGCGTTCTCCGATGGGAGGGGCCGACCTCGTTCGAGCCGGGGTATCTCGGTCAGGTCGTCTACACCGGCGAGACGCCGACGCCGAGCCCGTCGCCGACACCGACGCCGACACCGAACGGCCCCGACGGTCCGAGCCTCGGCGCCGTCGAGCTGATCGGCGGGGGGCTGCTCGTGCTCGCGGCGTTCGCGCTCGGCGGCTACGCGCTCGCACGCCGCGACGGCGACCCGTTCGACGGCGCCCCGGCCGGGACGGACGGCTCGGACCCGGGCGCCGGCACAGGTGCTGCCGAGACGAGTGACACTGCAGGCGCGGCGGCTGGAGCCGCGGACGAGCCGGTCGACGACGAGCCCGACACGGAACTGCTCTCCGACGAGGAGCGAGTGGAACACCTGTTGGAGTCGAACGGCGGCCGGATGAAGCAGGCGACCATCGTCGAGGAGACCGGCTGGTCGAACGCGAAGGTGTCACAGCTCCTCTCCGCGATGGACGAAGAGGGGCAGGTGAACAAGCTCCGCATCGGCCGGGAGAACCTTATCTCGCTTCCCGACGAGGAGGTCGCGGAGTTCGGCGACGACGGTGACGGCGAGCGGTAAACGAACCGCCCGATTCGCGGCGTTCGGAAACGTTTAACCACGAACCGCCGTCATCTGTAACCGAAGAGTATGAAGGTACTTGTCACCGTAAAGGAGGTGGCGCAGGTCGACGACGAGTTCGAGATCGATGGGCTCGACGTCGACGACCGTTACCTCGACTACGACCTCAACGAGTGGGACGACTACGCGGTCGAGGAAGCGGTCCAGCTCTCCGAGACCCACGACGACATCGAGGTCGTCACCGTCACTATCGGCCCCGAACGCAGCGAGGAAACTATCCGCATGGCTCTCGCGAAGGGCGCCGACCGTGCCATCCGCATCTGGGACGACACCCTCGCAGACACGGAGTTCCTCGACGTCTCCACGAAGGCCAACCTCCTCGCCGCCGTCGTCGAAGAGGAAGACCCTGACCTCGTCCTCTCCGGCGTTCAGGCCGACGACGATTCGTTCGGCGCAACCGGCGTCGCACTCGCCGACCGCGTCGGCTTCCAGTGGGCCGCCGTCGTCAACCAGCTCGAGCAGGACGTCGAGGCGAACGTTTCGAACGTCCGCCGCGAACTCGAAGGAGGCATCGAGGAGCTCACCGAGATCGACGGTCCCGCCGTGTTGACGATCCAGACGGGTATCAACGAACCGCGCTACGCCTCGCTGCGCGGCATCCGGCAGGCACAGCGCAAGCCGCTCGACGTGCAGTCGCTCGACGACCTCGGCTTCGACGACAGCGTCGTCGAGTCGCCCGTCGACCTCACCTCGATGTACGAGCCCGAATCCGAGAGCGACGCCGTCGTCTGGGAGGGCTCGCCCGAGGAGACCGCCGGGGAACTGGCTGAGTTCCTCCGCGAGCAGGGGGTGGTCGAAGGATGACCGTGCTCGCCATCACGGAACACCGCCGCGGCGAACTCCGCGACCCCTCCTTCGAGGTCATCACTGCCGGCCGCGAACTCGCCGACGAGCGCGGCGGCGAGCTGCACGTCGCGGTCATCGGCGGCGACGTCGACACCTTCGCCGAGCAGTGCAACCGCGAGGGCGTCGACGCGGTCCACACCGTCGACCACGGCGAGGAGTTCAACCACGACGTGTACACGCAGGCGATCGTCGCGATGGCCGAGGCCCACGAGCCGGACGCCATCGTGATGCCGAACACGGTGAACGGGCTCGACTACGCACCTGCGGTCGCCGGCGCGCTCGACCGCCCGCTCGTCACGGACGCTGTGGACTTCGACGCCACGGGGACGCTCGAAGTTACCCGCGAACAGTACGGCGGCAAGGTCGAGACGACCGTCGAGGTCGACGCCGACGCCGTCGCACTCACCATCCGGCCGGCCGAGTGGCCCAAGGCGGAAGGCACCGGGGACGCCGAGGTCGCCGAGTTCGATGTCGACATCGACGAGTCGGCTGTCGGCTCTACGGTGAAGGGCTTCGAGGAGGTCGGCGGCGGCGACGTCGACATCACCGAGGCGGACGTCCTGGTGTCGATCGGTCGGGGCATCGAAGAGGAGGATAACCTGCCGCTCGTCGAAGCGCTCGCTGACGCGCTCGGGGCGACGCTGTCGTCGTCGCGCCCCATCGTCGACAACGGCTGGCTGCCGAAGAACCGGCAGGTCGGTCAGTCCGGGAAGGTGGTGACGCCGGACGTGTACATCGCCATCGGCATTTCGGGAGCCGTCCAGCACGTCGCCGGCATGAAGGGGTCGGACACCATCATCGCCATCAACACCGACCCGAACGCGCCGATCATGGACATCGCCGACTACGCCATCGTCGACGACCTCTTCGACGTCGTCCCACAGCTCATCGAACAGTTCGGCGGCGACGTCCCGAGCTGAACCCGTAGCTGTTCCCTGTTTTACTGCTGTCGTTCAGCCGCCGCGTCGTCGTCGAACGCGACCATCAGCGCCCGGAGCGGCGGCACCAGCGCACCGACCGCGGCCACGAGAAGGCCGGCGAGCCCGAGCGACCCGTCGGCGGTCGACAGCGCGTACGCGACGGCGACGGCGATGATAACAGCCGGCGACCGGGTGAGCAGCGTCTCGCCGAACCGCTTGAGCCGGTCGGCACCGCGACGGTAGCCGACGGCGTAACAGCCGGCGCCGACGAGGACGTATGCGAGACCGAGCGCGAGGCCGGTGAGGACGAGCGTGAACCGCGGGGAGTACACGCGTTCGACTGAGAGCGGGCATGTGGTCAATCCGGCGGTTCCGAGCCGTGGGACGACGGTTCCGCCCGTTCCGTCACCTACTTGCGACGGCGGCCCCTCCGTCCGATAATGGAGTATCTCGAGCGGCGACGCGAGCGCGTCGAGGACCGGCTTGAGGCGGTCCTCGCTGGCGTCGAGCCCGACGACCTTCGCGAGCAGGTCGAGCACGTCTCGCTGTCGGGCGGGAAGCGCGTCCGGCCGACGGTCACGGTGCTCGTCTGTGAGGCGGCCGGCGGCGACCCGGACGGCAACGCCGTCGAGTTCGGCGTCGGTATCGAGCTCGTCCACAACGCCTCGCTCGTCGTCGACGACATCATCGACGAATCACCGGTGCGCCGCGGCGTGTCGGCGGCCCACGCCGAATACGGCCACGGACCGGCCATCATCGCCTCGGACGGCCTGCTCGGCGAGGCGTTCGCGCTGTTCTCGCGCGACGAGTGGGCGATGGAGGTGGTCGCGGAGGCGATGGTCGAACTCGGCGAGGGGGAGGCGACGGAGCTGGTCGCCCAGCCGACGACGGAGGCGGAGTACATGGAACTCGCGCGCCGGAAGACGGGCGCGCTGTTCCGCGCCGCGGCGGAGCTGGGGGCCGTCGCGGCCGACGCCGACCCGGCGA
>ENA-ORDC01002182-ORDC01002182.1-marine-metagenome-genome-assembly--contig:-NODE-2182-length-12489-cov-3.941750_pt1 | contig 12489 bp, 10 predicted proteins | sample MGYA00237783_ERZ508515 | MGnify/ENA primary metagenome ERZ508515 (study PRJEB26186, sample SAMN06268792) | marine metagenome | isolation source: Eden Landing Ponds, San Francisco, CA, USA | place...
CGGTGCCGGGCACCGTCGCCGCCGTGCTCGGGCGCCGTCTGCAGTGGCAGTGGAGCCCGCTCGGATACGGTCTGCTCGGTGCGACCGGGACGGTCTGTGTCGCGCCCGCCTTTCTGGTCGGCGTTGACTGGCAGACGGGATGGACCGCTCTCGCCGCCGAATGGCCGGCCCTGCTCGTCGTCAATACGGGCTGCGCCGCCGGACTAGGTTGGGCGCTGACCCAGGTCAATCAGCGCCAGGCATTGCGGCGCGATCTGCAGCGGCACGCCGAGGAAGCCTTCAAGCTGTCTCAGGTCGCCAGCCGCACGAGCAATGCCGTCATCATCACGCGCGTCGATGGCACGATCGAATGGGTCAACGAGGGCTTCACCCGCATCACCGGCTACAATCTTGACGAAGCGGTCGGCCGTCGTCCCGGCGAGTTGCTGCAAGGCACCGAGACGGATCCGGAGGCGGTGGCTTACATGCGCGAGCGCCTGCACCGCCACCAGCCGTTCAACGTCGAGGTGATCAACTACGCGAAGGACGGACGGCGCTACTGGATCGAGATTGATTGTCAGCCGATCATGGAAGACGGCCGTGTCACCTCCTTCATCGCGATCGAGAGCGACGTCACGGCGCGCAAGGAGGTCGAGCTCAATCTGCTGCGCGCCGAGCAGGTCGGCAACATGGGCCACTGGACGTTGTGGCCCGGCACCGGCGCCATTCGCTGGTCGGATCAGACCTATCGCATTTTCGGGCTCGAGGTCGGCGGGCCCATGCCGGATCTCGACGACGCCATCGCCTTCTACCATCCGGACGATCGCGAGGACGTTCGCGGCATCATCCAGGCCGCGATTGAGCAGGTGGAGGGCTTTTCCTTTCGCAAGCGACTGCGTCTCGAGGGCGGCGTCGTCAAATGGGTCGACATCCGCGCCGAGGCCAAACCGGCCCCGGACGGGAGCGTGGCCCACTTCTTTGGGACCATTCAGGATGTCACGGAACTGGTCGAGGCGACGACCCAGCAGCAGTGGCAGCACGATCGTTTCCGCGCGATGGCCGAGACCATTCCGGGGGTCACCTACCAGTGGGTCCGCTGGCCGGACGGGAGCGAAGGTTTCACCTATCTCAGCCCGAACGCGGAAGACGTCTTCGGGGTGCCCGTCCGAGATCTGTTTGAGGACTGGACGCGTGTCGCCATCCAGGGCGGGGATCGGGAGCGATTCGTGACCTCGGTTGCCGAGGCGCTGGAGCGCCGCGGCGACTGGTCCTTCGAGGGTCGGCGCACGCATCCCATGAAGGGCACCCAGTGGCTGGCGGCGAACGCGAAGTTCGTCGCAGGACCGGACGGCGAGCTGATCTATAACGGCATCATCGTCGACCTAACCGAGCAGCGACGGGCGAACGAGGAGCTGCGCTTGAGCGAGGAGCGGCTGCGCATCCTGATGGACGCGCTGCCGGCGGAGATCGACTACGTCGACGCCGAGGGTATCGTGCGCTACGCCAACCGCGCCTGCCGGCTTTCCATGGACGAGCAGGGGGCGCCCGAAACCGGTTACCACTGGACCGACCAGTGGAGCGGCGACGTGCCAGTGCAGTCCAGAACAGCGATGGAGCATGCCTTCAGCGGCGAGCGGACCTCCTACACATCGGAATGGCGCCCGCGTGACGGCGATACAGAGCGGGTCTACGAGGTGACCCTGGTGCCGGAGATCGGTGCCGACGGCATCGTCCGGGGGGTGTTCGGGATCGCCTTCGACGTCACCGCCTACAAGCAGCGCGAGGACGAGCTGCGTGCGGCCCGCGACGCAGCGGCGACGGCCAGCCGATCCAAGAGCATGTTCCTGGCGACCATGAGTCACGAGCTCCGGACCCCGTTGAACGCGATCAACGGCTACACTCAGGTCATGGCCGAGGAACTCTTCGGCCCGCTCGGGAACGAGCGATACAAGGGGTACGCCAGGGACATTCTGACGAGCGGGACGTACCTGCAAGAGCTCATCGAGGGGTTGCTCGATCTCTCGAGCTTCGAGGCCGGCAGCTACGAGCTTGCAGTGCAGGCGGTCGACCTGTCGGCGACGGCAAACGAGACGATCCGCCTGCTACAGACGAAAGCGCACAATCGGGGTGTCGAACTCGATCTGGCCGTTGCCCCGGACATCATGATCCAGGCGGATCGGCGCGCCTTGAAGCAAACGCTCGTGAACTGTTTGGACAATGCCGTGAAGTTCACGCCGACGGGCGGACGGGTCCGGTTGGGCGCTTACGCCAGTGAGGGAATGTGCCATATTTGCGTGGAGGACACCGGCGAGGGGATCCCTGAAGACAAACTGCCGTTCGTGACGCAGCCATTCTACCGGGTCCAAGCCGGCAGCGACGGCTTTACCGCCACCTCGTCAGGCGCGGGCATCGGCCTGGCGGTCGTCGCGCGCTACGTCGAGAGCATGGGCGGTACGTTGCGCGTGGACAGCACCGTTGGCCAAGGGACCACGGTCAACATAGATCTCCCCTGCGCGGCGGCTGCAACGTCCCAATCGGCCGTAGCGTGAGACCGCAAGACGGCAGACCATACAGACCAGGGCGGTGAACGTCCCTTGCCCGTCGCAAGGTCATCCTATGAACTCTAAGCTAAACCATCTCTTGTCTGGTGACGGTGTTTCCGAACCAGATTGGCCGAAAACACAGCCGCGACGAGAAAACTCGTCACCGTCAAAACGCCGGCTCCCGTCTGTCGATCGGCGTGGGGTCAGGACGCCGATCGACGTGTTATCTCCCTGATATGTTTAGTTGTTGCATTTTTTACCCCCGGCGCCGATGCACACTCTCAGGCTCCGGAACCGAAAACAACAGCTCAAGATACGTCCGATAATGGCCCAGCTGGGCCGCGACCACCTGCGGATCCTTCAGCGTCTTTGAGACGATGAACGAGCCCTCGAAGATCACCGTGATCAGGTCCGCTAAGCTGTCGAGATCGACGTCGAGCTGCGGTGGACGCTGCTCCGCGACTTCGCGCAGCTTGACGCCGAGCTTGTCGCGCCAAGTGCGCATGGTGCAGCGGATCGGTTCCATCGTGGCCTCGTCGAACAGCCCCGCCTCGTAGCAGTACGACCCGAACAGGCACCCGGGATAGGGCTCGGTCAACTCCTCGGCAGCCTCCTGGAACAACCCGACAAAGATCAGGACTTGCTGGAGCGGGTCGCGGCTGAGCTTCTCCGCCCGCGCCATTTTCGAGTCCAGATGGCCCAGGTCCAGCTCCACGTAGCGCTCGACGAGCGCCTGGGCCAGCGCCGCCTTGCTGGCGAAATGATGGAAGAAGCCCCCCTTGGTTACGCTCGCACGCTGGACGATACGGTCCACCGACGTGGCCGCGAAGCCGACCTCCAGGATCAGCCCTTCGGCGGCATCCATGATCGCGGTGCGGGTGTTGGTGCCGTCGCGCGGCATAATCCCTCCTGTTGCCCCCGATGCAACCTAACCGACCGACCGGTTTAATCAAGTCAGCTGCCGCGGCGCTGTTCCTGTATCTCAACCGATCTCTGAGAGCTTGGCTTGACTCAACGCTCCGATCGCGTAACGTACCGACCAGTTGGTTTGTACGCAGGGAGGCGCGCCATGACCGAACATGCTAACGTCGCGATCCAGGCGGATCAGCTGGACGCCGCGCGGGCGGAAGCCTTTACGGACCGCGTGGTCGACATCCTGAACTCGGGGGCCCTGGCGTTGATGACCTCGATCGGCCATCGCACCGGGCTGTTCGACGCGATGGCGGGGCTGGCGCCGGCTGACAGCCGCGCTGTCGCCGAGACGGCGGGGCTCAACGAGCGCTACGTGCGGGAGTGGCTTGGGGCCATGACGGTGGGCGGCATCGTCGAGCACGACCCCGATGCCGGCACCTACTGGCTGCCGACCGAGCACGCGGCGAGCCTGAGCCGCGCCGCGCCGGCCGACAACCTTGCCGTGTTCGCGCAGTACGTCGGCCTGCTGGGATCGGTCGAGGACGACATCGTGACCTGCTTCCGCAAGGGCGGCGGCGTGCCCTACGAGCGCTTCGGGCGCTTCCACGAAATCATGGCCGAGGACAGCGGCCAGTCGGTGCTGCCGGCCCTGGAGGAGCACATTGTCCCGCTGGTGCCGGGCCTGGCGGAGCGGCTGCGCACCGGCATTCGCGTGCTCGATGTCGGCTGCGGGCGCGGCCACGCCCTCAACAAGCTGGCCGGCCTGTACCCGAACAGTCAGTTCGTTGGCTACGACCTCTCCGAGGAGGCGATCGCCTTCGCCCGGGCAGAAGCCGAACGCCAGGGCAACGCCAACGTCGCATTCGAGGTCCGAGATGTCACCGACTTCGACGCCACCGCCGAGGCCGGCGTCTTCGATCTGGTGACCACATTCGACGCGGTGCACGACCAGAAGGACCCGCTGGCCGTGCTCAAGGGCATCCGCCGCGCGCTGCGCGACGACGGCGTCTACCTTGCCCAGGACATCAAGGGCTCGAGCCACCACCACGGCGACCGCGACCACCCGATTGGGCCGTTGCTCTACACACTCTCCTGCATGCACTGCATGACTGTCTCGCTCGCCCGCAACGGCGAGGGCCTCGGCGCCATGTGGGGCAAGGAGAAGGCCCGGGAGTACTTCCGTGCGGCGGGTTTCCGCGACGTCCAGGTGAATGAGCTCGACCACGACGTCCAGAACTACTGGTACGTCTGCCGGCCATGAGCGGCCGGCGCCGGTGAGACGCCGGCTGTCGCGGCGATCTGCCTGCCGTCCAGCGCTGCCGGCGCAGCTTGACGATCTATTTGCAGGTCGCCTGAGCAGTCGGCTCGCGCAGCCGATGCAGCCCCGAGAGCCGGTCGTCGAGGCCGGCCAGTCCCTCGGCCTGGTATGTGAGTCGGCTCGGGGCAAAGCGTCGATTAGCAAGCCAACTATCTGATTCATAATAGTTAAGCTGGCATGACGCTGGCTCCGTTCCACACTGAGAGCTAGCAAGGTCACCGGAATGCCCCAGAAAAGACCCGGCTTGCCGGTCGGCTCGTGCATCCTCAGCTGGCACGCTGATGATGCCGTCGAGATCAATGTCGGTCCGCCCGGGAGTGAGAACACCGTCGCGCTCCGCCGGTGGAGGACGCCCCAGCGCGTCACGCAGACGGTGCCGCTAAAGGGGGATGGATCATGCCGAAACCGCGCTTGCTGTCCTGGAGCATCATCGCGCTCCTGGGTCCATTTCTGCTCGCATTCGCTGAACCCGCGGCGGCTCAGGAACGGCCGCTTTGCCGCGGGACGGTGTTCTCGATCGAGGAAGAGTTCCGCTCGCAGGGACCCAGGCCGTTTGACGGCAACCCGATCGTATCCGCCGGGGACCTCCTGGTCCGCGACGCCTCCACCAGTGGTGTGCGGGTGTGCGCGCGCAACCGGGATCTCGTTGGCCCGTTCGACGTGCGCGAAGATCTGGGCGTGGATGCGGTGGACGTGATCGATCCGGATAAGCGGCTGATCGCATTTTCCACCGAGCTGGACAGCCCGCACGGCAACTTCGGCCACGGCGACCTGCTGGCAACCAACGGGGCAGTGATCCCAGCGGCGGTGCTGCTGCAGAACTTCCAAAACCAAGGGCTACAGCCGAACGTCGGGCTGGACGGCGTCCATTTCGTCGGCCCCCGCGAGGGGATCGTCAGGCTGCTGGAGGCCGTCGCCGAAATCGGACGCGAGGGGCTTAGGGACTCGCCGGGCCGGCTCTTTGGCCTCCTTGAGCGCAACGAGCTGGACATCTGGATCTCAATCGAGGGCACGAGCCCGACGCCGGAGGCGCCGGCGATTCTCGACGGTGACGTCCTGTCGGTCGCGACTGGCAGCAAGGTCGCCTCACAGGCGGCTCTGCTCGACCCGCCGATCCCGGCTGGGATCCCGAACCGGGGCGTCGACTTCGGCGTCGACGCGCTGACCGCCGACCGCGCTGGCAACCGCAGTTCCATCGTCTTCTCAAGCGAGATTCTCTATCGCGGCAAGCCGCCGTTCACCGACGGCGATATTCTGCGCATCGGCGGGGCCGTGGTTCTCGAACACACGGCTTTGATCGTGCCGCTGGAGCCGGCCGCAGACTTCGTCGGCCTGGACGCGCTGGCAATCGACCGGGACCAGCGCACCGAGGAGCCGAATATCCAGACGCTGTGCGGCGACCGCGACGTCGTGGACTTCAACGGCGGCCGGGTCCCGGTCAACGCATCCGGCACCGGCCTGTGGCGCGCCAACTTCGCCACCATGCCGCCAGGTGAGCCGCCGCGACGGCCGTGCGGCGCGCATGTTCCCATTGACGGCTTCCTGCCCGAGACGGGGGTGACGCGCTTCCGGATCGCGGTCCGTTCGGCGGGCACGCCGGCTCCGATGCCGGGCGACACCTCGGTGGCAACAGGAATCGTGACTAGATGGCAGCTGCGCGGGCCGCATCCCGTGTTCGGTTGGTGCTCGGCGAGCCCGGCGGCGCGGGTGCCGCTGGAAACCGACGCCGACGGCTGGATGGATGCGAGCGACTACCGCGAGAGCAAGCTTGGAACGCCGGGTGGCCACACGAACGGGTGCGCCAACTCGGGCCTGCGGCTGGCGGTCTGGAACACCGCGGCGCTGCCGGCGCCGGAGCGCGACGGCCATCACGTGGTCTGGCTGGAATGGGAGGACACCGGCGGCACGATCCACCGGCGGCCGTTTGACCACCACATCCAGCTAGACAACACCTCGCCGCAAATCGCCGCCTATCCCAACGGCCTGCAGGTTAAGCTGGCCGACGGATCGGGCGAGATCGTGCCGGCTTGCGGGGAGGCCCCGTCTGAGGATTCGGAGTTCGAGGTCTGGGCTCAGTTCGCCGACGACTACTATCACGGCTTCCGGTTGACGGTGCACGGCGGAGAGCCGCCGACTTCGCACAGCTTCGCCAGCGCCGACGGTGACAGCTTCCATGCCTACTTCGAGCCGCACGACGGCACGTCCGGGCTGAAGAACACCGATCTCACCGGGACCACGCCCGATGTGACCACGGTGCACCTGCGCAACATCGACATGACCGCGCTTGGCGATGCGTTCAAGCGCTGCTGCTACCTGCTCCGCATCAGGGTCCGCGACGCGGCGATCCGGCACGGCTTCAACGGCCGGGTAGCCAACCCGATCGGCGCACACGAGAGCAGCGCCTTCACGACGTTCCAGGCCGGGAGCTGAGGACCGAACGTCAGCGGACTATGCCGGGGGTGGCGCGGTCAAAGCTGCGCTACCCCCATAGCTGCCTATCAGTCGTGGTTTTGCGCCTAGAGTGTGGCCTCAGATCAGGAACCATATTCGCGCTGCGATGAGGGCGACGTTGGCTTCGAATGTGGTGCTGAGCTTGTCGAAGTGGGTTGCGAACCGTCGGTAATCCTTCAGCCGATTGAAGGCGCGCTCGATCCGGTTGCGCTTTCGGTAGAGGTCGGCGTGTTCACTCGGGCGTTGGCCGTCGGTGCCCCGGCGCGGAATGACCGGCGTCAGCTCCTGGTCGTCCAGCCAGGCACGCAACTCGTGGCTATCGTAAGCCTTGTCGGCGATCAGCGCGCGGGTCTCCAGCGGCGCGTCGTCGACCAGCTCCCAGGCGGCCACCATGTCGTGGCGCTGGCCGGCAGTCAGGCGGAACCGCGGTAGCCGGCCGCGCTCATCGCAGACGCCGTGACACTTCGTGGTGCGGCCCCCACGCGAGTGTCCAATCGCCTCCGCCTCGGCGCGTTCGGCGCTGGAGAGTCCCCCTTTTCGGCGCCCGCCGCCGCGCGGTGCGCCGGGACCACGGTGGTGTCGATCATCTCCAGGCTGCTGGGATGGCGCTGCTGCAGCTCCTCGAAAATCCGCTGCCAGATCCCTTGCGTCGCCCAGCGCCGGAACCGGTTGTAGATGGTGGTCGGTGGGCCGTAGCGGCTGGGCACATCGTCCCAGGGAATGCCGGTGCGCAACACTGGCCTGATCCCCTCAAACCGTTCCAGTCGCTATAAGCGAGCGTCTGGCGCCCAGGCCGCTCCTATAGCGCCTGGACCGGTTTGAAGGGGGCAGGCCAAGCCCTATAGTGGAAGGTCACCACGAATCGCATCGATTCCGGCTTCCGCACACGCGGCGTCTTCCGATCCGCTCGGTGCCCCGGAGACGCCGACGGCACCGACCATCGTACCACCGGCCCGGACGAGCACGCCGCCGCCCAGCATCAAGGCGTTCGTGACGTCCCGCGCAGCCGCCTGAGGCGTGCCGGACTTGGTGTTGTCGACGAGTTCGGTTGTGTTGGTACGGAAACTCACGGCCGTCCAGGCTTTGCGGGTCGCTGTGTCGGGCGAATGCGGGCCGGCATAGCGGTCGCGTAGCATGGCTTGGGGCACGCCGAAGCGGTCGACCACAGCAACCGCGACCTGGAAGTCATTCTCCCGGCAAGCAGCCATCGTAGCCTGCGCCAGTTTCATGGCGAGGTCCGGGTTGAGGACCTGGAATTCCACAAGTGCGTCTTGCGCCCTGCTCGGGCCGGTTCCAGCACCTGCAGACAGCAGCAAGGCAAAAACAATGAGGCCGAGGCGTTTCATCGTGGCACCTCCCTGTCGTTTGGGTTTATCGGGTTCTGCGCGTGGCATCCCCAGGCGGGCCCAACGGGCGGCCTGAGCCTTCTCGGTTCCGACGCTGATGCCTCTACCTTCTCGACTATATGAACCGCGGCGGCCAGCGATATGGAGGAGACATATGGCCGAGTTTGACTGACCAACGAGGGCCTACGGTCGGGCGAGATCAGAGTGCGCGCAGACAAGCCGCGTTATCGTGCAGCACAAAGGGGTCAGGCTTACTCGATCTTGATGTAGGCGAAGCCTTTGCTTGCAAGCTCAGCGACCTCGACCACGCCCGACTCCACGGATTCGACACCCTTGTAGACTTTGTCCTTTGGCAGACCCACCTCTTCGCGCGTGATGTCACACAGCTCAAGCTTCACGTCATAGGTGTTCTGAAGGCTCATCAGGCGCCCTTTCAGATCCTCTCGACGCTCCTTCAATGCCGCATCCGTTTCAAACGGCGTGCCTTCGAGCTCGTCATCGGTGAGGAACCGGATCCCGTACGAATTGAAGACGACGCGAACGTCATAGTCGCGAAGATCGTTCTGGTAGGTGGTCACCATGTTGTAAATGCTGGTGAGCATGGAGCTGAACCGGCGCGGGTCCTTGAAATCCGCATGGTAGACCACCTTGGCGGGGCCATCTCCAAAGCCCTCTTCGGCCACCGCGGTATGCGCCGGCAGGACCGCGCCAGCGGCCGCAAGCACGACCGTTATCGCGACCGGAGCGACCAACCGGCGGAGCGCTCGACCGAGACTGAAGGTCGGCTTGGTGACACGCGGTTGCATCATTCACCTCCTGGGGTTGCGACGGAACGACGATCTGTGACTTGAGTGCCCCTGAGCGCGGTCTGCTGCATGCTTCGAGCGAAGGCAAGAGGCGGGTGCGTCGAGAAACACTCTCTGTGTTCTAGACGCCCTTCGTTATCCCCTCAAGTGAGACAATCGGCGAGGTCTATTGGTTAACCGGTGAGGCCGGATCCAGAAGATACGCCAAGATGTGGGCGATCTTCTCCTGAGTCAGAACCTCATTGGCGCCGAAACGGGGCATCTTGGTGCAGGGGAAGAACGCATGCGGATTGTAGATGACTTCGTAGGTATACTTCTTAGTCTGCTCGCTCGTGCCGCGTTCCTTCCCATATCCGATCAGACTCGGCCCCAGAGTGCCGGACCGGATGGCCTTCTTCTCTTCCAGCCTGTGACAGTTCATGCACAGGCCGCCGGTCTCGCGCGAGCTGTGGTCGTCCACCTTGTGGCCCACCCGGAAGCCGAATGCATTCTCGGCTATGGCTTGGCCCTTCTTCCAGTCGCCGAGTTCAATGCCGCCGTCCGGGTAGGTCATGGACTTCTGGGCCAGCTGGGTCACGGTCTGCACCGTGGCACTGTCAATCTGACCGCCCTTCAGTTCGGAACACGTCTTCTGCAGCTGGTCCTGCGTCAGGCGATCACGCACCGTGCCGCCTTCCTGGGTTGCCTCATCCGTGTTGAACCCCCTGGCCTTGAAAATCAGGTGCTCCGCCAGTTCCTCGGCGCTCATGGCCGTGTAATCGGCGTTGTCCGACGATCCGGCCACGGCAGGTCCGCCGCCGACTACACACAGCAACGTCAATACAAGGGCAGCACGCCCCAGCTTATGGGGGATCTCGCGGTACATGATGATGCTCCTCAAGCTTCGTGTTTCGTGATCAGCGCTTCAGGTCGGGCAATATCGCCGGTTCGCCACGCGCCGCGTCCTTCCAGAAGCTGAACATGGCAATGGCGGCGTCGGAGCGGCGATTGATCTGGCCTTTGCGCATCTGCCAGTAACATCCGCGCAGGCGCTGGTAGGGGCTGCGTACATTCGACGACTTACCGACCCGCAGGGCTGGCCACGAAACTGCTTTCGTCCATTCCTTGGGAACATTCATATTCGGCAGAACCGAGGCACGGATCTGCTTTCCGGTCTCGCTATGACAGGTGTTGCAACTGAAATCGAGGACGCTGGAGCGACGGTAAAACATGACCTCGCCAGCATCACGCATCGCCTTTTCCAGCGGATGATCCATCGAAGGTTGCCATTCGTAACCGTTCGACCGGGCGCCTACATAGGCCATCAAAGCCCGGATGTCCGCCCTTGCTTTCAATGCGGGATCATCACTTGGGAAGCCCTGGAGAGTTTTCATGCAGTGCACCAGGCGACTCTCCAGGTCCATCACCCGTCCGGTATCTTCGAAATACCGGGGCATTTCGGCGTAGGCACCGTCGAGTACACCCGGCCCCTTGCCGAAATCACACTTCTCTAACGATACGTTGTTCGGCCCACGTTTCTGTTCAAATAGGGCCTTTCCGTCATCGACCACGAAATAGGCCGGATTGTCCTCCATCATCATGAGGTTTTGAGGGCTTTGCGTGAGATACGCGGAATCTATTTGATCGATCAGGTCGAGCAAGATCTTTTTGGGGTCTTCGTTGGTGCAATTGACGCACTGGGCGCTGGCGGTGCCCGTTAAAGCCAGCAAGGCAATGGGCATCGCGAGCAGCAATCTTTTGCTGGCCCACAGCGATTCTATGGTCTTGTTCATGAGACTGTTCCCTCCCTTGACATTCACTCGGGCTTGCCCCCAGCCCGGTGCCGGAACTGGGCGAGCCGTGGCACTTCGACGCCGCTTATTGATTGTAGGAAGCCGCCCTGGCTTTGGCGTGCTTGAGTATGTGCCCGTTATTGGTGGGGTTGCTCTTGCGTGTAACGTCGCCGTCTCGGCACCCCCCGTCGGTGCGTGTTGCCGGCAGATATGCGGTCTCGGGTCGGCCACGCCGGATCGGAAAAACACATTACCATATTCATATGTGACAGACAAATTGGTGATTTGCCGGAAAAGCCGTCACACGGTGCCCGGGACTGGAGGCTCTCGGCATCGCATCAGGGGCCCGCTGCGCATGCGTGGACCCCAGCGGAGCTCCGATGGCGAAGGCTCAGGCGATCGCTCCAGGACGCTTTATGGCGACCGGTCACCTCTTCCTGTCCGCTGCTCGAGCGCGTCGAGCAGGTCCCTGAGAAGCGCCCAGAAGGACGCCTCCCCGGGGTAGCCCGTAATACGTCCGACCTCCCGGCCCGACTCCGTCAGCACGAAGGTCGGCGTGAAGGTGACCGGCTTGTCGAGCGTCAGGTCGTCGGGCCGCGGCGCATCAATGTCGACACGCTGCAGCGGCGCACGGGTGCCCTCAGCAGTCTTCGGGTAGACGGCACCCACCTCTCGTTCCCACGCCGCGCACCAGGAACAGCCGTCTTTCCGGAACATCAGCAGTTCCGCCGCACCGACCGCGGTCCACGTGAGCGGCAGAAATCCGGCAAGGACGAGCGCGAAAGCGGTGGCTCTCAGCATCGGTTCACGGGGCCTTCTTCGTTCCGGCGGTTGCACGGCTGAGTGAAATCAGGTCTAATATAGCAGATTTTGAATTTGTTGCGTCCCCCTCGGGCGCCAAGAACGGAACAGAGCAAACGGTCGGGGAGGAAGCGGTGTCGCGAACTGGCCTCATTGTGCCTGCCATAGTGGCAACGGCTTGGCTGCCGCCTGCGGCGGTCTCGGCCGCCGCTTCGGTATTGCGCAGCAGGGCGGGGACGCCGTCGCTGACCCGACCACTCTAAAGGGCGACTGAACCGCGCCCTTGAGGACATGCGGACCTGGAGGACTAACGACATGAGTGAGCGGAATCGGTCGCAGGCGGTGGACCGCCGGACCTTTGTCATTCTTGCCACCGGCGCAGCTGCAGGTGCGGTCATGGCGCGACCCGGTACAGCGCGGGCCGCCACGTCGGAGGAAGTGGAGAAGGCGGTCCGGAAGGCGATCGGCGACAAGAACGCGAAGAGCGGGAAGGGCGTTGTCGAGCTCGAGGTGCCGCAGATCGCGGAGAACGGCAACACGGTGCCGATCGGCGTCCGCGTC
>ENA-ORDC01002183-ORDC01002183.1-marine-metagenome-genome-assembly--contig:-NODE-2183-length-12486-cov-7.884439_pt1 | contig 12486 bp, 11 predicted proteins | sample MGYA00237783_ERZ508515 | MGnify/ENA primary metagenome ERZ508515 (study PRJEB26186, sample SAMN06268792) | marine metagenome | isolation source: Eden Landing Ponds, San Francisco, CA, USA | place...
CACCACGCGCTAAACTTCGAGATCTACGGCCACTTCACGTCGCCCATTCGCCGCCTCTCGGACCTGGTCAACCACTGGATCGTCCACTCGAACGACGTACCGGCGGACCTGGCCGTCCTCTGTGACCACGCCTCCGAGCGCCAGCAGGACGCGGAGGCCTGCGAACGGGAGTACAAGACCTTCCTCCGCGAGGTCGGCCTCGACCCGGCGGCCGTGAACAACCGTGGCATCGAGGTCGTCGACGACGAAGACTGACGTCGATCAGCGGCCCGTTCGCTCCAGGACGTCCGTGATTGCGGCGAGGCAGTCGGCACTGTCGACCGTCGAGCGGTGCGTCGCTGTCGGGACGACTCGGGCCTCGGCGTCGCTGAACGCCGTCCCCACGGCGCGCCATCTGGCCGGCGGATATAACTGCCTGGGGGGTCGTACGTCAGGCCAGCACCCCTCGCGTCATGAACCAACTCGACACGCTGGCCCGCGTCACCCTCGATACGCTCCCCCTGAACGTCGCCGTCCTGGACGAGGATGGGACGATCCTCTTTACCAACCGGGCCTGGCGGGAGTTCGCCGGCGCGGGGCCGGCCGCCGACCGCGATATGGTCGGCGTGAACTACTTCGGTGCCACCGACACCGAGGGTGACGAGCACGCCAGTGCGGCCCTGGAGGGCCTCCGGACCGTCATCGACGGCGACGAGGACCTGTTCACGCTGGAGTATCCCTGTCACTCGCCCGACGAAAAACGCTGGTTCCTGATGCGGGCCACCCGACTGCACGACACCGACCAGGGCCAGGTCGTCGTGGCCCACATCGACATCACCGAGCGCAAACTGGCCGAACTTCGGGTCGAGCGCCAGCGCCGTGACCTCGAACGACTGACCGACCGACTGCACGGTCTCGTCGGGGACGTCATGGAGTCGGTTCTGCACGCCCGGACGCGCGAGGAGATAGAATCGACCGTCTGTGGCCGTCTCGTCGACGTTCCCCAGTACGTGAGTGCCTGGGTCGGCCGCTCCGACCTCCGGACCGACGAGGTAGTCCCGGTTGCCTGTGGCACCCGCGAACCACCCGCGGACGCGTCGATTCCCCTCGACGATGAGGACGACCCCACCGTCCGGGCGCTTTCGACCGGAGCTGTCGTCGACGACGTCACGGACCTCGACGCGCTGGCACCGCTCCACCGGACCATCGCTGGCGACGACGCCGGCGCCCTCGTTGCCCTGCCGTTGATCTACGGAGACGCCAACTACGGCGTTCTCACCGTCTACGCGGCAGACGAGGACGCGATCGACGACCGCGAACTCGCCGTCCTCGAGGCCCTCGCCAGGGTGACTTCGACTGCTATTAATGCCGTCGAAGGAAGACGAATTCTCACTGCCGACGAAGTAGTTGAACTCGAACTCGAACTTTCAGAGGAAGGCCCCTTTTACCGCGACCTCGCAGCTGCGCTCGACTGCAGGCTATCCTACGAAGGAACAATCTACGACGACGAGGGCGTTCGCATGCTCTTCGTCGCCGACGGGGTCGACCCCGAGACGCTCGAAGCGGCTGCACGGGAACACGAGGCCGTCGACGCGGTGTCCGTTCTGGGTGGCGGCGGCGAGGCGTCGACTGTGGTGGAGTTTGGCGTCGACGAGCCACCTGTGGTCGCGATGCTGGCCGACCAGGGAGCGGAGACGACGGCCATCGAGGTGGACGGCCGCGCGGCGACGCTCACCGTCGAACTCCCTGTTGGCACGGACGCCCGGGCGGTCATCGACCAGCTCGGCGAGCAGTATCCGTCCGTCGAACTGCGCGCCCGCCGCGAGCGTGACCGATCGGAACGCACGCGGCGAGAACTGGTCGCCGACATCGAGGAGCGGCTGACGGACCGCCAGCGTCTCGCCCTCCAGAAGGCCTACCTCGGTGGCTTTTTCGACTGGCCGCGGGAGACGTCCGGGGAGGACGTGGCGGCGTCGATGGACATCTCGCCGTCGACGTTCCACCAGCACCTCCGGACGGCCGAACGGAAGGTGCTCGCGTCGCTGTTCGAGGAGTGAGTTCGAAAACGGACGGAACGGTTACTTCCCGCGGCCCTTGCCGCCGTGGACGCTCGGCCGGGTGTGCTCGGTGCCCTTGCCCTTCGTCGTGAGACCGCGGTTGCGCGTGCCGGCGCTGGTCAGCCCACGCAGCGACCGGTTCTCGTGGACGTCGTCGCAGATCCAGTTGAGGTCGTCGTCGTTCTCGATGGCCGGGTGGTTCGGGTCGACCATGATGATCTCGTGCCACTTCTGGCGCCCGTCTTCGCCCACCCAGTAACTGTTGAGCACGCGAAGGTTGGGGTAGACGCGTGCACATCGCTCTTCGGCGACGCGCTGGATGTTCTTCCGCCGGGTGACGCGGGTGACGCCCTGCCGCTTGGACCGGCGGCCGGCCGTGAAGCGCTGCTTGCGTGCGCCGCCCTTGCGGACGCTGACCCGGGCGACCACGATGCCCTGCTTGGCCTTGTAGCCCAGCGACCGCGCCCGGTCGAGCCGGGTCGGTCGGTCGATGCGCTCGATTGCGCCCTGTTCGCGCCAGTCCTGTTGTCGTTGCCACTGCAGTTCCGCGAGCTTGCCGTCGTCCGGGTCCTTCCAGGCCTCCCGGATGTGTGAGTAGAAGCTTCGTGCCATGGGTGTTCACCTCGGGCGTTGCGTGGTTCAACTTCCGGTAATCGCCGGAAATCACATCCCGTCCTGCACAGGCAGGTGCCCGCTGGTGCCCGTCCCCAGCGAGTTACCCATCGTTCCCCGGCGGCGGGCAAAAGGCCTTCGAACTCTGCTGCTCGCTCGTGTCGGAAATGAGTGCTTAACACGGTGTGCTATCGTGGCGCATATTTCGGCGTGTTACGGCTTCAATTCCGCGATACTCGAATGGATTTCTCAACATCTGGGAATAATTCTCAACTGTAGAGAATAGTGTCGCCGGTATATCCTCCCCTCGGTCGTCTGTACAGGTGGAGAACAACGACTATGTCCACCACTACTCGCGTCAACGAGTTCGAGAGCAAGATCGGCAGCCTGACCGTCAACGGGAAAGCCCACAGCCTGAGCGCGTGGTTCGTCCTCGCGTTGCGGCTCATGATGGGGTATGCATTCGCCTACTCCGGGTTCACGAAGGTCATGGAGGGCGGTCTCCTGACTACGGCCTGGACGGCCGACGGTTACCTGGTGCACTCGGCGGCGACCAACGGCAATCCCCTCGCCGACGTGTTCCTCTGGATGGGCACGACCGAGTGGTTCGTCGCCTTCCTGAACGTCGCGGTGCCGTGGGGTGAGCTGTTCATCGGGCTCGGACTGCTCGTCGGCCTGCTCACCCGGCTCGCGGCCTTCTGGGGCGCGTTCATGATGGGGATGTTCTACTTCGGGAACTGGTCCGTCGAACACGGCCTCATCAACGGCGACTTCGCCTACATGCTCGTGTTCCTCGCCGTCGCGGCCTTCGGCGCTGGCCGCATCCTCGGCCTCGACGCCCTCGTCGAGCGCTACGAGATCGGCGGGACCGCCCTCGTCGAGAAGTACCCGAAACTCGGGTACCTGCTGGGCTAACCCGATTCGCGCTGCGTCTTTCGTCTTTCCGTCGCACTACGCCTCCCGTTTTTCCGTCCGGTTTCACACCGGCAGACCACCACTTCCCGAGCGTCAGCTCTCGGCACCGTCGTAGATCGAACTGTCGCTCTCGCCGGTCGCATCGCCGGCGCGGACCCGTTCGAGCGCCGCCTCGGCGTTGGCCAGCAGGACCTGTGCGAGGTGGACGTCCGCCTCGGAGACGTCGTCCGGCGTCGTCGACCCGGCGATGAACGCGCCGAACTCCCCGAACGGGAGGTGGAACTCGCTGCGGGCGGGTGTCTCCGGATTGTACAGCCCCTCGACGTCGATCAGATTGTCGTACACCTGGGGTTCGTCGCCGCCGACGACTTCCCACAGGAGCGCGTCGCCACGTTCGAAGGTGGGGAGCTCACCGAACACCTCTCGTGCCCGCTCGGTCGTCGCGACCGGCACGAGCACGTCGCCGTCCCGTCGGAAGACGGCGTGCAACGGCAGATCGAGGGTCTCGTCGGCCGCACAGCTCACGATGTCGACGACGGCGTCGACGCTCTCTGCGGTCATGAGGTCGCGACTCGCCTCGTGGAGTGCCTCCTGGCGGTACTCGGGTTCGCGGCGGTCGGTCACGTCGCGGAAGGCACCGACGACGCTCTCCACGTCGCCGTCTTCGAAACGGTGGTGGCGGTCCTCGGAGACGTACCGGTAGTCGCCGTCACCGGGGTCGAAGCGGTACTCGACGTGGACCTGTGACTCCCGGTCAGCGATGGCGTCGTCGAGACGCTCGACGACCGCGTCCCTGTCGTCGGGATGGATCTGGTCGAGCCACCATCCCTGGGTGGGGTCGGTGGGCGGTTCGACGCCGAACTGCGCTGCGTACCCGCCAGAGAAGTCGATGTGGTCCGATTCGGAGTCCCACTCGAAGATGACGTCCGAGACGGCTCGCGCGACGAGTTCGTGTCGTCGGCGGACCCGGTCTATCTCACGTTCCGCGCGGTACTGGGCGGTGTAGTTGCGGATCCGGTTGGCCAGGACCTCGTACTGCTCGGTCCCGGTCCCTTTCTGGAGGTAGTCACTGACGCCCGCCGAGATCGCCTCGCTGGCGACCGCCTCGTTGCCGTGGCCGGTAAAGAGGATAAAGGGCAGTTCCAGGCCGTGTTCGCGGACGGCGGTCAAAAACTCCAGGCCGTCGGTCCCCGGCATGTCGTAGTCGCTGACGATGCAGTCGAAGGTCCCCTCGGCCAGCAGGTCGAGCCCCGCCTCGGCACTGGACGCGGTCTCCACCCGGAGGTCCCCCTCACGTTCCAGTAACGTCGCTGTCAGTTCGAGCACGTCCGCGTCGTCGTCGACGAGGAGCACGTCCAGCGGTGTCTCGGGGACCATGCGATGCTGTTCTCGACCTGTCTATCGGCCGTCGGTATAGGACTTTCCTTCCCGAACCTGGCCTGTCCAGTTCGACGTTGGACAGTACTGACTGTTCCAGTCTGGTGGCTGGAAGTACTGACTGTCCCGGTCCGGTGCCCGGCAGAACTAATTCCCCCGCATACGCACGACCGCCCGATGGGAACGGAGGACGAATCCGTCGACACGCTCGACCAGTTCCGGCAGTTCGTCGCGCTGGAACCGGACGTGCTCGTGCTCTCGCTGGCGATGTTCGCGTTCAGCCTCGGCTTCCAGATGACCAGTCGCTTCCTCCCGCAGTATCTCGTCGAACTCGGCGCGTCCGGACTGGTCGTCGGCCTGTTCGGCACCGTCGGGAACCTCATCTCGGCGGTGTACCCCTACCCCGGCGGCGCCGTCTCCGACCGGATCGGTTCCCGGTACGCGCTCACGCTCTTTGGCCTGCTCTCGACGCTCGGCTTCGCGTTCTGGCTCGTCGCGCCCGGCCTCGGGACGGTCGCCGTCGGCCCGCTCGCCGTCGAACCCTGGGTGTGGGTCTTCGTCGGCCTCTTCCTCGCACAGGCCTGGAAGTCCTTTGGCCTCGGCGCGACGTTCGCGGTCGTCAAGCAGGCGACCGCACCCTCGAAACTCGCTGCCGGCTTCGCGAGCACGGAGACGTTCCGACGTACCGCCTTCCTCGTCGGCCCCGTTCTCGCCGCGGTCCTCCTGGGATTCAATCCCGTCTTCACCGTGAGTTTCCAGTACGTCCTCGGCGTGGCGGTGCTGTTCGGCGCACTCGGGACCGTCGCCCAGCACCTCCTCTACGACGCCAGCGAGGACTCGTTCGGCGATTCCTTCGCGGGCGTCGAACAGATCCGCTCGGACCTGCGGGCGATGCCCAGCGAACTCCGCCCGCTGCTGGTCGGGGACACGCTCGTCCGGTTCGCCAACGGGATGGTCTACGTGTTTTTCATCCTCGTCGTCACCGAGTTCCTGGGCGTGGGGTTCGAGACGACGCTCTCGCTGGGTGAGTGGTCCTACGCCGTCGACCTCTCGCCGGCGGCGTTTTTCGGGTATCTCCTGGGTGTCGAGATGCTGGTCGCGCTGCTCGTGATGGCCCCCGCCGCCAAGATCGCCGAACGGGTCGGTCTCAAGCCCGTCGTCGCGCTCGGCTTCGCCGTCTACGCGATATTCCCCGTCGTCCTTATCAGCACGCCCGAGAGTGCGCTCGCGCTGGTGCTCGTCTTCGCGTTCTCGGGACTGCGCTTCGCTGGACTACCCTCGCACAAGGCGCTCATCGTCGGGCCGGCCGAACAGGGGGCCGGTGGCCGGGTCACCGGCACCTACTACCTGCTGCGCAATACCGTGGTCATCCCCAGCGCCGCACTCGGCGGGGTGCTCTGGGACGGCCTCACGGTCCCGGAGACGTTCCTCGGCACCTCGCTCCCCTTCGGTGGCGTCACGGTCTGGACCGGTGACCCGACCGTCGCGTTCACCGTGGCCGCCGTGGTCGGACTCCTCGGGACCGGCTACTTCCTCGTCTTCGGCGAGGAGTTCGAGGCCTACGCCTGACCGGGCGACAGTGCGTGCTGTCGGTTCCCGGGGCGACCCGCCCGGTCGTCGTCGGTTATCGTCACCGTCGCCAGTAGTTGTAGAGTGAGTGGACGGCAACCGGGAACGACCCCGCTACTCGGGCACAAACTCGCTTATTCGGCGCGCACTCGTCAGTACGCCCGAAGCTATGTCCCAGAGAAGCGACACGACGTCAGCCGGGACCGAGCAACGCCGGACGCGGCGACTGCTGGTCCCGTTCGACGGGTCGGCGCGGTCAGAGCGAGTACTGGGCTACGCCTGTGGGGCGTTTCCGGGCGACGAGATCGTCGTCCTCCACGTCCTCACCCGCGACGACGACGAGGCGGCGGCGCGAGGCTGGGTCGACTCCGCCGAACAGTTCACCGAGTGGGCGAACACACGGCGCGAGCACGCAGAGCGCGTCGTGTTCGCGGGCGCCCGCCGTATCGCCGACGACTACGACCGGTCGATATCGACGGAACTCGCTGTCGGCGCTCCCACCCGGGCCGTCGTCGACTACTGGAACGGCCACGACGTCGACTTCCTCGTGATGGACGTCCAGGGGCGTGGACTCCGACGGCTCCTCGGATTCCTCACCGGCGACGTGAGCGAACGGCTCGCCCGGACGCCGACGATCCCCGCCGTCCTCGTCCGTCAGGACATGGACCTGTCGGACGAGACCCGCCCGGCGGCGCCAGGACGCCGGGTCCTCGTCCCGTTCGACGAGTCCGCCCGGTCGCGGAACGCGCTGGCGTTCGCGTGTTCGACCTTCCCCGAGGCCGACCTCACGGTCCTGTGTATGGCCGTCGTGTGGGGCGTCGACCGGAGCGTCCTGCTCGACCGGGCCGACGCCCGCGACGAGCGACTGACCGAACTCGCCGCCACCGCCGACCGGATCGCGGCCGAACACGGCGTGACTATCGACACGGTCTACGGATCCGGGGCGCTCGACCAGGCGACGCTCCAGTACGTCGACGAGGACCGGGTCGATCTCGTCGTCGCCGGCACGCGCGGACAGGCCGCGCTCTCGGAACTGGTCTTGCCGAGCGCGGCCGAGCGACTGGTCCGGACTTCTCCGGTTCCGCTCGCGGTCGTCCCGACGGTTCGACACTGATGACGGCGGTCCCATCCGCCACAGCGACCGCGCCGACCTCGGTCGACTTTCGTGTCCACCGTGAACTGCTGGACCGGGATTTGATATAGCGATATGTGATTTATCGCTGGTCTACCGGTCCCGTCGCTGGTCACGTGCTGGTCGCTCGTTCGTCGCGATACGTGTACAATAACGGCCGGCTGCGGGGTAGTACCGTCGTTGTTTCCCGTCTCAGCGCTGTCGCGGGGTCAATCGAGGAATTCGCTGACGTCGTCGAGTTCGTCCGCGGCGACGGCGTCGGCCAGCGCGGGGACGTCGGGCTCGCCGACGTGGGACGGGTACTTGCGCCTGAAGTAGCCGACGACGTTCCCGACGTCTCGCTCCAGGAACTCGCGGGCGTTCTCGTGGTCGGTCGGGACGGCCTGGGGCCAGTCGAAGACCACGACCCCCTGGTCGGTGACGAAGACGTTGTACTCGCTCATGTCGGCGTGGACCCACCCCTCGGCGTAGGCCGTGGCCATCTCCGCCAGGACGAGTTCCATGACGGGCAGGACCTGCTCGTCGGTGAGTTTCGTGCGCGCGAGTTCGACGCCGTCGATCTTCTCCATGACGATCGCGTGGCGGTTGTGGTCGACCGGGCGGGGCACCGAGACGTCCGGATAGAGCGTCTCCAGAGCCTCGTACTCGCGTTCGGCGGCCTTGCGGGCGGTGTACTGCCAGGAGACGTGCTGGCGGTCGGAGGTGTAGTCCCGTTCTTTCATCACCTCGCGGAACTCGGTGTAGCCCTCGCGGTGGAACTTGAGCGCCATCGGCTCGTAGGACCGCACCTCGTAGACGTCGCTCTCCTTGCCGACGCCAAGGGGTGCGCCCACACCGTCGATGGTGTCTCGCTCGACGAAGGTGTGTAACGCGAGCACGTCGTAGCCCTCGAAGGTCAGGGTAAAGCCCTGGTACTGGATGGTCTTGCGTTCGAGGAGCCCGCGGTCCTCACACCGGTCGAGCCGGTAGTCGACGTTCTCGGCGGTCAGCCGGGAGAACTCGGGCAACTTCTCGCGGTTGACGTACTCCGAAAAGCGCATCCCCTGCTCGACGCCCGAGAGCAGGTAGAAGTCCTCGGGTTCGAGCTCGGCGACCACGCTCGCGACGTTCTCGACCATTAGCGGCCCGTACTCGCCCGATAGGGAAAAGCGCCTCGCGTCGAGGTCGTGAGGGTGATAAAGTATATGTCGCTATACGAAATTCGTCGGGGTCGGCCGCCACAAGTTCCGAATGTAGAAATCCACAAAGCACCAACTGCCCAACGACATCTAAGTCATCACCGGCTCAGAGAAGTCCGATAGCCCGGTCAGGTCCCTCATTACTCAGAATACTGTGATACTGTATAGAGGATCGACGGAGATCACAAATCGAGATGAAACTCGCGTGACTGAGACACCGAAGAGAGATGTACTGACAAGTCATTACACGTCATAACATATAACTCCCTGCGCGGCGAACGTTCTCTATGAGCGGTTCAAGCTACGACAAGACGATTCAGTTCCGTGCCGGGGCCGAAAAAGAGGCTGCGGAGCTCCTTGACGAGATTCATATCGGCGGCGTCAATGTGAGCGAGCTTGCCCGGACCGGGTTGATCGAGATGCTCCGCCGATCTCTGGACGAGCAAGATGAGATCGCGGTCTACGAACGATACAGCCGTGGTGAGATTGAGGAAGATGTAGCTCGGATTCTCCTCGGTGAGAAAATCGACCAGATGGAAGCGGAGAAAGACGCGTTCGAGTCGGCAATGGAGCGGGACACCTCAACATTCCTCGCTGAGAGCGACGGCGAGTGACACTCGCCACCCACTCCTGGCCGATACGAGTTCTCTGATTGCCGTTGCGAACATCGACCAGTGGGACGTACTGGCGGAGTCGCTCGCTCTCACCACCACGAACGTCTGCAAGCACGAACTCCAAAACCACGTCAACTCGAACACGTACGCACCCGAGGGAAGCCGCGAACAGTATCTGAAACGAGGCGGCCAGCGTGTACTTGAACACGTAGAGGACGATTCCTCTCGTGGTCGTGTGTGACTGTCGTTCCACGTCCCCACGGACCGGACGCGGGTGAAGAATCGCTGAAGCAGGAGCTTTCCGAACACGGTGGCTCGTATCAGGTCGTCTCGCTTCTCGATGGACCCGCACGCCGGTCGATCAGGCGATTGGTTGACGACCACGGATACGACATTGACGTTGTGGGACCGCCGTACCTGCTCTACGTTCTCCTCGATAACGAGCTCATGTCGAAGGCCGAGTTCTGCAAGGCGACAGGCGAAATGATCCGAACCGAAGGGTGGACTGGATACGAAGTCGTCAAGAACGCGTGGGCCAGCATTCCTGTTGATTGTTCCGAGTTCCTTGACGAAGATGTTCTCCCACCCTGAGAGCTTACGAGTGCTAGACCGCTTAATACAGTCAGTAATTGCGAGACTCGTTTGTAGCCTTTTAACCGTTCGAAAAATGTGGGCCGCAAACAGTTCCGGGTTCCCGACGGTTTCCCCACAGACTCTATACCTTAGTCGGGCGAACCGTCGGGTATGAGCGAGGAGGGGCAGCGCGTCGAGTACGAGCCCCGGAGCGTCAAGGAACTGCTGGGGGAGATGAAAGACACGGCGGAGTTGCTCATCGACCTGTCCTACTCGTCGGTGCTCTTCGAGGACGCGGACCTGGCCGAGGAGGTGCTCGAACTCGAAGCCCGGATGGACGTCCTCCAGTTGCAGGCCCGGATGACGCTGGTGATGGCCGGGCGCAACCCGGAGGACGCCGAGGCGCTGGCGCCAGTCTTCGGGATCGTCGGTGCCGCCGAGAAGATAAGCGACGCGGCGGGCGACGTCGCGAAGGTCGTCCGCGAGGAGGTGGGACTGTTACCGGCTTTCCGTGCTTCTCTGCCCGACGCCGTCGAGGCACTCGCCCGCGCGACGGTCGCGCCCGACTCGACCTACGCCGGCGAGACGCTCGGTGCCCTCAACCTGGAGACCGAGACGGGTGTTCGGGTCGTGGCTGTCCGCCGAGGTGAGGAGTGGATCCACAACCCCGACCGGGACACGACGCTCGAAGCGGGAGACGTCCTCGTCTGTCGCGGCCCCGAGGAGGGCGTCGCCGGCGTCTACGAGACGCTCACCGGCGACCCCTTCGAGGTGCCGACCGCCGAATCCGGACCTGACGCGAGCGAGCGACCGCGTACCGACGCCGGGTCGAGTCGGGGAGCACCCGACTGGCCCTCGGCGGCCGGCGACGAGGTCGAGGGCGGGGTGGAGTCGGCCGCGGAGTCGGGCGCGGACGAGGGGATCGCGGACCTGGACAGGGCCGTCGAGTCACTGGTCCTGTTGAAGAACGTGAGCGAACTCGCGGTGGACCTGGCCTACAGTAGCGTCCTCTTCGACGACGCGGACCTGGCCGAGGAGGTACGGGAACTCGAAGTCGAGGTCGACGCGCTCAAGTCTCGCTTCGAGGCGTGGACGCTGCGCGCGGCGGGGTCGGTGTCCGATCCGGTCGCGCTCCGGGGGCTGTTACACGTCGCGACCAGTACCGAGGTGATCAGCGACGCGGCCGTCGAGATAAGCGAGGGGGTGTTGCGTGGGCTCGGAACCCACCCGGTCGTCCAGGCGGCCGTCGAGGAGTCGGACGAGGTGCTCTTCCGGGAGGTCGTGACTGGCGGGGGCGACCTCGCCGGTGAGACGGTCGCCGACCTCACGCGAGCGGCGGCGGGACTCCGGGTGCTCGCGGTTCGCCGTGGACGCGATGGAGCGGGTGTGAGCGGAACCGAGAGCGGCGGCGGGGACACGAACCGCGACGGGGACACGAGCGACGACGGAGACACGAGCGGCGGCGATAGCGACGACGGGGATACCGAGTGGGTCCTCTCGCCCGACGACGAGACCGTCCTCCGTGCGGGTGACACGCTGATCGCGAAGGGGACTCGCGCCAGTGCCGACCGGTTGGCCGGCCTGGTATGACCGACCCGTGGTCGGTCCGGTCGATCACGCGGACACTCCTGCCGATCCTGTTCGTCCTGACCGGACTCGAACTGCTCAGCGGGCTCGCGCTCGGTGCCTTCGAGGCGACGCTCCTGCGCTATCCCTCGTTGCTCGTCCTCGTTCCAGTGACCATCGGCACCGCGGGTAACCTCGGGAGCGTGCTCTCGGCGCGACTCTCGACGGACATCCACCTCGGGTTGCTCGTCTTCTCCCCGGAGAACGACCGGCTCGTGGGCAACGGTCTCGCGTCGGTCCTGCTGGCGCTGACCGTCTTCCCGCTCGTCGGTGCGGGCGCGTGGGCGGTCACGTGGGTGACCGGGAGGGTCCGACTCACGCCTGGCACCGTCGTGGCCGTGGCCTTTGTCAGCGGGCTGGTACTCGCGGTTCTGGTGGTGGCCGTGACGCTCGTGACGACCTATCTTGCTGTTCGGTACGAACTCGACCCCGACGACGTCGTCATCCCCACCGTGACGAACGTCTCCGACGTGCTCGGCGTGGTCGTGCTGGTCGTCGCGAGTCAACTCCTCGTGTGAGATGAGGGACATGGCGATTGGTTGATCCGGTGCCGTCATGACCACGGTCGTGATCGAGAGATGGAAGCCCTCGGCACGCTCGCGGCCGCTGAGCGGGATATCTCCACTCACTCCGTTCGCTCCGATAGTGCCCGCTCAGCGGCTACGCAGTCGCCGCGAGCGTGCCTCGCCCTTCCAGTCCACCGGAAGACTCACTCTGTTCGTCTTCCGAGCCCTGCCTCGCTTCGTTCGCCAGGACACCAGGAGAGCAAGCTCTCCTGAGCCCTGCCTCGCTTCGTTCGCCAGGACACCAGGAGAGCAAGCTCTCCTGAGCCCTGCCTCGCTTCGTTCGCCAGG
>ENA-ORDC01002187-ORDC01002187.1-marine-metagenome-genome-assembly--contig:-NODE-2187-length-12457-cov-2.783926_pt1 | contig 12457 bp, 14 predicted proteins | sample MGYA00237783_ERZ508515 | MGnify/ENA primary metagenome ERZ508515 (study PRJEB26186, sample SAMN06268792) | marine metagenome | isolation source: Eden Landing Ponds, San Francisco, CA, USA | place...
GGTGGCGACGGGCCGCTCGGTCGTCGACGGCCGTGTTACCGGCCCCGTCGCCACTGCGCCGGACGGCGACGTCGATTCCGTGCCCGAAGGATCGATTCTCGTTCTCGATTCGGAGTTCGAAGCGGAGTTCACCGGCGATCCCGCGCGGCTCGCCGGCATCGTCGACGCGCGCAAGGGGATGACCGGCTACCCCGCGATGGTCGCCCGGGAGCTCGAGATTCCGATGATCAGCGGCGCACCGATGGCGGATTCGGTGGCGTCGGGCGATCTGGTCACCCTCGACGCCGAGCGCGGCGTCGTCTACGCCGGGGAGATCGACCCCGGGAACGAACGCGAGGATCGGCCCCTCGACTCGACCGAGCGCGTCTGAGACCCACCGGCTCCTCCCCGAGCCGCCGCGGGACCGCGCCTTTTTGCGTCGCGAGCGCCGACGTAGCCGCATGAGCGAGGAGTCCGACGGCAGCCCCTCTACCGACACCGAAGCGGAGGAGGGTTCGTGGTCCGAGGGGTGGGAGTCGGCCGTCGATCACGCAGCCGAGGAGGAGGAGGCAGCTTCCGAGGAAGTAACGGCTGGTGGCGAAGCGCCGACCTCCCCAGAGCCGGACCGAGAATCGGACGAATCCGAGGCGGGCGACGGCGAGGAGTACGAACCCTCGATCGCGGGCGTGTTCGGCGCCCGTCCGGAAGACGCCCCGCCGCGCCCGGAGATCGTTCCCGAGACGCCCTCGCTCGAGAACGGCCTCTTCGTGGTGCTCGGGGTGCTCTTTGGCCTCTTCGTGCTCTATCGCGCGGCGACCGTCTTCGCGGGCTGACGCCCGAGGAATCACTCGCAGGGCGATCGATCGACGCCGTAGCTCGATTTCGCCCCCGAGCGCGGCGGAAGGATTAATCGGCCGGGGCGGGAAGGGGAGATATGGCAGTCTTCGGATTCGAGTTGCCCCTGCTCCTGGTCTTGATCGGGCTCGGGCTGATGATCGCCGAGGCGCTGTCGCCCGGAGCGCACTTCATCGTGCTCGGGGTCGCGCTGCTGTTGGCAGGCATGCTCGGCCTCGTGGTCGCCCCGCTGGCATCACCGATCGCGCTCGCGGGACTCACCCTGTTGTTCGGCGCGCTCGCGCTGTTCCTCTACCGGGAGTACGACCTCTACGGGGGCACCGCCGAGCAGACGAGCGACTCGGACTCGCTTCGCGGTGCGACGGGCCGCGTCGTCGATCGGGTCACCGAGACCGATGGCCGCGTGAAACTCGACGACGGGGGCTTCAACCCGTTCTACCAGGCGCGGGCCGTCGACCGAGCTATCGATGAGGGCGAGGAGGTCATCGTCGTCGATCCGGGCGGCGGGAACGTCGTGACTGTCACCGCTCTGGACGGCCTCGAAGACGACGAGATCGATCGGGAACTCGCACGGGAGTCCGATGGCGCTGACCCCGTCGGCGAACGCGAATCCCACTCCGGCGCCTGAAACGGACTTCGGTCGCTTCCGGAGCGTCGCGTGCACCCCCCGCGTTCAGCGCCACTTTCGGTTCCGCGTGAACAGGAGACACCCGAGGATCACCAGCTTGGGAAGGACGACGTAGGGTCCAACCAGCGCGAGCGGGAGGAGGGCGAGCGTCTGGACCACGATCGTTCCACGAAACGCCCATCGCTGCGCGTGCCAGAGGCCGAACGCGAGGTAGGGTCCGGCGACGGTGGCACCCAGGAGCAAGGCGCCGAGGATCGGGGTGGTAGCGATCACACCGAGCCCGACGATCGCGTCGAGTCCTGCCCCGAGCAGGACCACCACAGCGATCGCCCGTCGGCCACGCACGACCGGCGAGGTGTCGCTCCGGTGGCGCGTCCTCGTACGCGGCGTGGCTGCTGCATCGTCCGACGAGGTTGCACCAGGCACTGTTGTGTACGATCCGATTGAGCATTGACAAAACTGTTTCGGAAACGAATGAATAGTTTGGCCGGAGGAATCGGGACGGAAGCAGACGTGCGCCGCGACCGGGGCGTCGAGTGACTGGCACCCCATGGCGCCTATCGCGCAAGCACTGATCCGGTCGAGCGGGGCCGAAGCGCCAACCACGGGCGACGCGACCGTCCAGTGTGAGGCGTGCCCCAGAGCTGTCGACGACGACGGCACGTGTCCGTCTCGGTCGGCCGACCGGATCGCGGGACGGGAAGGATTTTTCACTGGGCTCTGACAACAAGGAACTATGGTGGATCTAGTCCCGCTGCAGGAAGCCGTCCAGGGGGCGACGATCATCGGGGCCGTCCTGTTGATCCTCGCCGTCGTCACGGTCGCGAGCGCGATCGAGATCGTGAACGCGTACGAGAAGCGCGCGCTGACCGTCTTCGGGGAGTACCGGAAGCTCCTCGAGCCAGGGATCAACTTCGTGCCCCCGTTCGTCTCGAAGACCTACACCTTCGACATGCGAACGGAGACCCTCGACGTCCCCCGGCAGGAGGCGATCACGCGGGACAACTCGCCGGTCACCGCCGACGCCGTCGTCTACATCAAGGTGATGAACGCGAAGAAGGCGTTCCTGGAGGTCGACGACTACAAGAAGGCCGTCTCGAATCTCGCCCAGACGACCCTCCGTGCGGTGCTGGGCGACATGGAGCTCGACGACACGCTCAACAAGCGCCAGGAGATCAACGCGAAGATCCGCCGCGAGCTCGACGAGCCCACGGACGAGTGGGGGATCCGCGTGGAGTCCGTCGAGGTCCGCGAGGTCAACCCCTCGGCGGACGTCCAGCAGGCGATGGAGGAGCAGACCTCCGCCGAGCGCCGCCGCCGCGCCATGATTCTCGAAGCGCAGGGTGAACGCCGGAGCGCGATCGAGAAGGCCGAGGGTGACAAGCAGTCCAACATCATCCGCGCCCAGGGTGAGAAGCAATCGCAGATTCTGGAAGCACAGGGTGACGCGATCTCGACCGTCCTGCGCGCACGCTCCGCCGAGTCGATGGGCGAGCGCGCGGTCATCGAGAAGGGCATGGAGACCCTCGAGTCCATCGGCCAGGGCGAGTCCACGACGTTCGTCCTGCCCCAGGAGCTATCCTCGCTCATCGGCCGCTACGGCAAGCACCTCACCGGCTCCGACGTCAAGCAAGACGGCGAGATGCTCGACTCGCTGGAGTTCGACGCCGAGACCCGCGAGCTGCTCGGCCTCGACGACATCGAGAAGATCATCTCCAACATCGACGAGGAGGCCGACATGCAGGGCACGATCCAGGAGATCGAGGAGCAGGCCGAGGCCGTCAAGGAGGGCCAGACCGCCGCGAACATCAAGGACCCCGACGAGGTCGTCGACGAGGCCGACGACGAGTTCGAGTTCGAAGAGAAGTCCTGAAGGCGGTCTTCGCGGCGCCCTGCGATCCCGCAGTTCGCTGGTTCTCCGACGTTCGGTTCGCTCGATTCCGGCGTTCGCCTCGGCCGGTCCGATTATTCCTCGATCGGGAGTCGAATCGCCACGACGCTCCCGTCCCCGTCCCGGTCCTCGTAGGCCAGTTCCCCGCCGAGTTCGTCGACGATCCACCGCGTGAGGAGCAAGCCCATCCCGCTCCCGTGGTGGACCTGAGTCTGCTCGTTCCGCACCTCTGCGTCGACCATGGCCCACTCGTCGTCGGCGATCCCGACGCCGTCGTCGGCGATCTCGACGATCACCTCGTCGGCAGCCGTGGTGATCGAGATCGCGACGTGGGGATCGCTACTATCGTTGTGCTGGATCCCGTTCTCGAGGAGCTGTTCGATCGCGACCTCCAGCCGCGTGTCACAGTCGACGCCGACTGCCGCGTCGACGTCGCTCTCGATCGTCGCTGCGGGAACGCGCTCGCGCTGTCGGGCGACCGCAGTCTCGACCGTTCGTGCGAGATCGACCTGCCGGTCCTCGCGGCCGGGTTCGAGGATCGCGTCCATCATCTGCTTGGCTTTCTCGCTCGTCGTGAGGAGGTTCGCTGCAGCGCGGTCGACGCGATCGAGGCGTTCGGCGGCCGTGTCGTCGATCTCCCTGCGGAGCAGATCGGCGTACCCCCGGACGGTGTTGAGGTCGTTGCGAATGTTGTGTCTGAGGAGCCGGTGGAGCACGTGGAGGAGCCGCTCGCGGTCCTTGATCCCGGTGATATCTCGCCCCTCGGGCACGAGGAGTCGCACTGACCCGTCCTCGTCGGTGATCGGTCGGACCGAGAAGTCGACGACCGCATCGCGGTGTTGCCCCTCGATCCGGAGCTCCGAGCGATAGGTATCGCCAGCGTTGGCTCGCTCCATGCCGCGGCGAACTGCCTCCTCGTCGGCGTCGTCGACGAACTCGATCGCGTCCCAGAGCTTCGTGCCGATCGCTTCCTCGCGAGTGGCTCCAGCGAACGCGAGCCCAGCGTCGTTCACCTCCACGATCGTTCCGTCGGTGTCGACGAGCCCGGTGAACTGGTACGTGTTGTTGAACACGGCCTCGAAGCGGCGCTGGCGTTGCCGTCGGTCGGACACGTCGCGGCCGATGCCGACGAGCTCGGCCTTCGAGTCGGGGTCGGTCTGTCTCGGTGCTCCAGTGAACTCGACGGGAACGTGCTCGCCCGATTTGGTCAGCAACCTCGCTTCCACCGTCGTCGTCTCCCCCGTCTCGAAGACGCTCTCGATGTGGCGACCGACGCGCGCCCGGTCCGCCTCGCCGATGAACTCGAGGGGTTCCATCGTCGCGATCTCCTCGCCGTCGTAGCCCGTGACCGTCTCGAACCGGTCGTTCCACCGCGTGAACGTCCCCTCCTCGTCGAAGGCATAGAGCAGGTCCGGGAGCGCTTCGAGAATGCTCTCCGTGAACGCCTGCTCGGCCTGCAGGGACTGCTCGCGCTCTTTCCGGTCCGTGACGTCCTGGATCGCGCCCCTGACGCGGACGACCTCCCCGTCCTCGAGCCGTGGGACGCCGCGAGCCCGGACCCAGCGCTGTTCGCCGTGGCTCGTGAGGATCCGGAGCTCCCTGTCGAACGGTTCGCCAGCCTCCAGTGCCCGCTCGAGTGCGTCGCGAATCTTCGGGCGGTCCTCGGGATGGTAGAAGTCGATGGCCTCCTCGACCGATGGCGAGGCTTCGAGGGGAAGCCCGTGAATTCGTTTCGCCTGGTCGGTCCACCGGAGCGTATCCGTCGCCGGATCGAGTTCCCACCCGCCGACGTTGGCCATCTGCTGGGTGTGCGCGAAGAGGTCGTTCTGGCGAACGCAGGCGCTCCTGGTAGGCCTTCCGCTGGGAGACGTCGAGGATGATGCCCTCCAGTGCCACGACGTCGCCGTCCTCGACGACGGGCACGCCGCGTTCGAACACGTGTTTCGTCTCGCCGGATCGCGTCTCGATGCGGTAGTTCGCCGTGAACTGGCGCCGTTCCTCGATCCCACGCTCTACGGCGCGCTCGAGGTCGTCCTGGTCCTCGGGGAGGACGAGGTCCCCATAGAGGAGGTCCGCGGCTTCGAACGCCGAGGAGGTGTAGCCGGTGAGCGGTTCGACCTGCCCCCGTAGAAACGTCATCTCCCAGGGCGGCGCTGGCTCACAGCGGTAGGCGAGGCCGGGGAGATTGTCGACGAACCGGTCCAGGACCTGGCTCGCCTCAAGCGGGACGTCGGGGTCGAACACGTTCGGTCAGTGTCACGTCACTTCACTTGTGAGGATGTTAAGCACAGTGGCCACGGGATGCCACGACTGTCACATCCAGGCGCGGCTTCGAGGCCTGCTGGGTGGCAGTCGTCCGTACCTGGCAACCGCGTCTCCGCCGACGCAACCCTTTTTACCCCTCGTACCGGGTCACAACCAACGGACGTAACCGTCCGCCCACCCAACTTCACCCATGACCGACCGGGGCGTCGACGAGGACAAGCGGGCCACGCTGCGGCGATTCGCAGCCCTCGGTGCGACGATCCCGGCCGGCCTCGCCGCGTCCGGATCGGCCTCCGCCGCCGAGGGTAGCGACGCTCGCGAGGCGCTCGTCGGCTACCTCTCCGCGACTCCCGGCGCGCACTTCTCGAAGGTCCGGGACGACCTCCGTCTGGGGACTGGCGAGACCCAGCACCACCTCCGGCAGCTAATCGCCGACGGCGCGATCGTTCGGGAGGACGACGGCGACTACGCGCGCTACTACCCCGCCGAGACGTTCTCAGCCACCGAGCGAACCGCGCTCGCAGCGCTCCGGAAGGAGACGCCCCGTGCGATGATTCTGGCCCTGCTCCGCAGCCCGGGACAGTCCGGCGCGAGTCTCGCCGAGGCAGTCGGGGTTTCCCGACCGACGATCAGCCGGTACGCTGGCAGCCTCGAGTCCAGCGGGGTCCTCGATCGCGACGACGGCTACCGGCTCGCACAGCCCGAGACCGTCCTCGCGCTCGTCGTGCGCTACGCCGATTCCTTCGACGCGGACGCGGTCGCACTCGCCGGGGAAGCCGACGAACTCATCGCGTTCGATCCCTGAGCTCGGCGCCGATCGCTCGTTGCCCGGTGCTCGATCGTGATCGAAACGAACCGTGAGAAGGAACAATCCGATAAGGAAACACCGCATCGCAACAGCGACGTGAAACTCCGACGGAAGTGGGTCGGCGCGGATGGGCCCCTTACACGGTCACTTTCCACGTCGTGGAGGAGGAGTAGCCCCACCGCTCGACGTCGACGTCGAGGTCGCCGTCCGCGATCGCCGTCATGTTCGTGCCGACCTCCTTCGCGCTCATCCCCAGCTCCTCCGCGATCAACCGAGACTTGAAGTACGTCTTCATCGGCGCCTTCTCGCGGAGGTAGCCGAGGATCTGGTGTTGTTTGTCGGAGAGGCTGGCAGTCGACGCCGCGGCGGTGGCGCTCATATTTCTTCGGAGGGCAGTGTTCCCCTTCATGCGTTTGGTACGGTCGTGTAACGCCGCGCTTGCTTGCGATTTTCCGCTCGCGACGCCTCGCGCCCCAGGCGTCGATCGGCTCCACGCGGTCCAGCGGACGATGGTTGGTACGGTCGGGTACGCTTCGAGTACGGTCAGGTGGACCAGATACGCGACCGTCGGCCGAGGTCGTCGCTGAAACTACCAGGCCGGAATAGCTGGACCACCCTCGTCGTCCACCGCTGGCGAGGCGCGAAGCGTCGGGGGCGCGGTCTTTGGTGGTTCAGATTTTTCGAGGAGGGTTCCCGCAGGTCGCACAAAGCGCGACCGAGGAACCCCGACGCGAAAAGATGGTAATTCTACTGATACATCCTGAGCGGCTTCGCCTCCGAACTCGCCTCCTGCTGGGCCTCCTGGAGCTTCTTCGCGAGCTCCTCGCGGCGCTCCTGGACGTCTTCGGCCTGCTCGACGAGCGCCTCGGTGTCGACCTCGATGTCGGCGAGCGGGGCGATGCCATCCTGGATGAGCACTCGAGCAGCCTCGGGATCCGGGAACTGCGGGTTGGACTCGACGACGATGCCGTAGCCGGGCAGGTCCCGCTCGGAGGCAGCGGCGACCAGCGCGCCGGTCGGCCCGGAGATCGCGCCGTGCTCGTCCGGCGTCGCGATCTCGAGGTCGTCGAGCCGATCGCCCGCGCCGCCGGTCGCGACGCCGAACAGGTCGGGCGGGGTCGAGCGCTCCTCGCTGGCGTAGCCGCTGCAGTAGATCGGGGTCACGTCCTCGGCCGCGAGCCAGCCGGTGATACAGTCCGCGAACTCCGGCGCGGCCTGTGGCGAGACCGGCACGTCGCTCTGGAGGGCGAGCAGGTTCGATTCCTCGTCGGCGTAGAGTCTGACCGGCGGCCGAACGTCGCGCTCGCCGGCGGCGTAGACGCCGAGCTTCGGGAGCCCCTCGCAGCTGACGCTCGCGTAGCGGGTCATGTCGAGCGTCTCAACGAGGTGATCGGTCGCGATCTTTCCGACGAGGCCGACTCCGGGGAGGCCTTCGACGAGCGTCGGGGACTCGAGTTCCAGGTCGGCGTGGACGCTGATGCCTGCCATGGCGGCGCTTCGTAGCCGGTCCGCTTAATGGTCCGGCACGGCTGCGTGCTCGCTGCCCCCGGGAACGCGCCCAGTTCCCCGGCCACGCTCCCCGAACCGACACCCACAAGCCCGGTCCACTCCCGGTTGCAGTCGAATGCACGAGGTCCTCGAGCGGTACCGGCCGATCGTCGACGAGTTCGACGCCTTCGCGGATGCGATCGAGCGGCCGCTCGGGAAGACTGCTCGCGTGAACACAATCAAGGCCGACACCGAGCGTGTCCGCGAGGCCTTCGCCGACGCCGGTATCGACGCGACGCCGACGGACTGGCACCCCGACCTCCTCCATCTCGACACCGACAGCCCGGGCGCGACCTGGCCTGCCTTCCACGGCTGGATCCACACGCAGGAAGCCGTCTCGACGCTGCCGCCGATCGCACTCGATCCCGAGCCCACGGACACGGTCTGGGACGCCTGCGCGGCACCGGGCAGCAAGACGACCCAGCTGGCGGCCATGATGGACGATCGCGGCCGGGTCGTCGCGAACGACCGGAACATGGGCCGGCTCTCCGCGCTCCGCTTTAACGCCGAGCGCCTCGGCGTGACCAACGCCATCGTCACGAACCGCGACGCCCGGAACTACTCGCTCGACCCGCTCGCCGTCGACGAATTCGACAGAGCGCTCGTCGACGCACCCTGCTCGGGCGAGGGCACGCTCCGGAAGAACCCCGCGGCGCTCGACTCCTGGAGCGAGGGGTTCCTCGCCGACGTCTCGGGCGTCCAGACCGACATCTTGCGCCGCGCCGTCCAGGCGACGACGCCCGGCGGCCGGGTCGTCTACTCGACGTGTACCTACGCGCCGGAGGAGAACGAGGCAGTGCTGGACGCGGTGCTCGAATCCGAAGACTGTCGGATCGTCGAGCAGGATCTGCCCCTCGAATCCCGCCCCGGCGTCACGGAGTGGCGGGACGATTCGTTCGATCCGAGCGTGGAGCGCGCCGCTCGGGTGTATCCACACCTCAACGACACGGGCGGCTTCTTCGTCGCGACCCTGGAGGTGGGCGAATGAGCGACGACGAGACGTACCTCGGGCTCGGGGAAGCGACGCCCGAGGGGAACGCGGCCGCGTCCAAGGCGGGGGAGCGCACCGAGGCCGACCTCGACGACAACGTAAGCCACCGCTTCGACCGCCTCGCGCCGACGGATGCCGAGCGGACCGTCGCCGGGCGACCCTCCCGCGAGGCCGTCCTGCAGTGGTGGGCGGACCGCTTTGGCATTCCGCCCGAGACGTTCGCCGACCACACGTTCTGGGAGAAAGGCAACGGGAAACTGTGGGTCCTCGCCGGCGACGCGGCAGATCCCAGCGACGTCGAGGCCGTAGGCACGACCGTGCTCCGAACCCGCCAGGAGCACTGGAAGCCCACGACCGACGCCGTGCAACGCTTCGGCAGCCACGCGACACAGAACGTGATCGACCTCACGCGGGCGGAAGCCGAGCGCTTCGCGGCCGGGGAGGACCAGGAAATTGAGCGCTGGGACGGCGACTGGGGCTACCTCATCGCCGCCCACGACCTCGCCGGCGGTCGTGCGATCCTCGGCGTCGGGCTGTACGTCCACGGCGAACTGCGATCGACCGTGCCGAAGGGCCGTCGGCGGGATCTCTGAACGAATCGCGGGCGGTTTCGTCGCCGTTTCGATGGCGAGGACTCGGTTCCGATCAGTCCGCCAGGTCTTCGTCGGCGTGGCGAACCAGATGCACGTCGTACTGAGGATCGTCCGACACCGGCGAGCCCACGCTCGCGACCGGCGTGACGACCGCTCCGGCGTTCGCTGTTCCGACGAACAGCACCGATGCCGACAGCTCCGCAGCGACCTGGCGGATCCGCCGGACGACGTCGGTCGTCACCGACGCGCGGTAGTCCGTCTCGTCGGTCGTCTCGATCCGGACCTCGGCTTCCGGGGCGATCTCGCGGACTGTCGCCCGCAAGCCGCGCTCGATCCGGTCGGCGTCGTATGGCTCGCCCTGACCGATCCACCCCTTCTCGCGAGCGTAGTCGGTGCTCGGCGGCACGACGACCAGCGCGATCACCTCCTCGTCCATGACGCGACCGAACTCGCCGGCCCGGCGGAGCGCGGTGCTGGACAGCGGCGAGTCGTCGAAGGGGACCAGATAGACCATATCGAACCAGTGGCTGCCGGGCGCTTAGTCGTTGGGCCGGGACAGTGGAGCCGCTCCTCGGACCGGCAGTTCGCGTCGAGGCGGGACGCCGTTCGGGCGGGTCAGTCGTCGCTGAACGAACGCACTACCGGGGTTCCGGAGTCCGCGATCTGGGTGGGGTCGTTCGCGTGGGCGTCAGCGTCGGGAGGGTCGGTGTCTCCGATCGTCTCGCGTGCAGCCTTCGCGTCTTCGAGGTCCTGGTAGGCGTTCCGGAGGGTCACGGGGGACACGTCTGCGGCGTCGGCCGCGTTGCACTGCGTCAGCCCGTGGCCGCAGTCCTGGGCAGCAGTGTAGAGACAGCCGGCGGCGAAGCCGCTGGGATCGCGGCCACCGTCGATCCCCGCCTTGCGACCGAGCGATGCGAGTTCGAGGGCGCGGTACTCGACGGCGTCCGGTAGATCGAGATCGGATGCGAACCGTGGGACGTACTCCGCCGGATCGATCGGTCCGGTCGGGAGCCCGAGCTCGCGGTTGAGCGCGTCGTAGGCGGCCAGGAGCTCCGACTCGTCCGCGCGGGCGTCCGCGACGACCTCGTCGATCGTCCGGGAGATCGAGCGGGTGCGACAGACGGCGTAGATCGTCGCGGCGGCAAAGCCCTCCAACGAGCGGCCCTGGAGCAGGTCCGCGGACTGTGCGGAGTCAAAGAGTGCGCAGGCCTGTTCGCAGACGTCCTGGGGGAGTTCGAGCCGGTCGACGAGCCGCCGGATCTCCGTGTAGGAGTACACCTTGTTCCGGTCTTGCTTCGTCGCGATCCGGGCGCGGCTGTGCTCGCGGCGCATCCGGGCGAGTCGGCGACGCTTGCGACCGGTGAGGCGAACGGAGCCGCTGCCGTCGCCGTGGCCAATCTCGGTGCTCAGGCCGCGATCGTGGCGGCTCCGCGTGAGTGGGGCGCCCGTGCGTTCGCGATTCGTCTCCTCACCCTGGAAGGAGCGCCACTCGGGACCGCGGTCCATCCGGTCGACGTCGGCGACCAGGCCGCAGTCCGTGCAGATCGTCTCGTCGCCCTCCCGGGCGAGCGTGCCGTTGCAGTCGGTGCATCGATCGTCCGTGTGCATCACGAGTGGAGCTACGCAGGGAAGTATTATTTAAATCGTGCTGCGAACGCAACGAACCGCAGGGAAGCGGGGTGGTGAACGTACCAGTTATCGGTAGGTTCCTCGGGAGGCGGGCGGTTCTGCCGATCCAGAGCGGACATGGGGCGGACAGCATGGCGAAAATTTTATCCTGGTATCGTCGGAACTATCGGGCGATGGGGCTCTCCGAGATCGCCGCCGACCTCGAGGTCACCGCCGAGCAGTGCGACCGGGGCGTCGCGACGGTCGACGAGACCGAGGGCGACCTCGCGGCGCGCCTCGCATCGATCGCGGACGAGCTGCCGTGCTCGGCAGCTGCGGCGGCCGACCTCGTCGAGGCCTACGTCGACGGTGCACCTGTCGGGGGCGCGGGCGAGGCCGCGGGCCTACCGCCGATCACGGCGGCGAAGACTCTCCACCTGGTCGGCGTCGACGGCCTCTGTCCCCTCTCGCCGATGGCCCGCGAGATCGTCTCCGACTGGATCACCGGCGAGCTCGGTCGGAGTGAGGCGCGCGAGCTCACCGGCGCGTCCGAGACCGAGTTCCTGCTGACGGCCTTCCTCGAGACACACGAGCCGATCCCCGCAGCCCGTGAAGCGGCCGAACCCGTGCTCGGCCCCGGCGACGCGCCGCTATCGACGGACGACGCGCTCGCGGAGACGATGGCCGACGCCGAAGAGTTCCTCTGAGCGGTTCGTTGCGTACGGACGTCGATCGAGATTCAGCGACAGACCCGTCGATCCTCACCCGAACCGACCAGCGATGAGTCCCTCCTCGGGGAACTCAAGCGCCAGGTCGACGTCGAACAGCGCCGTCGCGGCCTCGGCGACGGCCGGTGCGTAGGCTGGGTCGGGATCGGCTGCGCTGGGGACGTCCGGCGCTGCCACCCCATGGGTCGGAAGCGCCACGTCTGCGGCCTGCACCGGATGGTCGCCGTCCGCGCGGTTCGCGATCGCGAGACCAGGTGCCGCCCCGACGTCCTCCAGCCGCTCGCGAAGCCGCTGGAGTGCGTCGACCCCGCGCTGGCTCGCTGGCGTCACTGCGGCCACGCGATCGACGGCAGTGACCGCGCTCACAGCAGGATTCGTGGCGACGGGCGGAGTATCGACGAGAACGAAGTCGTATGTCTCCGCAGCGTCGTCGAGGACGGTCTCGAATGTCTGCGCTGCGCCGGGCGTTTTCGCACGAGCGAGGCGCTCGAAGGGCGCTCGAGCGGGGACGACGGCGAGTCGGCCGCCCGCGTCGTGCACTGCCGGAAGCTCGAGGTCGACCG
>ENA-ORDC01002192-ORDC01002192.1-marine-metagenome-genome-assembly--contig:-NODE-2192-length-12437-cov-2.826133_pt1 | contig 12437 bp, 10 predicted proteins | sample MGYA00237783_ERZ508515 | MGnify/ENA primary metagenome ERZ508515 (study PRJEB26186, sample SAMN06268792) | marine metagenome | isolation source: Eden Landing Ponds, San Francisco, CA, USA | place...
AGGAGCCGAAGCCGACGGTGAAGAGCTCGGTGCCGGCGTCCTTGGCGTCCTGGGCCTCCTCCGTCGGGTCGTCGTTGGCGTCTGCGCTCTGGTCGTCGTCCACGTTCGCGTTGCCGTCGGACATGACGACCATGATCTTCCGTGCGCTCGAGCGCGCGTTCGTGCCCGTTTCGAGTTCGTTCTGGGCGGTGATGACGCCGCCTTCGATGTTGGTCGATCCCCCGGCAGACAGGCCGTCGATCGCCGTTTCGACGTCGCCGTGGTTCGTGGTCAGCTCCTGGTCGAGCGTGTCGTCGTCCGCGTAGCTGACGAGCCCGACGTTGGCTGTCGCGCCGAGCTGCCCGACCAGCTCCTTGGCCGCGTCTTTGAGGTCGCCGATCGAGCCGCTCATCGATCCGGAGCGGTCGAGGACGAGCACCACGTCCACCGCCTCCCCGTCCTGGCCACCGTCGACCTCGCAGTCGCAGTTCTCGTCGTACCAGAGTCGCGTCTGGACGTGGTCAGCGAGTTCGCCCTCGCCGTCGCCCCCGGTATCGTCGACCTCGCTCTCCGGTTCGGTCAGGCCGCCGTCGTCGTTGGCGACCAGTTCGCCGTTCATCCAGACGTAGGCCGGATTGTCACAGAGGTGGATGCTGGTCACGAGGCAGCCGGAGTCGCCGGGTTTCACGTCCGAGAGCGTGATTGGCGACACCTCGTCGCCGTTGACGAGAACGTCCCGCCACTCCGGATCACAGAACTCCCGCTCGCTGACGAACTCGCCCCACTCCTGTGGGATGTCGCCGTTCGTCGGTACCTCCTCCAGGAGATAGGTGCCTGGTTCGTCTTCGATCGGTTCGGCCTCCGGGTAGCCCATCGCCTGGACGTCCTCGAGTCGACCCGGACCGCCGTCGTAGGTGACGCGGTAATCGAGTAGGAGGTCGAGCTGTCCGGCGGAAAGACTGTTCCCCTCGAACGCTTCAGTGTCCGTGAAGTACGCGCTCGTCCCGAGGGCGGCCCCGGCGGAGGCGACGCCGATGCCGCCGAGTCCCCCGAGGAGCGTGCGTCGGGACAGTTCGATCGTGGTGTCGTCGTCGGTCATTGGTGATCCCCTCGTGGGGAACCCCACCGGCGGAGTCGAACCGCCGTGCTCCGAGTGGGGCAGTCGTTCTTGGGGCGATTCCACTGCCGTGACGTGTCTACTGCCAATCGATCCCGACGAAGTCCTGGCCGTCGAAGTCACTCGTGGAGCCCTCGAACCGGAGGGTTCCCTCGACTGTCACCGTATTCGTCGCTGGAATGTTTTCGATTGCCAGGAATGTGAGCCCATCCGTGGCATCGATGTTGTCAGGGCTGACCGATGCTCCGTTGACATCGACGTCTTTCACCACGGTCGTCACATTTGCGTCGCCGCTAGAGGCGGTCAGTGCGACATTGACCTCATTGGGGACACCACCTGGCCACTCCGGTTCTCCCGTCGATGCGCCGTTCGCGGTCCCGTCCGTGACGTCGTTGTCGGTGACTGTTTCCCCGTTGACAGTGAGCGAGGCGGTTTCAGCAACCGGATCGATCGATGCCGAGAAGTCCACGTCGGTGTTGGCGGGGAACGTATCGCCGGTATTCGATCCCCACAACGTGGTGTTTTCGACGCCACCGCTGTCACCGTGGATTTGTATCTCACCGCGACCCGATCCTCCCCGTGACAGCGCCTGCATCGAGAACGCCTTGTTGTAGGAAATCTCGGAGAAGTCACCGGTGCCTACGGTTCCCTGGGGCAAACACGGGTTGTTCGTGCCGTCGTTGTGGCGGCACTGCTGGGCGTAGAACTCGAGGTCGAACTCGACGCCGTCCGTCTGGATCTCGTTCCCGACGCTGGTGGGGATCTCCCAGTCGATACACACGCAGGGACTCTCCCAGTCCGAGCCGGTGCCGCTGAAGCACGCCTGGTCACCGGGTGCGAAGAAGCCGCCGTTCTCGCCGCCAGAGACGCTACCGTCGCCATCGAGCGGAACGCCGGTTCGAATCCGGGCGAGGAACTCCGCGAGCGTTCCGCTCCAGACTGACTCGCAGTTGGAGACGGAATCGGGTCCGAACTCGCCGTTGTTGTTCTCCGCGAGCTCGCAGTACCTGACCGTGAGCTGGATGCTCTCGGCGAGCTCCCCCGACCCGTTGTTGTCCCGTGGCTCGGGCTCGGTGTAGCCGTTTTCGAAGTCGGCGGTCAGCTCGCCACAGAGCCAGAGGTAGGCCGGGTTCGTCTCGATGCGGGGACAGAAGGCGAGCAGTCCGCTATCGCCCGGCTTCACGTCGCCGAGCTCGGCAGTGACGGCGTTGCCGTCGGCAGTTCCGGAAACGCTGCCGACACCGGCTCGCCCCTGGTTCCAGTAGGAGTAGTAGTCGACCAGCAGGTCGAGAGACCCGGCCGTGATGATGTTGTCCTCGAACGATTCCTCGTCTGTGAAATACGCGCTCGTCCCGACGGCAGCACCCGCGGACGCGACGCCGATCGCGCCGAGTCCACCGAGCACCCGTCGTCGGGTCAGGTTGACAGTCTGTTTGTCGGTCATGGTTGACCCCGAGCGATACCGGGATGGACGTCCCGGCCGTCGGGTTGATCCAAACCATGAAAGACAGTACCTTTGTTACACGATCGAACACCTGGACCGAATGAGCCGTTCGACGCGTCGCCGATCGGGTGAACGTCGGATTCGGCGATAGTTCCCCGGACAGAATGGGACGTTCGACTGGCCGATTGGCGGGTGAACGTTCCGTTCGACGAGTCTCGGCCTCGCTCCTCGCAAGTTTGCTGCGGGCTACGAGCGGGTCCGATCCGCCACGAACGCCTTCGAACGGGTCTTCGACGCGGTAGACGACGATTCCCTATCCCTTGGGTCCACTCGGGCAGCGCTCATAGCCCTCGCACCCGGAGAGCATCACATCGTGCCTCGGCATGGAGTCGCCCACGACGCCGGCTGGCGACGTCCCGGGGTTCGGAGCGGGCGTTCCTGGTAACCGCCCTGCAGCTATCGATAGGAAGCAGGCGGTTACGACGTGCGTAGTCGGATCGTACTGATAGGGGGCCACTGACACGAGGCGAGTGGGGTGGGCAGGAGACCGATCCGTCGCGGGCTGGTTCGCGTTCTCCGTCGCGGGTAGCCCCTCCAGTAGCCGAGGTACCACACCGATGTTTCGAACGTCGACGATCCCGGAAGCCGAGATCTACGAGGTGCTGGCGAACGATCGCCGTCGTGCGGCGCTCCGCGCGCTGGCGCGGTCCGCCGAGGACCGAGGGATCCCGCTCTCGGACCTCTCCACGGCGGTGGCCGAACGCGAGACCGGCCAATCGCCGCCACCGAGCGGCGCCAGGGAAAGCGTGTACAACTCGCTCCACCAGACGCACCTCCCGATGCTCGACGATCTCGAGATCGTCCGGTACGATCACGAGAACCGGACGGTCTACCGGCGCGACCGGGTTCGCGACGTCGAGCGCTACATGGAGGTCGTCTCCGCGCTCGGGGTGAGTTGGAGCGAGGTCTACCGGACGCTCGGGGTCTGTTCGCTCGGGCTGGTGACCACGGCACTAGCGGGCGTGGAGCCCGTCGAGATGGTCGACCCACTGCTGTGGGCCGTCGGATCGCTGGTCGCGTTTGCCCTCGCGATCGCCGCGCAACTGTGGTCGAATCGGCGATACGTCCGGCGCGGCCTCGTGGAGTGAAGCGCGACGCGAGGATCGGCGTCTCGACGTGGTGAGCCGGAAGTAGCTACAGCGTCGAGCCCGCTTGCTCTCAGAGCACGACCCGCTCGACGTCCGCGTGCCCCGCTCGCCGCACCACTGCCCGAACCGGATCCTTCGCTCCTGCCATGTTGTCGGTGTCGCCGTCGAGGACGAGAAGCTTCGCCGGTCGGCCCGCCTCGAGCACGCCCCAGTCGAGGCCAGCGATTTCCGCGCCGCGGTAGGTCGCCATCGCGAGCACCTCGGCGCTGGGGAGGCCGGTCCACTTCGCGGTGAACGCCATCTCGCGGAACATCGACGGCGAGTTGAGGAAGACGTTGTCGGTGCCCAGGGCGACGTCAGTCCGTTTCGCAAGGTCGGCGATCGGCGGGAGCCCCACGTCGGTGACGAGGTTCGAGCGCGGACAGACGACCACCGGCGTCCCTCGATCCGCCACTCGATCGAGCTGCTCGTCGGTCGCGTGGACCATGTGGACGAGGAACTCCGGATCGAGGGCCATCGCGGGATCGACGTCGCTCTCGTCGACCTCGCCCGCGTGAATCCCGAAGGGCTTCCCGGCCTCGCGTGCGGCGGTGCGCTCGGCCTCGAAGTTCGCGTCGTTCGCGCCGGAGGCGCCGTAGCCGTCGGCGACGTCCAGCACCTCGATCTCCTCGCGACCCATGATCACGGGATCGAGATCGACCCCGTCAGCGTCGGCAGCCGCGCGGAGCTGCTCGACGCCTTGGACGCCGCCCTCCCGGAACTCGATGCAGGCGCCCGTCCCGCCTGCCTGCATATACCTGAGCGAGCGCTCCATCGCGGCGATCAGCTCCTCGGGATCCGCCTGGCGGAGCAGGCGGTGCTTGAGGCCGTCCGGCGGTGCGACGAGTTCCTCCAGCGAGAGGCCCTCGCCGGCCTCCTTCGCGATCGAGTCGCCGAGGTGCGTGTGTGCGTTGACGAAGGCCGGCAGGACGATCCGATTCGAATCGACGCCGTCGCTCGACGGTGCCTCCTCGATCGCGGCGATCTCGCCGTCCTCGACGTACAGCGTCCCCTCGATCGGTTCGAACTCGCGACCGCGCAGGATCGTCCCAGAGAGCTGCATACCGCGAGTTTGCAAGCAGGGCGTTTGTATCCGACGCTCGGTCGTCCGTGGTTCCCCCGATGCGGCGGCATTCGAGCCGGCCGATTGGCTGCTGGCTCTGAGGAATTCCCGTGACACCTGACAGACGTATTGGCTGAATATCATCAATGCTAAACCGGTCGCGTCGCACGGATCGCCCATGGATCGGCGAGACGTACTCGTTGGCCTGGGATCGCTTTCGGCGACGTGCCTCGCAGGGTGTAGTGCGATCGGCGGTGGCGACGGCGGGAACGGTGGGCCGGGGTCAGCGACGGCCGCGGTCCGGGCGTACTGGGACGCAACCGAAGCCGGCAACGCCGAGCGCCTCAACGAGATCATGCACGAACGGCACCCGCTGTACCCGGTCGACCCGCCGCCGGAGTCGATCGTTCCGGAGTCGGTCGAACTCAGTGACGTCGAGACGCGATCCGCGGAGACTGTCTACAGCGACGTCGCGGACCAGTTCGACGACGCCGCCGCATTCGAAGCGACGATCGACCGAGTCGTCGAGGAGATCGACGCCGACGGGTACGCGATCGTCTATCACGCCGTGACGATTCGACGCGGCGAAGACCAGCCCGACGGGTACAGAGAGCCGAGCACGATCGTGGTCGAATCCGGTGGACGGTGGCGCGTTCTCGTCAACGCGGATCAGCTGCGCGAGATCGCCTGAGGTCGGTAGACTGATCGCGCCCGGCGACCGACAGCGGTGCCATCCTGGTACTGGACTGCTTCAGCCCCAACGTCAGGCAGGCTGGTTCCCCACCGTCTCTCGGCCGATTTCGGGAGTCGAGGATCTACTCACTCAACCGTGCGTACTCCTCGTCGGTCAGGTCGATCTGGGACGCTGCGACGTTCTGTTCGAGGTGCTCGACGCTGGAGGTGCCCGGAATCGGCAGGATCACCGGCGAGTGCTCGAGGAGCCACGCCAGTGCGATCTGCTGGGGCGTCGCGTCGTGGGCCTCGGCGACGTCCGCGACGACGGATTCCTTCGAACCGAGGTCGCCGCCACCGAGCGGGAACCACGGGATGAAGCCGATGCCGGCGTCCGCACAGGCTTCGAGGACGGCCTCGTCCTCGCGGTTGCCGACGTTGTACTGGTTCTGAACGGTCGCGATCTCGACGACGTCGCGGGCTCGCTCGAGCTGCTCGACGGAGACGTTGCTCAGGCCGACGTGCTCGACGAACCCGTCGTCTTTGAGCTCCGCGAACGTCTGGACGGCCGTCTCGAAGTCGACGTCCGGGTCGGGGCGATGATACTGGTAGAGGTCGATGGTGTCGACGCCGAGGCGGTCCCGGCTGACGAGCACCTGGTTCCGAACGTAGTCCGGGTCGCCGTGCTTGAGCCACTCGCCGCCGGCCTCTCGGAGCAGTCCCGCTTTCGTCGCGAGCACGACGTCGTCCTGGTCGTACTCGTCGTGCTCGTCGATCGCTTCGCGGAGGATGCGCTCGCTGACGCCCGGTCCGTAGGAGTCTGCGGTGTCGATTACGTCGACGCCGAGGTCGAGGGCACGCTGGACCACGCGCCGCGCTTCGCCCTCGTCGTCGGGTCTGCCGATGATGTCCTCGCCGGTCAGTCGCATCGCACCGAAGCCGAGCCGGTGGACAGTCAGGTCGCCGCCGATGTCGAACGTGTCGCTCTCGTTTGCTGGCATGGGCTGTGCTGCGTACGGCTCGGCCAAGGGGCTTTGCGTCGGCGAACCCCAGAACACGCTTCGGCGAACCTCGGAACGTACATCGGCGAACCTCGGAACGTACGTCGCGTATTTCGGAACCTACGTCGCGAACCTCGGAACGTGCGTCGGCGATCTGTGAATCGAGAAACGCGGATCGCTCAGCCCGGTACGAACAGCTACTTTTCGCCAGTGAACTCCGAGAGCGTCGCCGGATACCCCCGCACCTCCGTCACCAGCACGTCCTCGACGTCGATCCCGAGCACGTCGACGGCCGCGGGACCGACGGCTTCGGTGCGCTCCCGCGGCGCGTAGACGCCGAGGCGCCACTGGGAGTGCTGGGCCGCTCGCAGCGCCTCGACGAGCGGCGATTGGTCGGCGAGGGGTCGGACGTCGCCGTTGACCACGACCCTGGAACTGCTCTCGGGCATCGATGGGCGTTTGGGGACGTCGAGGATCACCGCCTCCTCGGGTACACCTGCGTTCCTGGCGATCTGCCCCTCGAGCTCCCGGACCGTCTCGTGATCCGCGTCGACGACGTGCTCGGGCACGTCCTCCAGTTCTGCCCAGACGGCACGTTTGAACAGGTCGCGGTCGTCGAGCCGACGCGCGTAGACGGCGGCGGGTTCGCAGTTCCGGAGCGCCACGAGCAGTTCGGGATCGTCCATCAGGCTGACGGCCTCGGCGTCGGACTCGCCCTCCTCGATGAGTGCCTCCGTCCCTCGCCGGAGCATGGACTTGCTGATCCGGGCGACGTGGTGGCGATAGACTGTGGGGTTCATCAGCGCCCGGGCGATGAGCAGGCTCTCGGCAGTCTGGACGTTGCCCTCCGCGAGCACGAGCTGGCCGTCGCGGAACGTCAGTTCGCGGACGAGTCGGCTGTGGTCGATCGTGCCGTAGGGGACGCCGGTGTGGTGGGCGTCGCGAACGAGGTAGTCCATCCGGTCGACGTCGAGTTCACCGGAGACGAGCTGGCCGTAGCGGCCCTCTCCGGCGATGAGGTCCGCGACGTCGTCTGGATCGACGTCGTACTCCCGGAGCACCTCGCCGACCTCGCCCGAATCGAGTCGCTCGTGGACCTCGTCGTGGTACGTGCCGGTCCTGCGGGCGAGGAGATCCTCCACGTTGTGAGAGAACGGCGCGTGGCCGACGTCGTGGAGGATTGCGGCGGCGCGGACCCGCTTGGCTCGCTGCTGCCGGGCGGGGAGGTGGGCGAGCGCCCGGTCGGCGAGGTGGTAGACGCCGAGGCTGTGCTCGAAGCGGGTGTGATTCGCCGACGGGTACACCAGCGAGACGGTCCCCAGCTGTGAAATCCGGCGGAGTCGCTGGAGGGCGGGGGTGTCGAGCAGGGCGCGAGCGAGCCCTTGCACGTCGATGTGATCGTGGACGCTATCCTTGATCGTCTTCACTGGGTACGGATTCGTCGGCATCGCTCAAAAGGGTGTGCAGCGCGGGGGCGGTGCTGTGCAGTGCGGGGGCGGCCGGCCTCGCTCGCGGTTGCCTGGCCAACGACGGAAGTTCACGGGACTGGATCGAGTCCCCTCTCGAGATCCGACGAATCCCCGCGTGGAGACCTCTGATACGGGTGACAGCCTGTTCCAGTACCCGCGCCGAACCGGTTCGGGGAGATGCTTTCGACGATTGCCGATAGCAATTCGACTCGGCTGCACCGCCGTCGGCCTCTTTTCGCCCTCGATCTGCGCGAGACGGCCACCGGACGTAAGTAGGGGGTGCACCTACTCGGCACCAACCCAGCGGTATCGCCACCATGCCAGAGCATCCGCCTGCCCGCTCCACGCGCGTATCTGCCCTCCTCGATCGCATGACGGAGGGCTTTCTCGCGATCGACGACCAGTGGCGGGTCGTCGAGTGCAACGGGCACGCCGCCGCGTTGCTCGGTCGCGAGCGGGTGGACGTGCTCGGCGCGGAGCTCTGGAGCGTCGCACCGGACGTCGTCGAGACCGCGTTCGCCGAACACTGGCAGCGCGCCATGGCGGAGCGGGAGTCGATCGCGTTCGAGTCGTTCTGGCCCCACACCGAGACCTCCTATCGCGTCAGGGTCTACCCGACCAACGATGGCGGGATCGAGGTGTATCTCCGGGACGTCGACGCGAGGCTCCCGGATCGGGACGGCCCCCGACACGCCACCGTCGTCGAGGCGGTGACCGACGGCGTGCTCGCGATCGACGCCGAGGATCGCGTCGCGCTCGTCAACGACGCCATCACTGGGCTGCTCGACGCCGGTCGCACGACGCTGCTCGGGACGAGCCTCGACGCGCTCTCGACGGCGACGAAACTTACAGACGCCGACGTCGCGGCGCTTCGCGCAGGTATCGAGCACGTCCGCTCGGGCGACGTCGACGATCACAGCTTACAGCTCTCACTCCCCGATACCGAGGGTCGCCCGGGAGTCGTGGAGATCCGCCTCTCCCCGCTCCCCGGGGGCGACGATCGCGTGGCTGCCGTCGTCCGCGACGTGACCGAGCGGCGAGACCACGAGCGGATCGTCCGGTCGCTCCACGCCGCGACGCGGGAGCTGTTCCGCGCGGAGGATACGATCGACGCCTGTGCCGCGGCGGTCCACACCGGCGCGGACCTGCTCGACCTCCAGATCAGCGGCATCTGGCTCCTCGACGAGGAGCGCAACCGGCTGGAACCCGTCGCCGCAACCGCGGGCGCTCACGACGTCGTCGGCGGCCTCCCCGTCTTCGGCGACGGGGAAGGACACGCGTGGAGCGCCTATCAGCGCGACGAGGTGATGTCCTTCGACGACGTCACGAAGACGGACGACCTCTACAATCCCGATACGCCGATCAGAAGCGAGCTGATCGTCCCGATCGGCAAACACGGCCTCCTGATGGCCGGTGATACCGAGGCCGGGCAGTTCGACGACACCGACGTCGAACTCGCCGAGATCCTCGCGGCGAACACCGAGGCGGTCCTCGACCGACTCCAGCGCGAACAGCTCCTGGAGGAGCGGGCGACCGAACTCGAACGCCAGAACGAACGACTCGCCTCGCTGGAGGGCGTTCTCTCCGGGCCGATCAACGCGACCCTCGACGAGGTCGAGGAGACGTTCGACTCAGGGACGATCGAGGAGGCACGCGACGCAGTCGATCGGGCCAGACGGCTCGTCGACGTCGCCGGGACGTACGCGAGCCGACCCGCCGCTTCGAGCGCCCGGACGGGCCTCACCCTCGGAGAGACGCTGGAGACCGCCGCCCAGGAGACCGAACGGCAGTCCCCGACAGTCGTCGTCAGCCACGACGGCACGCTCCGGGCGGATCACGACCACCTCCTCGAACTGTTCGGCGCGCTCGTTCGCAACGCCACCCAGCGGGACGCCACCGCCGTCAGCCTCGGCGTGCTGCAGGCGACGAGCTCGCGGGTCCGGCGGCTCTCGGGCTTCTACGTCGAGGACGACGGCGACGTGATCCCGCGTCGAGTGCGGGATCCGCCCTTCGACCCCTACGCCGGTGACGTCACCGTCGGACTCGAACTAGAACTCGCGCGCCTGCTCGCGCGCGATCACGGCTGGGAGCTCACGGCCGACCCGACCCAGCACGGGATGCGCTTCGAGATCACGGACGTGACGACGCTCTCGCCGACGAAGGAGTGACGATAGACGGCCGATTTGCCTCAGGAGAGGTCTTCGAGCACCTGCCGATAGGACTCGTTTTCGGAGAGCTGGAGGAGTGCCTCGTCGCTCTCCTCGCGGATGACGGCGAGGCGATCGACGAGGCGGGCGTACTCCTCGCTGGCGCGGAGCTCGGGCTCGGTCTTCTCCGAATCGAGCAGCGCCTTCTTCGAGGCGAGCGCGAAGAACTGCTGGATGCGTTCGTCGTACTCGGAGCGGAGGAGGAGCTGTTCGACGGTGTCGACGAGGTCCTCGCGGGAGACGGGCTTGACGAGGTAGTCGTCGAACCCCATCTCGATGATGTCGAAGTCCGGCTCGACGGCGGTCACCATCGCGACGCGGCAGTTGTAGCCGGCCTCGCGGACCCGGTCGAGCACCTCGTCGCCGGAGAGGTCCGGCATCAGTCGGTCGATGAGCGCCACGTCGACGTCTTCGTCCATCCCGTCGAGCGCCTCGTCGCCACCGTAGGCGGTCCGGACCTCGTACTCGTCAGTCAACCACGCCGCGTACAGGTCGGCGAGGTCGGGTTCGTCGTCGATGACGAGCACCGTCGGTCGCTCGCTCACCACGACCACCTCGGATGGAGCTCCGCGTGCACACCGGAGAATCACCGTGGGGGAGTATGAGGTTTTGGGAGGCTGACAACAACTCACAGGGGCCAGGTGGGCGGGAGCTGTCCGTCGAGGCGGAACTCCCCCTCCAGTTGATCGACGGGTCGCAGAACACGGTGTCGGACGGGCGGATAACCCGAGTGGTGAGTCGAAAAACCCTCAACAGGTCGAGCCAGGAGTCGAAAAGAGCCTCAACAGGTGCGCGCGTCGTTCACGCTACCACTGGTGTCCGCCGATCCTGACGAGCGCACCGCAGCCGGCGCATTCCGAGACGACCAGCGGGTCGGACGGAGAATGCTTCACGACCACGTCGGTGGCGCCGATCGAACCCCCACATCGCTTACAGCCGACCGGACGAGTATCTATCATTTGGTGTTCAGTACTCCACAGAGAGCTACGTCGTTGCCGCGTATAACCGTATTTTATGGGTTATTGCCATGTCGAACGGCTGTCCCGGACGACCGGGGTACTCGAAAACCCATCGAGGTGAGGCTGGCAAGCGAACCTGCGACCGGTGTTACCCCACGTCCGAGCCACTACCGACCAGCGACATGCATGGGGGGGTTTGGCTAGATCGTACGACCCGATTCGGACGGTGAGTTCGCTACCCGGAAGCGATAACTGCCGTTAGACAGTTTGAGAACGGAAGCGCCCGAGGCGGGATTTGAACCCGCGTCACGACCGTGACAGGGTCGTATGATGGGCCACTACACCACCCGGGCCGACGCATCCTTCGGTAGCCCGGTGTCGTTCATAAGGCTTTCCAACCGCGGCCGGGGAGGCGTGTGTTGGCGTGGCACGGGCACAAGAGTCTTGTACCGACGCCTCCAGCCGTCGGGTAAGCGTCCCACGGCAACGTGGGGGTCCGTGAGCGGCAGCCTCGCGGCCCTTCCGAAAGCGTTTTGGGCCGCAGGGAAATAACGAACTGTAGTATCTCGTGATAGCTTCTCCATCCGGTCAGAGCCACACATGGTAGACGTAAGCCAACACAATCTCGTCCCCGAGCACACGGTCATCGAGGAGGACACCCTCGAGGACGTGCTCGCGGAGTACGACATCGAGCGCACCGACCTGCCGAAGATCAAACGCACCGACCCCGCGCTGCCCGACGACGCCGAGATAGGCGACGTCGTCGAGGTAGTGCGCGACTCGCGAACGACGGATCAGGCCGTCGTGTACCGACTGGTGATCGAATAAATGGACCGACAACAGCGACGCGCCGTCTCCCGGGAGTACTTCTCGCGCGACCGACTCGCGGAACACCACTTCCGCTCGTTCAACGCGTTCCTCGGCCGAGGGATGCAGCGGGTCGTCGACGAGAAAGAGAGCATCGACACGGACATCGGCGACAAGGAGGGCCAGGAGCCGGTCCGCGTCGACCTCGGCGACGTTCGAATCGAGACGCCGCGGGTCCGCGAGGCGGACGGCTCCGAGGAACTGCTGTATCCGCAGGAGGCCCGCCTGCGGAACATCACCTACTCCGCGCCGGTGTTCATGGAGATGGAGATCGTCCGCGGGGGCGACGAAGAGCCCGAACAGGTCGTCGACACGGCCGAGACGAAGATCGGCCGGATGCCGATCATGGTCGGCTCCTCGAAATGTAACATCACGGACTTCACCGAGGATGAGCTCATCGAGATCGGCGAGGACCCCGCCGACCCCGGTGGCTACTTCATCGTCAACGGCTCCGAGCGGGTGCTGATGACGA
>ENA-ORDC01002193-ORDC01002193.1-marine-metagenome-genome-assembly--contig:-NODE-2193-length-12436-cov-2.910430_pt1 | contig 12436 bp, 12 predicted proteins | sample MGYA00237783_ERZ508515 | MGnify/ENA primary metagenome ERZ508515 (study PRJEB26186, sample SAMN06268792) | marine metagenome | isolation source: Eden Landing Ponds, San Francisco, CA, USA | place...
GGCATCGGTCTGTGGGTCGTTAGCGAGGTTGCCGACGCACACGAGTGGACCGCGAATGCTGCCGTCGGTTCTGCTGGCGGCGCTCGGTTCGAGTTCTCGAACGTCGAACTGGTCGATTGAGTCAGCAGCGGAGACGGCTGTTCCGAGGCATCGGTGACTGGATTCGAAGCTCCTGCTTCAGATCTGTTCCCAGTACTCAGGTTCGTTGCCAGGCCGCCACTTGATCGTACAGCCCCTGGAGGGCTGGGCGTCCATCTCGACTGGCTCACCCTCGAGCACAGCCTCGATCGCTTCTCGAACGTGGATACGACTCGGTTCGTCGTCTGGATTAAGTGCATCGTCGAGCTGATCGTGATAGGCGAGTTCGAACGTCTCATCACGCCTGACAAACAGGAACGGATCCGGCGTGCACACTGCTCCGTAGTCGGCGGCGACGGACTGTGATTCGTCGAAGAGGTAGGCATCGTAGGCGACGGTGTCGTCCTCGACTGCCTCGACCATCGCCTCGAAGGAATCGTCCGGGTACGCCTCCGGATCGTTCGCGTTGATGCCGACCACGGCGACGTCGTCGTACTCCTCGGCGAGATCGTTGAGCAGTGTGTGTTTCGCCTGTGCGTACGGGCAGTGGTTGCAGGTGAACACGACGAGCAGGGCCGCTGCGTCGCCGAAGGAATCGAGTGAATAGGTCGTTCCGTCGGTTCCCGGGAGGTCGAACGACGGCGCAGCGTCACCGGATTCGAGCAGATCGATTGATTCGCCGGCCATACTCGAAGGCTCAGTCCGCTATCTGAAAACGATTTGCCTGACGATCAGAGGTGAAAACGTGGTTGTGGCGTGGGGCTACCACCGATTTCGGGCCATAGCAGCGTCGGAGATGCGCCATCGCGTCCGCAACAGATTCAATATAGCGAAATACAGTTTACAAGTTGGCTCTCGGCCCACGTACCAATCCCAATATGTGACAGGATCAATACGGGTTTGCGTGTTTTTCGGCAGTGCGAGGCGTCGGCTCGACCACGACAGCTGTGGTTTCGCGGCCTCTCGAAGAATCGACGAATCCGCAATCCATCGATTGCGACGTGCGAGCACAGGGGTTAAACCGGCTGCACGCGGATCGTAGATATGGTCGAGAACGTCCTCTGGCCCGCGTATTTCGACGCGGCTCTCACCCGAACTGAGGGACGTCGCGTTCCGACGGACCTCGCAGTCGAGGAGCCAACAGTCGAAGAGATCGCCGAGGCCGTCGGGCAGGTCGGCTACGATGCAACCGTCGAACGCGACGTAGCCTACCCACGAGAACACCACGTTGCACGAGGACGGATCGTTGTTCACGACGCCACGGACACCGGAAAGGGCGATCTAATCCAGGCTGTCGGCGCGTACGTCACCGCCCTGCGGAACTGACAGCTTCCATGGAACGACTCGGGACACTTCACAGAATCGCCCAGGGACTCGCGATCGTTCGCGTCGCGGATTCGCCTGACATCGGTAGCACGGTCGTCGACGATCAGCTCGAGGACGTCGGGATCGTCGTCGACGTCTTCGGCCCGGTCGATGCACCGTACGCTACGGTTGCAGCGACCGGAGATCGTCGATTGGCGCCCCTCATCGGCGAGCCATTGTACCTCCGGTAACGTACTGCGAGTCGTTACCTCGGCTACGTCTCCGAGTCCCACGCCACCGGAAGCGTAACCGGGAAGGGGCGACCGCTCGAGGTCCATCCATGGACGAGCGGACGCGATCGATGCTTGCTGTAGGTGGGACGATCGGGCTTTTCGTGTGCATCCAACTCGGTGCATTGGCGCTGCTCGATCCGTACGTCGCTGCTGACGCACAGCCGGTCGACGACCCCTCGAACGCGTCCAACGTCGGCTACTTCTTCGGCGTCATCCTCATCGCGACCGCGGGGATGCTCGCGGCTATCAAGTTCGGTCTCGAACGACTGATCCGGGGCTTCGTACTGCTGTCCTGTGGGTGGATCAGCTGGATCGTCCTCGATACGATCTTGGCCTCACTGGATCTCACCGAAGTCGGCACGGGACCCGCGAACACCGCGATCGAGGCGCTTGCAATCGTGATACCGACCGTCTTCGCCGCCGGGCTCGTGGTCGCGCTCTTCGTTCACCCGGAGTGGTACGTGATCGATACGGCCGGCGTGCTCCTCGGAGCCGGTGCAGCGGGGCTGTTCGGTCTCGCGTTTACGCCCCAGCTCACGATCGTCTTCCTGGTGTTGCTCGCCGTCTACGACGCGATTAGCGTGTATGGCACCGAGCACATGCTCACCCTCGCCGAGGGTGTTTCGGACCTGAACATTCCCGTCATGCTCGTCGTTCCGACGACGCGATCGTTTTCGTTGCTCTCCGATTCGGGTCCGTCCTCGCTCGACGGGGATGAAACCGATGCAGCGGCTGCTTCTGCAGACGCTGGAGACGGACAATCGAGGGAAGACGGCGTCCTCGACGAGGGCGAACCCGACGCAGGTGCCCCAGATCGAGCGACCAGCGAAGACGAACAGTCCGCTGGCAGCGACGGAGGTGGTCGCAATGCCATCTACATCGGGCTCGGCGATGCAGTGATGCCCACGATCCTCGTCGTGAGCGCCGCGTACTTCCTCCGCGACGCGGCCCCACTCTACGACGTCCCGATCCTTGCGGTCAATCTTCCGGCGCTCACCGCCCTGCTGGGCACGCTCGTCGGTCTGGGGGCACTGCTCGGACTGGTGATGAAGGGCCGGCCGCACGCTGGACTGCCGATGCTCAACGGTGGTGCGATCGGTGGCTATCTCGTTGGCGCCGTCCTCAGCGGCGTGGGCATCGCCGAGGCGCTCGGATTGCCATTCTGACGCACTCTCCTCGCTCCTACAACCGTCTCAACCTACTGCAGGACGGCCGTGGATCTTCCTTACTCACCGCCCTGTGAGAGCCTCGCTCGCGGCCGAAATTTCGAGTCGCGTCCCCAGATCCCGTTCCATTGCCCGTTCGTAGAGGAGGTGTGCGGCCGCGACCGTCTCGATGCCGGTACCACCGCTGTCGAAGACCGTGATCTGGTCGTCGCTCGTACGCCCGGACGCCGTTCCTGCGACGATGTCGCCGAGCTCAGCGTGGACGTGGGATTCCTTGACGACGCCGTCCTCGAGTGCGTGCAGGAACGCCCCGGCATCCTGCTCGACGCGGTCTCTGAGGTCCGGCACGTAGCGTGATCGCTCGATCGTGTCGTGATCGATCTCTCGTTTCTCCGGGTGGTACTGCCCCATCGCGGTGACGTGGGTGCCTGGATCGAGGTCGTCGCCGTCGAAAACGGGCTCGTTGGCGTTCGTGGCGGTGATCACGACGTCTGCCCCGCCGATGGCACTCTCAGCGTCTGCAACCGCGCTCACGGCCGCGTCGAGGCGATCGTCGAACTCCGTGGCGAATGATTCTCGATTGGATTTCGTGGGCGAAAAGACCCGGACCTCGGCGAGGTCGCGCATCGTCGCCGTCGCCGACAGCTGTCCTCGAGCCTGGGGACCAGAACCGATGATTGCGAGGGTGTCGGCCTCGGCTCGAGCCAGTGCGTCGACGGCGACGGCGCCCGTGGCCCCGGTTTTGAAGGGGTTCATCCAGGCACCGTCGAGGATCGCGAGTGGCTCGCCAGTGTCGGCGTCGAACAGTGGCGTGACGAACCACGCGTCTCGGGCTCCGAACCCGGCGCTGTACGTGTACCCGCCCATAGCGCCGGTTTCCGGGAGGATTGCGGTGTAGCCCGTGAGCATCCCCGGCGGATCGGCGGAGCCGAGGGTGGTCCGTGGTTTTGCTGGAGCACCGTTTCCGCGCTGCTGGTAGCCACGCCGCACGACCTCGACGAACTCTGCCGGTTCGGCGAGCCCACGGAGGTCGTCACTCGAGAGGAACACTGGCTGCATAGGAAGGAGTGAGAAGCGGCAGGAAGAAAGACCTGTTCAGTCGGCCTGCACGGCGGGGTTCGCGTTGCCGGAGGTCTGGGTCTGCGAGGCAGGCGCCGCGGCCGAAGCGGCGGTCTCGACGGGGCCGTTAACGAAGATGGCGTGGCCGATCATCCCAATTGCAGTGGTTCCAGCGAGCGATACGGCGAGGGCCTGGGGGACGCCGGCGACGAGGAGCACACCGCCGATCCCGAGCAGCGCCATCGGGATGAGTGCTAGAATGAGGTCGTAGTATCCAGTCATAATATACTCAATAATAGTGTCGGGTATACCATAAGTGTTCCGCCGATATGCGAGTAGTATTCCATCGGTGAATCCTGCGAACACCAGGGATACAATCATCATAACTTATGCAGACTATTACAGTCTCTCGTCTGGCGTTATCGTTGCCCCTCGTGAGTACTGCTCTGGTATCTGATCAGAGGTGCCAATCGTGAGCCCCGGTACGGGCGCTGTACTCCGTACGGTGGATTCACACTCTACCTCACGAAGGATCCATGGATCTGTGAACGGCGTCGAGAGGGCTACCGGAGAACATGAGTGGTGAGTTCCCGCTGGTGTGTGCTGGCCTCGTGCCGAGTACTCAGGGGTCAGATCGGAAGCCGGTATTCTCCAGTGCCGCCGTTCAACAGAATCGTTCGTGTCACGAGCGACTCCGACAACCGGCATGGACAGATCGGCGAACGTTCCATATATTGGATCGGGAGATGTGTCCCCATAGCCACATGGTGTCAATAGTCCAACCGCAGATGGGCGAATTTGCCGCGTATCCGGCGAATTCACGGTACTACATACAACGATAAGAGTCCTTATCCAGTATTATGGGGATAGATTGATGTGGTGGCCACTCGATTGCCACCTATGGCCGAGCAGGACACCGAACGGACGTCGGTTCGAACGTACGTCCCTGCCTACCAGAAGGAGGAGTGGGCAACCCGGGCGGACGCGCTCGAGATGAGCCTCAGCGAGTACGTTCGGACGATGGTCCAAGCTGGAAATCGAGGGTTCGACGGGGAGCGAGATACCACAGAATCCGGGGATCGCGAGGAACCCGGTTCTGGCGACGCTACCCCTGGGGGTGAGGGCCTGGAAAGCACCGTCCTCGACGCACTGGATGATGGACCCCTCGAGTTCGACGAGCTGGTCGACGTCGTGGCAGACGATTTCCGTCGCGACGTCGATGCGGCACTCGGTCGGCTCGAGGAGCAGGGCCGCGTCGAGCACGATCGCCTCGACGGCGGATACCGGGTGACCGACGATGGCTAAGACCGTCACGTCCGAAGCGGCGACGGAGGATCCGATCGCACACTTCCTCGAGGAGCAACGCTACCACGGGAAGAGTCAGCGAACACTCGATGCCTACGAACGCGTGCTGCGGCGGTTCGAGTCGTTCCTGGCCGATCCCGAGCGCGTTCCGACGTCGCCGACCGTTCCCGCCGAGGCGACGCGCAGAGAGTGCATGGCCTGGATCCACGAGCTCCGGGGTGAGTACGCCCGGAGCACGATCGCCTCGTATGCGGCCTACGTCCACCGATTCTACGGGTACATGGTTCGGGTCGAGGAGTTCGACTCGAACCCGATGGCACTCGTCCGCGAGGAGATGGACGAGCGGATCGAGAAGAACCCGACGCGACGGGATCTGAGCGTCGCGGACATGCGGGCGTTCGTCGCGTCGATCGAGCATCCACTGCACCGGGCCCTGGTCGTCACGTTGCTCAAGACTGGGATGCGTGTCGGCGAGCTCTGTAACCTCGATCTCAGGGACGTCTCGATCGACCACGACCTCCGCGCAGAAGCAGGGACGGCGCCACGGGCGGCGCTGGACGGTCGCCCGAACGCCCTGTACGTCGCCGCAGGGACGGAACTCGACGACGAACGTCCTGCTGCCAACAAGCGACAGCGTTCTACCATCGTCCCCGTCGACGACGAGTTGCGAACCACCCTTGGCCGCTGGCTTGCGATCAGGCCCGATCCACGAGACGAACCGGCGCCCCTGTTTTCGGCGACGGACGGCGACTGGGGCGCGCGGATCGAACCCCACACTGTCCGTCGAATCGTTCGCCAGTACGCCGAGGAGTGGGGCTGGTACACGTCGGGAGCTGGTGCTGGTGAGAACGTGACACCCCACTACTTTCGGCACTTCTTCACCACGCATCTCCGGGACAGAACGGGGGACAGAGGCGTCGTCAAGTACCTCCGTGGCGACGTCGCGGAGGACATCATCGACACGTACACCCACAACTGGGGCGGTCGAGTGCGATCGGTGTACGAGGAGAACGTCTACTCTCTGCTGCCTGCCGGCGAGTAAGGGTTCGCTCAGTCGCTGGGTTTGCCTGCGGACTGACCCCCGGTGGGAATATATCGGAATCCAGCACTACTATTGAATAATATGTAAAATTATTGTTGGTGGGTGATATGCTACTTGTATATTGTATGCCGCTATACAGAGTGCGAGTGGCGGATTTCGGACGCGGGAAGCAATAATTGCCGCTTTTCGCTCGCTGCTGTCCAGCCTTCGCAGACTTCGTTTGCTTCGATTCGCGCGCGAAAATCACAGGCGCTATGTCGCTCTCTGTACGAGAAGGGGCATAGAATGGCACGAGCTAGCGTTATCGGCTGCGGAAACATGGGGAGCGCCCTCGTGCGGGGCCTCGCCCAGTCCGGCGATCACACCGTGATCGCCTACGACGTCGACGAGGACGCACTCGCGTCGGTGTCCGAGTACAGCACGGAGACGACGACCGATCTCGACGTGGCCACGGAATCCGACATCGTATTCGTCGTGGTCAAGCCAGACATCGCGCCGGGCGTCGTCGAGGAGCTCGACCTCACCGCCGACCAGACGCTCGTCTCCTTCGCCGCCGGCGTCTCGACGGACGTCATCGAGCCGCTTACGGATGCGACCGTCCTTCGCGTCATGCCGAACCTCGCTGCAGCGACCGGGAACATGGCCGCCGCCGTCACGGGTGGCGAACTCACGCCAGAGATCGAGGCGCTACTGGAGGAGGCCGGCGTCTTCGTCGAGGTCGACGAGGAGTATATGGATATCGCGACTGCGGTGAACGGCAGCGGTCCGGCCTTCGTCTTCTATCTCATCCAGGCCATGCAGCAGGCTGGAGAAGAGGCCGGCCTCGATACCGAGGACTCCCAGGTCCTCGCTGCCCAGACGTTCAAGGGCGCAGCCGAGACCGTCCTGCGATCCGACGAGCCGATCGAGGACCTCATCGACGCAGTCTGTTCGCCACAGGGCACCACCATCGAGGGGATGGACGTGCTCTGGGACAGCGACGTCGACGAGGAGCTCGCAGCGGCGGTCGCTGCTGCCGAACGGCGCTCGAAGGAACTGGCCGCCGAGTCCACCGATGCCTGAATCGGATCGCGATGCGATCGGGAGCGACGATTCCGTCGCCTCCGTGAGCGCCGAGGTGGCGGACGCAGCTCGTGCCCTCGCCGCCGACGCCGACCGCGTCGTGGTCAAGGCCGGGACGAACACGCTGACCGACGACGACTCGAATCTCGACGTCGAGAAGGTCCGGAAACTCGTCGACGACCTCGAAGATCTCCTCGATCGCGATCGAGACGTGTTGCTGGTCTCTTCCGGCGCCGTCGGCGCCGGCAGAGGTCGGGTCGACTATCCCAACGACACGGTCGAGGAATCCCAGGCGCTCTCGACGGTGGGCCAGTCACAGCTCATGGCCGAGTACTCCGACAGCTTCGAGCGCTACGACCGTGCGGTGGCGCAAATCCTCCTCACCGAAACCGATCTCGAAGACACCGAACGGTTCACCAACTTCACGAACACGGTCGAGACGCTGCTGGAGTGGGACGTCGTCCCGATAATCAACGAGAACGACGCCGTCGCAACCGAAGAGATTCGGATCGGCGACAACGACATGCTCTCCTCCTCGGTCGCGATCGGCGTGGGCGCGGATCTACTCGTTACCCTGACCGACGTGGGCGGAGTGTACACCGCGAATCCGAAGGAACACGACGATGCTGAACGGATCGAGGTCGTTGGGAGCAACTACGCCGAGGTACAGGAGATCGTCGATCGAAGCGCCTCCGCGACGTTCGGCGGCATCCAGACGAAGGTCCACGGCGCACGCGAGGTGAGCGAGCACGAGATCCCCGCCATCATTGCGAAGTCGACGGAGCCCGACGTCCTCGAGAAGATCGTGACAGGGAAGCCCGTGGGCACCCTCTTCGTCCCCACGAACGGTGAGACCGATGAGTGAGCAACTCGAGAAACCGACGGCGGAGAAGGTCGCCGACGCCGAGCGCGCGGCGCTCTCGCTCGCGAAGTGTTCGAACGAGGTCAGGTCGGCTGCCATCCACGCGATCGCCGACGCAATCGCCGCGAATCACGACGAGATCCTCGCGGCGAACGAGCGCGACGTGGCTGAGGCCGAGGAACTCCTAGAGGCCGGCGAGTACACGCAGGCACTCGTCGACCGACTGAAGCTGTCGGAATCCAAACTCGAGAGCATCGAGGAGATGGTCCGGAGCGTCGCCGGCCAGGACGACCCCCTCGGCGACACCGAAGAGGCACGCACCCTCGACGACGGACTCGAACTCTACCGCGTCTCCGTGCCGATCGGCGTCGTCGGAACGATCTTCGAGTCCCGCCCCGACGCACTCGTCCAGATCGCAGCGCTCTGTCTCCGGTCGGGGAACGCGGTCATCCTCAAGGGCGGGAGCGAGGCGAGTCACTCGAATCGCGTCCTCTACGAGTTGATCGAGGACGCGACCAGTGGCTTCGCCCTCGAGGGCGATAGGGAGCGCAACGACCGAGCGGACGCGGACGACGCACTCCCCGACGGCTGGGCACAGCTCATCGAAGCTCGTGCGGACGTCGACACCGTCCTCGAGATGGACGAGTCGATCGACCTCGTCATGCCGCGTGGTAGTTCCGAGTTCGTCGAGTACATCCAGCAGAACACCCACATCCCCGTCCTGGGTCACACCGAGGGCGTCTGCCACGTGTACGTCGACGACGACGCCGACCTCGAGATGGCAACCGAGATCGCCTTCGACGCCAAGGTGCAGTACCCGGCTGTCTGCAACGCCGTCGAGACGCTGCTCGTTCACGAATCAGTGGCCGAGGAGTACCTCCCGCGGATCGCCAACCGCTACCGCGAGGCCGACGTGGAGATGCGCGGCGACGAGCGAGTCCGCGAGGCCGTGAGCCCGGATCTCGACGTCGACGCCGCCAGCGAGGAGGACTGGGCCACCGAGTACGGCGACCTCGTCGTCGCGATCCGCGTGGTGGAGTCCATCGAAGACGCCGTCGAGCACGTCACGCGATTCGGCTCGAAGCACACCGACTCGATCGTCACCGAGTCGACCGACGACGCGCGTTTCTTCATGCGGAGCCTCGACTCGGCGAGCGTCTTCCACAACGCGTCGACGCGCTTCGCCGACGGGTATCGGTACGGCCTCGGGGCCGAGGTGGGGATCAGCACGGGGAAGATCCACGCGCGCGGGCCGGTCGGTCTGGAGGGCCTGACGACGTACCAGTACTACCTCGAGGGCGACGGACACGTCGTCGATACGTACGCGGGCGCGGACGCGAAGCCGTTCCGCCACGAGCCACTCGACGCCGACTGGTCCCCTGGCCAGGCCGCAGACGACGACCCTTCGTAGCCCGCGGTACCGAGGACGTCTGCGGGGTCGATTGCAGCGTTGCAACGACGGGCTTTGGCCGACATCCGTGGCGTATGATGGCCACAATCGTCACCTGTTGTATTACTATCTGAACCGAAAACGGATCCTAATTTGATTATATGGATCCTAACTTCCGATTAGTATACGCCCGTGGCAATTTTGCAGGCCAAATCTGTCTGTATTATCCATGAACTATTAGGGTACCTCCCGCATCGGACCCGGTATGGCGGACGACAACTGGTTCGATCGGCGTTCGTTCCTCAAGCACGGATCGGCGGCAGGCGCCACGGTCGCCGGACTCTCGGTCGCGGGATGTATCGGCGGCGACGACGGTGGCGGTGGTGACGACGAAGACGGCGACACCGGCACAGACACCGACGGAACCGACGGTGACGGTAACGACACCGATGGCAACGACGGTTCCGACGAGCCAACCGGGATCGACGAGTCGGAGTACTGGCAGGACCTCGATGAGCCAGAAACCCGCGAAGGCTATCTCAAGCGTGCGAACATGGGCGCTCATCAGGAAGCTCCGTGGATCTTCCTGAACCGGCAGTACAGCAACTACGGAAAGGTATCCAACCTCGAGTGGACGCCCCGTAGCGACGAGCTGATCTGGGCCTATCCGATGAGCCCCAGCGGTAGTTCTGTCACCGTCACGCAGGGCCAGATGGACACGGGCCTCGATCCCCACGATCATCGCGAGACGCCGACTGACAACATCGTCACGCAGGTCTACGACCGTCTGCTCATGCGCACCCCCGACGACGAGCTCGAGGGTGCGCTCGCCTCGGATTGGGAGCGTATCGAAGCGGGTCACGTCCGCTTCCAGATCCGCGAGGGCGTCACGTTCCACAACGGCGACGAACTCACGCCCGACGACGTCGCGTTCAGCATCAACCGCGTCGTCGACCCGGAAGTGAGCCTCGAGAGCCCGCAGAACGACCAGCTCGCCGGCGTCACCGGTGCCGAGGTCGTCGACGGAGAACGCGCAGTCGACGTCTTCTCCGACGGCATCAACCCCATTATCTTCTCGCTGTTCGCGTCCTACTGTAACATCGTCCAGCGCGACTGGATCGAATCGCGGGACACGTCGGAGATCAACTCCAACATGAACGGTACTGGTGCCTTCCAGCTCTCCTCGTACGAGTCCGGGGTCAGCGTCCAGTACGAGGCCTACGACGACCACTGGCGTGGCGCGCCAGACTTCGACACGCTCGAATTCCGGGCCGCCTCCGAGGACAGCACGCGCGTCAACCAGCTCCTCCAGGGCGAGACCGACGTCATCGTCAACGTTCCGCCCCAGGAGGTCTCCCGCGTGCAAAACGAGTCCTCGACGGAGATGGCCCCTGTTCCCAGTACGCGGATCATCTACAACGGGATGCGGTACGACGTCGAACCGTTCGACGATCCGCTGTTCCGCCGAGCGATGAACTACGCCATCGACCTCGAGGCGATCGTGAACGACGTGCTCCAGAGCTTCGCCGACCAGACGGCACAGCCGACCCTCGAAGGGTTCGTCGGCTACAACGAAGAGCTGGATCCGTACCCCTACGATCCCGAGCTCGCCGAGCAGCTGGTCGAGGCATCCGGCTACGCCGGCGCGGAGCTCGAACTCCACACGCCGGTCGGCCGATATCTGAAGGACCTGGAGATCGCGCAGGCGACCGCCGGCTACGTCGACGAACTCGGCAACGTCTCTGCAACGGTCAATCAGCGCGAATTCGCCTCGCTCGCTGGCGAACTCACCGACGGCGACATCACGACCAGTCCGCAGTGGTATCTCATCGGGTGGGGGAACGCCGTCTTCGACGCGACGCAGACGATCATTCCGCTGCTCACCAGCGACGGGGCGCTCACCTCCTGGAGCAACGAGGAGTTCGACCGACTCGTCGAGGAGGCACAGAGCCTGCCCGGTAGCCAGTAATCGCCCAGCGATCGATGTCGTTGGGACGGTTTCTCGTCAGGCGAACGCTGCAGGGCGTGTTGGTCGTCTGGGGAGTGATAACGCTGGTCTTCGTGCTACGATTCCTCTCGCCGGGGGATCCTGTCACGTTCGTCGCTCCGCTGGACGCGAGCCCCGAGCTCAAGCAGCGCATCGCGGAGGACCTCGGGCTCGACGAACCGATTCACGTACAGTACGCCGAGTACATCGCAGGCGTCGTACAGGCCGACTTCGGCTACTCCTTCCAGCGCGGCCTCCCGGCGAGCCGAGTCGTGTGGCAGCGCGTGCCCGCAACGGTCGAACTCGCCGTGGCGTCGAGCATCGTGGCCTTCGCGCTCTCGATCCCGCTCGGCGTCTACGCCGCCGTCAACCAGAACGAAGCGCCCGACGTGACGGCGTCTATGTTCGCCTTTGTGGGGATCTCGATGCCGATCTTCCTGTGGGGACTGGTGTTCATTCTGGTGTTCGCGGTCTGGTTTAACATCTTCCCGACTGGCGGGTATGTCTCGCCCGCGGAGAGCCCCGTGGGGGCGCTGAAGCGACTCGTCCTGCCGGCAAGCGCTATGGGCTTTGCGCTCACCGCGTACATTATGCGGATGACCCGCTCTTCGATGCTGGAGGTGCTGAGCGCGGAGTACATCAATCTCGCGCGCGCAAAGGGGATGAGCCAGCGGGTCATCGTCCTCAGACACGCGCTCAAGAACGCGGTGATCCCGGTAATCACCGTTATTGCCTTCCAGTTCAGCTACGCCTTCGGAGGGGTTGTCGTCCTCGAGGAAGTGTTCTTCTGGCCGGGAATCGGTCGACTGACGCTGACCGCCATCCAGAGTCGCGACATCCCGCTCATTCAGGGATGCATCATCGTCGTCGCGTTGATATACATGATA
>ENA-ORDC01002196-ORDC01002196.1-marine-metagenome-genome-assembly--contig:-NODE-2196-length-12407-cov-5.477859_pt1 | contig 12407 bp, 17 predicted proteins | sample MGYA00237783_ERZ508515 | MGnify/ENA primary metagenome ERZ508515 (study PRJEB26186, sample SAMN06268792) | marine metagenome | isolation source: Eden Landing Ponds, San Francisco, CA, USA | place...
CCAAATCGCCGTAAAGCAAACGCAACAGTAGATGATACAATCCCTATTGGGACGCCATACAACATTGCTCCCCCCACGCCGGTTAACAGTCCATAGTCAGGTTGAGGGTGATTAAGTGAGATGACACTATACAGTGTAGAGCCGCTGATGACGATCACGGCGACGGCGATACTCACGAGTATTCCGTCGTTGCGATATGTGTGTATCCCTGCCAGAATAATCGCTGATACCGTGACTCCAAGCGGGCTCATAAGCAAACCAAATGAGTTTCCCATACCGGAATTTCCAACAAGATAGAGTTGACCGAAGAACAAGGCCATGAGAATGACCGAGTACCCGAGATACCGAAGCGATAGGTTCAACGACTTCCCTAGAAGGAACGATTCTAACCGCGAATCCATACATGTCGATGGGTCACTGGTTGTATAAGCTTTTCATCGAGAAGGCTCCCGGAAAATCAGACATATAGATAGTAGAGGCTCTGTTACAATCTACAGCAGTTGATATTTTGACACTCTCAATCGCTCAGTACAGAAGGAATGGTTAATGCTTCACAGTCAGGTTTCAGTTCCCAGTCACCGTGATGGCATATTCGTAGTCATGTGAGTTCCGATCGCCGATCGTTTCCCTTACGCTGAAACCGTATTCGTAAATGCCGGTTTCGGCATCAGGATCAACTTGAACTGGCACATCTACCGTCACACGTGTACAGTCATCCCATATCCATATTGGCGGGCACGAGTCAAGTTGAGCATCAATCGCTGGCGAGGTGTCGACATCCCCAAATCTGACTGGCGCATCTGTACCGCATGAATACAACCGTGAGTCGAACGAGAAACCAGTAATTCCGTCTACTTGTATCTCGAAGGATGCCGAGTCGCTCGGTGTGAGTTCCAATTCCTCCACTTGAACATTTGGTGGCCAGTTATCCTCTCCCGAACAAGACGGACCGCTCCCGAGGCATCCGCCCAAAGCTACGGATGTTGTGGGTACGGTTCCGGCGAGGAATTGGCGTCTTTTCATTGGTTCAAAATGATTTGACTGAGAATAAGTGCTTTCGGGTGAACTAAAATTCCAAAACGAACAGGTACTCTATGACCGGGTTCAATAAGCAAGTGCGATCTTGGGGTGATTCAGGCGCGCAACCCCGCGAAGTATCGACCGGAGATCGGTCTGTACAGAGAACTCACGAATTGCTCAGTAGAGCAACTTGTTTATACTCTTCTTGTTTACAGAAAAATATGTTGAACAGAGAACCGACTTGGAACGAGAATCTTGGTTTCTTGGTAGTATCGTTCGCAATTGCGAGCGGTGCTGCGACACTTGTCCCCACGGCAGGACTCGGAGGTCTTCCCGGCGCGGTCGGTGTCATCATCGTCTTTGTAATTACCTTTTTAGTTTGTATGCTGGCCATCGACCGGTTATTCCTCCGAGAGGAGTAACTACGTCGAGTACGGCTAATTCACAGGCTTCAGCGAGCGGTTGTTTCGTGCGAGAATATGTCCGAAGCAGAGGATTTCAACAGAGCCAGGCAGTCCTTTCTCATCGATCCGATTCCTCTTGAAATCCGACGAGTCCCTTAGTCGTGGTTATAAGACAATAGCCATTCGCGAGAGTCACCGACTGTGCATGGTCGTTGAGGCTGTGAGTTTCGAGGGGCTCCCCACTTGTACGATCGACGAGACGAAGTTCATCCATTACGGGAAGAAACAGTGTGTCTCCGGCTACTGCTACCGAACCGATATGCGCATCTGCCTCGGGTTCTGTTTCGAATAGTAACTGTTCGTTTCCTGTCGCCGGATCAATCGCGTACACATGTTCCGATTTATTTGCCCCATCCGATTCGATAACCACCAGTGAATCGTTAGCGAGAGCAGCTGGTTCAAATCCTGGGGGGCGGTAGTGTCGCTCGCCTTCAGTGGGTATCTCCGGAGGTGTCTCCGGCGCCACCCAGTCCGTTTCACCAGTCGCAGCATCGAGAGCGATCAACATCCCGCCAATAGTCGAAAAATAGATACGATCAGTCCCGGCGACGACGTGACCGTCAATTCCGTCGTTGAGCACATCCTCGTCAGGATGGAAATAGTCGGAAATGTCGGCTTCCCACTGCTGTTCGCCCGTTCTCGCCTCTAGCGCGACAATTTTCCCATCTGTGAAGGTATCCAGAATGATGGTTTCTCCGGCATGAATGGCACTCACGCTAAGACGTGAGTGGACGCTCTTTTGCCAGCATTTTTCACCACGGTGAGCATCGACTGCGATTATATCGTTGGAATCTTCGAAAATAAGCAGCCCTTCATCAAGTACCACCGTAACTTGTTCACTTGCTACGTCGCTCATCCACCGTTCGCTCCCGTCAGCCGTGGCTAACGCCTTCGAAACTGCGTCTCCGTCGTCTCGACCGTGACCGAGAAAGAGGGAATCGCCACCCGCTGTGAGCGGTAGTTGCTGGGCTGAGAAATCGGCGCGCTTCATCCATTGCTCTTCACCGGTAACCAAGTCGTGTGCTCTGACGGTTTTTGTCGAACCTGTAACTGGCACGGCGAAAACGGAGTCGTTGATTACGATGGGTTGAGCGGGGTTTTGAATAGCGGCACTCCATTGTTCGGACAGTTCACTCTCGGGCGCGTTTTCGGGTGGGACTGCGCGAGTGTTGCTTCCATCGTAGTGGGGGAGGGGCCAGTCTGTGGCTGAGTTATCCATCGGGGTGGGACTACAGTCGTCTTCACGCAAGAGTCCAGACCCGTATGCGTATCCTCCGAGTGCGCCGGCACCTACGGAGGAACCACAAGCGGCCAGAAGTTGACGTTTCGTGAGGGAGTGACCTTGGTCAGTGGAGGGCATACTCATTATTTTTTATTAAACCAGTAAAACGGTTGTTGCTATGAGATCACGCCGGCTGATCTATCAAACTAACGCGCTCCGAGTGATTTCGAAGTGTCTTTCGTAATACTGGATTCGGGCTCTGTTGAACTCCTCAACAGGCGGTGTATTTTGATCCCCTTGCGGTCAACACAGGGAGCCTATCTAGTAATTCGGCGGACCGCAGTTCCGATGCCAAAGCCGAGCGTCCCCAGGATCGCCGCGGCAACGACGCTTCCGACGATGGCGTATCCGATGAGCCGTAGCAGTCCCGGCCTCCGTATAGTTAACGCGATACCACCGTAGTTCAGGATGACTCCGGCAACCGCGGCGAACACGAGCAACCAACTCACTCCGATCCCACCGTTGGAGTACGCTTGGATCGCAACGAAAATCGTGAGCAGAACAGCGTACCCCTGCCACCACAGCAGCAAATGAATCTGAGGAAAGCCTACTGTCCTTACCACCGCGAAGTAGCAGAGCGACGCAACGAAGAGTATTCCAGCACCGATACTCCACTGTCTCGCTCGTTTTCGATCCTCACCCAGTAGGAGGGTTCGAATGTCAACGGGAACCATACACAATCTGCTTTTCTAGGCCTAGAACACTAAGAAATTACGACGTGACTGATTCGCTCTCTTCAGTGACCAGACGTTTCATATGATAATGTGTCTGAAGAAGGATATTTCAACAGAACCAAAAATCCGGCAATTTGTTCACTCTTCAAAGGATGCTGAATACACTTTCCCTTGGGGGTGATGCTCTGTCGCAGAAACGTATCGAAACCCACCGCTACGGGTTGCCTCTACACGGTATCCTTGGGATGCTAATGCGTCGTTACAGCCACCGCCGACGCCGTCGTCGACGCCGGCGATAAGCAGATCTAAACGCTCCTGTGATCGTTGATATTCGGCGTGGGCTAATTCGAGGTCGGCGCAATCAGTCGATCCGTATGCGACAGTACCTTCCACGAGTATCGTCTCGCCCTCGACTGTGATCTCCGGTGGTGAATCGGCGTCAATATCCGTTTCTATCTGTTCAAAGTTTATGTCGAAACTTCCTCCCGGTAGCCTATTGAGGCATCCGCCACTGACGGTAGCAAGTGTCATCCCGGTTCCGACAAGGAGGGCTCGCCGTTCCATATGTTACATTTTACCGACACTAAATATATGCTTTGTCCCCGGTGTTCGCTATTTTGTATCAGACCTGAATCGGTCACTACGCAAGCACGATATTGTGGTTGATTCAGGCGCGCAACCCCGCGGAAGTATCGACGGTAGATCGGTCAGTACAGGTGGTCCAATCACCAACGACGCCCAGCTCAACTGAATTACCGGAACAAGGACAAATAGTCAAAAAGCCTATTATCACTACTATGTGGTTTCAGGTATGTCCTTGAAGCGGCGAGCCATTCTCTTGGGCGGTGCGGCAACGGTCGGATTTGGGGCTCTTGGTTACTATGGGATAACGAGGTGCGACGAGGTCGCCTGTTTTTCTTTTGAGTTTCAGGGTGCTGATCATGTGGCTAATAGATTAGATGTTCAGCATACGGGTGGCCAGGAGAGCCTACAAGCGGGTGATGTGTACTTCCGCGAGGTTGTTGTTGATTGGGAGTCCCGAGAGACAGACACCATCGCATGGTCTGAGTTAGATGATGAGATGGAGCCAAGCGACACGATTGATGGCGATGAAATACGGCTCCAACTCTTGTGGGAAACGAACGTTGTGGAAATCCTGTGGCGGCAGGAGGGTGAGGAGACACTCATCGGAGCATGGGTTGACGAAGACGACGATGCTAGATAGGCACCCTTTGGCGACCAGATGTTTCAGACAGAAATAGATCTGAAAAATATGGTTTCAGCAGTTATAATTAAATACTGCCCTTTCATAAATTACTTAATTACTGGCTGGACTGGTAACCGCTCGAGACGACGATGACACGGAATACAGAGTGTCAGTAGGTTACTCGGTACGTTCGACTCCTCGATTGATCGATCTGGGTGACTGTAGAACCGCCGTCGTGGAATCCGGTGGTGAACCGGAAGATCACGGCCAAATCGATCACGGTGCGTCTTACGGTCCATCCCGCAGCGGAGACAGGATTCGTCGTCACGGGCAATAATTTCCTCGCGAATCTGTGGCCAGTTCGAGCCAAATGGAACTGTCTCGGAGTCTGACTGGCGGTAATTCTCTAAATAATTAGGGTCGGCTGCCTGTAGTGCTGTTCGCCATGACCCGAATACGCGCCGATACGGCTGGGTCGTGAATTTCCCCTGTTCAATCATCTCACTCGTCGTCGGCGGATGACCCAACCCTTCCGCGAGCTCTCGCAATTCAGTTAATAACTCCTCGCGTGGAATTCGCCATCGGGTATCTGGCTCGAAGCCAGCGGCTGTAAGCGCCTCGTTCCAAGAACCGAATCGCTTCTGATAGACCGATCCGCTCCATTTTCCCTGGTCCCGCATCTCCTCTTTGCGGGGAATGTGTCCCAGCTTTTCGCTGAGTCTCGTGAGCTCAGACAGCAGAGTTTCCTCACTCACGTTTCGTGTATAGTATACCTCTAAACCAGCCCGCTGAAGAGCCTGATTCCAATTTCCGAAGGCCCGCTTGTACGGACCTGTGGTGTGCGGACCATCTTGATCCATCTCGTCTGTTGTGGGTGGGCGGCCAAGTTCCTCAGCGAACTCCTGTAGAGCGGTAATGAGTGCTTCTTCGGAGAGGTTCAGTTCAACGTTGGGCTCCAACCCAGCTGCCTGTAGTGCTGAGTTCCACCCGCCGAATCGCTTACAGTATGTTTTCACCGAGTACTTTCCGTGATCTCTGTAGATTCGCTCTGAAGGTACCTCTCCTGTGATTTCAGCGACTGATTTGAGGTCCGCACGAAGATCGGCTTTCGGTGTCGCTGGTCTGCCGTTTGGTTCGTTTGTTCCCGTCTCAAGATCGGCAGTCTTGAGCGCTTCATTCCACGACCCGAAGCGGTCCGCGTAGGTCTTTGCGGCATGAGGACCGGACTCGTTCATCTCATTCTGCGACGGAGGTCGCCCGAGTTCCGACGCGAACCCCTGGAGACGATTGAGGAGTTCTTCGTCTGTGTACAGTTTCTTGCCCATGATTTGTGATGTGATTGAATCACTCAGTTTGGTCCCGGCTTGGTATTTGAATGTCAGTTCTCGTGTTTGTGAGTCGTCACCTGTTGATGCTGACTGAGCTTCTATGTTGGGCTCACGAGGCCGCTGCTGGCTGCCCCGCACCCTCTCAGGGGCCCGAAAAACGGAGGCACAGCCTGTTAACCAACAATAGGGAAATAACGCGGAGTGTGTTGGTTAAGAACAGAGCTTACTCTTCGTCCTCACGTAGCTCTTCAGCCTTCCACTTGAGCCGGCGCAGGATCTGCGTCCGATTCTGGTGGGCGTTCTCGTAGGCAACACACTCTTGGAGGGTTTCCATATCCGGGATCGTCGCGATATCGGCCTTGATCAATCGGTAATTCGGTGCTTCAAGACGCTTCTCAGGTGGGAATTCGTCGTCACTCCCGTCGCTAATCGTGGACTGTTCCATCTCGGTAGCCCTCCACCCATCCAGGGCGAGAAAAACAGAACAGACGACTACGTCACCGTCGCGGCGTCAGGCCATCGCGTCCTGGAACCGCTCACGAAGCGCGTCCTCACGCTCCTCGAACTGGTCGACCTTCTCCTGTAGATCGTCGCTGACGCGCTCGATGCTCGCGAGCGCCCGCTCGCCGGCGAGCGACGCCTGCGACCCGTCGTCGCCGTCCGCCTCCAGCTCCTCCTCGTAGGCTCGCTCGACCCGCTCGATGGTACCCTCGGGGTTGAACAGGATGTCGTTGGCCGTGCGAACGTAGCCGTCCAGCGACGCGCCTTCCTTGCCCTGGAAGAAGTGCGTGAGCGCGTACGTCGCGCCGGAATGCAGCGTCCACATATCGATCTCGACGGGTGAGGCCGCGTTGGCCTCGGCATCGCTCGCAGCGCGCTCGGCCAGGTAGTCCGGGAAGCCCAGCAGACTGTAGAACTCCGTGACGGTGAACGGGAGCTCGGAGAAGTCGAGTTCGATGTCCTGGGCGTCACGGATGAACTCGAAGAGGTCGTCCGCGACGAGTTCGACCTGTGCGAGGAGCTCCTCCCACCAGGTGCGGAAGTTCCGCACGTCGCCGATGTGTTTGATGACCTCTTTGTCGGTGAGCGAGCGCATCGTGTTCGAGCAGTAGCCATCCTGGGCGAATCCCTCCACGTAGACGGCGTGCTCGCCGAAGAAGTCGTAGCCCGACGTGACGCCCATCGTGATCGGGTCCGACCGGCCGGGGAGGCGCACCTCGAGGCCGTCGAACATGATGTCCATATGGACCTCGCCGCCGCCCCGGTAGCGACGAATCTCGCCGAACATCACGTCACCCAGCGGCGTTCCGTCGATAATCTCCTCCCGAAGGACCTCCTCCAGAGGGCCGTAGACGTCGACCGGGTTGATGATCGAATACGAGTCTGTCGGAATGTGAAATAGTGACTCCGTCTCGGTGTCGCCGTCCGCTTCTGCCTGTAATCTCGACGGCTCGACGATTGCGTTGAACCGCTCCGTCTCAACCCACTCCTCGGTGTGTGGATTGCGATACGCGACTGCTGTGTCGACCGCCTGTGGGAGCTCTCGAATCGCACCACTGAAGCTGACTGGATCGGGGTTAGCGTGTTGCTCGGCGTACCACTCGGGTAATTCAGTGTCGGTTCGCCCATCGAGGCCTGCGAAGACCGTAGCTGTCTCTGGGTCTTTCATATGTACTCCGAAGGCGCAATGCGTTCTGCTCTGCGCCTCCACCCATCGAGGCGCAAAAAACGACGCTACGGTTAGCGGCACTCGTGGGTACGAATCCGCTCTGGAAGCCCGACCTTCCCGCATAACGGACACTCAACGAGTGGTGTCGGCGGGAGCTTCTGATACTCCATAAGTACTCCTCGAAGATGGGCTATCGTTTTCGGCGACTCGGCGCTTGCGAGGGCACTGGTGAGGTGCCAGTGAAGTCGTTCTCTCTTCGTGAGGTCGTCTGCGTTTGGTGTTGGGATGGACTCGTCTGTCTCTCGCATTTAGACCACTGGGGCCTTACCCCTCACCCCCTCGTGGGGGGAGACCAACACACTCTACCCCGGCTATCTCTTGCGGCTGTGTGCTGTCGACAATCGTATCCAGTCGCTGTGGGGCGACGGCCTCCCAGATGAGATGATGCTTCGAACAGACGGTCACGAGATTCGAGACGCGATTTGCTTGCTCGTGGTCAAACTGTCCGCCCGGGCCGACGAAGAATTTCCGCGGAACCAGATGATGAACGGAGATATCCTTTCCAACCTGCTCTTGATGATCTACTTGGGTCATCCCACACCATGGTGTTTGACACTCGTAGTCATCGCGTTTCAACGCTTTTCGTCGCTGTTCTGGCCAGTTCGGGCCGTAGGGGATCGCCGACCGCTCCTGATAGGACTGTGGTTGTGAGAAGCCAGCTTCAGTGAGTGTCTCTTCCCACCCACCAAATCGTTCGAGATATGTACACTTGTGAAACTTCCCGATTCGATTCATCTCGCCGCTCGATGGCGGACGACCGAACTGATCTGTAAGGCGGTCAATCTCATCCAACAAGTCCTGATCGGTGAGTCGGTACTTTCGATTCGGAGCGAAGCCAGCCTCACGAAGCGCCTCGTTCCAACTCCCGAATTTGTTCTGACAGACGCGTTGGGAATACTCCCCGTGCTCGCTCATCTCCTTTGCTGTCGGTGGTTTTCCTAATTTGTCTGCGACACGCTGAATGTCGTTGAGAATCACGTCTACATCCGTTACGATCTGGTCACGGCGATGGACGGCCGTTACGTGCCCGCCCAGTTCGTTGGAGGTCGCAAACGACTCGCCACAGTAGTCACAGATATGCTCTGTCACGGCTTCGTCACCTCCCTCCGCGGTTCCCCCGTAATGCGTTATAAACTCTTGACCCGGTGAACAATCGTGGAAGACCACGAACCGCCTCGGCGAAGGTCACGGCGTCGTCGCCCCCGTGACGCTGACGATACCACTCGGGTAGTTCGGTGTCGGTACGTCCATCGATGCCGGCGAAGATGGGTCTGGCCGCTGAGTCGTTCATTTCGGTCACCCCGACGCAGGAACGCTCATCGACGGCTGCCTGCATCGTCTCGCGCCCTGCGCCCCTCTGCCGGGCGCAACAACAACACCACGTTAACCAACACTAACCTAGGAAGCGGCTGTCTGTTGGTTAATCGAACCACCGTCGGGAAACTGTCGCACTGTCGTTACTCGGTGCTGGAGCGGCGTAGCCGAACCTGCTCCGGGTTCGGAACCCAGGGATGGTCCTCCCAGCAGTGAAGGGCGTGAGCACGGGGCGACTCGAACTCGGCTCCGCAGGATCCACACTCGTAGACATCGTCGGGCCAGGGCTCACTGACGTACATCGCTGTCACCGTCGTCCCAACCGGCTCGGGAGCTCCGCTTCGCTGAACGTACCGGTAGCCGCGAACCGTCCGTTGACGGATCGCTGTCCGGGCAATCTCGGCGGGTTTGCCGTCGGGGAGATACACCCAGCGAACGAAGTCGTCGACCGACTCCTTGGCCGAGGGCTGGAGGATGAACCACCGCTCGTGGGCATCCCGGAACAGGTAGCGTTCAGTTCCCCTGTTTTGGAGGTACACCGGGTCACCTTGGCCGGGGATGAGTCGCAGCCCCTGAGCCGGTGATATCGGGTCCAACAGTCGCTCGACTACAGATGGATCGCGCTCCGGCTGGTTGTCCGAGTCCTCCTCTGCTGCGAACTCGTCGAGACGAGCGTTCGTGGTCACGGGGTCCACCGTCCGAGTGAGGCCTGTTCCCGCTCCGACCCAGCAGGAACTTCACAGAGAAACCGCCACTTCGGCCGCTCTCGGATTTGCTTGTCGGGCCGGTTACCTGCCTGTCCGGGCTCGGTTTTCCCGGCACAGTCCCAGCCCTTGTCTCTGAGTGCTTTGATCATCGAGCCGTCGAAGTCAGCTCGCACGAACGTCAGCAGAAGCCGAATGCCTCGCCGCCGGCCGTGCCGACGCACGAACCGTTCCATCGACCGAGCGAGCGCGGCGGAGGCGAGATTCGGGAAGTCGACGCCGATGCAGATCCGTGCCGCCTCTACGATCTCGTCACCCTCGTATCGCGTCCCGTCGTACTCCAGCGAGCGGATCAGCGGATAGCGCCACGTAATCGCACCCAGTAGCTGGTCCTGGTAACAGAGCCCGTGATGAACGAGGTTCGTCCGGGGGACACTGTCCATATAGGAATGATGGGCTTCGTAGATCGCGCCGGCGACGTGCCGCGGGATCGATTCGATATGGACGCGCTCTGCGAACCGCAACCCGAGCGGCGCCGTGACCGGCTGGCCGTCGCGATGAATGGGACACGAGCACCCCTCGGGAGTGCGCGTGTACTGGAACCCGGTACTCCGCCGCTGGCCGGGAGAACGTGTCTGAGTCACGAGTCGGTGCCGTCAGTCTGCTCTTGCCGGTCGTTGTACCGCTCCAGTTCGCGACCGATTTTCTCGAGCGCCTCGACTCCGCGTTCGAGCAGCTGGTGGGTGGCTCGTGACAGCCGAATTGTCTCCATCAGCACTCCCCCTCCGGTGGCTCGATGAGGTTGTTGCTCTCGTCGACTAGGGCCCGGATGGCCTGCTCGACATCGGCATCGTCCGAAACCGTCCGGCTCGCCAGGGGTGCCGGATAGGCGCGATCGCCCTGATTACAGAGGACGGTCAGCCAGCCGTCGGTTCCCTCCCCGAGCACGATGTAGTGGTCGCGATCAGCCCGCTGGAAGACTCGCCGGTCAGGGCGAGTGACCGTTCGCCAGTTCTCGGGGAGTGTCGGTGACGGCCCCCCGCCGTCGGGAAGGGCGACGACGTCGTCGGCGATCGTCGCCATCGCCGCGTCGATTTCTTCGCCGGTGAGGTGCCAGCACGCCGCCGGGCCGTCACACTCGAGCTGGCTGATCACGCAATTCCGGAACCCGATGTAGTGTTCTCTCGCGACCTGGGCGTCGTTGTAGTAGTCGAGGAGGAGCCCACAGGCGAGCTGTGCGGGCCCGCTTCCAGCGTATCCCCACTCGAAGCCTGTCGGGCTGTGGTTGACCAGATCGAGACTTCGATCAGGAGTGAGACGCTGGTGTTCGGAGAGATTCAGAACGACGGCCTGGCCGTCGATGCGAAAGCCGACGTATTCGACGGAGTCGTCGCGACGGTTAGCGAGCGCTTCTGTCTGGACTACGTTCGACGTGGGGCGTCGTGCGTTCCCGTTCATCGGTACGTTGCGGGAGTGGTGACCCCCGCACCCCTCTCGGGGGTTCTACAAACAGAACCGGAAACGCCCTCACCGTCCCTACTGGCTAGCTGCGGGGAACTCGAACCCGCCGGTGTCGGTCTGTGACTCCTCCGAGTCGGTAGTTTCTGATTGGACTGCCTGGCGGGCGTCTTCCAGTTCCTCGCGGCGGTCGTCGACGCTCTGGTGGATGCTGATGTCGTGCTGCTCGCAGAGCGCCCGCTCGACCGCGAAGGTCATCTCGTCGAAATCGACTGCCGTGATGTCGACGTCTTCCGGTGAGGGCGTCTCATCAGCGACGTCGATGTCTCGCGACCAGGTATCGGCCGAAATGTCGCTGGTCGGGAGCCGCCACTCGTCACCCTCGAGCTCTTCACGCAGGTACTGCGCGAACTCCTTGTAGTGGTCGAGCGCGATGTTCTTCGTCGCTGAATCGGCCAGCAGCGCGATCGCGAGTTGATCGATGCGGGCCTCGTCAGCCTGTGGTCCCCAGTCGAACCCGCCAGGGGCGCGGCGTAGGACGTGGAGGTGCTTGTCCAGTACGTCGCCATCGGGCGTGTACACCAGCTGTCCACCCATACAGCGTTCACCGCGGTACGCTCGGCCGGCGGTCATCGGAACTCACCCTCCCAGTGGCCCATACCTCGTGGTCGTTCCGGGCGCTGGCGGGGGAAGGAATCCGACGGCCGACGGGCGGTATCTGGACCGCGTCCGGCTCCCTGATTGCTCCCACTCGCGGCCTCGGTTGGTCGGGGCCCGACGTACATCGGTTTTCGCGCTTGACTTCGCTCCGTGACGACCTCCCGATGGAGCAGCGTACAGAGCTCCATGATGCTCTCGGCGAGCGCGAATGCTGCTTCTCGCGATCGGAGGTCGTGCTGGCTGAAGAGGATCGTCCCATCGGCTCGATCGAGCCGGACTAACCAGTCCGAGGGTTGCTGGACGTGGCAAAGGACGGATTTCGAGAATTCGTAGGCGAACACGAAATGGTCGTCGTCTGTTCGGCGATGCAACCACCAGTTGTCGGGAGCGCTCTCGCTGTTGCGCTCAGAACTCATCGGTAACCCGGGACGATTGTGTCGTCCCGCACCCCTTGCGGGACGAACAACAACACCAGCGCTCACGTCGTCGGGACTTCGTCGCCACCGTCGGCAACGTATTTAGTTATAGCAAGATACTGTCCAATTACATTCGGATGGCTGTACTGGA
>ENA-ORDC01002197-ORDC01002197.1-marine-metagenome-genome-assembly--contig:-NODE-2197-length-12407-cov-2.318086_pt1 | contig 12407 bp, 11 predicted proteins | sample MGYA00237783_ERZ508515 | MGnify/ENA primary metagenome ERZ508515 (study PRJEB26186, sample SAMN06268792) | marine metagenome | isolation source: Eden Landing Ponds, San Francisco, CA, USA | place...
GATTTCGTCTACCAGGTGGACTGGACCGTCGGACAGGTTATTGACCGCCTGAAAAAACACGATATGTTCAAAAACACTTTGCTGATCGTCACCTCCGATAACGGGACCTCGCCCAACGCCGCCGAGCAGGCTATTGAGATGGGTCACGATGCCAACGGACCTTGGCGTGGATTGAAAGCGCAGATATGGGAAGGAGGTCACCGGGTCCCCTTCATCGCCACCTGGCTCGGACAGATTACGCCGGATACCGTAAGCAGCGAACGCATCAGCCTGGTTGACTTCATGGCGACCTTTGCGGCGCTGACCGATCAGCAGCTCGGAGCGGCGGACGGTGTTGACAGCTATAACATACTGCCTGTTTTACAAGGAAAATCATATAAAAAGCCAATACGCAATGGCACGGTCGTCCGCTCCGGCGGAGGCTGCCTGGGTATGCTGCAGGACAACTGGAAAATCGCCAACTGTCCCGGTTCCGGCAGCGGTTGGTCCGGATCGCCCACCACCGGCGAAGCCAAAGAAATGGGATTGCCGCCTGTGCAGTTGTATAAGTTATCGGCCGATACCGGCGAGTCCGAGAACCTCCAGGCCCAACGCCCCGAAAAAGTCAAACAACTCCGCCAGACTCTCTCCCGATACATCGATCAGGGCCGAAGCACGCCGGGCCCGAAGCAGCAAAATTGGAAAGGCAAATCCACCTGGAGATGGATAGAAGGGTGGAAGAACTAGGAAGTTACCGGGATAGTGTTATTTATAGGTCCTCCCCCGCTTCCCCTTCGAAGGGGAAATTTTTAGCAACCGAGGTGAAAAGAAATCCGGCGGGGACCTGTAACGACTGTCGTCGGTAGGGGGAAATGGGGAGGACAGAAAAAGGAAACAAATCAGTAAACTCTTTTCAGATTAACACACTTAATCAAAGCTGTTCCTCAATTCGCTTAAACAACTTCTCATAGTACTGCTTCGCTTCCGCTTGACTCACTCCTTTTGACTCACCCCCCGTCAAGGCAACTTCCTGCTGCACCCGAAGCGTGAGAGTTACTTGCGTGCCATTATCCCCTCGCTCAAGCACAGCTTCTACTTTCACCTGGGCGTTACCGCTGATAGGGGCACCAACGGTGGAAGCAAGTTGGTAATCAGTAAAGATCAATCCATTGTCACTGTCCGCTGTTTCGACCGTGAAACCCTCGTTTTGCAAGGTGTTATTAATCGTGTTGAAGGTATTATAGAATTCATTATCAAATTGACGAACGCGATCGGAAGTGGTTAGTTTTTCCGCCGATTTCGTATTATGGGTATTGGCACATCCGTTTATTAAAAAACCGATAAATAGAAAAGTTATAGCTATAAACGTCGTTTTTTTCATAAATAAATCTGTATGATTACCGGTTGTGATCCGCCGTACCGACTTCCACCCCGCATTGCTAACTACTTTAATTACAAAAAAATTGCGCAATTAAAGAATAAAAAGTTCTTTGAATGCTTAACTATTACGTATTAAATTGAGCAGTAATAAAATCGAACTGATAACATTACAACCACAGCGGTTGGCGCACATAATTGTCAGGATTATCGCTGGTGAGCTTGATTAGCGGCAATTTTGTTGGAATAGCGTTAGCTTTAAAAATCGCTAGTTACCTTGAGACAGCGGCCACCGCGCCAAACTATGATCATTTATGAAAAACTATTTTAACGTAATCAAAACGGCTCTTTCCTGTTTGTTGATCGCGGGCATGCTGGGCTTCACGCAGCAAGTCAAGGCACAGAAAGAAAAGCCCAACGTATTATTAATCATGGCCGATGATCTCGGGTATTCCGACCTGGGCAGTTACGGCGGAGAGATTAAAACTCCGAATCTCGATGAATTGGCCTACAACGGTGTTCGTTTCACCCAGATGTATAACAGCGCCCGGTGCAGTCCCTCGCGAGCATCCCTGATGACGGGACTCTATCCCCACCAGGCGGGGATCGGATTCTTTGCCGGTGATCGACCCAATAATCCCCCGGGATACCGCGGTAAATTACAACCCCGTGCCGTTACGGTGGCGGAAGTACTCAAGCAGTCAGGTTACCGAACCTTTATGACCGGTAAATGGCACGTCGGCGAACCGGCTCCGACGGAGCAGGGTTTTGAGCAGTTCTACGGTTTTGATCATGGCTATGCCGCCAATTCCTGGAACGAGGATATGATGATTCGCCTGCCGGAAGGCGCCGACAAGATTGAATACGGGGATGGCGAGTTTTTTGACTCGGATGCCTTTACGGATTACGCTCTGAAATTTATTAAAGATGCCGAGAAGGAGACTCCTGACAAACCGTGGTTTACTTTTGTCTCTTATCATGCTCCCCACTTCCCGGTACAGGCCCCTCAAAAATATATCAACCGGTACAAGAAAAAATACCAGGCCGGATGGGATCAGCTGCGAGAAGAGCGACTGGCCCGTATGAAACGTATCGGCATTTTGCCCGAAGATGCAGAGCTTTCGCCGCGAAGTTCCATTCCGCTTCCCCGTGTAGCCAAAGAGCATGGGGTGCCGGGTGACCTGGAAAGCAATCCGGCGTGGTCGGAGATTCCGGACGACCGTCAGAAGGATCTTGCACGACGTATGGCGGTTTATGCAGGCATGGTAGATAATATGGACGACAATATAGGGCGCATGGTGGAGCACCTGCGCGAGACGGGCGAGTTGGACAACACATTAATTCTCTTCGTAAGCGATAACGGCGCCTGCGCCGAATGGGGTCCCTATGGGTTCGACCTCCCGCAGCGTATGTTGGACGCCAAGAAGCCCGGACAAGGGATCGGCGGCGGTACACCCGGTCTGCCAAGCAAGCTGTACAAAGGCGAGGAATTGGATGAAATGGGCGGGCCCGGAACCGGAATTGCGTACGGATCCGGTTGGGCCAACGTGTCGAATACCCCGTGGAGTGAGTACAAGCATTACACGTACGAGGGCGGTATTGGAACCCCGTTTATCGCTCACTGGCCCGACAAGATCAAGGGTAAGACCGAGGGTGCCATTCGTCATCAGCCGAGCTTCCTGTTCGATATTACAGCTACAATCATCGATGTGGCCGGGGCTGATTATCCGGAGAAGTTCGACGGAAACGAAATCGAACCGCTGGAAGGTAAAAGCCTGATGCCTGTTATGTTCGGCAGGACCCTCGAAGAACGTCCGCTGGTGTACGAACACACCGGAAACGCCGCTATTCGATATGGCGACTGGAAGATGGTTGGCAAGAATGTGCTCGACGGACAAGGCATGGTCGATAATCCCGACTGGAAACTCTACAACATCGCGGAAGATCGCTCCGAGATTTATGACTTGTCGGCCGAATACCCGCAGGTGCTGGATAAGCTGGAGCAGAAATTCATGAAAGAAGCAGAACGAACCTACATCTTCCCGCGACCCGGCGAGTAATTTCCTGTAGTGCAAGCAATTGGCTGAACCAAGCCGGTCCTGTTTTTGCGGGATCGGCTTTTTTATTATAAGTCGGCCTATTCTCCTTTGTAAAATTCAACCAGTGCTTCTATTACGAAGTCTGGATTGTCAGAGATAGCGGACTTGCCTGCATTAGGCACCTTCAATAGTTGGCTGTTTGGATACGTTCGTATCCAGGAATTTTGCATTGCAACCCCGGCCGGGTCATTTTTACCGTGGATAATTAAGACGGGTGCTGAAATGTGATCCACGGTAGATATATAATTCCAGTCACCAAAATATCTTGGCACAAGTTGAGCCGTAATTTGGTAGTAGTATTTGACAGCTTCTGATGGGGCTTGGCAGGTCGTTCCCTGGTAGTGAATTGACGTCCCCCGCAAGCGAGCTATTTTGCGAGTTACTGCTTCGTACTTGCGGCAGATCTTTCGGGGGTTTTTTGCTGTACCTTGCAGTAATAATTGCAGAAGGTGTGACGCTTTGTTGGTTAATGTGGTATCGATTGAACTGGTGTCTTGCCGGGCTCGATCTTTATAGTAGTTTGCAGCAGCAGACCTTGTCGCTCCCGTGGCGCTGTGGAAGACTATGCGCTTTAATTTTTTGGGATGTTGTTGGCTGTATTCGGCAGCTAGAATAGCGCCAAAGGAGTGAGTAAAAATATTCATCTTATCCAACTTAAAATATCGGCGCACCGCTTCGAGATCTTCCACAAAGTACTTTGGTCGGAGTTTGGATCTGTCTTTCGGAAGTACCGATCGACCACCCCCGCGTTGATCATAAAAAATCAGGGTAACATGTTCAGCCAGTGGTTTAATATCCGGAAGAATAGAGTACATCCCGGCACCGGGTCCCCCGTGCACAACAACGACCGAGTCCGGACCATTACCAATTACTCGATAATAGATGGAGTCCCGATCCGCCCCTTGCAGATAACCTTCAGTAGCTTTGACGACCGTCTCCTTTGTCTGACCAAATCCCAAAGTAGATAATATCAACAAGATCAATAGGCCGGGTATGATATAAAGTGGAAGTCTCAACAATACCTCCGGTCTTCAAAATCTTTATACCCCTTCTTTGTCAATTCTTCCAACTCCGCAAAGAGCTGCTCTTCCACCGATTTGAAATTAAAGCATGATTTGCCCTGCATGCGTTTTTTCAATTCGGGGGATATGTTTTGTAGCAGGTCGGGGTTGACATAGACCGGCATCAGGTGATAACTCACGTAGTTCTTGTTTATTTCCACCCCGCCAAACCACATCCGTTTTTGATTGTTCTTGATATGATTGGTATAGATCGACAGTTTTTGATCGGTATCTTCCTTACAGTTCAACCGTGTTGCATAGGGAAGCATAATTTGGCGTAACTTCTTGAAAACCTCGCTAAATTGATCGTTCATGAGGGATAGATCCACTTTTGGTTATGATCGTTAAATGTTCCCTGAATTATCGGGATGATAAATAAAGCATTGTTGTACTGGACAGGTACTTAACTAAAGTTATTTACCTGCAATGACTAATGCGAAATATACTATTTCAAAATACATATCTTGCTCTTGTTGGATACTGTAGCTCTCAAATTATTTAAATATATGAAGGAATTTCAGAAGTTGGAACGGGAGGCAAGAAAAGTTCAAGAAGGTTTGTGGAAGTAGCGGGACCCGAAATTATACTTCGATGAGAAGAGGCTAATGGATTTTATAATCAGATTGAGTAAATTGCGAAATTAAAAAGCCGAACCCGGTTTCATATGACCGGTGTTCGGCTTTCGGGTCGTGTTTGGGATCACAACCGGGATCTATAAAACAATCTGACCGAATTTAGTTCATCCGTTCGATCGTGACTTTGGCAATCGGTTCATCCCAACCGTAAACTTCGGGTTCGAGGTCGCCGCTGCCCTGGATACCCTGGTGGAAACGAATGCGCTCTTCGGTGGGAACACGTACCAGCGGACTGCCGCAACAAGGGCCGGGAATGTGTTTGGTCATCTCGGTATTTTCTTCGGTCCCGGCATCATAAGATCTCAGGTGAAAGGTCTTGGATCCCTTACGGGGCAAGTTCACCTTGTCCATGCCGGTAAATCCGTCGTTCGTGTTGACCAACATGCTTACGAAGCTGATCTTGTGATTTTTCTGATTGGCCTGGAAGGTTATTTCAGTAGATTGACCCGGCAATATCACTCCGCCGCCGGTCTGTACATCGTAGACCAGGCTGGAGTTGTTTAGCAGATCCAATAGCGGACCGTTAACGGCGTCTTCGGCAACTTGCCGAATTTCATCCGATGCCATCCCGCCAATATGGAAGATCCGGAAGTTGGATTGATGCGTGGCGACCACCGGGGGCGATAACGGCTGACTCGCTCCGGGACCGGTGGCGGGCGACAGGTTTTCAATGGTCAATTTATAGGTCGCATCGAACGATTGAACCGAATTGGCATCCGTATTTTCAGATGTATAATCATCGCTACTGGCCTGCGAGGCCGATGTAGAGTTCATCGGATCGGAATTACACGAGAAAATCAAAAAGGCTAACCCTAAGAGGGGTAAAAAACGTTTGACTTGAATCATAGCAGTACCTCCTGTTTGGTTTGTATTATTTATTTCATAACAGGAAGTAACTTATCGGCTGGAAGGATTCGAATCGTCACGGGGAAGTCACGAAATTGTAACATTTATATAAAGGCCAGTTTCGGGCGGGCCTTTATAGCTCCAGGCTCCACGTACCGGATCAAAGATCCAAGGTGTTGATACCGGTAAAGAAATTCAGAATGCCCTGCATTTTGCCGAGCACACCACAGGTTGGAGTGCCCACGTGAACGGCGGATAACTGGATTACGATGATTTCAGCAAAGAAGCCATAAAGACGGTTAAATATGTAAAAACGAATCAACCGAGAAAGAAAGCCGTTTGGGTTGGCAATTCGTAATGCATATGCAGTCGCTTGTAAGAGGGGAGCATTACAATGCTTGCCTCTTTTTAATGCAGCTGAGTTAGCCCGACAGGGTCAAAAATTTATAACCGCCCTTGCTTGCACTCCCTGAAGTGCGTTGTGTCGGTTGAATCCGGGGGTAATTGCAAATTGATTTAACCGAATGATGCGATCGTTATGTTCCTCGATAGCGTCTATGGCAGTAAGAAGATTGTATGCAATGCTTGAGAGATACGTCGCGGTCAATATATAAAAGCCTACGTCCGACTTAACGTCAGTTTGGAAATAGGGCCTTCTTTCCTTCCCGTTAAGCAGATCCGCCACACCTGTACTTAATCCCCGGTCGCTGCTGTGCATAGCAATACTGAGTAAACTGCGCGTTGCAAATCCAACGACCGCCCGTCCATTGTCTTCGGCGTATATACTGGCAATGGTTGGTCCGATAATCAAACCAAGTTCCGATACAAGTTTGCCGATATCCTCGGGATGGGGATTCATCGCAATGCTGGTGCCTATAAATAATGGTCCCAATGTAGCTAATCCGGAGCTGAATAAAGCCGATTCAGTATCTTTTAGCTGGTTTCTCCATGATTTATGATGGGTTGTATCCGTCGGTAAATGCGCTGGTGAAAGGTCAAAATCGGGCTGCCTTTGAGGTTGGAAGCGGTTTTGCCCGATCGAGTGAAATTGATTGATCTCTGATTTTTCAGCAATGTAGTTTACCGATACCCCGGAGCTATTTTGGTCCATAAATTGTGCTCGACCCTTCTGAAATGATGCCAGAACGAAGGGTATTGTTAGAAGCAGAAAAAAGCCGCAGGATAAAAATGTACGATGGTACATAGGGCTATATGGCTATTTTTTAAATGGCCGGGAGGTATCTGACCCGGACTTCGCTTCCATGAATAAGTTTTAATTTTTTGTAAAATCAAATCTGTTTATGAAATTGTAAACTGACAAACGTTCTGATTGATTCAAAATAAATTCTTCAGAGGGAAGGGGTTGTATGAAGGATAGGTCGATCCAAAACTTTTTCTGCCTGCTGGTATGTACGGTGTTGCTGGGGGTATCCTGCAGCCCGGCCGGTAAATATGAGGTACGTCGTAATCTGTCAACTCCAGCCGATTCGAGTGAAGCATCATCAACGCAATATGGAGAAAATATTAGAGGTGAACTGCAACTCAGTTCAGATACGACGGAGTCTAACCCTTACTTGAAAGTACATATGGATAACGGTGATCTGTATGTACTTGAAGAAAGTACTTTATTGAAGAAGGAAAGAGCAGTTAAGGGTTCCGGTTATCAATTGAATCCCTCACGTAAAAGGGTTTCTCGTGGGAAGTACTACATCGGAGTTGATTCGGTGGCTATAATGGAGACGAACAAATTAACAAGCTCTGCAGCTTTTACCGGGATGATGATTTATACCGGGGCATCAGCCGTTATGTCCGGTCTCTGCCTGGCTAATCCCAAAGCCTGTTTCGGTTCCTGTCCCACGTTTTATGTCCAGTAGGAGGGGGAAGAGACGTTAAAAGCGGAGGGATTTTCTTCCAGTTTTGCCCCATCGCTGGAGAAAGCGGACCTGGATGCATTACCGGGCGTCAAGGCGAATGGGAAGAGGATAGAGCTTACGATGAAAAACGAAGCCCTGGAAACGCATTTGGTGCGTCGAGCAGATCTATGGGCCGTCCCGAAAGCGACTCCGAAACAAGAAGTGTATGCGGATCAGGATGAGCGTTTTTGGCAGGCGAATGGAGTACAAAAGCCGACGGGTTGCCGAAGTGAGGTTGATTCCTGTCTTGAGGAAATACAGGTGCTCGACGGCAATGAATACGTCCAACCAGCAGATTCCAACGATTTATTAACCGGGGAGGTACTGGAAATAAATTTTGAATCCAATGCCCTTGAAAGCGATACATTGGGCCTGGTCATCGCTCAACGCCAGTCGCTGCTCACCACGTTTTTGTTTTACCAGGCACTCGATTATATGGGATCGGATGTCGGCAACTGGTTTGCCCGACTTGAGCGAACGGCAGCCATGTATGAAGGAAATTCCTTTCTCGGAAAACTTCGAGGGATTAAGGTTCAGGGATACTCGATGGGACAGCAACGATGGAAGACCATTGGCACTATCCGGGAAAGAGGTCCGCTGGCCAGTGATGTTCAAGTAGTACGAGTTCCGGGCAACGTTAAAACGGACCAATTCAGATTGAAGATGATTCGGGGCAATTATCGTATCGACTATGTAGCGCTGACCGGTCTCGGAAAACAGGTCGAACCGCTGAAAATGTCGCCGGCTAGCATCCTATATAAGGGAGAGCGTGATACTGCTGCTTTGCTGTCGCTTACCGATTCTACTCGTACGCTGACCACGCTGCCGGGAGACGTCTACCGGCTGCAGTATAAACTGCCGAATACCAAAGACTATGCTTTCTTTTTAAACAGCAAAGGATACTATCTGGAGTGGATGCGTCCGCAGTGGTTGAGGGAGTCGAAACCGGGCAAGTTAACCGAGCTGATATTTAACCCGGACAAAACGCTGGAAGATCTGGCGCCGAAGTACAAGAAAATTGAACAAAAAATGCGAAAATTATTCTGGCAGAGTCGATATGCGACACCTTCGTACCAATAGCAAATGGCTGGTTGGGTTGCTCGCTTCATTGATGCTCGCGGCGGGATGCAAAACAACACAGGCACCGACGGGGTACCTTCCCGATCCGCGAGAGATGAAAACCCATCCTTATGGGGGATGGGCGGATGTGTATCTGAAGCCGATGAGCGAAGTTAAAGTGCCGGCCGATTCACTGCCGCCGCCCATGCAGACTGACATGTTTAATCCTGATATTCCCTATTCAGGGGAATTGCTGGCGGTGGACAGGGATACGCTCTATATAAAAACTTCACAGGGATTGGCGAAACTGCCCCGTCAATATATTCATAATGTGGATTTACAGGGATACGATTCGGGTTTTAGCTTTTACGTTGGTACCACGATTATCGGCGTACTTACTACGGTGTCCCACGGCTGGTTTCTGGCCCTGAGCGCTCCATTGTGGATCTTGTTCGGGACCATCGCGGGATCTGCCCAATCCAATATTCCCGTATACGAATATCCCGACAAAAACTCCTGGGGCGAACTACGGCTGTTTGCCCGTTTCCCCCAAGGCATTCCCGGGGAAATGACCCACAACGAACTGGATTCCCTATTTGAAGTCAAGATCGATACAACCCGAATAAAATAACCTGTAAAAATGTAACTTAAGGCAATAAAAGCTTAAACAATTCAAGGCCTCCAGCCTCCAACCTCCAGCTTCGAGCCTCGAGCGAGGTAAAAGGTGAACGAGAAGTTCACCTTTTACCTCTTATCATTTGCTAGATTCAGCATCCACTCTTTAAACCGCTCCGAACTGTAGTCGGCGATCCCTTCTCGTTTATAAACGATTTGTCCCTCCTTCGACACGATAAAAGTCGTGGGAATATACTGATGCTCAAATACTCCGGGGAATCCTGAAACGGGAAACATATAGGGCATGGGAAAATCCTTTCGCTCCATGAAGTTCCGCGCTTTCTGATGATTTTCGTCCAGGGAGATGAGCAGGAAACGGATATCCTCGTGATCTCCCACTTCGCCGTATAGATTCTCAATTGTGGGCATTTCAGCCACGCACGGCGGACACCAACTGGCCCTGAAGTTGATAAACAATACCTTCCCTTTATATTTACCTAACCGAAGTTCTTCTCCATCAAGTTGCGCCAGGGTAAAATCATAATCCGAACTCCTTAAATCCGGTCCGGCCACTTTTTCTATTTCGGTGGTTTCTGCATCAAAAATACCTGTCCACAGCAACGCCCGCTGCATCGTACCGATAACTTCGGTGTGCCAACCGGTAATATAAAGAATGCCTATGACCGCCAGGATGCCGCCCCACTCAAAAGCAGATTTTTTTAATCGTTTTTTGCTACTGGATTTGTCGGTTTCTCTTTTTTTTGCCATTGGATGGAATTAATAATACTTAATTATAAAGTATAGATATTAAGTGAATTTAACTTGATTAATTTCACGGTTTAGATTAGTGTCCACATTAACTATCCTTAAAAGTAAATTATCCGGAACTAGTTCATGTCGGATAAATGCTGAGACTATTTTAACTGGGTTGGTTGACATATTAGATATACATGCAGGGATCTGTCGAATTTCCTTTGATCATTCATTATCTGTGATAACGTTATAATATACGTTGTTTATTGCCATATATGAGCGTTTTCAGTGGCATGCTGGAAATGGAGGAGTTGTTCGATGGATCTTATATATACAGAAAACCTATAACACAGGGGCTGTCAGTTAATAATTATCGCCTTTTGAACAGGGATATCCTGGTGATTCAACCCAATAGTCTAACGATAACTTGTTCAATTAGGAAACAATTTCCATGAAACATACCGTATTAGCAGTGGATGACGAACGATCATTCCACATGCTCCTGGACCGCATGATCGGGGAGGAGTTTGATGTACTGCATGCCTATGATGCCCAGGAAGCTATTGATAAGCTGGCTGAGGAAGCCATACACCTCGTTCTTTGTGATTTCCAGATGCCCGGTATCGACGGGCTGCAATTCCTGGAGTCCGTCCAAATAGACCAGAAGAAAAAAGATATACCGGTATTGATGGTGACCGGCTATGAGTCTGACGAAATTGAACGAAAAGCTTATGACCTGGGAGCAGCCGACTTTATATCAAAAACCGAGATTGCCGATGACAGTGAAAAATTGCTGGAACGCATCCGATTGAAGCTTATTTCGGATATTGATTTACCTAAACTGGATGAAGAGCTGGAAAGTCAAAAAAAGAGAGTGATAAATCGCGTTTTGCAAGTGGCATTGAAGCGTGATTTTGATGCTTTGTCTGACGTAGTGGTAGAATGTCTTAACGAGAGTTTTAATACGGAGATTGTTTCGGTTTGGGCTATAGACCGTGAACAACCTCGTCTGCTGAGCTCAAACTTCAATGATGAAACCTTTTCTCTTTCGGCTGAGGGATTGATGCAGGATCTTGGATACAAGAAAGCTTTGGAACAAGGGAAACCTTATTTAAATAATTACTGCATGGATAATGAGTCCCATGCTATAAAGGAACTATGTAAAAAACGGAATTTAAGTGCCCAGGTGGGGGCTCCCTTGTTTGGCATTACAGAGAAAAATTTGTTAATGCAGGATCTGGATGTTTCTCCTGACGTTGATGTCTACGCCTATGTATTACTTTTGAGGTCAGAACTTTTTTCCAGCAGGGAGTTTGAACTGTTGTCCGATTTATGTGTACGTATTGGCGCTATTATGTGGCGGCTTCATCAACAAGAACAGGTGCAGTAACTCTATGACTCCACAACATGTTACACTGGTTATTGAAGGGGGATACCCTTGGTACTTTGGCGGGGTGAGTGAATGGACCTGTCAGTATCTAAAACATTTTGACTCGACCCGCTTTTCGATTGTCCAAATTGCGACCAAACCCTGGCGTAATGCTCCTCTCGATGAAGCAATTTATCAACTTGGAGATAACATTGAGCATTTCTTTCAAATTGCACCTCCTGATTTGTCCAATGCTTTTCGTGAAGTAAAATGCTGGGCGAACGGACAGGTGGATCAACTACCTTCTTATGCCGTTTCTGATATGGTTCACATCACCAATACTGGTCTGGCCGGCATTTTGGGTATCCAAATGGGGAAAAGGTTTGACAGTCAAACGATTCTGACCGAACATGCTATTTACTGGAAAGAGATCGAACGGGGGGCCCGGGCGCTGGAGTGCGGGTTCAAAGTGGATAAGTACGGTAATCAAAAGCAGGTACAACAAACGTTCAAAAAACTGGCCCAATATACTTATCAACACACAGAGCAAATCTTTTCCGTTTCTAAAAGCAATCAGCCGTATCAAAAGGAGCTCGGAGCGGATGCTGTCACCTATATTCCCAATGGAGTAGAGCGAAGTGAGTTGACTACCCGCAAGATTAATGCTCCCGGCAAGGAGTTAACGGCAGGTTGGATAGGTC
>ENA-ORDC01002199-ORDC01002199.1-marine-metagenome-genome-assembly--contig:-NODE-2199-length-12399-cov-4.909998_pt1 | contig 12399 bp, 9 predicted proteins | sample MGYA00237783_ERZ508515 | MGnify/ENA primary metagenome ERZ508515 (study PRJEB26186, sample SAMN06268792) | marine metagenome | isolation source: Eden Landing Ponds, San Francisco, CA, USA | place...
GTGGTAGAGGTGTTGGTGGTAGAGGTGTTGGTGGTAGAGGTGTTGGTGGTAGAGGTGTTGGTGGTAGAGGTGTTGGTGGTAGAGGTGTTGGTAGTCCCGACCGGCTCCGAAGAATTCTCGATAGAGAGCGTACTTGAAACCGTCTCGCTGTCCGAGAGCATACCGACCGTCGCACCACCTGAGGCCGCAGCTGTCACCAGAAACACCGCTAGAACGAGCGAGAGGAACGTCCGGTTACGCATCGGTTTCACCCCCCGAACTGCTGGTATCCGTAACATGGTCTCCGTCGGCGGCTTTAGAAGCTGCCGTTTGTCCGTCGCCGTTGGTTTGCTGAGAGACGGGGTCATCGGCAGCCTCCGCTCCAACCTTGCCGTCAGCGCCCTGTAGATATATGAAGTCCCCACTGTCGTGGATTGCGGCACTCTCGTTCACTGATAGTACGGACTGGTCCGGCTGGGTGGTTGAATCGGAATCGGAACCGGGTTCCGGCTCATCCGTCGCGTCGTCGGCGCCACCCAATACGTACAGTCCACCGAGCAGAAGAAGCGATGCACCGACCCCGCCGGCAACACCCAGCGCCCACGTTTCAACCGTGTCGTAGGCCGTCCAGAGGCTGTACACCACCCAGATGCTGTACGCCAGAAACGCCGCGTTCACTCCCAGTCCAAGCTGTAGCTCCGCAGCGGTGAAGCTGATCCCCGCATCGGCCTCGTCGGACGCCGCGGCGGTACTGTTGTGCTGTCCTGTTGCTTCGGTTGTCTCTGCCCTACTTGGCTCAGTCGACTCTCCTTCGACGATGTCGTCGATGGTCCCGACCGCTGTGTCGACCGCCGTCTCGGTGTCGACGTTGTCACCGTTGTCCGGGCTAGAACGAGCCGATCCAATAACGTTCCAGATCTCGTTGAGAACGAGCAGCGAGACCGGGAGCGCAACGAACAGGACGACCCCGGATTGCGTGCCAGCGAAGTTAATGAGATACCCGATGAACGGAATGACTAGGAGGTAGCCGCCGGGCGACAGCACCTTCCCTTGGAGCTCGTCGGGCGTGACGAGCGACCCGTCCGGGTCTTCGTTCGCGTCACCTTGCGTTCGGAACGCCGTAGTACCGTCTTGCTCGACCACCTCGATCACGCGGTGGGTCGTCGGAGTGTCCCCTCCCTGTCCCCCGAACGTTATGACATCGTTTCGATCGATCGCCGAGGCCGGAACGCTGTTCACGATGATGACATCGCCGGGACTCATCGCCGGTTCCATGCTCCCCGAGAGGACGACGTAGCTCTGGTCGGCACCGACGACTTGTGGAACCGCGAAAACGACGAACGGAACCACGATGGCGACGAGAAGCACTAACCCGACGATGTTCGCTATCCGACGCCAGGGGATGTCTCTCCGGTCTTGGTCCGCGGTCGCGGTCGAATTGTCGCTGTCAGTCATTGTTCTTGGTTGAATTCACCGTCACTTTCTTCGAGTTTGACACACGTTCCGTCATCGGGGAGATCGTCCGAGCCGACAAGGTCTGCCGCTAGTTCACATGGATTCGACGATGCGCTATTACTATCGTTCGTGTCTGTGTTAGTACTACTCTCAGCGGGCTCAAACCCGTCTTCGACAGTCCCCGACACCTCCCCGTAGAAGTCGGCGTTCTCGTCGTTCCCCGTGGTCACCGTACCGCTTGTCGTAGCGTTGTCAGGGTAATCGTATATCGTGAAGTTCTGTCCGGATTTGGCGACTACGTAATCCACGTCGGACTGTGTTTCCCAGTCGACCGATGTCGGTCCATCACCGTCCGTGTTGTTTATATCAGTAATCGTTGGATCGGGGTCTGCGGATTCGGAGCAGAACGCGATGAAGCTGATCGCTTTACCGCAGGGGGTCAACGAGTCGAACGGCGTGCTCGTTCCCGTGTTGTACCGGCACTGTTTCGCGTAGAACTCGAATTCGGAAGTGAACTGCTCGTCGACAGTCGACTCCGTTGCCTCCAACACGAGGTCGACGCTCTCGCCGGGTCGGAAACACCGCGCATCTTCCCCCTCCTGACAGCGCAGCGGCTCCCCGTTGTCCTCGCGTAGCTCGTTGACGACGCTCCTGAGTGTCCCCTGCGTAATGAGCGCGCTGCCGTTGTCACACTCCACCCGGAGTTCGACATCGACGTCCGCGGCCGAATCAATCGGCTCGGGGCACGTCGTCGGCCGGACCCAGACGTACGACGGGTTGTTGTTGGCCAGGTCGGGGATGTCGATTGTGTAGACGACCTTGTCCCCGTCGTCGGACGAACTGGCTGTGACCGCTACCTCAACCACGCCGGCGCCCGCGGTGCTCGCCGCCCCCGTGATGGAGTTGCCCGTGAACGTCTCCTCATCCGAGAAGACCGCCGTCGTGCCCCGTCCCGTGAGTGCTCCCGCCCCGCCGCTCACTGCGATGCCCGAGAGCACTTGGCGGCGAGTCAGGTCTGGTTTATCCATGTGTTATCCCCCCCCTAGGGGCCACACCGCTCGTTCCGACTATGGTGTGTGATGTGATCCGCTGTCGTATTATAGTTATTGGCCAATAGACAGTTTTCGCGTTCGATAAGCTCACTCGCGGCAGATTCGATGGACGGAGTTATCATTCGCTGGTCACCCCACACCCAATGTCGAGCGCGAACGTCACGGAGTCGGTTTGTATCACGTTGATGCTCGCGTCATCGACGAACTCCCAGCGGAGCGTCACCGACACGGACTCGTCGCTGCCGGCCGACGTGTCGATGTTTCCCAACTCCGCGCCGTTCAGATCGCTGGCCACCTCGGCGAACGTGCCCTCGGCGATCGTCGGCTCGGTGATCTGCTGAGTGAGGTCGTCGGCGCCGAGCGCGTCGACGCCCAGAATACCCGTGTTCTTCCAGATGGTGACGGAGAGGTAGTCCTGTAGCTCTCCCGTCCCTTCGGTGGTATCGCCCGCCTTCCGTTCCGGGTCGTTAAGACCGTTTTCGGCCGTCCCGAGCAGATCGAATCCGAGCGTCGGGTTAACCGTCTCGCTCGCGCCGTCGTCCGCTTCGGCCGTGAGCGTGAAACTGACCGACCCCCTGTCACCGGGGAGGACGTTTGACAGTTGGATGATCGAGGAGCCGCCGGGCGCTGTCCCGTCCGACGACGTCGTGTTCTCGAGGAGCGTCGTGTCTCCGTTCCTGGTGTACGTTTCCCGCCACTCGGCGTCGAGCGTGTACCCCTCGCAGTCCTGTGAGGAGGCGTACGTGTACCTGACCGAGTCCCCGGTCGCGTATCTCAGGCCGAGATACGCGGCCATTCCCGTGCCACCGAGGAGGCCGAGCAGCCGTCGTCGGTTGATGTCGATATCTGTCATCTACTGTCGGTGTGTTCGCGCGCGTTTGCGTCGGTCAGATCGGTCGTCCCCGTCGCCACGTCGAGGCGCACGGCCGCTGGAGTGCGTGGTGGATACACCCCGGCCAGTGTCGTGCCGGACGGTAATCGGCCCCATGCCCCTGTCAACGATCGATTTCGATGTCTGTTCGGCCGTCAATTGTTGGATCGTCCTCCGGAAGCCCACCGGCGGAGTCGAACCGCCGTACACCGTGCGGGTGTCGCACACGATCCGGTCAGTCACGGCAGGTCTTCGTTCCCCTCGCTGGTCGACCGACCGAGTTATCTGTGTGTCACTTTGCGTCATCGTATAGCTTAGTCACCTCCGCGTCCGAGAGCGCGCGGTCGTAGATCCGGACGTCATCAATCCATCCTCGGAACTCGTAGCCACCACCGATGTAATCGCCAATACGGCTCGGCCCCGATGAGACGTCAATGGCCCCAGACGCGGTCTTCGTTCCCTCGTTTGTCCCGTTCACGTAGATGTTCAGTTCGGAACCGTCGTACGTCGCTGCGACGTGCGTCCACGTCTGGTTCGGAATGTCGCCACTGTTTGCACGCAACTTCGCTACAGATCCGTTACTAAATATATAGAACTGAGGCGTGCTGGTTCCGTCGTCGAACTTTAACGCGTAGTTGTGGTCACGGCCATCCACGACGTACACGTTATTTTTCGAACCGTCCCGATAGACCCACGCCGAGACGGTAACGCTCGTGACCCCAAGGCTTGAATCGTCGTCTATCTGGACGAAGTCACCAGTACCGTCGAACGAACCGGCTCCGGCGACCTGCCCGCTGACAGCCGATACGTCACCTTGGACGGTCCCGTGGTTGCCGTTGCCCGAGAGATCCTCGACGGGCGCGTTCTCAACGTCGTTGAGCGGCCAGTACCCGACGAGGCTGCTGGACGGGACGAACCCGTCGTTGTTGGAAGCCTGTACCGCATCGAAGACGACGTCGAACTCGATGGCGTCGCTCTGAACCTCGTTACCGACGTCCGTCGGCAGTTCGAGCAGGAGGTATCGCTTGACTGTATCGACGCCAGAGCCAATCACCAGGGGATCTGCGGGCCCGCCGATGACGTACCCGGTCGCGAACTGTTCGAACACGGCCCGTGCCGAACCGCTCAGACTCGGTTCCGGATCGTCCAGATAGGACCTCGGAGGATCACCGCCGGAGTCCGGATCGTACGTCCCGTACACCTCCGCCAATAGTTCGTCTTGGAGTTCACCCTCGCCGGCTCCGTTTAGCGGCGTTCCGAGGTCGCCGGCGTCGGTGCCGTCATCTCCTTCGGCGGCGATTTCGGGTTCGGTCTGGCCGTTTTCGTACTGCGCGAAGCCGTCGGTAGAGACGCGAACGTAGCCGGGGGAAGTGGAGTCGGTGCTGTCGATCTCGAAGCAGACGACGACCCAGTCGCCGGGCTTGACGTCGCTGGTCTGTAGACCGATAACCGGGTCGCCGTCGGCGACCTTCGTCTCACCGATGATGTCCGGTCCGTCACCGGCGCCGGTGTAGTACGGACTGGCTTCGACGATCTCAGCAGTCACCTTTAAGTCGAGGGTGGCGGCTGCGATGATCGAATTGTCCGCGAACGACTCCTCGTCAGAGAGCAACGCGCTCGTCCCTACCCCCGCACCGGCGCCGGCGATACCGACGGCTCCGACCGCACCGAGGATCTTGCGCCGCGTCAGTTCGATGTTTTGGTCTGTCATTTTTCCCTGTCCCTGGAAGCCCACCGGCGGAGTCGAACCGCCATCGGGCCTCCGGTCGAACCGGAGACACCGGGTACCTGCGTGGGCTACCACATCCGATCAGCGCAGTCGTCTGATCGGTATTCGGTTCGGTGTTACAGGTCGCTGGTGAAGCTGCCGCTGTTGTTTGTCAGCGTCACATCGTCGACGTTACTTTGTTGGTACTCCAAGATATCAGAAGCCGGATTGGAGCCGTCTTCCCCGCTGATATTGTTGTCGAATATTGCGACGTCCTCGATGTCGCTGGGATTCTCGTTAAACCCGATAGCGACTTCCCAACTGTCGATGGTGTTGGCTTCGATGTCGATATCGGACATCGTCTCGCCAGAGACATCGTTCACAACCCACACGGCGATACCGGCGTCGACTACGCCTGAACTCGCGGTAATCGTATTGCCGTATACGGTCTGACCCGAACCGCCGCTAAGTAGGATCGCCTGCGCGGCACCATCAGGACCGTTATAGGCTATTTCCTGCGTGAAGGTGTTCCCGGCGATGAGAGTGTTGACGTCGCCAGCCCCCTCGACTCGAATTCCGTGGGGACTCGTCGCCGAAATCCAAACGTCGTTGTCCACGAAGTGTAGTCCATCGACCGGATTTGGTGCGTATATTTTTGCACCGCCATTGAGATCGATATCCAACCCCGCGATGGTCGGTCCGTTGAGCGCCCGGAACTGGACGCCGTCGTCGATTTCGAGTGTCGGTCGACTGGCTCCGAGGGGGACGATCGAGGCGTCGAATGCTGCGTCCCCGCTGCTGATGATCGATGAATTCGAGTTGATGGTGAATGTCTCGCCGGCCAGCCCGACGACATCGCCCGACCCCGCACTCTCGAGCGCGGCGTCCACGGAGTTGAAGTCGAAGGCACTGCCGGTGCCCACCGTGATGTCCACGAACGGGTTCGTCGGACCGGTGTTCCGTGACTGGATCGCCGCGAAGATGACATCGAACTCGACGCCGTCGGACTGGATCTCGTTGCCGACCTCCAGCGGGAGTTCCCACTCGACACAGAGACACGGCCCTTCTTGGGTGTCCACGTCTGACGAACCCGGATAGGGGTCGACGGTACTATCCCCGTCGTTGGGTTCGTTTCCGTCGAGCTGGAACCCCGTCTGGAGATCGAGAATGAGGTCCGCCAGCGAATAGTCGTCGGGGTTGTTCAGTTCGCGGACATCGCCGGGGTCAGTGGGGTCCGAGGGATCTTCGACATCCTCCGCGCAGTAGTAGACGGTGACTTCGATCGCTTCGCTCAGTTCACCCGCACCGGCACCGTTGTTCGACCCGTTGTCGAGATCTCCACCGCCGGTTTCGTCGACGTCCGCCTCGGGTTCAGTCTGACCATTCTCGTAGTCGGTGACGCCACTGGAGCCGATCCAGAGGTAGCCCGGATTGTCGACGACCTTCGGACAGAATTTGAGGGAACCACTATCTCCCGGCTTGAGGTCGTTAATGCTGTATACATCCTGAACAGCGCCCTCACCGGTGATACTACCGGTTCCGTTGAGCGTACTGTCGTCGCCGTCCGCCTCGCCGTCGCCAGTAGTGCTCCCAGTCGCGACTCCGTCCTGAGAGACGCTCGTCTCGTAGTCGACGACGAGATTCAGCTCTCCCGCTGTGATCTGGTTGCCGTCGAACGACTCCTCGTCGCTGAACAGCGCGCTGGTTCCGACGCCTGCTCCGGCACCGGCGACACCGACAGCCGCTGTCGCGCCCAATATCTTCCGCCTCGACAGTTCGAATTTGTCGTCTGACATAGATGTATGTCATCCCAGAGGGATGAGACCCACCGGCGGAGTCGAACCGCCGTTTCACGGTGTGGTCGGGCTGCGCGCCTCCGGCAAAACCGGAGACGCCGCACCGAAACCGTGTCACGGGCCGCCGACGGCGGCACCGTGCTCCAAGTGGGTAGATCGCGTGCGGAGGGGACGTTGCGGTCCTTCCTCCGCTACAGCACGGTCTGGCCGGGGTCGTCGTTGTTCCGGCACTGCTCGGCGAGGAACGCCAAGTCGAACTCCACGGAATCTCCTTGGATCACGTTGCCGACATCTAACGGAACCCACCACGCGAAGCCGAAACAGTGGGTTGCGTCGGCGTTGAAACACTCCCGGCCCTCCTCGGGCCCAGCACTCGGGGCAGCGCTGAGTTCGTCGAAGGCCGTCGACTTGTCACCGTCCAGTGGCAGCGGGTCCGTGAGTTCATCTTCTAGGGCATCCAACGTCCCCCGGAAGATCACTTCTTCAGCAGTGGACCCTTCGATATTGAGCTGCGTGACGAGCTCCTGGGCGAGATTCGGAAGTGCATTCAGATCGCTGTTGTAAAACAGAGGGCCGAAGTCGACCGTGTTGGTTGCGATCCGCGTCATGAAGTCTGCTAGTTCGGTGCCAGTACCGGTGTCGACGGCGATACTGCGGATCGTGATATCGTTCGTCCCGGAGATGCCGGCAGGATCGCCTTGGGAGTTGTTATCAACTTTCGGCCCTGGACCTTGGCTATCATCTTCGTCGGAGTATGCTGCGCCGTCAATGTCTCGCGCGACGAGCGCGGACTCATCGCGTCTCGGATCAGCCGTATTGTTATTATTTGGAACGCCGTCGAATATATCGGTCTCAATTTGATCACCAGCAGCGTAGTCCTGCGGCTGAGCGTTGGCCGTGTTTGCGATCACCGGGTTTCCGGCCGAGTCAACGACACCGTACCTCTGTAGCTGCGGACTCGTCGGTAACCCATCGCTGAGTACGATAATCGTTTTACGAGGGTCTTCTAGGGTAGAGGCTTCAGCCCGGTCGTTAAGCACTTCCCGCGCGGCATCGAGCGCGGGTGCCATCGGAGTATTCCCATCGCCCTGTGTAGGCAGAAACGTGCCCGGCCCCCTGTTGGCAGAATCTTCTTCGAACTGGCCGGTTCCGCTACCGTCGAGATACGGACCGGTCGTATCGACGGGCGCAACGTCCTGCTGGAGGGTGATCGTGGCCGAGTCAGTCCCTGCGTCGAAGTCGCTGAACGTCATCACGCCGGCTTCGACGTCGGTATCTGCCCGATCGTAGATCTCCTCGACGAGCGCGTTCGCACCGGCCGCCACGTTGTCCATATCAGTGGCGGACTGTGAACTAGACGTGTCGACGAGGGTCATGATAATGACGGGTTCCGGGTCGCCACCGATCGTATTGCTACAGTCATTGTCGTACCAGAGCGCCGTCTGGACGTTTTCTGCAAGCTGACCGTCGCCGTCCGACGTGCCCTCCTCCGGCTCCGGCTCCTCGAACCCGTTTTCGTTTTCGGTCAGTCCCCCCGGCATATCCAGCCAGAGGTATCCGTCGTTGTAACAGAGGTGCGTACTCAGCGTCACCTCGCCGTAGTCGCCCGGCTTGACGTCACTGAGGGTGATCAGCGGTCGTGATTCGTCAGTCTCAAAGTTGAAGGTATCTTCGTTCCGCGGACGCGCGGCCGTCCCGATTCCGCCGGGACTTTGATCGTCATTGTACGTCCCCAGGTCACCGGGCACGTTCGCGAGCATCTCGCACGGCTGAGTCACGTTTCCGCTTCCGTCCACGTCGAAATTCGCAGACGGGTCTTCTCCCGGCGTGCTCGGGAACGCGTCGATGATCGTGTTCCCGAAGTAAATTTGGAAACTGTTCCTGGGATCGTCATCGGCGCTCAGCGGTGCGTCCTCCTCGTTGGCCCAAACGACCGGATTTTCCGGATCCGGAAGTTTAGCGTAGTTATCCGGATTCTCCGGTTCCGACCTCACCACGTCGAGCTCAACCGTGTTTCCGTCGCTGTCAGTTGTCGTGGTCGGGTCATCGAACCCGTCGTACAGCTGCGGGTACGAGTAGTGTTCCTCCCAGTCGACGAGGAGGTCAAACTCGCCTGCGGTCAGCGTATTGCTTTCAAACGATTCCTGATCGGTGAACAGCGCACTCGTTCCGATGCCTGCGCCGGCACCGGCCGCGCCGACCGCGCCCATGCCGGCGAGGATCTTGCGCCGCGAGAGTTCCAAGTTGTTGTCGCTTGACATTGTTTGTCCCCTCCTGGGGAAGACCCACCGGCGGAGTCGAACCGCCGTCACGCGGCATTGCCGCGTGCCGGGCCGCCGGCGAGGCGGTCCCGGACACCGTGTGGGTCGGGAACTGCTCCGTTTCGTTCGATTTGCCGGTTCAGTTAGGGAGCGCCGTCGAACACTTCGGTCGAATTGCTCACGCTGTTGTTCCGAACCTGCTCGCCCGCGATCTCAATATTGAAGCTGAAGGAGTCACCTTGGACCTCGTTCCCGACGGCATCGGGCAGCGCAAACTCGATGAAGTGCGTGACTTCTTCGCGGTCAACGAGGCTGTTTGAAGTGTCGCCACCGATCCGGGTCGGTGATCCGGCGCTGTCAGCGTGCCCGCCCGGAGGGGCAGTAACCCCATCATTCCGGCCCCGGTAGATCAGACCATCGTCCGTCATGAGGTCATTAAGGAACGCGGTTGCAGTGGTGGTGCTGGACCCCGGATCCGCGGTGATGCTTCCGTCTAGGGTTCTGTTCACGGTGCCGCCAATCTGAGCACTGTCATAGCCCAGCCTGACATTCATCTGGTTGTCGAGGTCACCCTCCCCGGGCAGCGCGTCGCTTCCGGTGTCTGGGTTTGTCCCAGCATCCTGCGTGGCGTTTTCAGGTTCGGTGTTCGGCGTGTTCTCGCTGTCACTAGCCTCTGTAACCCGTGACGCCACGTACATCGGGTTGGACTCGACTTCGACAGTGAGCCGGAGAATAACGGTGTCGCCGGGTTTCATGTCGCCCACGTTGACTGCCGCCTCGATGGCATCGCCGTCGGCTTCCACGACGTCGATACTCGTACCGAGCTCCTCGACGGTCGCAGTTGACTCGATGGCCGCGACGCCGAACTCCGCTTTCAGGTTCGACGTGCCCGCTTGGATGGTATTGTCTTCGAAGTTCTCTGTGTCTGTGAACAGTGCGCTCGTTCCGACCCCGGCGCCGGCGCCGGCGACACCAACTGTGCCGAGACCGAGCAGCGCCTTCCGCCGAGACAGGCTGTATTTCTTGTCGTTTGACATGGTTTTGGTGTCCGGGTCCACCCGCCGCGGGCGGTCCGAACGTACTCAACCCATTGACACCCCAATTTAAAGTTATTAACACCTCAGTTCTTTTGAACTTATTGTTCAGCGGTTTCAACCCGCTATTAAGATTTAAGTATTATGATATTTTTAGAATCAACACCACGCTGTAATCCGACAAGTGATCCCTGTAGTCCGTCAAGCAGAGATTGAAGTCCGACAACAACGGATTAATCGGGCGGATTGCGGTGCCTGAATCGGAGACACGGTAACCGATCGACTAACTTCCGTCGAGTATCTCACGTCGTGGATTCAGTCAGAAAATTGAGGTTTGGAAAGCTATATGAACGGGGAATACGGTCTTTGTATCATCCAGACCGAATTACAGACCGAACGCGGTTGAACCGTCACACATGTTCACACAGCGACTACGTCGAGACCGCACCGACACGAAGAAGATCCACGACGTCCTCCGAAACGACCGGCGGCGGCTGACGCTCCAGTACCTCAAACAGCGGCTCAGACCGGTCGAGGTCGGCGAGTTATCCGACCACATCGCCGAACGCGAAGTGGGCGAGTCACCGCCGCCCCGAGACTGCCGGCAAAGCGTCTACAACGCGTTGAACCAGACCCACCTGCCGAAGCTCGAAGAGCTCGGATTCGTCGACTTCGACAGGGACGAGAAGATCGTCTCCCTCCGCGAAACGGCCCGGGAGATCGACGTGTATATGAACGTCGTCACGCCGCTGGGTATCACTTGGGAGAGTTATTACCGAGGTCTCGGTGTGCTCGGGCTCATCAGCATCGTGGCGGCCGACACGAACCTCGCGTTCTTCGCCGGGGTCGAATCGCTGCTGGTCGCGACGGTGTTTCTGTTCGCGTTCGTTATCTCGACATCCTACCAGCTGTGGTCGCTCCGATGGTTCTACCTTCAGAAGGTCGTCTTGGGCGACTGACATCGATACCCGACGTCGAGCGCCCGTCCGTGTCGACGACCGGGGCTTCATTCCGACCGTGTCAGTCCCGTTCTGCGGTTTGAAGTCGCGTACATGCGTCTCGCGGTGATTGAATATGCCAGGAGTGCGACTCGCTTATCGACTGCCCGTATCCGAAACGTCCCACTCCTCGTCGTTGTGCCGCTGGTGCCGTCGATCGATTCGTTCGAAGTACGGAATCATCACGTCGGTCATCTCGTCGAACCGCCGCGTGTCGTGTACCTCGACGCCGAGCGCGTATCGTGCGGCTTCGGGTCCGTGCCCGGACTGGCCGCCCCGAGGCTTGTGGGGATACTCCGGGTCCTGGAGCGCCGCGCGAAGTTCGTACACCTGCGCCTGTTTCATCGGCGTCCAGTAGTCGCCCCCGACCTTGTGGCGTCGCCACGCGACCGTGGATAGCTCGGCGTACTCCGGGTTCATCCCGACGACCGAGGCGCGTCGACTGAAAGCCTCTCTCACGGGCGACCAGTCGGCATCGTCGAGGGCGGACGTGTCGAGTTCTCCGTCGACGGTACACGCCGTCTCGATGCGGTCCTTCTCCCACAGTGCGTCTACGTACGCTTCGCTCGCCTCGCGCACGGCGTCCTCGCTGAGGTGTTGGAACTGGAACGCGTCAGCGACCGCAAACGCCTCTATCGCTTGCTCTCGATCTCGTTCGTCGTGGTACATGAACCCCAAACCCAGGTGCGTCGCCGCCTCTTGAGGTCCGTACTGTCTGCTTTTTTGTGACATTTTTTCAATTATGACGGTGAGTTTCCGTTCATGCGTATGCCGATTCGCTTAGTAACAGCTCTGCTGCTGACTTACACAACGGTGTGACAGTCAAGCGTAAAAACGTCCGGTCCGAAATCCTATGTCTGATAATCATTCGGGGCGGCAGGTGGAACGGAAGCGGCCGATCGACACGGTGTCTCGTGGGACGAACGGACGCGAAACGCTCTGTTCACGGGCGTTAATAGGGTAACAAGAAAATTAAATTTACTGGAACGACGCTCGCTCGGCTTCCGGAAGCACCCACGGGTCGCAGGTCGGCCGGTTACGCTCGCTCGTGTCGTGGTGGGAGACCGCCGGCAGACGCGTACAGCGTCGCTGTCCGGGAGCCATTTGAGGCGAGTGCGACCCCGACAGACCGATTTCCCGCTCAGTCCGGGTGCACATCGTGTTCCCGCTAACGTCACTCGAACTGCCGGAAGAGCCGACATCGTCGGGTGAACGGCGGCGGCACGGAACGGTCTCGGTTATGGA
>ENA-ORDC01002201-ORDC01002201.1-marine-metagenome-genome-assembly--contig:-NODE-2201-length-12378-cov-20.203805_pt1 | contig 12378 bp, 11 predicted proteins | sample MGYA00237783_ERZ508515 | MGnify/ENA primary metagenome ERZ508515 (study PRJEB26186, sample SAMN06268792) | marine metagenome | isolation source: Eden Landing Ponds, San Francisco, CA, USA | place...
CCCTCGACGACGGTGAACCTGACACCGGGCATCTCGTGGACCACGTCGAGTCCGCGCGGCGTCCGCTTGCCACGCGTCTGGACGATGAATCGATCGGAGCGTGTCGCGGCTGTCACTGTCGTTCCCGCTGCGATTCCACCCAGTACCCCACCGCTGAGGGTGAGGAATTGTCGCCGTGAATACCCCGGCATAGTATGTCATGCGTACCCATGGGTAATAAAATCCACCCACGTAAGCGTAAAGACAATATCCCAAACATAGGATTAGACATACCTCTGTATGAATAACATTTGACGTCGTTTCTGGCTCGAAACCATCAAGCGGCCGTCGGCCCAATCACCGATAATGCAACTGGAAGGGACGATTCTCCGCGGTCGCGAGTTCGAGCCAGTCGAGGGGCGCGTCGTCGTCGAGGACGGCCGGATCGACGCGATCGAAGAAACCGAAACAGACAGCGACGCCATCGTCGTGCCGGCGTTCGTCAACGCCCACACGCACATCGGCGACTCCATCGCCAAGGAGGCCGGGGCAGGCCTCAGCCTGGACGAACTGGTCGCCCCGCCCGACGGGCTGAAACACAGACTGTTGCGCCAGGCGTCTCGCGAGGAGAAAGTCCAGGCGATGCGCCGATCTCTCCGGTTCATGGAACAGAGCGGGACGGGCGCGTTCGTCGAGTTCCGCGAGGGCGGCGTCGAGGGCGTCGAGTTACTCGAAGACGCCCTGGAGGGGCTGGCCATCGAGGGCGTCACGCTCGGTCGGGAGACGACCGACGCCATGGAAGCCAGTGACGGCTTCGGGGCCAGCGGCGCGCGCGACGGCGACTTCGAGAGTGAGCGCAACGCGACCCGCAGTGCCGGCAAGCTGTTCGGGATCCACACTGGCGAGCGCGACAGCGCCGACATCAACCCCGCGATGGATCTCAGTCCCGACTTCCTCGTGCACATGGTCCACCCCGAACCGCTCCACCTCGAACGCCTGGACGACGAGGCCACGCCAGTGGTGGTCTGCCCGCGCTCGAACCTCGTGACCGGCGTGGGCGTCCCGCCGATTCGGGAACTCCTGGATCGGACGACCGTCGCGCTCGGAACCGACAACGTCTTTCTCAACAGCCCCTCGATGTTCCGCGAGATGGAGTTCGCCAACAAACTCGCCGACGTCAGCGCTCGCGAAGTGCTGGGGATGGCGACCTGGGCCGGCGCGGACATCGCCGGTCTGGACTGTGGCGTCCTCGAAGAGGGCAAGCGGGCACGACTGCTCGTGCTCGACGGCGACACCGACAACCTCGCGGGCGCACAGGACGTCGTCCGGGCTGTCGTCCGACGTGCTGGCGTCGACGACGTGCGCGAGGTCGTGCTTCCGGAGTGAGATCGGCCGTCGCCACAGGCCGCACCTATTTGTGAATCCTCCGAGAACGGCTGGCAATGGCGACGGTGACGACCGGCATGCTGCTGGTGTTCGGATTGATCGGGGTAGCGCTGGTGCTGTTCGTCACCGAGTGGCTGCCCCCGGACATCACGGCGATCGGCGTCCTGGTTTCGCTGGTCGTCTTCGAACCCTACACGAGCGTCCCGCCAGCGGACGCCATCGCCGGGTTCGCCAGTTCGGCGACGGTCACGATCATCGCGATGTATATCCTCAGCGCGGGGATTCAGGAGACCGGAATCGTCGACCGACTCGGCGTCCATCTCGCTCGACTCACGAAAGGCAGCGAGCGCAAGCTACTGGGAGCCACAGTCGGAACGACCGGCGTCGCAGCGGGGATCATCAACAACACGCCTGTCGTGGCCGTGTTCATTCCGATGATCACCGGTATCGCCGATCGGACGCACGTCTCGCCGTCGAAACTCCTGTTGCCGCTTTCGTACGCGGCGATGCTCGGCGGCACGCTGACGCTGATCGGAACCTCGACAAACATTCTCGCCAGCGACCTCGCTGCAGAACTGGCCGCACAGAGCCCCCAGCAGTACCCCAGTCTGCACGCCTTTTCGATGTTCGAGTTCACGCCCGTCGGGGTCGTCGTCCTGCTGGTCGGCTCCGCGTATCTGCTGACGATCGGGCGCAGACTGACACCCGCCCGGATCGAGCCGACCGCCGACCTCACCGCGGAGTTCGACCTGGACGACCATCTCTCGCGAGTCAGCGTCCGCGAGGAATCGCCGCTGATCGGACACGTCATCGACGAGGCCGACGAGATGATCGAGACCGAACTCGACATCGAGTTCGACCTCCTGCAGGTCGAACGCGACGCCGAGACGTACTTCGCCGACAGCGATCACCGACTCGAAGCCGGGGACGTGCTCGTCGCCCGCTCGACGCTCCAGGACCTCAACCGCGTCACCGAGGCGTTCGACCTCCGCCAGCGCCCCCGTGATTCGGTCGAGGCCGTCGACCTCGCTGGGGCGGACGAACCGGGGACGCTGGTCGAGGCGATCACCCTGCCGGAGTCGCGACTGGTCGGGCGCACCGTCACGGAAGCGAAACTCGAAGAGCGATTCGATACCACTGTGCTCGCGATCAGACGCGGCGAGACGCTCCTGCAGTCGGACCTGGGAGACGTGGCGATCCAGGCCGGCGACACCCTGCTGTTGCGGTCGACTCCCGAGGCGATCGAGTATCTCGACGAGAGCGGCGCTGTCGTCGTCACCCAGCGGGCCAGGTCGGATCGCCCACATCCCGACACCCCTCCGGAGAACGTCGCACCGCTCAGCGCGAAGACGCCACTCGCCCTCGGGATCATGGCCGCCGTGATCGGGGCGGCAGCGCTCGATCTCTTGCCGATCGTGATCGCCGCGCTAGGTGGCGTCTTCGCGATGGTCGCCACTGGTTGTCTTCGGGCCAACGAAGCCTACGACGCCGTCAGCTGGAACGTCATCTTCCTGCTGGCGGGCGTCCTCCCGCTCGGCGTCGCGATGCAGCGAACGGGCGGGGCCGAACTGATCGCCGATCTGCTGGTTCAGAGTGCGGCCGTCCTCCCCGTGTTCGGCGTGCTCGTCCTCTTCTACGTGCTGACGGGCCTGCTCGCGAACGTCATCACGCCCGTCGCCAGCGTCGTGTTGCTGGTGCCCATCGCCGCCGAGACCGCCAGTTCGATCGGCGCGACGGCGTTCACGTTCGTCATGGTCGTGATGTTCGCGGCCAGTTCGGCGTTCATGACTCCCATCGGCTACCAGACGAATCTCATGGTCTACGGCCCCGGTGGGTACAGATTCACCGACTACGTCCGGGTCGGCGCGCCGTTGCAGGCGCTGCTGTCGGTCGTCGCGACGGCGACGATCGTCCTCTACTTCGGTGTGTGACGGTCGCGATGGCAAGCTGTCCGGCCCCCATCGCCACTGGATTTATCCGGGAGTGGTGAGTTGCTCCCGTCGATGACTGACGGATCGGACGAGGGCGTCCCGATCGGAATCGACGACATCGAGGACGCCCTCGAACGGCTGTTTCGTGACGGCCGGACGAACGCCATCGTCGCGTGGGTCATGGTGGGCGTGCTGGCGCTGGTCTTCGGCGAGAGCGTCTTCGAGATCGACTACCAGTGGATCGCGCTCGTGGCCGTCGTCGGCGTCGTCGTACTCATCCCGCCGGCGGCCTACCGCGACTGGCGCGTGATGTTGCCCTGGGAACTGCTGGTGATCGCGCTCTTTCCGATCCTCGTCCGTGGACTGTTCGGCGGCACAGTCGGGACGTTCGCGACCTACTTCGCGCTCGCGGGCCTGGCGCTGCTCGTCATCGTCGAGTTGCACATGTTCACGTCGCTCAGCGTCACTCACTGGTTCGCGGTCGTGCTGGTCGTCCTGACGACGCTGGCCGCCGTCGCCGCCTGGACAGTGTTTCGCTGGAACGCGGATCGCTACCTCGGGACCGCGTTTCTGAGTGACAACGAGTCGCTCATGATCGAGTGGCTGTGGGTGACGCTCGCGGGCTTCTCCGCGGGGATCCTCTTCGACGGCTACTTCAGACGGCGCGATCGTCGGCTCTGGCGTGCGATCAGGCGGGTGATCCGGCGATGAGGCTGTTACCGCGGCCCACTCCGACGAACCAGCAGCGGCTCACGCGACTGATGCAACTGTCGCTGGTGGCGATGGTCGCCTACGGACTCGTGGCCGACCAGCCCAAGGCGATCACCAACGGGGTCATCGCGCTGTTCGTGACCTTCCTACCGGCGGTGCTCGAACGCAACTACGAACTGCCGATCGACCCCTGGCTCGGCCTCTGGATCACGGCCGCAGTGTTCCTCCACACTCTCGGTTCGTCGGGGCTGTACACCCAGATCGGCTGGTGGGATCACGTCACTCACGCCGTCTCAGCCTCGCTGGTCGCGGGCGTCGGCTACACGGCCGCTCGGGCGATCGACCTTCACGACGACCGGATCGCGATTCCGACCCGGTTCGCGTTCGTCTACATCTTCGTCATCGTGCTGGCCTTTGGGGTGATCTGGGAGCTGTTCGAGTTCGCGCTGGACGTCATCGCCGACGCCACCGGCGCGACGATGCCGCTGGCCCAGCGCGGGCTGGACGATACGGTTCGGGACCTGATGTTCAACTCGCTGGGCGCGCTGCTGGTCGCGCTGTTCGGACAGGCCCACCTCACCGGGTTCGCCGACGTCGTCAGAGAACAGTTGCTCGAAGGTGAGTGAGCGTCGGACAACGTGCCGTCGAATCCGTCTCGGCAGTCTCAGGAATCGATCTCGACTTCGACGGGACTCTCGGTCTCCTCGAATCCGTCGTCACCCGCACCGAACAGTCGCCGGACGATCACCGTCACAGCGACCGAGACAAACAGGCTCGCGAAGACGAGCTTCGCGACGCTGGGGCCGTCGGACTGGGTGTCGGCCACTGTGTCCTCGCTTTCCTCGACGGTCTCGTTGGTTCCGAAACGGGCGTCGTCCAGGTGGATCTCGAACAGCGTGATCTTGCGGACCATACCCTATATACACTCGTCTCGGTGAAGACAGTTCCGTCGTCCGCACGCCTGCGGGCTTCGGTGCAGAACGTGCAGGTGGCCCATCGTGCTCGACGTGCAGCAGTGTACACGGATAGAAATCCACTTACAAGAGGGAGCGCAACACCGTTTTCAATGAGTGAACTGGAGGGAGCCTCGTGCGCGTCGTGATCGTCGGGGCTGGCGAAGTCGGTTCGAACGTCGCCGCCAGCCTGGCCGACAGCCACGAGGTCGTGGTGATCGACCTCGACAGCGACCGCGTCGAGGCACTGACCTACTCACTGGACGTGCTCCCGGTCGAAGGCGACGGCTCCGCGCTGGCGACCCTGCAGGAAGCAGGCGTCGAGGACGCCGACATGGTGATCGCCTGCACGGACGACGACGAGACGAACATCGTCACCTGTGGGACGGTCCAGACGATCTCGGACGCGTTCACGATCGCGCGCGTCCGGACGACAAAGTTCCTCGACACCTGGGAGCAGTCCGAAGGTGCACTCGGCGTCGACCTCATGGTCGGCACGAACCTGCTGGCCGCCCAGAGTATCGTCCGCGTGATCGGCCTGCCGGCCGCCGAAGACGTCGACCGCTTCGCCGACGGCCTCGTCCAGATGGCCGAGTTCCCGATCGACGACGAGAGTCCCGTCACTGGCAAATCGGTCGCCGAAGCGGACACCTTCGACTCGCTGACGTTCGCTGCTATCATCCGCGACGACGAGGTCGTCATCCCCGACGGGGAGACCTGTCTCCTCGACGGCGACGATCTCGTCGTGATCGGCTCGCCCGAGAGCGTCAGCGGCTTCGCGACGACGATCGCACCGGGAGTCGACGGCGTCTCGGACGTCATGGTCTTCGGCGGCAGCGACATCGGCTACGAGACCGCACAACTGTTGGGCCAGAAGGGGCTGCACTCCCGTATCGTCGAACCCGATCCAGAACACGCTCGATTCCTCGCCGAGAAGCTCCCGGACGTGACCGTCCTGCAGAACGATCCGACCGATAGGGAGTTTCTCCAGCGCGAGCACATCGCCGACGTCGACGTCGCGATCGCGAGCCTAGACAGCGACGAACAGAACCTCCTGACGGCGTTGCTCGCCAAGCGACTCGGAGCGGACCGCGCCATCGCAATCGTCGAAGACGGTGACTACGCCGACCTGTTCGAGGCCGTCGGTGTCGACGTGGCCGTCAATCCCCGAGAAGCCATCGCCGAGGAGATCACCAGATTCACCCGCGAAAAGCACGCCGAGAACGTCGCGCTGATCGAGGACGACCGCGCCGAGGTGCTGGAAGTCGAGGTCGATGCAGAGAGCGTCCTCGTGGGCCGACCGATCCGAGAATCGATCACCGACCTCCCCGACGGCGTCGTGATCGGTGCGATCACGCGCGACGGAGCGTTCGTCGTCCCGCGGGGGGATACCATCATCCGTGAAGACGATCACATCGTGGTCTTCGCGAGCACGGCGATCGTCGAAGAAGCCATGCAACTGATCTAACATGGCCGGACTCGCTCTCGATATCGATCCGCGCTTGCGCGTGAACTGGCGAGCGTCGGTCAGTCTCGTCGGGACCGTGATAAAGTACCTGAGCGTGCCGCTGTTACTACCGCTGTTGACCGGCGTGTACTACGGTGAAGGTATCGTCCCGTTCGTCGCCACCATCGGGGTGGTGCTTGTCGTCGGCTTCGGGCTGGAACGGCTCGATCCCGACCCGGACCTGGGTGCGCGAGAAGGACTCCTGATGGTCGCGCTCACGTGGCTGGCGGTCGGCATGGCCGGAACGCTCCCGTATCTGATCGCAGGGACGGGGACAGTCGCCTCGCCCGTCAACGCGCTGTTCGAGTCGATGTCGGGGTTTACGACGACCGGCGCGACCGTTCTCGCGGATATCGGAACCGAGCACCACGACCACTCGATCCTGCTGTGGCGACAGCTCACCCAGTGGCTCGGCGGCATGGGGATCGTCGTCCTCGCGGTGGCGATCCTGCCCGAGCTTTCGGTCGGTGGCGCACAACTGATGGACGCCGAGGCCCCGGGACCGGGAATAGAGAAGCTCACGCCGCGGATCAGGACGACGGCACGAGTCCTATGGCTGGCGTACCTCGGGTTCACGGTACTGGAGTTTGTGTTGCTGTACGGCCTCTATCACGCCGGTTTTGCCGACAACATGCACTTCTACAACGCGATCAGTCACGCCCTCACGACGCTGCCGACCGGCGGATTCTCGCCGGAAGCGCGCTCGATCGAGGCGTTCTCCGCGGCCGCACAGTGGGTCATCATCCCGTTCATGGTCGTCGCGGGGACGAACTTTGCGCTGTTCTGGAAGGCGCTGCGCGGCGACTGGACGGTGTTCGGCCGCGATTCGGAGTTCCGATTCTACGCCGGTGTCCTCGCCGTGCTGACTGCACTCGTCGCCGGCTTGCTGTACTCGGGGCAGGGGATCGCACAGACGCCGGGTATCGCGCCGATCGTCGGTGAAGTCGAAGATTCGGTCCGGCAAGCGCTGTTCCAGATCGTCGCGATCGTTACGACCACTGGGTACGCGAGTATGGACTTCAACACCTGGAGCGTGCCTGCCAAATACATTCTGTTATTCGCGATGTTCATCGGTGGATCAGCAGGGTCGACCGGTGGAGGGATCAAGATCATCCGCTGGCTCGTGATCATCAAGTCGATCAAGCGGGAGTTGTTCTCGACAGTCCACCCGGAAGCTGTCAAACCAGTTCGCCTGGGCGGACGTGCACTGGACGAGGATGCGCTTCGGGGGATCCACGCGTTCACGCTGTTGTACATCTTCCTGTTCTTCTTCGGGACGCTTCTGGTGTTGACGACGTCCTGGCTGGGCGGCTACGAGATCGCACTGCTCGACGGACTCAGTGCGACGGCGTCCTCGATCGGGAACGTCGGGCCCGGATTCGGCGCGGTCGGCCCGATGGGGAACTATCTCGATTTCCCGGTAATCCCGAAACTGTTGCTGATCTTTCTGATGTGGGTCGGCCGGCTGGAGATCCTGCCGGTGTTCGTCTTGTTGACGAGCGCGTATTGGAGATCGTAGCGGCACTACAGCCGCGTTCGTACTGGCGGTCGTAGCGGCATTTCAGCCGCGTACGTACTGGTGGTCGTAGCGGCATTTCAGCCGCGTACGTACTGGCGGTCCTGACCGAGCAGGGCGAGGGGGACCTCGGGAGGCCTCCCGGCGGTCCCGGCATGAGCTGTCGTAGTTCACTGGGAACACTCCAAGAGACTATTTATGACCGGCCGTAAGGGGCGGCTATGACAACCGGCGTAGTGCTGCTGAACTTCGGTGAACCGTCGACGGCTGATCGGGACGTCGTCGAGGACTACCTCCAGCGAATCTTCTACTCGAACATGGACATCGAGGAGGACCCCGACCTGACGCCGGGGGCGGCCCAAAAACGCGCGAAGAAACTGGCCGAGCGTCGCGCGCCGGGGCTGATCGAGGAGTACGAGGAGATCGGCGGGGGCTCCCCCCTCAACGAGCAGGCCGCGGCCCAGGCCGACGCGCTGGAGGCCGAACTGCAAAATCGCGGCTACGACGTTCGAACGTATTCAGGAATGCTCTACACCGAGCCGTTCACGCACGAGGCCGCCGAGGCCGCCGTCGCGGACGGCGTCGACGAAGTCCTGGGCCTGCCGATCTATCCCCTGTGTGGCCCCTCGACGACGAACCTCTCGCTCGATAAGCTCGCGGATGGACTCGACGAGGCTGGCTTCGACGGCGACCTCCACGAAGTCAGCGGCTGGCATCGCCACCCCACCTACAACCGCCTGCGCGCCGACAACATCCGGACGTACGCCGACGCCGAGGGTGTCGATTTGCACGACGAGGACACTGAGCTGTTCTTCTCCGCGCACGGGACCCCCAAATACTACCTGAACGAGGGGAGTCGCTACGACCGCTACGTCGAGGAGTGGTGTGCCGGCGTGGCGGGCATGCTCGGGCTCGACAGCTACACGCTCGGCTTCCAGAACCACGACAACCGCAGCGAGGTCGCCTGGACCGAACCCGACGTCGAGGAGGCCATCGAGGACGTCGACGCCGAGCGGGTCGTCGTCGAGCCCGTCTCGTTCATGCACGAACAGAGCGAGACGCTCTCGGAACTCGACATCGAACTCCGCGAAGAGGCCGAAGCGGAGGGGCTGGACTTCTACCGCGTCCCCATCCCCCACGACGACGACCGCTTCCCGTCGGTGCTTGCCGACCTCTCCGAACCAGTCCTCGCGGACTTCGATCCGGAATACTTCCAGTTCCGTCAGTGCCAGTGTCGGGACAAGCCGGGGACGATGTGTCTGAACGCGCCGGCTCCGGACTGGGACTGACTCGAAAATAGCGTCTCCGAGGTCGCACTCTCGTGAACTGACAACTGCAGCCTGCGGCCCCTCACTCTCGAATTCTTTACGATCGACACATTTCAATTCTTTTTGAAACCGTCAGCTATATCTCGGCCAGCGTTTTAGATATATTTGAAATGGTGGTCGCACAGTGACTCCGGTCGACGTTCTCGTTCCGGTCGTTCGAGCGGGTATCGACGAGACGCTGTCGTACCTGACGCTGCACGTCATCACGTGTCTGGTGCCGGCGTTTTTCATCGCGGGCGGGATCTCCGCGGTGTTGTCCGACCGTTTCGTCGCCAAATACCTCAGCGCCGACGCACCGAAACTCCAGGCGTACTCGCTGGCCTCGGTGTCGGGAGTCGCACTGGCGGTCTGTAGCTGCACTATCCTGCCGATGTTCGCGGGTCTGTACAAGAAGGGCGCGGGAATCGGTCCCGCGACGGCCTTCCTGTTCTCGGGCCCGGCGATCAACGTCCTGGCGATCGTCTTCACCGCCCGCGTGCTCGGACTCCCGCTCGGGGGCGCACGGGCGTTCTTCGCGGTGGCGATGGCCGCCGGGATCGGCCTGACGATGGCACTCGTGTTCGGCAGCAGCGACGACAGCGAGTCTCCCGAGGGCCAGACTGTAGCTACTGATGGAGGGCAGGTCGTCGCCGAGCGCGACCGTCCTCTCTGGGTGACTGGCGGCTTCTTCGGCAGTCAGGTCGCAATCTTGCTGATCGCCGCGACCGGCCTGCTCACCTGGGCGGTCAAGGCGCCGCTGCTCGCACCGTGGTTCGCGCTGCTGGGCTACCTGCTCTACACGCAGTTCGACCGCGACGTGATCGAGGAGTGGCTCCAGGAGACGTGGTTCTTCACGAAGACTATCTTCCCGCTGCTCGTCGTCGGGACGTTCGTCATCGGGATCATCGGCGCGATCGCCGCGCTCGCCCAGGGGATGGGACCGCTGGAGACAGTCACGACCGACGCCGGCGAAACGTTCGCCGCCCACCAGGTCGCGCCCGGGTTGTTGACCCAGGGAATCTTCGGTGAGACGACGGTCCTGTCGTCGGGTCTGGCGTCAGTTATCGGCGCAGTGCTGTACATGCCGACGCTGCTGGAAGTGCCCATCATCGGCTCGCTGTTCGGCTACACCAACGGCCTGATGGCCGACGGGCCCGCGCTGGCGCTGCTGCTGGCCGGCCCGTCGCTGTCGCTGCCGAACATGCTCGTCATCTGGAAGACGATCGGTACCAAGCGGACGGCCCTCTACGTCGGTCTCGTGGCGGTCTCCGCGACCGTCGCGGGCCTGATCTGGGGCCTGCTAGTGCTGTGAGGAAGCAACTCGAAACTACCAACAACTACCACAAATCATGAAAATCGAAGTTATCGGTCCTGGCTGTGCCAGGTGCAAAACGACGGAGAAGCGCGTCCAGAAAGCACTCGAAACCCTCGGGGACAGCGTCGACGCAGAGGTCGAGAAAATCGAAAAGCAGATGGAGATCATCGACCGCGGTGTGATGCACACGCCCGCGGTGGCTGTCGACGGCGATATCGTGACCGAAGGTGACATTCCCGACGTCGAATCCCTCGTCGAACAGTTCGAGACGGCGTAGCTCCAGATTCACGTTTTTCGATCGGTCGGATGCACACACTGATTTGTGTGTACACCCAATCTATACCCACCAACGTATGTCGTCACAATCGAACGACTACCGGGTTTCGCCCGACACGATGACCGATCTCGAGCGGATGGTCTCGACCTGTGAGGTGGAGACTGCCCACAGTATCTTTCAAGCGCTCGCCGACGACCGGCGGATCCTCATCATGCGCTTGCTCGGTGAATCAGAGCTCTGTGTCTGTGATCTCGTCGCGTTGTTCGACATCGAGTACTCGAAACTGTCCTATCATCTCAAGAAGCTCAAAGAGGCCGGCCTCGTGACGGCTGATCGAGACGGGAACTACGTGACCTACAGCCCCACCGAGCGCGGCGAGGACGTGATCGAAATCGTTCGTAGCATCTGCTGACCTGCGAGCGGACGGGAGCGCTCAGCTGCCGTCTCTTCGATTCGTACGAGTTGCTATCGATCTACAAGTGGTCGATCACGGCCGCGGTGAACTCCTCGGTACTGGCGTCGCCGCCCAGATCTGCGGTATGGGGCCCCTCCGCGAGCACTGTCTCGACGGCTTCCGTGACCCGCGTCGCTTCCCCGTCGTAGTCGAGATGGTCGAGCAGCATGGCCGCCGAGAGGATCATCGCGCTCGGGTTGGCGACGCCCTGACCGGCGATGTCCGGCGCGGAGCCGTGGACCGGCTCGAACAGCGCGTTGTCGTCGCCGACGTTCGCGCTCGGCAGAAGTCCGAGGCCGCCGACCAGCCCCGCAGCGAGGTCCGAGAGCACGTCGCCCGCGAGATTGGGACAGATGATCACGTCGTAGTCCTCAGGGTTCATCACGAGCTTCATCGCCAGCGCGTCCATCAGTTCGGTCTCGTAGTCGACGCCGCGTTCCTGGGCGACCTGCTCGGCTGTCTCGAGGAAGAGGCCGTCGGTCTTGCGCATGACGTTGGCCTTGTGGGCGATCGTGACGTTCTCGTAACCGTGCTCTTCGGCGTAGTCGAACCCGTACTCGGCGATCTTCCGGGAGGCGTCTCGCGTGACGACGCGGGTCAGCGTCGCGACGCCGTCGGCGATCTCTTCTTCGATGCCCGAGTAGACGCCCTGGGTGTTCTCGCGGATGAACACGATGTCTGTCTCGGGTTTGACGGCTTCGAGGCCGGGATAGGCCTTCGCGGGGCGGACGTTGGCGTAGGAGCCGACGATCTCACGGAGCGGGAGGATGACGTCGGCGGCCGTCTCGCCGGCCGCGCCGAACAGCGTGGCGTCGGACTCTCGGGCGAGGTCGGCCGTCTCCTCGGGGAGGGGTGTGCCGGCCTCTTCGAGCACGTAGTCGCCGGCCTCGCCCTCGACGAACTCGAAGCCGAGGTCGAGTTCCTTCAGGACGTCGACCGCTGCAGGCGTCACTTCCTGTCCGATCCCGTCGCCGGGGATGACCGCAATCTGCGCTGTCATGCCTGACCGTCTCGCGGGCGTCGAAAAGAGGGTGTCGATATG
>ENA-ORDC01002202-ORDC01002202.1-marine-metagenome-genome-assembly--contig:-NODE-2202-length-12374-cov-3.338700_pt1 | contig 12374 bp, 12 predicted proteins | sample MGYA00237783_ERZ508515 | MGnify/ENA primary metagenome ERZ508515 (study PRJEB26186, sample SAMN06268792) | marine metagenome | isolation source: Eden Landing Ponds, San Francisco, CA, USA | place...
CGTGAAGGGCATGGCGATCGACATCCGGGTGCCGTGCTGCCGGCTCGACAGGCTGCACAACACGGCGCTGGCGATGCGCGCCGGCGGCGTCGGCTGCTACCCGAAATCGAACTTCGTGCACGTGGACGTCGGTCCGGTGCGGCGCTGGTAGCTGCTTCGGCAACCGCGACAGACCGGCAGGCCGCGTTGACCTACGCCCCGCCGATCCCAACGCTTTTGTCCTCGAAACGACGCCTGCCCGTGCGATCGCGGCATCTCGGTTGACATGGGCCGGGGCTGGGCTACCATCTGGCCAAGCTAACGGACGAGGACATAGCCCACTGGATCTTTGCGGGAGAGATCGGCCAGCGAGCGCCGGCGCCGAAGGAGCAACCGCCCCGGAAACTCTCAGGCAAAAGGACCGCAAGGATCAGGGCACTCTGGAGAGCGAGCGCGCGGGGACACCATTACCCGCTCTCGCGCACCGCACCGAAGGAGTAAGCCGCGAAACCGGTGCCGCATTGCGGCGCGCGCGGTGAATCTCTCAGGTCAGCCGACAGAGGGGGCGAGCGCCGGTTGCGGCCCACAGCGGGTCGCGGCGGGCGTTCCCGACCCGCAACGGACGGCTGGGAGACCTTGAGAGATATGGCGGACGCCTCCGGGGCTTCCCTGAAGAAGACACCGCTGACCCGGGTCCACGAGGAGCTGGGCGCGAAGATGGTCGACTTCGCCGGCTACCACATGCCGGTGCAGTACGACCGCGGCATCGTCGCCGAGCACCAGCACACCCGCGCCCACGCCGGGCTGTTCGACATCTCGCACATGGGCCAGGCCTGGCTGATCGACGGCGACGAGCGCGCCGACGCCGCCCTGGAGCGGCTGGTGCCCGGCGACCTGCAGGGCCTCGAGCCCGGCCAAATGCGCTACACCCTGCTGCTCAACCAGCGCGGCGGCATCGTCGACGACTTCATGGTGGTGCGCCCGGCCGAGGACGAGTGGCAGGACCGCCTGTTCCTGGTGGTCAACGCCGCCCGCAAGGACACCGACTTCGGCAAGATCGCCGGCGAGCTGGAGGGCAAGGCGGACCTGCAGCCGCTGGACCAGCACGCGCTAATCGCGCTGCAGGGACCGCAGGCGAAAGACGTGATGGCGCGCCTCGCCCCGGAGGCCTGCGACCTGGCGTTCATGACCGCGCGGCGGCTGCAGGTCGCCGGCGTCACCACCTTCCCCAGCCGGTCCGGCTACACCGGCGAGGACGGCTTCGAGATCTCGGTGCCGGGCGCCAAGGCGGAAGGCCTGTTCCGCACCCTGCTGGAGCAGACCGAGGTGCAGCCGGTCGGCCTGGGCGCGCGCGATTCGCTGCGCCTGGAGGCCGGCCTGTGCCTGTACGGCCACGACCTGAGCGAGGACACCACGCCGGTCGAGGCGGCGCTGACCTGGACGATCGGCAAGCGCCGGCGCGAGACGGCCGACTTCCCGGCCGCCGACACCATCCTGCAGCAGCGCGAACAGCGCCCAACGCGCAAGCGCGTCGGCCTGCTGCCGCAGGAGCGCGCGCCGGTGCGCGAGGGCACCGATCTGGTCGACCCCGACAGCGGCGAGACCGTCGGCACCGTCACCAGCGGCGGCTTCGGCCCCAGCGTCGGCGGACCGGTCGCGATGGGCTACCTCAAGATCGCCTACGCGGAGCCGGACACGATCGTGCACGCCATGGTGCGCGGCAAGCCGCGGCCCTGCCGGGTCGCCAAGTTCCCCTTCGCCGGTCCCAAGGTGCGCGGCGATTAGGCGGGGTATCGAAAGCACCTGCGAGCGAAGCGACGGCAACACACGACGAGGATCAGGGAGACGACCCGGGCCATGAGCGAAACGCGCTACACCGAAGATCACGAGTGGATCCGCCTCGACGGCGACACCGCGACCGTCGGCATCACCCACCACGCACAGGAGCAGCTGGGCGACATCGTGTTCGTCGAGCTGCCGGAGACCGGCCAGAGCCTGAGCAAAGGCGACGAGGCCGGCGTGGTCGAATCGGTTAAGGCCGCCAGCGAGGTCTACGCGCCGGTCGACGGCGAGATCGTCGAGGTCAATGAGGCGCTGGGCGACGAGCCCGCCAAGGTGAACAGCGATCCCACCGGCGAGGGCTGGTTCTTCAAGATCAAGCTCGCCGACAAGAGCCAGTTCGAGGCGCTGATGGACGAGGCCGCCTACAAGCAGCACGCCGGCGAGTAACCGCGCCGGCGGCGCGAGCGCACCGCCGCGACGGGCCGCGACGCACAAGGAGAGGTCCCGCATGACCGACAACCGGAAGTCCCTGACCGAGCTGCAGCATCGGGGCGAGTTCGTGCGCCGCCACATCGGCCCGGACCCGTCCGAGACGCAGGCCATGCTGCAGGCGCTCGGCGTCAAGTCGCTGGACGAGCTGATCGCCCAGGCGGTGCCGAAGGCGATCCGCGACACCGAGGACCTGCCGCTGGCCGAGCCGATGGGCGAGCACGAGGCGATGGACTACCTGCGCAGCCTCGCCGCCAAGAACCGCACGGCGAAGTCGCTGATCGGGCTGGGCTACAACAACACCCACGTGCCGCCGGTGATCCAGCGCAACGTGCTGGAGAACCCGGGCTGGTACCCCGCCTATACGCCCTACCAGCCGGAGATCAGCCAGGGCCGCCTGGAGGCGCTGCTGAACTACCAGCAGATGGTGATCGACCTGACCGGCATGGAGCTGGCCAACGCCTCGCTGCTCGACGAGGCCTCCGCCGCGGCCGAGGCGATGTCGATGCTGCACCGGGTGTCCAAGTCCAAGAGCACGCGCTTCCTGGTCGACCACGAGACCCACCCGCAGACCATCGCGGTGATGCGCACCCGGGCCGAGCCGCTGGGCCTGGAGCTGGAGGTCGGCGATCCCGCGACCTTCGCCGACGCCGAGTGCTACGGCGTGCTGCTGCAGTACCCGACCACCACCGGCGAGGTGCGCGACGACCGCAAGCTGGTGGAGACGCTGCACGCCAACGGCGCCCTGGTGGCGGTGGCCAGCGACCTGCTGGCGCTGTGCCGGCTGCAGGCGCCGGGCCAATGGGGCGCCGACGTGGTGCTGGGCAACTCGCAGCGCTTCGGCGTGCCGCTGGGCTACGGCGGCCCGCACGCGGCGTTCTTCGCCACGCACGACAAGTTCAAGCGCAACGTTCCCGGCCGCATCATCGGCGTGTCCGTCGACCGCCACGGCCAGCCGGCGCTGCGCATGGCGCTGCAGACCCGCGAGCAGCACATCCGCCGCGAGAAGGCGACCAGCAACATCTGCACCGCGCAGGTGCTGCTCGCCAACATGGCCGGGCTGTACGCCTGCTGGCACGGCCCCGACGGCCTGTGGACGATCGCCGAGCGGGTGCACCGCCTGACCGGCATCCTGGCCGCCGGCCTGGGCAAGCTCGGCTTCACCCGGGCCAATACCCACTTCTTCGACACCCTGACGGTGGCGTGCGGCGAGCAGGCCGACGCCATCGTCAAGCGCGCGCTGGACGACCACGACATCAACCTGCGCCGGCTGGACGGCGGCCGCGTCGGCGTGGCGCTCGACGAGACCGTGACGCCGGACGACGTCGACGCGCTGTTCCGGGCCTTCGCCGGCAAGGCGGACGTCGGCTTCCAGGCCGCCGAGCTGGACGCGAGCGCGGAGACCGGCCTGCCCAAGGGGCTGGCGCGCAAGGCCGACTACCTGGACCACCCGAACTTCAACTCGTTCCACTCCGAGACCGAGATGATGCGCTACCTGCGCCGGCTGCAGGCGAAGGACGTGGCGCTCGACCGGTCGATGATCCCGCTCGGCTCCTGCACCATGAAGCTGAACGCGGCAGCCGAGATGATGCCGGTGTCCTGGCCCAAGTTCGCCAAGATCCACCCGTTCGCGCCGAAGGACCAGGCCAGCGGCTTCCACGAGATGGCGCGCGAGCTGGAGGGCATGCTGGCGCGTCTGACCGGGTTCCATTCGGTGACGCTGCAGCCGAACTCGGGCGCCCAGGGCGAGTACACCGGCCTGCTGCTGATCCGCGCCTACCATCGCAGCCGCGGCGAGGATCACCGCGACGTGGTGCTGATCCCGACCAGCGCGCACGGCACCAACCCGGCCAGCGCCCGCATGGCCGGCTACGAGGTGCAGCTGATCGAGTGCGACGAGCACGGCAACGTCGACGTCGCCGACGTCGAGGAGAAGATCGACAAGCACCGCGACCGGCTGGCCGGGCTGATGGTCACCTACCCGTCGACGCACGGCGTGTTCGAGAGCGAGATCACCCGGATCTGCGAGAAGGTCCACGGCGCCGGCGGACAGGTCTACATGGACGGCGCCAACCTGAACGCGCTGCTGGGCGTCGCCTACCCCGGCACGTTCGGCGCCGACGTGGCGCACATGAACCTGCACAAGACCTTCTGCATCCCGCACGGCGGCGGCGGGCCCGGCATCGGCCCGGTCGGCGTGGCCGAGCACCTGGCGCCGTTCCTGCCGGGCCATCCGCTGGATCCGGAGTGCGGCGGCGACCAGGCGATCGGCCCGGTCTGCGCCACCCCGCTGGGCTCCGCCGGCATCCTGCCGATCTCCTGGATGTACACCGCGATGATGGGCGCCGCCGGCATGCAGCGCGCCACCGAGATGGCGATCCTGAACGCCAACTACCTGGCGCACCGGCTCGGCGAGGGCTACGGCATCGTCTACCGCGGCGAACACGGCCGGGTGGCGCACGAGTGCATCGTCGACACCCGCACGCTGAAGGACGAGGCCGGGATCAGCGTCGACGACGTGGCCAAGCGGCTGATCGACTTCGGCTTCCACGCCCCGACCATGTCCTGGCCGGTGGCCGGCACGCTGATGGTCGAGCCCACCGAGAGCGAGAGCAAGGCGGAGATCGACCGCTTCTGCGACGCCATGCTGACGATCGCGCAGGAAGCCCGGCGGGTGGCCAAGGGCGACTGGCCGGCGGACGACAACCCGCTGGTCAACGCCCCGCACACGCTGGCCCAGGTGACCGCCGACCAGTGGTCCCACACCTACGACCGCAAGACCGCGGCCTACCCGGCCGCGCACCTGCTGGAGGACAAGTACTGGTCCCCGGTCGCCCGCGTCGACAACGTCTACGGCGACCGCCACCTGGTGTGTACGTGCCCGCCGGTGGAGGCGTACAGGGAGGCGGCGGAGTAGGCGCCTGCGACCCCCGAGGACCGCGCGACGTCCTTCGACTCGCGCCTGCGGCGCGGCTCAGGATGAGGGGCATGGGCAACCAGCGTCCCCCGCTCATCCTGAGCCGGGCGGCGCAGCCGCTCGAGTTGAAGGATCGACGGCGGGTGCGCCCGTGACGCGCCCGTCGGTTGCTACGCGCGTATCGTCGTTACGTCGTAGACCGACAAATGCCGGTCTCGGGTCACGAGATGACAGCGCTCGATCTGCGCCTGCGCGACCAGCATTCGATCGAACGGGTCACCGTGATGGCTGGGCAGCCATGCAGCTTGCTGCGTATGCTTGATCGAAATCGGCAGCGGCACGAACCGCGTTCGCAGAATCGCGTCTTCCAGCTGTTCGGGAGCGTCGAGTTTGCCGGACGCCGCCTTGATCGCGATCTCCCAGGTGCTCGCGGCAGACGCGAATACATCGTTATTATCGTTCTCAATCAGGCGACGTGCGTCTACTCGCAGCTTTTCGCCGCCCATCAACGACCATAGCAGCACGTACGTATCGAGTAAGAGTTTCAGGGCCGTTCGCCCCTGAACGCGGCCGCGATCTCTTCCGGCAACTCGTCGAAATCGGGGGCAATCCAGACGCGGCCGCGCCAAATCCCAAGCGGGCGACGACCCGATGATTGCCCATCCTGTTCCGCTTGCCCCGCGCTGTCGCCTTCGACCGGAACCAAGCGCACCACGGCTTGGCCACGCCGCGTAATGACAACCTCCTCGCCGGCCGCCGCCCGGTCGAGCAGTTGCGAGAGGTGCGTCTTCGCGTCGCTGACGTTGTACGTGCTCATGGCCGCAAGCTTAGCGTCGCCGGACCGAAAAGGGAACGGCCCGCTCAGGTCCCGCAGAAGGTCCGCGCCCCCGCTTCCTCCGGCTCCGGCGGCTGGGCGTAGACCTCGGAGCCCGGGTGGTCGTCGAACGGCGCGGACAACAGCGTCAGCAGCTCCTCGAACACCGAATAGTCGCCGCGCTCCGCGGCCGCGGTCGCCTGAGCGACGTGGTGGCGGCGCAGGATGTAGGCCGGGTTGACGGCGCGCATGGCGGCGCGGCGCTCGGCGTCGGGCCGGCCCTCTTCGGCGAGGCGGGCGCGCCAGCGCTCGGCCCAGGCGTCGAACGGCGCCGGATCGGCGAACAGCGCGCGCACCGGACCGTCGGCGGACGCGTCCGCGCCGGCGGCGTCGCAGAGGCGCCGGAACGTCAGGGTGTAGTCCGCGCCCTGCCGGGCCATCGCGTCGAACAGCTCGGTCGCAAGATCGAGGTCGCCTTCGGCTGTCTCCGCGAAGCCCAGCTTGCGGCGCAGGCCGGCGTGGAAGCGCCCCTCGAACGCGGGCACATAGGCCGCCAGCGCGTCGTAGGCGGCCTGCTGCGCCCGCTCGGCGTCGTCGTCCAGCAGCGGCAGCAGCGTCTCGGCGAAGCGGTACAGGTTCCACTGCCCGATGCCCGGCTGCTGCTGGTAGGCGTAGCGGCCCCACATGTCGATCGAGCTGTAGACGGTCGACGGGTGGTAGGTGTCCATGAAGGCGAACGGCCCGTAGTCGATCGTCTCGCCGGCGATCGAGACGTTGTCGGTGTTCATCACGCCGTGGATGAAGCCGACCAGCATCCAGTCGCCGATCAGGCGGCCGGTGCGCGTGGCCACCGCCTGCAGCAGCGCCTGATAGGGCCGCTCGGCGTGCTTCAGCTCCGGGTCGTGCCGCGCGATCGCGTAGTCGGCGAGCGCGCGCAGCGTGTCGGTGTCGCAGTGGTCGTGCGCGTACTGGAAGGTGCCGACGCGCAGGTGGCTGGTCGCGACGCGGGCCAGCACCGCGCCGGGATAGAGGTCCTCGCGCACCACCCGCTCGCCGGTGGTCGCCATCGCCAGCGCCCGCGAGGTGGGGATGCCCAGACCGGCCATCGCCTCGCTTGCCAGGTACTCGCGCAACACCGGGCCGACGTGCGCGCGGCCGTCGCCCATGCGGGAGAACGGCGTGCGGCCGATGCCCTTGAGGTGCAGGTCGCGGCGCACGCCGTCGCGGTCGACCAGCTCGCCCAGCAGCACCGCCCGGCCGTCGCCCAGCTGCGGGACGTAGTTGCCGAACTGGTGGCCGGCGTAGGCCATGGCGATCGGCTGCGCCCCCGCCGGCACCCGGTTGCCGGAGAGCACCGCCCCGCCGTCCGGCCCGGCCAGCACGTCCGGATCGAGGCCCAGGCGCTCGGCCAGCGGCCGGTTCACCCGGGTCACCCTGGGATCGCGCACCGGCGTGGGATCGACGCGCGCGTACAGCGCCTCCGGCAGGTTGAGGTAAGTGGTGTCGAAGGGCAGGTCGTCGAGCGCGCCCTGCCCCGCCGTACTGTCGGCGCGGGCCGCCGCGCCGCTGTCGCTGGAAGCCGCCATGACGTCGGACCTTCTGTCTGCTGCGGCGACGGATCAGTCGCCCAGATACCGCCGCCGGATATGACCCTGGAACACGCTCGGGTCCAGCGGCTTGCCGGTGGCGCGTTGCAGGATTTCGTCGGTGGAGCCGGACGAGCCCTGGGCGTGCACGTTCTGCCGCAGCCAGCCGAGCAGGGTGGCGAAGTCGCCGCGCTCGAGCTGCTCGGGGATCTCCGGGTGCGCCGCCACGGCGGCCTGGAACAGCTGCGCGGCGGCCAGGGCGCCCAGCGTGTAGGTCGGGAAGTAGCCGAAAGCGCCGTCGAACCAGTGGATGTCCTGCAGGCAGCCCAGCCGGTCCTCCGGCGGGCGGACGCCCAGCAGCTCCTCCATACCGTCGTTCCAGGCGCCGGGCAGCTCGTCCAGGCTCATGTCGCCGGCGAGCAACGCCCGCTCCAAGCGGGTGCGCAGGATCACGTGCGCCGGGTAGGTCACCTCGTCGGCGTCGACGCGGATGAAGCCGGGCTCGACCTGGGTGGCCAGGCGGTACAGGTTGTCCGGCTGCCACGCCGGGCCGCTGCCGCCGAAGGTCTCCTGCGCGATCGGCGCCATGTAGGCGATGAACTCGCGGCTGCGGCAGGCCTGCATCTCGATCAGCAGGCTCTGGCTTTCGTGCAGCGCCATGCCGCGCGCCTCGCCCACCGGCTGGCGGCGCCAGTCGGCCGGCAGGCCGCGTTCGTAGAGCGCGTGGCCGGTCTCGTGCAGCACCCCCATGATGGCGCTGGTGAAGTCGGCCTCGTCGTAGCGCGTGGTGATCCGCAGGTCCTCCGGCACGCCGCCGCAGAAGGGGTGCAGCGAGACGTCCAGCCGGCCGCCGCCGAAATCGAAGCCCACCGCCTGCATCAGCTGCCGGCCCAGCTGCTCCTGCTTGGCCTGCGGGAACGGCCCCTCCGGCCGCTGCGGCGCCGGGGCGGCGCGCTGCGCCTCCAGCACCTCCGGCAGTACCCTGGGCAGCCAGTCGGCCAGCTCGCCGAACACCTCGTCGATGCGAGCGCTGGAGGCGCCGGGCTCGAACTGGTCCAGCAGCGCGTCGTACAGCGGGCAGCCCAGCGCCTCCGCCTTCGCCTGGCCCATCTGCCGGGTCAGGTCCAGCACCTCCTGCAGGTGCGGCTGTACCTGCTTGAAGTCGCTCGCCGGCCGCGCCTCGCGCCACACCATCTCGCAGCGCCGGGTGGCGCGGGTGAGCGCCTCGACCAAATGCTCCGGCACCGCCGTGGCATGCAGCCACTCGCGGCGCATCTCGTGCAGGTTGGCGCGCTGCCAGGCGCCCAGCTCGGGCAACTCGCTCTGCGCCCGGTCGAACAGCTCGGTGATCTTCGGGTCGGCCAGCATCTGGTGCGTGGTGACGTCGAGCGCCGCCAGCTGCTCGCCGCGCGCCTCCGCGCCGCCGGACGGCATCAGCGTCGCCATGTCCCAGTGCAGCACCGCGCCCGCCTCGCGCAGCGCGTTCAGGCGGGAAAAGCGGGTCTCCAGCTCGCCGTAGGCTCCGGTCATCGGCTGTCGTCGTCCTTTACAGGGCGCCAGTGGAACAGGACATAGACCCCGAGCAACCCGGCGGCCAGCATGAACCAGGTGATGGCGTATTCCAGGTGCTGGTTGCGCAGGTTGACCCGGGTCTGCCCGCCGATCGGGTACTCGCCCGGCGTCTGGTCGGCGGCGGCGTCGACGTAGACCTGCGTCACGGGGTTTTCCAGCTGCGCGGCCTCGGCCATCCGCTGCAGGTCCATCCAGACCCAGACGTTGCCCGCGGGATCGTTCTCGGGGCGCACGAACTCCATGCCCTGCCAGCCGCCCAGCCGGATCACGCCCTCGATCGTCGTGGGGCCGTCGAGCACGCTGTCGGGCCGGGTCTCCGGCGCCTTCTTCTCGGTGGGCACCCAGCCGCGGTTGACCAACACGGTGCGCCCGTCCTGCAGGCGCATCGGCGCGATCACGTCCCAGCCGCGGCGGTTGCCGTAGATCTGCGCCGCCCGGTAGAGCGCGCGGTCGTGCAGGAAGGTGCCGGTCAGCTCGACCCGGCGGAAGCGCAGCTCCTCCGGCGCCCGCACCGGGTCCGGCAGGCGCATCGCCGGGGCCGACATGCGCGCCTGCATCTCCGCCACCAGGGCGTTCTTCCATTCCATGCGCTCGAGCTGCCAGAACCCCAGCCCGAGCAGCACGGCGAACACCGGCAGGGCGGCCAGGCTCGCCCACAGCGTGGGCCGGAAGCGGCGCCGGCGGACGCGCGCGTCGGTCATGCGTCGTCCCGGTCGCGGTCCAGCGTGCCCGTGTCCTCGGCCTTGTGCTTGAACTGCAGCGCGATCAAGAGCGCCTTGGCCGGCCGCAGCATCAGCACCGACCCGACGACGATCACCACCGGCCAGATCGCCATGTGCAGCCACAGCGGCGGCGCCGCGAAGCTCTCCAGCAGCAGCGCGAACAGCACCACGACGCCGCCCAGGATCAGCATGATGAAAACCGCCGGGCCGTCGCCGCTGTCGGCCTTGCCCAGGTCGAGCCCGCACACCTCGCAGCGCTCGCGCACCTGCAGCACGCCGTCGTACAGCCGGCCCTCGCCGCAGCGCGGGCAGCGGCAGCCGAGGCCCGCGGTCATCGGCGACACGGCGGGCCGGGAATCCTCCCAGGTCATGCAGTCTCCGGTCGGCCGCCGGCCGGCGGGGCGGCTAGGCGCCCCACCAGTAGACAGCGGAGAAGAGGAACAGCCACACCACGTCGACGAAGTGCCAGTACCAGGCCGCCGCCTCGAAGCCGAAGTGATGCTCCGGCGTGAAGTGGCCGACGGAGGCCCGGAAGAAGCAGACGATCAGGAAGATCGTGCCGATGATCACGTGCGCGCCGTGGAAGCCGGTGGCCATGTAGAACACCGACGAGTAGATGTCGCCGCCGAAGCCGAAGTGCGCGTGCGCGTACTCGTAGGCCTGGAGCGAGCTGAACATGATGCCCAGCAGCACCGTCAGCGCGAGCCCCTGCAGCAGTTGCTGCCGGTTGCCCTCGCGCAGGGCGTGGTGGGCCCAGGTCACGGTGCAGCCCGACAGCAGCAGGATCAGCGTGTTCAAGAACGGGATGTCGAACGGATCGAAGGTCTCGATATGCGGTGGCGGCCAGGTGCCGGAGATCGCGTCCGTCGGGAACAGCGCGCCGTTGAAGTAGGCCCAGAAGAAGGCGGCAAAGAACATCACCTCGGAGGCGATGAACAGCAGCATGCCGTAGCGCAGGCCAAGCTGGACCACCGCGGAATGGTGCCCGGTCTGCGCCTCGTGCACGACCTCGCGCCACCAGCCGGCCATGGTACCCAGCACCATCACGATGCCGAGGAACATCAGCCAGGGGCCGTTGTCGTGCATGAACATCACCAGGCCGACGGCGAGCACGCCGCCCGACAGCGCGCCGATCAGCGGCCACGGGCTGGGATCGACCAGGTGATAGGGATGCTTATTCTCGTGCGACTGGGCCATGACGTCCTCTTGCCCGTTCCCCGTTCGTTAAACCCCGCGCGCCCGGCACGGCGCCGGACGCGGCGGCACTGTAGTCAATGCGGCGCGGCCGTGGAAGCCGCCGCGGCAATTTGCGTCGTCTCGTCCCCGCCCCCGCGCAGCGCGCTGCCGGCGGACTTCGGGAAGAAGGTGTAGGACAGCGTGATCTGCCGCACCTCCTGCATATCCGGTGCCTCCGCGATCGCCGGGTCGACGAAGAACTCGACCGGCATGCGGGCGCTCTCGCCCGGCGCCAGCGTCTGCTCGGTGAAGCAGAAGCAGGCGATCTTGGAGAAGTACACGCCGGCCTTCAGCGGCGTCACGTTGAAGGTCGCGGTGCCCACGCTCGGCGCCGCCGCCAAGCTCTCCGCCCGGTAGTAGGCGAGCTGCCGGGCGCCCAGCGGCACCGTCATCTCGACCTGTTCGGGCCGGAAGTGCCAAGCCAGCTCCGGCGATATGTCGGCGTTGAAGCGAACCGTGATGGTCCGGCCCTCGACCGTCGATTCCGGCGCGGCCGCCGCTACCTGGGTGGTGCCGCCGTAGCCGGTGACCTGGCAGAACAGGCTGTACAGCGGCACTGCCGCGAACGACAGCCCCACCATGCCCGCGAACACGCCGGTCAGCAGCACGGCAACGCGCAGGTTGCGGCGCTGGCCGCGGCCGGAGGCAGGGGACGTGCGGGTCATCGGCCGCCTAGCCCCCGCCCATGCGCACGATGGCGACGATGTAGACCAGCACAACGAAGGCCACCAGCACCGCCATCAGCGCCAGGTTCTTGCCGCGCTTCTTGCGGCGGAACGCCTCGCGGGTCTCGTCGGTCCACTCGTAGCGCTCGGAATGCTGCGGATCGCGCATGGCGCTACACCAACTGGCCGGCGGTGGCGTCCACAATCAGCATCGCGAACAGCAGGAACAGGTACAGGATCGAGTAGCCGAACATCTGCTTCGCCGCCTTCTGCAGCCGGCCCTCGTCCTTGATCACGCGCAGCGCCGAGATCACGAACAGCACGCCCAGCGCCACCGCCACGGCGCCGTAGCCCGGCCCGGCGAAGCCCATCAGATAGGGAGCCGGCGCCAGCGGCAGCAGCAGCACGGTGTACCAGAGCATCTGCCGCTTGGTGGCGGCGCGGCCGGCGACCACCGGCAGCATCGGCACGCCGGCGCGCTCGTAGTCGATGTCGGTGTAGAGCGACAGCGCCCAGAAATGCGGCGGCGTCCACAGGAAGATCAGCGCGAACAGCGCCAGCGCCTCCGGCCCCACCGAGCCGGTCACCGCGGCCCAGCCGATCATCGGCGGG
>ENA-ORDC01002203-ORDC01002203.1-marine-metagenome-genome-assembly--contig:-NODE-2203-length-12371-cov-5.353343_pt1 | contig 12371 bp, 12 predicted proteins | sample MGYA00237783_ERZ508515 | MGnify/ENA primary metagenome ERZ508515 (study PRJEB26186, sample SAMN06268792) | marine metagenome | isolation source: Eden Landing Ponds, San Francisco, CA, USA | place...
ATACATCCTTTGAGGCGGTCGAATTCTGCCATAGACACTCAGAACTCGTCCGCCTCATTCTCTAACTTAACGCGACCACTCGAACTTGGTAAACGATTAAGTACTTGACAGCGGCGACTTCGGTACATTGGTAAAATGTCGTCAGAAGAATTTTTATTTGTCGATATATTGTAATCGGGTATGGGGGTAATTTCGAAGGGCCAGTCCTTAAGACGGGGAATGAGACGGGTCTATCGTAATCACGGAATAGCGGAGTCGCTCGGGTGGGCAGCGTTTCAGTGGTACGACCAGTGTCGCCGCCTGACTGGTGTTGACCTGTACGACTACGTGTCGACGAACGTCTACGAGGAGGATTGGGACCTACTCGTGATATTAGATGCGTGTCGGGTTGACCTTCTCGCAGGGATTGCGTCCGACTATGAGTTCATCGGGGACATAGATTCCGTCTACTCAGTCGCGGAGGACTCAGTGGGATGGTTAGATAGTACGTTCGTCTCGGAGTACGAGGGAGATATTAGAGACACGATGTACGTGACTGGGAACCCGCATACGGAGATAGTGTTCCCGGAGAAAGCGGCTGAGAACACGCCGGAAGTGGACAATGTCTGGCGGTACGCATTTGACGATGAGCGAGGGCTGATGCCAGCACGGCCGATAACAGACCGGACGATCACTGCGTGCAGGGAGAAGTCATATGATCGCGTTATTGCACATTATATGCAACCGCACTTTCCTGCAGTCGGAAATCTGGAACTGGGTAGCGAGATACACTTGGACGAGATTGGAAATATTTGGGACTCAATTTGGGACGATATCAAAACGGGAGAGATTGACCCTGAGATAGTGTGGGAAGCCTATCAGGAGAATCTAGAGTACGTGCTTGAAGATGTACAATTACTACTTTCGAATATTAACGCAGAGAGAGTACTGATCACTGCTGACCACGCAAACGCCTTCGGTGAGTTCGGCTACTGGGGTCACCGACGCCACCCAATTCCGTCGCTCCGGCGTGTCCCCGTCTGTGTGACGGCTGGGACAGACGAAGGCACTTACACACCGCGGACTACGCCAGATACTGAACAGACCACAAGTAGTGTTGACGACCAGCTTGAAGCACTCGGATATAGGTAGCTACTCACGCTGAGTCAGGTCTGGTGGAAAGGGACGGAATTCGGGTTCTATTCTAAATATTCTGGTAAAATACACAACCAACTCAACGATAGAACACCGTTCAAATGAGTCTCAAGAGATTATCTCACCGAACAGTACTCGTCCGAATTGGCGTATGTCCTTTGAGATGGCGAGTACCCCGAGATACGAGGCACCGCCCAATGCGATGAGCATGAACAGTCCCAGCATTTGTCTGGGGATGATATATTGTTTCGCAAACTCAACGACTAAACCCATGATACATGCGGCGGTAAACATCCACACAATTTCGCGGATCGGGTACTTGATCGCTACTATCCGCTGTAAGTAAACCCCCTCTATCACTAGTTTGAGACCAAACGACACGGAGGTCCCAATCGCTGCACCGGCGATACCGAACTGAGGGATCAACAGTAAGTTGAGGACAACGTTAGTGATAATTGATATTACAGTCGCCGTCGCAGCGAGGTCCGGTCGATCAACTGCGCTGAGACAGCGTGAGATTGTCTTGTTTCCTGCCCTGAGTATTCGTTCGAAAAGTATTATCGACAGGCTCAAACTCGCGACGGCATAGGCTTCGCCGTACAGGACGGTCAAGAGGTCTGCATTGAGTAACGTCCCGCCGATCCAAATTGGGATGACGAACCCAAGGCTCGGAACCAACGCGCTATTGACAGCCTCTCGTATCTTCTCGATCTGCTCATCACTGTACCAAGCGCTGATCTTCGGAAAGAGTGTGATGGAGATGCTTTGTGCGAAGATGACACCAACTGAAGAGAGTCGCCAGGCCACTTCGTAGGCCGCTATCGCAGAAGGCGCGACGAACACGCCCAGTAAAACGATGTCCAGTTTTTTATAGATGATTCCCCCCACAGACGTAATGATGTTGCTTTTTGCGTAGTCGATAATTGAACGGCATCGTTCTACCGTCAAGTCGCCGGGACGGGTCTGCTGAAACCAGACGGCTAGTCCCGTGACCAGAACGTGACTCGTGATAAACCCATAAATAAGACCGATCACACCAATATCTAGCAGGAGGGCTGTCGTACCGACCACGTAGAACGTCATCAGTTGCAGAGTCCCCAACCCCACAGCGAGCAGAACACGGTTTTCACCACGCAGAACCCGCCGGACTAGCATAGAACTTTCTCGGGCGAGGATGCCGAAAGCGACCAACGCGACTCCATCAAAACCCATATATGAATTAATGTGTGACCGGAACAGAAGCAGGCCCAGCACTGTCACCAATACTGCGACCCCTTTGATCCCGATTGATCCAGTGTAAACTTCTCCGGCTGGTTGCCCTTCACTGATCCGCTTTTCGGTTGCTCCGTTGACGCCGGCGCTGGCCAGTACCGAAGCCAGAGTTACGACTGCTGCATAGAGAAAGTACTGGCCGAGCGTAGTCTGGCTCGTAATCCGTGTGAGGAACAAGACGCCCAGAAACCCAATTAGTGCCTTAAAAATTTTTAGTGTCGTCACACCTGAAGCTGAACGTATCAGCCCCATGCTGACCTTACACCTGCTATCATTTCGATCACTAGATGACTTTCACTTGTAGTAAAGCTGTTCAAATGTGCGATAGGGGCCTGCTGGTGGGTGTAGTCCATTCGAACTTTGAGGCTCTACTGAATCACTAGACGGCGTCAGTATGGTTCGGTAAGTCAAAGGAGTTGAAGCGGGTGAGTGGCAGTTTGGATGAACATCACTACCGCTTCCCCGAGAATATAGTATTGCTATCAAAAAGTTATTGCGACAATTCCGACGAACCCGCCGCCCCTGAAGACGGCGGCAGCTTCGTAAAGTACGCGATGATCTCCCCCCTGCGTGGTGCGGAGTTTCCTTTATAAGACTTACGAGATAATCATCAACCGACTAAAGGTGATGCCGCCAATTCTGGAGATCGTCGGCTTTGAGTCCGACAATCTCCCACACCCCGTCGACGTTGGATAAATGGCTTGATAGAATCGTGATGCAGGTCTGGCGAGTTCTGCTGTGCCACTCGGAGCAGCTGCACGACCCATCGCCACACCTCGCCGTCGATGCAACACACTACGACGGTCACCGCCGAGCAAACATTACTGTGACCGGACTGATTCCCGCGTTCAGACAGTCGAGGAGTAAAGCTAGTCGATACAGATACCCAGGCGATCTTAGACTTGCACGACTACACGGGAAGAAAGCGACACAGACGTGCGTGTGCAACACGCTCGCCAGTACGCGGGTAAGTTGCAAACCCCTGCCACAGACAAAGGCTACGACAGCCAGCCAATGGGTGGGTCCCTTAGACACATGGGAATAGTCCACTCGTGAAACACCGTGTCTTCGCTCCGTACGACTACGCACACAACGCACGAATTGAGGACAATCTTTAAAATCAGCGCTCAATAATGGAGACGGTGAATTTCTCGGTCAAGCGCTCGTACGGGTCTGCCATCCGAGCGCGTGAATGGTACCGTGAGATCGTCCTGATATGTCTCGTCTACAACATCAAAAAGTACGTCACCCGCTGATTCCAACGCCCTATGAGATTCAATGGAGCCAACCTTGACCACAGACGACACGGTCAGCGTAAGGGTGGGGCTAAGTCGGAAAACCTTGTTCAGTGAACAGCTAAAAAACTTCTGGCCACAAATCACTCCGACCTAGGCAGGCGCAATTAACAACTAGACGCGTCTCAGCGGAGCGTACGAGGCGACGTTGGACCCCTGCACTGTTCTGTCTGAGACATTTTCATATATAAATGGAAGGAAACGCGTTTACTTCATACGAACGCCAACCAAGATATGGGGCGCAGGAGACCGAGCCTGATACTACGTCATTGAACACGTCGTAGTGACTGGTCCGTGTTAGAAAGAAACCAACTCATAGGCGTGACAGCCCGGATGCTGCGCTGAGCGACATCCGAGAAAGTCCGCATAATGGCTATCTGTTTCACACACTGGCGTCCCAAGTGAATTATGTCGTAGAATTGACAATCTTGATGAATTTTCCGGCAACGGGGCAATCACCCTATCGCAACCATTTTTATCTTTTTGATACTTTCTACAACCTGTAGTTGTATCATCAGTGCACCGTTCAAAGCAAGTGATCCGAGTGACTGGACCGCGGAATCGTTGTACTTTGAGAGAGTTGAAGCAACTGCAATGCACTCTACCTCGGATTCAAGTTTCCATCATTAGTCTGCCAGAGAACACCTGTCTCACCTGCAGTGTAGACTTTATTTTCTGTTTCAGCTGTTTTATTAATCCATTCTTTAGATAATACTAATGTTATGACAACCTTCTTTTTAAAGAAACCATTACGATGATTAACCCATGATTGGCGGTACACGAATAACCCCTCAGAAGCTTGGAAACCGTTTTCGGAAACGGCCGGTTCATAAGAATCTATACCATTCATCTTGAGAAAACTTTGAGCCATTGAAAATGATCCAACCTTACTGTGACCATTGTGATTACTTACAAAATCTGCTGTAGCCTCTAACTCTCTCAGTTCAGTCTGTGAATATTCCACTTCCGGCTCTGGAAGTGGACGGAGCTCATATAAATCTGGGCCAGAATGGACTGAATATAAGTCTTGACTTGCAGTTATTGGAGCAGTGATTGCCAAAAGAAAAATAATTGTTACAGGAATTCTCTGTAAATACTGGGAATTGAATGACGCCTTCGACAACCGTTCTATTCCAAGCCCAACCGGAAATGCGAACAAAATACCTAACGGAAACCTGATACGGCTTATATCTGGTAAAAAAGGGGTTCGTAGCACAACAAATGTAGAGAGTAATCCGATAAAAATAACGTGTAACGGTCTTGGGTTTTTTTTCATTTGGCCCCCAACCTCAGTAACTCCTAATACAAGGATTCCAATCAATAGAATAAAATACACTGCTTCAGCGCTGCCAAGACTTCTTATTGCTACATCAGTTGTTAGTTCAGGCAGTGGTCGAGATAAGCTAACTATTGTCCGCCACCCTTTACCCTCAGATACAGTTTTTTGAGCGAGAACTTCTGAAATATAATAGATTAATTCTCCTAAGAATTGTTGTTCATATACCCAATATAAAAATGCCCCAATCATTACTACTACGACTGGTATCGGATCCGGGCCGATACGACCTGTTCGATAATATCTAGCTAAGACATACTTGCTAACCAACAGTCCAGCGATAATGGGAATAAACAGAAGAACTGTCAGATGATGAGTTAAAATGATTGTAATTCCTATAATAAATGCAACAGATATCAGTGAATACCGATCCTCCCCGGTTTTATACACTGATTTGAACGACAGATAAAATAAGAACATCATCAGAACCGTTGCCACAGATTGAGGAAAATATACAGTTACGTATCTTATAACAGTATATACTAAAGTAACTGCAAATGAAGTAAATAGTGCTGTTTGAGTGCTATCATAAATATTACAGGATATTAGATAGACCACTGGAATAAGTATAGAGAATATAACAAAGTGCTCCAGAACCATTGCAGTATAAGTACTAATATTTGCTATGTGACTCATAGTTCCATTCAGTATGTGGTATATTGGGTAAGAATCATATCGTGGTATACGTGCAATACCTCCTGTTTCAAGTAGTATATTAGTATATCGGATATGCTCAAATATATCACCGTTAGTAAAGTATAATCCTGATAATACAATTTTTGTTATCGGAGTCGACAAATACAGTCCGGTTAGTTGTGTGAGAATAGAATTAGGAGACGCCGACCCAATTTGCATCCATAATAAAACATAGGCTACAGGTATTATCAAGATACTAACTAGTCGAGACCCGGTAATGAGTGACAAAGGTACTATCAAGATTATAAGAATTGCGGTCAGTTTTCCGAGATGCGCTGAGTCTGCTGTAAACGGGTATTTGTTTTCGCGCGTTGATGAATAATAGATCACCACAGCAACTAAGATCCCAACAATCGCATAAGTACTTTTTATTGCAACAATACTGCTAAGTGCCTGGTGGGCTACTATAACAGCGATAATTGAAGCTGCCACAATGGTCGCCAAAAATACATTATTAAATCGTTGAACGCTGATAGAATACATTGGTCAAACATAACTCATAAACCAGCCTATAAAATAGTTTTCGTTCTTCAGAGGGTCGTGTTTAGTTAAGCGTGAACAGTGAGGCAGACGGATTTCTTGGTGCCCATGCCAGGAATCTGGTATCTCAGTGGTCATAGAGACGGGATTGATTTGGACTTTGTGGAGCGCGAGCGGGCACCGGAGTCGGCGATGGCGCTGGGTATTCAATCGCATGTTGCGGGACTTTCCCTATCAAATACCGTCGAATTACTTGATGCACTGGATGTCCAACGCAGTCGCAAAGCCGTCCACGGTTGGGTGCAGAAAGCCGATCTACAACCAGATTTGGGTAAATCACCGAATCAGGTAGTGTTGGACGAAACAGTGATTCGGATCAACGATCAACAATTCTGGTTGTACGCTGCCGCCGAACCGCAGTTGAACCAACTGCTTCACGTCCGGCTATTTGCGACGACTACAACTGCCCTCAAGGAAGTTTTTCTGCGCGAACTTCAGCACAATCACAATGACGAAACCGCCGTCTTTCTCGTCAATGACGCTCAACACCTCCAAACTGCACTGCAACGAACTGGACCCCGATTCCAGATGTGTCGCCACGGAAATCGGAACGCTGTCGAGCAGATTTTTCGAGAGCTGAAACGTCGAACCTCGTCGTTTTCAAACTGCTTCAGTCACGCTGAACCGAAAACAGCCGAAAACTGGTTGCAGGCCTTAGATTGACACTCCTGCTGAGGAGGTGCCGAACTAGACAATGTCTGTACTATTCACTTATCAAAACTCAGATCGACTGACCTCAAACAGTACAGCTAATTTGTAAATCTACTTGTCAATATGTTGTTAGTCTGTTCCCTTTGTGGATCTGATCATCTCTCTGATGCCGTCTCGGAGTGTATAGCTCGGATTCCAACCGAGATCGCGTATCTTAGATGAGTCTGCCACGTGTTCTTTGATTTCAATACTGTCATCCCTCTGACGTTCACTCGTAGAGACAACTGCCACATCAGAACCGACCTCTTCCAAAACTTGTTCTGCAAGTGCTTTTATGCTCACCGCTTCTCCACGTCCGAGGTTGTATGCTTCTCCGTTCTTTCCAGAATTAAGTGCAAGTATAATGCCGTCAACAGCATCTTTGACATACATAAAATCTCTTTTCGGTGAAAGATTCCCTAGCTTAACGGTACTATCCTCAAGCGCTTGTTGAATAATCGTTGGAACAACATTATGTTTTGGTTGGCCCTCGCCAAATATGTTAAATGGACGAACAATCACCGTCAACATATCGTACGATCTCGCGTATGCTGCTGTTAAACGATCTCCAGCAAGTTTGGCGGCACCGTACGGTTCGGCAGGGTTCATTGGGTGCTGCTCATCAATTGGCAGATACGATGGTGGTCCAAATACACTTGCCGAACTTACGTAACAGAATCGGTCAACGCCTGAATCACGAGCCGCCTCTAACACATTTTGCGTCCCATCAGCGTTGACTTTCCAGACACTGGTCGGTTGATCTACTGATTTTGGGACATTAGTGTCTGCTGCCAAGTGGATGACAGTGTCTGCCGAGATAGTAATTGTCTCAGGATCGGTTATGTCACCGAAGACGACGGACTCATTGTGTCGCTTGGAGACTGCATCTGGTTCTCGTGCAAAAATCGTAACTCGAAAGTCCTGTTTCGCAAGTTTCCTCCGGAGGTGCGTACCAACGAACCCTGTACCTCCGGTTATAAAAACAGAATTAACGTTGTTACCAGTCATCGCTTACTCTCTCCCGGCCATCGATGACGAGGTTTCCTCTAATATGCCACTTTCTTGTGGTAACCAGAATTTGTCGCCACGCTGAACCCGTTCTTGTTCAACCCTAACCATTTCTTGGATCAACTCCTCGAAAGAAATCTTCCACTCCCAATCAAGATATTCTCGGGTATGGCTTGCATCTGCCTTGAGAACATTGATCTCGGCCGGCCGGTAGAATTTCTCATCAACGACTACGTAGTCTTCGTAGTCTAACCCAACCTCGTCAAATGCAATCTCGGCACAGCGACGTACCGTGTGGGTCTGCCCTGTTCCAACCACGTACTCGCGGGCTTCTTCTTTGGGTTGTTGGAGCATTTTATGCATTGCCTTTACGTAGTCTCGTGCGTGTCCCCAGTCGCGTTTGGCGTCAAGATTCCCAAGACGTAGTTCTTCCTGCTCCCCAGCAGCAATGGCTGCCGCACCTTGTGCGATTTTCCGAGTGACGAATTCCTGTCCGCGTCGCGGACTTTCATGATTGAATAATATTCCACTCACTGCGTAGATATCATGCGCCTCCCGGTAGTTGATAGTTGACCAGTGACCGTACAACTTCGCGACACCATAGGGCGAACGAGGATTGAACTTAGTCTCTTCATCTTGAGGCATCTCTGCAACTTCGCCGAACATTTCGCTTGTGCTCGCTTGGTAGAATCGGCAGTCAGAAGCGTACTGTCGGACAGCTTCAAGCATTCTTGTTGTGCCGAGTCCAGTAATATCTCCGGTATATATCGGTTGATTAAACGATGTCCCGACGAACGACTGAGCCGCAAGATTATATACCTCGTCTGGTGCTGACTTTCTTACTGCGCGGTTTAGCGACGACTGATCAGCAAGGTCGCCCTCCAAGAGGTGGAAATCATCGCGTGATTTCAGGTGCTGGATCCGCCACAGATTCTTTGTGGACGTTCGGCGGCTGAGGCCATATACTTCGTAATTTTTTTGTAGAAGAAATTCTGCTAAATAGCTTCCATCTTGACCTGTGATTCCGGTTATAAGTGCGCTCGTCATTGCACTGATATATTTACTCATCTGTATTCAATCTGTCGGCTTAATTTATACTCATTCTCAAAAATCAACATTAACGTTTCAGGAGTATGCACTCATATTCGGTAAATTCCATCAAATAATCATAATTTAAATTTTGACAAACAAGATATCAGCTGGTATAGATAGCATGTTCATTGGGTTTGTACTATTTATTTTTCTTTTATTTAGCTGGTTTAATATTCTTTTAGATATTACTAGTATAAACCATTCGTTGTGTCGCAAAGATCTCTAGCACCACTTTTGAGTCATATGTCCTTAGCTAAGACCCACATATCGGTTTCATGACAGTAGTGAGAGTCTCTTGCTAACCCGGTCGTTGCTGGTGGATCTTCTGTACATCTTCGATCAACTGCTCCAACAGCGTGGGGGGAAGTAGCAGAGATACTCACCGAGTTCATAGAGGATGAGCTATAGTAGACACTAGAAGTAATTGCCCACTTTAGGAACAGAGAGTTTGTCGAGAGCGGTGTCGATCGCTGTTGTTAGCTCGTCAAGCGAGTCAAAGAAACGGTAGCTAAGATCCTTTTGCAACTGTCTCCAGCATTCCTCGACCGGATTCAACTCCGGTGAATACGCGGGTAACGTCACGAAAGCGAGGTCGTCACGGGCCGCCAGGTCCGTGACGGCCGACGCCTGAAAATACGGCGCTCCGTCCAGCACGACGATCAAGTCATCTTCGAATTTTTCGCATAATGCTAAAATGAAATGTTTCGCATGTTCGGCCGTGACGTATTCGGTAAATCGAGAGAAGAAGCGATCACCGTCCTCGGTGATCGCGCCCAGCAGACACGTCCAATCACGTTGGCCTGAAAGCTCGACCGAGGGCCGCGTGCCGCGCGGAAACCACGCGGCACGCGGCTCAACTTGGACGGATTTCTTGGTTTGATCGATACAGACTACGGTGGCGTCCATTTCCCGCCGCTTTTTTTGAGCTCGTCGTGGAACGCTTCTTGCTCGTCTTCATCGGCTTCGGCGGCTGAGCGGCGTGGTTTTTGATAGCTCAATCCCGCTTCTTTCAGCAACCGACGACAACTCGGGGTTGAATACTCAACGCCGTAGGTTTCTTCGAGATACTCTTGGGCAAGCGCCGGCGTCCACGCCGGCGCGTCGATCCCGACCTCTTCAGGTGGATCGTGAACGGTTTCTTCGAATTCTTCTTGCTGTAATTCTGATAGTTTGCGTTTTCTCCCAGTTCGTTTATCGTCAGAAACGGCTTGCTCAAGCGACTCTTCGGTGTCGAGTCGCTTGAGCCAGCTGTAGATGGTCCGTCGCTGAACGTCGTACCACTCGGCTAGCTCGGTCTGCGTTATACCATTTTTGTACGCAATTGCCGTTAAGAGCCGTTGTGTCGGCTTCTTTCCGTCCACGTTGTCGAGAGCGTCTTGCAATTCCTCGACGGAGATCTCGCCGAGATGATCCACTACCACTTACAACAGTCTCCGAGCAAAAAGTTCTAACGGTTATTATAGATCCGCCAGCAGAATCTCTTCTCTCGGCAGACTCGTGATATAGAGGTGGTAGCCGTTGACGTCCGTGACGAGGACGCCGACGACGCGAAACCGCTTTCTATCCAGCGACTGAGTATCTTCGTACTGTCCTCGCTTGAATTCCGCTTCGACGTCTACGCCAATGTATTTCCACGAGAAATCATCTACCACATCGTGAATCTGTTTGCCCTCGAAGGGAATGGCGCAGCTACGCCATTCCCCTAATTCTGCCGATGTCAGTGGGTTTCCATTGTCCTTCAGCCGACTCACGAAGTAGCCGTCGTTCTCGTCGATCATCGAAAAGCGGCGGTACTTGAGGTACGCCAGATCAAGGAGATCGATCCGTCCTTGCACCCACGAACCCATCTTGAACAACGTGCTGTCGTGCGTTTTTTCATCGTTCACGTCGATCCGTTCAATTGTCTCGTCGGTGGCATTGTGGAGCAGGTGAAACTTTGCTCCAGCCCACCTTCATGACCTCGGAACTCCTCAGAGAGGAACTCGTGTAACCGCAGTACCGTTCCATCAGCGATCATCACGTCCCTAACTCGGTCGACATCAGCGTCAACAGCATGGGGAACGGCAACCTCGTCAAGGCTGTGCTCAACGAGGTCCCGGAGATACTCCGTCAGCGTCGGCGTCAACAGGTGATAGAAGCCACCGGGGGAGATCGTCTCGTCGGCTGTCGAGTTGTAGTTGCGTCTGAAGCCAGCGAGTTCGGCTCTCGCCTACGCGAAGTCGAACACGAACGCTCACACAAGGACTGGAACCTGTAGCTTACCATCTCGTCTGCCGAGTTCCTCGAAGTGCTCCTGAGGAACTCGGAAGGAAAAACAGTGTAGTAAGCCGACGCATGATCCACAATGAGGAGGCTTCTGTGTACACAGCGGTTGCCTCCTCATTTCTCCCAGAAAGAGACCTCAATAAGCTGTTGCTGTTATGTGGTTCTCCTCTTAGCTAAGGGCGGATGCAAGGTTGAGTTTGAATCCACCGTCGGTTGGCTAGGTTTCATGAATAACCGTTCATCGAGTTCACTAGCAACAGCGACGGATCTGGTGAGTGCGAGGTTTGTTGTATCAAGTGCCACGATTGGGCGGTTGAGCCGATTGAGGCGCTTGCATTGAGACGCCGCTGATAGTATATTTATGGCTTATCAAGCCGCTTAAACAGGAGAGAACGACCGCGCTGGTAGTCGCGGCCGTTCGTCCGCTGAGAGAATGTTGATCCGATCATATACACAACTCATGAGTTATTGTTTTTTCGGTCAATTTAGCGAGCGAGTCAGATGGGCTGAAGCCTTTGAAGATTCCGATCTTGAGGTGGTTGTCAAAGTCCTGCTCTTTATCATGGAGTCTGATACCGAATTCCTCGGGAATGTACTCGCTGTGTAGCGAGTACAATTCACCAGAGACAAATTATCAAAGATTGATACTTTTATTGTTCGTTGCCTCTGGCGGCGGCCACTTACAAATACCAGTATCAACGGACATCATGCCGTCACCACTGGCCTTCAGCCGGTTTTAAACACTCGAAACGGGACAGGTCTGAGATACTAACGCTGTGTGAGCGCTCAATTGGTATCGGCGGTTCCGTGAGATCCTCCTCATGTTCGCGATCTCAAACAGGGGACCACTTTGTGAGCTAATTTTATACTAGTTCAGCATCTATTTAATACGGCGTTCCAATCAGTGTGTGAAACTCAAGAACCGATTGCTGGCGGACGTACCGATACAATTCGATATACGTGCAACGCTCATGGGTAAAGGATTGTTGGTGACATCACAGCGCAGTTTTGAGGATGGTTTTGAGCGCTTCGTCGCCGGGTTT
>ENA-ORDC01002204-ORDC01002204.1-marine-metagenome-genome-assembly--contig:-NODE-2204-length-12359-cov-3.365250_pt1 | contig 12359 bp, 13 predicted proteins | sample MGYA00237783_ERZ508515 | MGnify/ENA primary metagenome ERZ508515 (study PRJEB26186, sample SAMN06268792) | marine metagenome | isolation source: Eden Landing Ponds, San Francisco, CA, USA | place...
CGTCGGCATACTCGCCGTGCCCGCAGGCATCGCCGCACTGTACGCGATCCGCGTCGATATCGACGAACGTGCGGCGGTCGCCGAGACCGACGGCGGCGACGGTCGCGCCGGCAGTAACATCTCCTCGCTCGGCGACTTTCTCACCAGCGCGAAGACGCTCTTTGCCAGCGCGTTTCTCATCGTCTTTGCTGTCACGTTCTTCTCGGGGTTGTACTACCGCGGCGTGCTCACGTTCCTGCCGGAGTTGCTCCGGGATATCCCAACGCTCGCACCGATCGATATCGGCGGTCGCGAGTTCGCGCCGGGGGATTACCTCTACGTTGGCCTCCTCATGGTCGGGATCGGCGGCCAGTACGCCGCCGGCAAGCTGACTGATCGCTACCGACCCGAAATCGGTGTGCTCGCCGGCTTCGCTGGATTAGCTGTCATCGCCGTGCTCTTTCTGCCAGCGGCCGCACTCGGGCTGCCCGCCTTGCTCGTCGTCTCGGCGCTGCTTGGCCTGTTTCTGTTTGCCGTCCAGCCGTTTTACCAGGCCAGCGTCGCGGAGTACACGCCACCTGGCAAGCGCGGCCTCTCCTACGGGTTTACCTACCTCGGCGTCTTCGGCGTCGGTGCCATCGGCGCGGTGCTCGCCGGCACGCTGTTGACCTACTACTCGGCCGACCAACTGTTTTTCGTGCTGGCCGGACTGGCGACGTGTGCGTCGATCCTCGGTGCCGTTCTCGTCTTCTGGGCACCCTCTATCGAGGCCGGAGACACAACCTGAAAGTGGTAACGAAAGACGCAACGGACGCCAAACACCGAAGTCTCTTTATTTCTCGCTGACTCCTTGCGAACGATGCATATCAGCGTAATCGGCTCTGGGTACGTCGGCACCACGATTGCGGCGTGTTTCGCTGATCTTGGCCACCGCGTTACGAACATCGATATCGACGAGGAAATCGTCAAATCGATCAACGCGGGGCAAGCGCCAATCGAGGAACCGAGACTCGGGGAACTTCTGGGCGAACACGGCGGGGATCGCATGCGCGCCACGACCGACTACGAGGTTATCCGAGAGACCGACGTGACCTTCCTCGCGCTCCCGACCCCCTCCGAGGACGACGGCAGCATCGATCTGTCGTACATGGAGGCCGGCGCCCGCTCGCTTGGCGAGGCGCTGGCCGAGAAAGACGGTGACCACCTCGTCGTCGTCAAGTCCACGGTCGTCCCCGGCTCGACCGAGGAGGTCATCGCCCCCGCTATCGAGGACGCCTCGGGCAAGACCGCCGGCGAGGGTTTCCGCGTCGCGATGAACCCCGAGTTTTTGCGGATGGGGACCGCCGTTGCAGATTTCAACGACCCCGATAAGGTCGTCTTCGGCGCCGACGACGACCGCGCCTACGAGACGCTCGACGAACTGTACGCGCCGCTGGTCGAGGCCTCCGACGCGACCGTCGTCGAGACGGGGATCCGCGAGGCCGAGATGATCAAGTACGCCAACAACGCCTTCCTCGCCTCGAAAGTCTCCCTTATTAATGACATCGGAAACATCTGCAAGGAGTACGACGTCGACGCCTACGAGGTGGCCGACGCCATCGGCCTCGACGACCGCATCGGTGAGCGATTCCTCCGCTCCGGCCTGGGGTGGGGCGGATCATGTTTTCCAAAAGACACGAACGCCATCATCGCCCACGCGAAGGAGGCCGGCTACGAGCCGCCGATGCTGGAGGCTGCCGTCGAGGTCAACGACGCCCAGCCCGAGCGACTGCTCTCACTGCTCGACGAGCGGGCCGACGTTGCCGGCGAGCGCGTCGCCGTGCTGGGGCTGTCGTTCAAGCCCGGCACCGACGACGTCCGCGGGGCGCGCGCGCTCCCCGTGATCGAGGGGCTGCAGGCCCGCGGGGCCGACATCGTCGCCTATGACCCCGTCGCCGTCGAGAGCTTCGACGACTACTACGACGTCGAGGTGGAGTACGCGGACTCCGCCGCCGAGGCGCTGACCGACGCCCGGGCGGCCGTCGTCGTCACCGGCTGGGACGAGTTCGCCGCGCTGGACGACGAGTTCGACGCGATGGCGACGCCGCTGGTCGTCGATGGCCGCCACGTGATCGAGCGTCGCGACGACATCGACTACGTCGGCCTCACCTGGTAGCCGGCTCGCGCCGAGGGCTTGGACCCCTCGGCAGAGGCGAGCGCTTCGACGGCTCTAAGCCCCGCCGGCGACTCCCTCGGGTATGCGCGAGTTCATCGTCCTCGGTCACGAAGCGCCGACGACGCCCGACTTCTCGCTCGACGACATCGCCGGCGGCGCCGGCCGGCTGGACGTCCTCTGTCGCTGCGTCACCTCCGCCTTCTTCCTCTCGCACGACATCCGCGAGGACGTCCGCGTCCACCTCGTCCTGAGCGACGAGTTCACCGTCACCTTCGAGGGGACCGAATTGCGCCGGCTCAACCCCGACGAGCGCTCGACCGCGGCACTGGTCCGCGGCGCGCTCGAAGAGCGCGAGGAGGCCATCGGCCACCAGCCCGTCGAGACCTCGCCGGGCGTGTCGCTCACCAGGGTGGGGTTCGAGCCGACGCTGTCGGCGACCGACGGCACCGTCGTCCAACTGCACGAGGACGGCGACCCCGTCGTCGACGTGTCCGTCCCCGCCGACCCGGTGTTCGTCCTCTCCGATCATCGTGACTTCGCCGACCGCGAGCGGGAGCTACTGGCCGAGGCCGCCGACGAGCGGGTGCGACTGGGGCCCGAGCGGTTACACGCCGACCACGCCATCACCGTGGCGCACAACTACCTCGACACCGAGGCGTTCGAGCGGTACTGACCCGGCCGACGGCGGCCGCGGTGAGTCGGGTTCGGAAGCGTTAAAACTGGGCGGCCACTTCTCTCGAATGTCCCACAGCGGGCCGGTGGGGTAGCTTGGTATCCTTCGGCCTTCGGGTGGCCGTAACCGCAGTTCGAATCTGCGCCGGCCCACTACCTATATACCCTTTTTCCAGGGTTTTCCGACACTTAGCCGCTGCTTTCGGGGGGCGGTTCGCGTGAGCCCCGATGTCGAACCGGCGTGTCCGACATCGACGACCGCGGCCTACCGACCGACCTCGACCGATTCACCAGTCGCCGATCACCACAACCTCTGTAGCGACTGCTTCCCGAGCGGAGAGATCGGCGACGATGTCGGCGAACTCTGCTACTCTTGGCACGGCGAGCACGTCCACCGGACCGCCCGCGACGCCGACGAGACGCTGACCGGCGAGCACACGGCGGAAATGCCGGAGACGAAGCTCGCGACCCGGCTCGCCGATCCCGAGGTGACGAGCCTCGACGACCTCCGCGATGGGGGTGACGCCTAATGTCGCTTGGTTCGTCGAAACAGCGCGGCAGTTCCGTCGAGAGCGCGGTTATCGACACTGAGCCGGCGCTGGAGTTCGTCGGCGACAGCGAGGCGAGCTGGCACGACGCCCGCACCGTCCGCTGTTTCGGCCCGCGGCCCGATCGCCCGTTCCTCGGGATCCCCGTCGTCGAAGCTGGGACTGCCGTCGAGATCAAGGGCGCGTGCGTAGTGCGGTCGAACGGCGACCGCGACCGGGCCGGCCAGTGGTACGTCAAGCGCGCCGCCCACGAGCGCCTCCTCGACGCGGGCGGTATGTACGTTCTCGCGGTGTACGCTCCCCGCCCAGAGACGCCGATTCTCCGGGCCGTCGTGATCCCCGCGTCGCTGCTGGACGAACACCTGGCCGGCCGGTGGTACGATGTCGACGCCGACCGGTCGGAAAACGAGGTCGCCCAGCTCACCTGGTCGACGATCATCGACCGCGAGCGCGTTCCTGGCTCACGTGAACTGGCCCGCCGCTCCGCACGGGGTGATCGCCATGCCTGAAGACGGTACTGAAGGTCGTGAGGCAGTTCACTTCCCGACTCTCCCGCCGCTCCCTGACGGCGACTACCGGACGATCATGGCCGATCCACCGTGGGCGTACGACGACACGCTTCCGGGCGGCGGCCGCGGTGCCGAATCGCACTACGACGTGCTCGACGAGCACATGATCGCTGGGATGGGACCGCAGGTCCGAGCGGTCACCGATCAGGTCGCTCACCTCTACCTCTGGACAACGAACTCGTTCCTGTCTCAGGCCCACGAGATCGCCGGGGCGTGGGGTTTCGAGCCAAAGACGGTATTCACCTGGGTGAAGGCGGCCGATGCACCGGAAACGCTGCCTCATGAACGCGACGAGCCCGCGACCGCGCGTCGCGAGTTCCCGCTGGGCCACTACGCCCGGAACACCACGGAACACATCGTCTTCGCGACGAAGGGTAACCTCGGGACGAACGCCGACGACGCCGTGACCCACTTCCTGGCGTCGACGGGCGAACACAGCTCGAAGCCGGAGAAATCGTACCGTCTCGCAGAGTATCTGTCAGACGGTCCCCGCCTTGAGCTATTCTCCCGTCGAGAGCGGCCCGGCTGGGATACGTGGGGCGACGAGGCCGAAGAACCGGCGGCAGCCGTCGCGACTGATGGGGGTGAGCGCGATGAGGAGTGATACGCCCACGAGCGGGACTGACCGATCCGCCGTCGACCTGTTCTGTGGTGCCGGCGGCGCTGGTCGAGGGATCCACGCTGCCGGATTCGACGTGGTCGCTGGCGTCGACAAGAAGGCTGACCCGCTGCAAGCGTACAACGAGAGCCTCTCGTCTGATCCCATCCAGCACGACCTCTCGGACGTCGATCCGTCGATACTCCCCACGACGGACATCGACTATCTACACGGTAGTCCACCGTGCCAGGGCTTCAGTCAGGCCGCAGGCTCCCGTGACGCTGACGACGACCGGAACGCACTCGTTTGGCGGTTCGTCGAGTGGGTCGACAAGCTGCAACCCGCAGCGGTGACGATGGAGAACGTCGCCGGGATGCGGTCGATCTCGACGACCTGGATGGATCGCCTCGAAGGCGCGTTCCGGGATGCTGGGTACGTGATGCGGTGGCGAGAGTTGAACGCTGCCAACTACGGCGTTCCTCAGACCCGAAAGCGGGTGATCTGTGTGGCCGTCCGTGAGGACCTGCCGGTCCCGTCACAGTGGTTCCCGGCGCCGACCCACACCCGTAGCGGTACGAGAACCCTCGACGGCCGCGAACTCGACCAATGGCGGACCGTTGAGGATGCTATCGGCGACCTCCAACACACTACGAACGGTGTCACCGGAGAGGGGATCTGGCGGGACCCCGACGAGCCGGCGCACACGATAGGCGCGGAGTCGAAACACTACATTCGCGTTCCGAATCACGAACCGCAGGAGCATGCCGACGAGACCCGCCAGCGACTCGCTGCTATCGAACCGGGCTCGACGGCAGGAAGCACGAACGCAAGCCGTGTGGCTGCCGATGAACCGAGTTGCACGATTGTCTCGGGCAACGGGACGCCGCCAGCGCACTATCAGGGACCGACTCACGACGACGGAGCACGTCCCGATGGGGGAGTCGGGAACGTTCGCCGGCTTACTGTCCGCGAGTGTGCCCGCCTCCAGTCGTTCCCTGACGACCACTATTTCGTCGGTGGGAAAGAGGAGCAATACCGGCAGGTCGGAAACGCCGTCCCGCCACTCCTTCAGGAGAAAATCTCAGCGCACATCACCCGAATCATCCGTTCAGTAGGCGCGGGAGGTGAGCGGTAGTGCCGTCCTCCTACGAGGAGACGCCCGACCGGGAGACGTTCCCGAAGGTTGCTGAGGAGATCGGCGAGGACCCGGCCCGGTTCCTCGACCGCGAACTCGTCGGCACTGGCGACAGCGCGCCGGCCATGCTCGTGAAGGCCCGCGTCCGGGGTATCCGGAAGCTGTCCACGGTACGCGCGTGGAAGGCGGTTGAGCGCGCGCTCGGGCGCGGTCCTGACGACGGCCCGCGCGAGGGCGTGATGCGCCTCCTCCGCCAGCGCGAGGAGTACATCAAGGAGCACGAGCCCGACAAGTGGCGGCTCGGCCCGCACCGGCCGCCAGAGTGGTTCGACACCGGCGACAGCGACGATCAGGAGCGATCGAAGTCTGCGCTGGAGAAAGTCCGCTCAGGTCAGCTCGCGACCGACGGCGGCGAGGACGGGAGGTAGCGCGATGTCTCACGTCGCGCCAGCCTTCCACGAGGCAGAGCTGTGGCTGTACTACGCCCCCGTCGACGACCAGTTGCACGACTACGACGGGCTCGACCCCTACTGGGCGCTGTCGAACCTGCTGATCAACGAGTTCGACGGCTATCAGGAACTCACCGATGTCGAGATCAACGGCGAGCGCTGGGACATCCGGATGAACTACAGCAAGTCCGGTTTCACGCCCCGGCCCGAGGACGATGTCGCCGGCGACCGGCTCTACGAGTTCGACATCAACGCCCGAGGCCGCGGTGAGCGAAAGGTCGACTACAATATCTCGCCGCGGTACCCCGACATGCAGAACTCCGAGGGCGAGCCGACGACCACCGCCTTCGACCACACCGAGCCCGACGAGGGTGTCTCGGTCCACTGCCAGCCGTCGAACATGGCGCTCGACGAGGTCGCCGAACTGCTGCCGCGGTTCGTCCACGAGCTTGCCGACTCCGCGGACATCGGACTGTACCACGGGTATTTCGCTGAGCCGTTCGACGGCCGGCTCACTGCGCTGGAGCGGTACGTCCGCATCACCCGGACGATGAATGAGAAGCTGATCGGCACCGGCGGTGTCTTCGACCGCTTGTCGATGCTGCTGTCGGACGCCGACCAGACCGCCGGGATGTACAAGTGGGATAACGAACGCGAGCGCGGCTATCACCACGTCCTGCGGCACGGCTCGACCGGTGCCGGCGAGATGATATCACACCACCGCCTCGGCGGGCAGATCAAGAGCTACCTGCCCGAACACCCCGAGAAGTTCGAACCGAACGACCCGCTGTATCATCCGAAGCTCGGCGTGAAATTCGTCCAGGGCCGAACCGCATCCGGGTCGGTCTCTTGGAGCGACCGCGGCGAGGTCGTGCGCGAACTCGACGAGCGACTGCTGTCGATCCTCTCGTGGGCGGAGATCCCAACCGAGGCCGGCGGCACGACCTACGTCGCTGACGACCACTTCGACGTTGGCGCCGCGGACACCACGCTTCCGGTGCACTCGGACCCGACGCCACGGCTCGAAGCCGAACAGGAGCATTTGCTCATGACGACGCTGCGGGACATGACGCCGTCCGACAAGGATATCGTCGAGACACTGGCGACTGACGGCGGTCTCCCGGCGAGCGTGGTCGCCGACGAAGCCGGCTACTCGCTGTCGACGGTGTACCGCTGTCTCCAGCGTTTGGAGGGGATGCTGACCTCTGACGCCGGCCACGTTCGGTTCACATCGGAAAAGCTCCGCCAGGAGATCCGGGCGATCGTCGAGTCCACCGAGACCCAACTCGCCAGCGCTGTCGACCGCGCTGCGGAGTTGGTCGATCTGGATGTCCGGCAGTCGGCGTCGAGCGCGTTCGACCGGTGGCTGGCGAAGTACGGCGCCGAGTTCGAACGGCCGGAGACCGACGGCGACCGCCCAGTCATTCGTATCGGCACGGTCTTGGCGAGGACGAAGTTCTCGACGGACCCGCGAGCCGAAGACGTCGTCGACGAGATGCTCCAGGCGTGGTCAAAGGACGGTCGCGATCCGAAGGACCTCAAGCGGGCGATCGTCGAGGCGAACATTAGCGGCGACTCGGTCCGGCGGCCGGTGACGACGCTCCGCTGACGCCCGACGGACCAGAGGCATCACTCTCCTGCGGGTCGTTTCTTTATAAGGGGTAGCGCCGTTCCACCCCAAACCCGGTTTTCAGGTGGAACCCGCTCCCGGTCCAGATCCCGCCTCAACGGTGGGTTGCCGGTCGCGGCGGTCCCGCCGTGCGGGCAAACCCCCTTAGGAAGTGTGCCTAAGGGCACGCGCCTGCGGCGCGCAAAAATACGCCGGCGGTTTTTCGCCAGACTCGACATGAAGCACATGAAACGAGGGTCCCCCTTTGGAAGTTACCACCGTCGACGCTATTACGCAAAGTCGTATACACACGCTTAGTACCACAATATGCTCAGTACAGGATACCTAAGGTCCGACGCTTTAATCGAGAACAATCGGCCCTTTCGGAGATTCTGTCTTGATCGGTATTCCGTCAATTTCAGACGGTACTTTGTCGACGTGCTCGTCTTCCACGTAGACGACCGGTTGAGAGAGCGTGTACCCTTCGACTTCTTCCTCCCCGGTTGTCGTTGAGACCCCGGTCACTCCTTCGACGTCCATGAACTCTTCAGTCAGATATGAGTTGATCTCCCTGACGCGCTGGATGTTCTCGTACCACGCTTTGGGAACACGCTTCGTCACCGATTCCTCACCGGCTTTTTCGGTGACAATCTCCACCCACTCGGTCATTAGCCGTGTTTCGGCTCGCTTCAATTTCAACCCTTCCCGCGTTCAGTCTGCATACGCACTGAGCAGTGGATTCATCTTCGATAGTCCTGAAATCAACCACCTTGTGAGCTCTTCTATGACACCCTGAGAGACTTTCAGCGATCGTCAGTCAGCCACGGAGCTGTCGACAGTGAAATCAGTTTCACCCGCGTCGAGCGACTCTCGCCAGTTCGTTGTCCTACGCACGCAGGTTCGCCCCCGTGCGCCCGGTTGGGCGCTCATCTACCCGCCCGAGTGGCCGCCCGCCAGCGTGGCCGCGCCCGCGGTACCCTGCGCCTGCGCGCCCGCTTGGCCGCCCGTCTGGCCGCCCACATGCCCGATTACGTGGGCGTACACCTGGCCGTGCAGTTGTGCGACCACGGCCGCGAACACTCGGCCGCGCAGTTGCCCGAGTACCCGCGCGGGTGAGAACAGGCCGGTCAGTGAGCCACTTCGTCGCGCTGGGCCGACTCGCCACTCGACGACACATCCGCGCTCGACGACGGATCCTTCGCGTCGTAGTTGACCGCTGTCGGATGGATTTCCACCTCGTGAACGTCCTGGTGGACATGACAGAGGTCTTCGCCGGCGTCGCGGGAGAGCTGGCACCGTTCGCCGTCGGTCGTCTTCTTGGCCCGACAGCGCCCGCCCGTGAACTCGATCGCGTCCGTTCGGCGCGCGATCACGACCGCGACCGTGACAGGCACGAGCACGAGCGCGATCGCGAGCGCGCTACTATATTGCGCGGGTACGACCGTGTGCCGCGCGACCCAGCCGCTCGCGTACACGGCCGCGTACGCTACCCACGGCGTCGCGACCCGCTTGACGACATCGCCGACGCTCGTCATATCGGGACGAATCCGAACGCGAAGGCGACCAGCAGCGCGACGCCGGCGATCACGACCTTCGTCGGGATCGCCTGGGCGATCTTCGTTTCGAGTTTGAACACCTGGACCATGAGTACGAAGCCGCCCAGCGCGCCCAGCCCTTTCAGCGCGAGCCCCGCTACCGGGTCGACGATCGCGGGGATCATCGGAACCTCCCGACGACCTTCCGGGCCGCCTGCCTGATCCCCTTTCCGTTGCCCGTAACGCGATACGCCGCGTAGCCGACACCGCCGACCAGGGCGACGCCGACGATCGGCGAGCCGCCACCGCCGCCACCGGATCCGCCAGTCGGACCGAACCCGATGGATCCGCTGTCATTACCGAGTATGCCGTCGAAATCAGTCGACCCCTCGAATAGCGTGCCATTGGCGTACTGACCGCTGTATTCCAGCGACGGCTCGTCTACCCGGTCAGTGAGTGGATCGGTCTCGTTTCCGGAGACAGTGATCGTGTCGTCGCCAGCGGCTTCCGAGTCGTTGGCCGTCGCGTTATCCCCAACGACCACTTGGTAGTGCTCGGTTGGCTCGTCGAACTCTTCGCTCCCGTTGTAGACCGGCTCGCCGTCGTCGTCCCGGATCGTGTAGTTGATCTGTTCTATCGGTTCCGGCGACCCCACACTGACGGAGATACCGTCGACCTGCCCCTCCAGCTTCCGTATCTGTGCTTTCAGGTCACCCACGGATGCAGCCGGTACTGGCGTCGCAGTCCCGTTGGTGGTTTCGTTGAACGACGGGATTCTGAGTATCCCGTAGTTCATGATTTCCTGCACGGTGTAGTCCTTGAAGTCGTAAACCGCGGGCGTGTCGCTCATCACACGTAGGTCGTAGTTCGTCCCGTTCTCGACTCGATGGAACGCACGGTCGTTATGGTTGAACTCCGCGATATCAGTCGAGCCGTCGGGGCGCTCCAGTAGTAGCTCCGGGTTGTCGGAGTAGAGCTCGCGCTCGGTCTCGTCGTCCAGTTCCCATGCGAACTCTCGGCCGGCGGTCTGGGTGGTTTCTGGGCTGTCTGGGCTGTCTGGACTGTGAATCATCCCAAGCGTGCCCAGCTCGACACGCGACCCCGATGACGATGCACTGTGGCCCGTTTCGAGGGCGTACATGGAATTATCGTAGCTTCCGACGTAGGCGACTCCGCCGACTACGGTCGGATGCGAGAGGATCACGTTGCCAGTCGCGTATGTCCATTTCTGAGCGCCGTCTTCCGCGTCTACCGCATGCAGAGTGTTGCCGAGATCCCCGACGTAGACGGTATCGCCTGCGAACGTGATACCCTCAGGAGATGCACCGACCGAATACGACCAGCGCTGGTCTCCGGTTTCGGCATCCACTGCATACACGTTCTTGTCGTAGCTTCCGACGTAGACTGTCCCGTCCGCTACGGTGGGCGCTGATTTCACGTTACCACCCGTCGAGAACGTCCAGACTTCGCTGCCGCTCTTCGCATCGAGCGCGTACAGGTTACTGTCGTCACTTCCGACGTAGACGTTACCGCCCGCCACTGTCGGCTCCGAATACACGTTTGAACCCGTCGAGTACGTCCAGACTTCTTGGCCGGTTTCCGCATCAACCGCGTGTACGATACTGTCCTGATCTCCGACGTACACGAGGCCGTCCGCGACAGTCGGCGATCCTGGGTTCTGACTTACCGACCCGTACGACCAGAGCTGTTCGCCGGTTTCGGCGTCCAGTGCGAACAGACTGCTGCCGCCGTGGGTTGCGTAGACGACACCATCGACGACAGTTGGCGCCCCTGAGCTGACCGGACCCCCGGTCGAATACGACCACTGCTGTTCGCCGGTCTCGGCGTCCAGAGCGTATATTGTGTTGTCGTCACTCCCGATATAGACTGTCCCGTCAGCGACGGCTGCCGAGGATCTGATCGTATCCCCGGTCGAAAATGACCACACCTGTTCGCCGGTTTCAGCATTGACCGCGTAGACATTCTCGTCGCCGCTCCCGAAGTAGATATTTCCGTATCCGAACGAGGGAGAAGACTGTACGTAGGACCCGGTCGAGAACGACCAGGCCTTGTCGCCGGGTGCCGCCGCAGCGGTCCCGACAGGAGAGGCGCCGGGCGCCACAGTGGCCAGCGGCGCGGCGACCGTCGACAGGCAGATGAGAACGGCAAGAGCACTGGTGATGAAATCGATCCTTCGCGACCGCTTCAACGTCTCTGAACGTGGTTCTCTCATGGATTAGTGGAAACTCGGGAACTGGTTGTCGAGGAACTGTGCAACTGCCGTCACGAGGTCGCCCGTGTCGACGACTCCGCTCGCGGACCCGGCGACGAACAGCACGAGGACAACGGCGCCGACGACCGAGAGAAATCGCGCGTACCGGGCGAGCACCACGAAGACATCCGCCGCTTCGCGGACGTACCACAACACCGCAACCACCGTCGCGAGGGCGCCAATCGCCAGCCCGTTGAGTCCGACCGTGCTCGTCAGCGTCTCCAGAACGAACGCGACGACCTCGCGGATCACGAACGCACACCTCCACGCCCGCCCCCGCGGGGGGACCCCTGCGATCCCATCGGAAACGCGCGCGCGTTAGAGGGCGCTCGCGCCCGGCGCGCGGCCGGCGTCGACGCCTGATCGGCGATGTCGAACCCCGGGATCGAGAAAGCGTTTTTCGAAAAGATCGAGACGGAGCTCATCGGCCCACCTCGATTTTGAGTTTGTACGACGTCGGCGCCGGCACGTCCTTCCAGCGGAACGGCTCGTAGTGGGTCTCGTTATACATCAGCGCCTTCCCGATATCGTACTCGTCGCAGACCTCGCGGCCCATCGGCACCGTCTCGAAGCCGACGACATCGCTCGCAGTAGTCGGGTTCGCCGTGCCCGGCATCTGGATACGCCAGCGGATCTTGTGGCGGATGTACCGGTGGATGTCGACCTCGGAGTGACCGAACAGGAAGATCGACAGCCCGAACTTCCGGGCGTCGACCCACATGTCCTTCAGCAGTTCGACCTTCTGGTAGGTCCCGAACTGGTCCTTCCGAGCGCTCTGGGGCGCGATATCGCCGACCTCGTCGCAGATCCACGTCGTCCAGTGGTGCGGACCGTGATT
>ENA-ORDC01002206-ORDC01002206.1-marine-metagenome-genome-assembly--contig:-NODE-2206-length-12339-cov-3.000979_pt1 | contig 12339 bp, 6 predicted proteins | sample MGYA00237783_ERZ508515 | MGnify/ENA primary metagenome ERZ508515 (study PRJEB26186, sample SAMN06268792) | marine metagenome | isolation source: Eden Landing Ponds, San Francisco, CA, USA | place...
GTTCTCGTCTGATTCGCGAGCCCCTGGATCGCCGCGAGGGCGACCCCACCCGTGTCGAGTGACGCGATGTGCTCGTCGTCGGCGCCGAGGCCGAAGGCGTCGTGGAAGTCCTCGGCCATCGGCCCGAGGTGTCGCACGTCCGCCGATTCGGCCTCGTAGTTCCACTCGTTGATCGGGAGCTCCTCGACGGTCTCGAGCACCGACTCGCTATCGACGGGCTCGACGTTCTCCTTGACCGTTCGACTCGAGCTGTCGGTCCAGGTGCCGCCGGTCGTGAGGTGGGCGCCGCTCGAGGTCTCGATCAGCTTGCCGCCGCCGTAGAAGTCGACGGATGGGCCGCCGTCGTCCCCCAGGTAGATCCCACGTCCCGCCTGGACGACGAACTGGTTCGCTGCCGACGCGCTCGCGGTCGTCGCGGTGCCATCACCCCAGACGAACGCGCCGTTGTTCCCAGACACGTCGGCAGATCGACCGGCAGCCAAGCTGTAGTCGCCGTCGGCGACGTTCGACTCGCCGCCGGGGACGGTCGACGAAGCGCCGGCAGCGTAGTTGGACTTCCCGCCGCCGACCGCCGATCCAGCACCGTCTGCCCCGTTGTTACCGCCCCCAGAGACAGTCGCGTACGTCCCGCGGGCGCCGTTGCTCGTGTTGAGCGGGTCTCCCTCGTCGGTCGGTCCGCCGCCGCCGACGGTCGCGTAGTTCGCGTCCGCGAGGTTGTTCCGCCCGCCACCGACGGTGCTGGCTTTTCCGCTGGAGCCGTTGTCCCATCCCCCGGCGATCGTCCCGAAGCGGTCGTTGTTGGTGTCATCGTTGGAACCGACGAAGTTGCCGCCACCACCGCCGATCGTCCCGTACTCGTCGTAGACGGCGTTCTGGGTGTAACCGCGAGATGAGTCCGACCGACCGCCGCCGGCGATCGTCCCGTAGCTCGCATCCACGAGATTGTCGTGGCCCCCACCGACCGTGGCGTAGAACCCAGTAGTCTCGTTTTCTAGCCCGCCGCCGATCGCGTTGGCGGTGTTGGCCGCGACGTTCGACTCTCCACCGCCGATGGCTGCATTCGGCCCGGTTGCGTCGTTGTTGATGCCGCCCGCGACCGTGGCACCGCGATCGCCGGTCGAGTTGAAATCGCCGCCGCCCACGACGCTCCGCCTGCCGAGGGTGGTGTTGTTGCTCCCACCGCCGATAGCCGAATTGCTCCCGCTCGCCGTATTCGAGGTGCCGCCACCTATCGCCCCGCCCGCTCCGCTGGCGTTGTTGTAGTACCCGCCGGCTACGGTCGCACCGCCGCCCGAGGCAGTCGAGCCCTGGCCACCGCCGACCGTTCCGTACTGGCCGCTCGCGGTGTTCGAGCGGCCGCCGCCGATCGTGCCGTAGTTTGCCGTGACCTGATTCGGCCGTCGTAGGTTGCCGTCGTCGAACCCGCCGCCACCGATCGCCGCGCCGACGACGCCGGCGCCGGCTTCGTTCGTCGCGTGGCCGGCGATCACGTTGCCAGCGTCGTCCGTTCCCGTCTCGATAGACAGTGACCCGTCCGAGTGCACCGTGCGTGCGTGGACGGTCGACACCGGGCTGCTCGCGGTACCGACCTGCCCGCGGGGGCTCGCCCCAGCCGTCGAGACGCCGAGACCGAGCAGGCCTGTCAGACCGAGCGCTGCCATCGCGCCCCGACGGGTCAGTGCACCTCCGTTCGTGGTTGAGCGCTCGTCGCTCTCCTGCCCGTCGGACGCCGCGCCCTGCGAGCGACGGTCGTCCGGTGGTGCTGGTCCGTCTGTACTCTCGGGTTCCGCGGTCGATTCGGGCTCGTCGGCGCTCATTCTCGCTCACCTCCGTCGGCCGCGACCACGGTGTTTTTCAGGAACTCGATCTCCGCTTCCAGATCGTCGAGTTGCCCTTCGAGCGACGCGACCTCCTCGCGGAGCCGGTCGTTCTCGGTTTCGAGCTCGTCGACGCGATCCGTCGTCGTCTCGACCCGTTCTCCCGTCGCTTCGATGCGCTCACTCGATTCGTCCATCCGCTCGCGTGTCGCCGCGGTGCGATCCTCGAGGCGTTCAGCGAGCCCCTGGATCGCAGCGAACGCGACGCCGTCGGCGTCGACGGTCGCGATCCGGTGTTCGTCGGCGCCGAGGCCGAAGGCGTCGTGGAAGTCCTCCGCGATCGGACCCATGTGGATCGCGTCGTCCTGGCTGTCGTACTCCCAGCGTGTGATTTCGAGCGATTCGACGCCATCGAGGACGACCTCGGGATCGATCGGGTCGAGATTGGATTTCGCGGCGCGTGCGCTGAGACTGGTCCAGGAGCCGGAGCCGGCCGGCAGCTCGGCACCGACGTTGTTGGTCAGATTGCTGTCCGTGTAGCACTTCACGCCCCCGCCCGCCTGGACCACGAACTGGTCGGCGGCGTCTGCCACTGCTTCCCTGCCCGTTCCATCACCCCAGACGAACGATCCGTCGTTATTGTTGGTGTCAGCCGCGCGACCGGCTGCAAACGAATCACTCCCGTCGGCCGTATTGTTTCTGCCACCTGGGACCATCGCGTACTGGGTCGACGCGGTGTTCCCGTCCCCGCCCCCGACGGTTGCGTAGCCACCACTGGCCACGTTTGCGTTCCCGCCTGCAATCCCGGCAACCGAGCCGCTCGCCTGGTTGTCGTAGCCGCCAGCGACCGTCGATCGGTAGCCAGAGGCCGTGTTCTCTTGGCCGCCTGCGACGGTGGCGTAGTTCCCGCTTGCCGTGTTGCTGTTGCCGCCGCCGACGGACGAATACTGATCGTTCGCCTCGTTCGCCTGGCCGCCCCCGACGGTCGCGTAAATCGCGTTTGTCGACACGTTCCCTGCTCGATTTCCTCCTCCACCGCCGACCGTTCCGTAGTCGTCGTAGACGACGTTCCTGGTGGCGTACTTCGTGGACTGGTCCGTGGTGTCGCTCGGCCCGCCGCCGGCGATCGTCCCGTAGCTCGCCTGGATCTCGTTGTACTCTCCGCCAGCCACGGTCGAGTAACTGCTGCTCGCCGTGTTGTCGGTGCCGCCACCGACCGTCGCACCTTCACCACTTCCTTCGTTCGACCTTCCGCCGCCGACGGTGGCATATCGATCGGTTGCCAGGTTCGAGTTCCCACCCCCGACCGTGGCTCTATCGCTCGTCGCTTCGTTCGACCCGCCGCCGCCGACGGTGGAGCTCCGCCCGCTCGCGACGTTGCCACCACCGCCGCCGACGGTCGCGCTTCTGCCTGCTTCGTTGTACGATCCACCGGCGACAGTGCCCCAGGAATCAGTGGTCACGTTGTTATTGCCGCCGCCGATGGCGGATCGTTGCCCGTTCGCGTCGTTCTGGATGCCGCCGCCGACCGTCGCGAAGCTGGCTGCGACGTGGGCGGAGCCATCGAATCCGCCGCCCGAGATCGTCGCCCCCGGTCCAGTCACTGAGTTGTCGCGGTGGCCGAGGACGACGTCGACGGCATCGAAGCTGGACGGTCGAGGCCGGAACAGTCCGGCACGTTTGCCACCGGCCGCGACGGTGAGTTCGCCCGAGGCGAGCGCGCCCTCGATCGCCTCCGCGTAGATCGTCTCGACGGGATCGCTCTGGGTCCCGAGCTGCCCGCGCGAGCCGGCGCTCGCACTCGTCGCGCCGAGCCCGAGGAGGCCCGTCAGGCCGAGCGCTGCGAGCGCGCTTCGACGGGTGAGACTGCTCCCCGCGGCCGGGGCCTCCGCCTCGGCGTCCGCTTCGCCCGATGCCGATCGCTCCGTCCGTTCACTGTCGAGTGGTTCGGGCCCCTCTGCCCCCGCGGGTTCTCCCACCGATTCGGGCTCGTCGACGGTCATTCGCGATCACCCCCGTCGTCGCCGGCAGTGCCCTCGCGTTCATCACCCTCGGACGGTCCACCGTCGGCCGCGAGCGCGGCGGTCTGGAGCGACGCGACCTCGGCGCGGAGCGCTTCGAGTTCCGACCGGAGGGCCTCGTTCTCCGCCTCGAGTTTCTCGACGCGATCCGCCGTCTCGTCGACGCGATCGTCGGTGTCGTCGGTGCGTTCGGCGAGGCCCTGAATGGCCGCGAGTGCGACGCCGCCGGTGTCCAGCGACGCGATGTGCTCGTCGTCGGCGCCGAGGCCGAAGGCGTCGTGGAAGTCCTCGGCCATCGGGCCGAGGTGCCGAACGTCCGCAGACTCTGCCTGGTAGTTCCACTCGTTGACGGGGAGGTCCTCGACGGTCTCGAGGACCGCCTCGCTATCGACGGGCTCGACGTTCTCCTTGACGCTCCGGCTGGAGCTGTCCGTCCAGGTACCGCCCGCGGAGAGGGACGCACCGGTCGAGGTCTGAATGAGTGCACTCCCACTGAAATCGGTAGCGGGCCCCGCATCGTCGCCGAGATAGAACCCCCCGTGGGCCTGCACCACGAACTGGTTGGCGGCGGTCGGAGTCACGGTTCCGCTCGTACCGTCGCCCCAGATGAACACGCCGCTGTACCCGTCAGCGATGGCGCCACGGCCCGCAGCAAAACTGTACTCTCCGTCAGCGGTGTTCTGGACCCCGCCGGGGACCGTGGAGTATTCCCCACTCGCCGTGTTATACAGCCCGCCGCCGACGGTCGCGGACAGCGCTGTCGCATCGTTGTTCTGCCCGCCGCTGACGGTTGCATTACTGCCGCTCGCTACGTTGTTTCGCCCGCCGCCGACCGCGGCGTTGAGGGCGCTCGCTTCGTTTTCCCACCCGCCACTGATCGTCGCGTGCGTCGCCGTCGTCGGATCGGCGTCGTCGCTGCCCACCCGGTTCCTCGCACCGCCACCGATCGTCCCGTAGTCGTCGTAGACGCGGTTGTTGGTGTTGCCTTTCGTCGTGTCGTCAGTGGTGTCGCTCGGCCCGCCGCCAGCGATCGTGGCGTACTGGGCCTGGGCGGCGTTGTACTCGCCGCCGCCGATGGCCGAGTCGGTCCCGTTCGCGGTGTTTTGCTCCCCGCCAGCGACGGTGCTTCCAAACGCCATCGCACCGTTGTTCGAGCCGCCACCGACGGTCGAGGAGGTGCCGATCGCGTCGTTGTCGTTCCCGCCAGCCACAGTCGCGTGGGTCGAGCTGGTCGGCGTCCCATCGTCGGTCCCCGCCAGGTTGGCATAGCCGCCGCCGACCGTCGCGTGCTCGTCGTACGCGTGGTTGTCCTGTCCGCCGGCGACCGTCCCCGAATCGGCGACCGCCGTGTTGCCGCGGCCACCGCCGATGGTCGAATCGATCGCCTGGGCCTCGTTACTGACGCCGCCACCGACCACGGAGTAGTTCCCGCTCGCGACGTTGGACGTCCCTCCCCCAACGGCGGCCGTGTAGCCGACGGACTGATTCGACTCACCGCCACCGACGGCGGCGCCGTACCCGAGGGCGTCGTTGTTGTCGCCGCCAGCGATCGTCGTCACGTTGGCGAGCGCATCGTTGCTGTACCCGCCCGCGACGGTCGCGCTGTCGGCCGCTCTGTTGTTGAAGCCGCCACCGATCGTCGCCCACTTCGCGGTGGTCTGGTTCGGGTAGGACTGCGAGCCGCCGCCGGCGATAACGACACCCTGCTGGTCGGTCGTGTTGTTGTCCTCGTGTCCGGCGATCACGGGTCCGGCGTTCCCGGCCCCGTCGCTCGTCTGCAGTGCCAGCGTGGCGGGCGATTGAACCGATTTCGCATGGACCGTGGCGACGGGGCTGTCCTGCGTGCCGACCTGTCCGCGTGGCCCCGCACTCGCCGACGTCGCCCCGAGCCCCAGCAGTCCGGTCAGTCCGAGCGCCGCCATCGCGGCGCGCCGGCTCAGGCCAGCGCCCGCAGTCGTCGATGCGTCACTCGCGGCAGCGTCCGGCCGTGCCGCTCGCTCCGAGCCGTCGCTGTCCGGTGGTTCGGGTGCCCCGGGCGCCGCAGGCTCCTCGTCGACATCCCGCTCGTCGCCGGACGCCGGCGCGTCGGCCGGGTCGGGCTCGTCGGCACTCATTCTCGCTCACCTCCGTTCTCGCAGACAGTGTCGTCGCGCTCTTCGCCGCCCGTCTGCCCACCGTCAGCCGCGAGCGCGGCGGTCTGGAGCGACTCGATCTCGGCATGGAGAGTCTCGAGCTCCGCCCGGAGCGCCTCGTTTTCGGCTTCGAGTTCGTCGACGCGGTCGGCGGTCCGCTCTGCGTGCTCGCTCGCCGCCTCGGCCTGCTCGACGGCCTCCTTCGCCCGGTCGTCGGTCGCCTGATTGCGCTCGGCGAGGCCCTGGATGGCTGCGAAGGCGACGCCGTCGGCGTCGACCGTCGGAATGCTGTCCGGGTCGTCACCGAGGCCGAATTCCTCGTGGAACTCGCCGGCCATCGGCCCCATGTGCCGGCCGTCGTCGGTCTCGCTGAACTCCCAGGTCGCGACCTCGAGGGATTCGACGCCGTCGAGCACGTGCTCGGGCTCCACCGGCTCCAGCGACTCCTTCGCCGATCGCGCGCTCGTGGTATTGAACGATGGCGCGTACATCGGCATCTGTGCGCGGATCTCGTCGGTGCCCAGGGCAGAGATCGTCGTACTCGACGAGTCTCCGAACACCATCGCGCCATCGTAGCCACCCGTGTCGGCCGAGTTCCCAACGGCGAAACTACAGAGGCCATCCGCTCTGTTGTTCTTCCCACCGGGGACGGTCGCACCCTCGGCGGTCGCGGCGTTCGCGTAGCCGCCGCCGATAGCGGAGTGGATCGCCGTCGCACTGTTGGAATACCCACCGCCAACGACGGCGTTCGCCCCGCTCGCCGTCCCACCGCTGCCGCCCGAGACTGTCGCGTTGCTCTCCGTCGCGTCGTTGTTGATTCCACCGCCGACGGTCGTGTACTGCTCGGACGCGCTGTTGTTCTTCCCACCACTGACCGTGGCGTAGGGCGTCGAGGTCGAATCGGGGTCGTCGCTCCCGGCCTGATTCCCACCGCCACCCCCGACCGTGCCGTACTGGTCGTGGACGACGTTCTTGGTGTTCTGTTTCGACGTGTCGTCGGTCGTGTCGCTCGGGCCGCCGCCCGCGAGCGTGGCGTACTGCGCCGCGGCGTCGTTGTACTCGCCGCCGCCGACGGTCGCTTTCGAACCCAGTGCGGTGTTGTCGATGCCGCCGGAAATGGTCCCGTGATCGCCATCGACGGTGTTGCTCTCGCCGCCCCCAACGACGGATTTTGCGCCTACGGCGCCGTTGGCGATCCCGCCGCCCACCGCCGATCGATCGCCAGCGGCACCGTTGAGCTCGCCTCCAGCGACCGTGCCGAGGGTCCCCGATACGCTGTTCGACCCGCCGCCACCGATCGTGGCAAGCTCCGAAGTAGCGTAGTTGCCACGTCCGCCGCCGATCGACACGTGGGTCGCATTGACGGTGTCGTCGTCCGTCCCGGCCTGGTTGTTCTCGCCGCCGACGATCACGCCGAACTCGTCGTACACGACGTTCGTATTCGAGACCGCACCACCACCGCCGATGAAGGTCAGCCGTGCCAACGCCTGGTTGTTGTAGCCGCCGGCAACTGTCGCGTAGTCGCCGTCGACGTCGTTGTTCACCCCTCCTCCGATGGTGGCTCTGTCGCCGATCGCGGTGTTGTTGTTCCCGCCGCCGACCGCCGCACCCGAGGACGTCCCCGCGCCCGTTCCGTTCGAGTCGGCGCCGAGAACGACGTCTGCGAAGGCCCCGTCGGCGGTTGCACTGAGCACGCCGAACCCGTTCGCGGTGACGTCGAGCGTCGTCGGGCTCTCGACGTTCGTCGCGTAGACGTGCTCGACCGGGCTGCTCTGTGTCCCGACCTGCCCCCGCGGACTCGCACTCGCCGTGGTCGCGCCGAGTCCGGCCAGCCCGGCGATGCCGAGCGCGCCCAGCAGCGAGCGTCGCGAGAGCGGACCCCCCACGCCCGGCTCGCTGCTCCGCTGGGTTTCGAGCTCGACGATCCGCGCTGTGAGCGCCTCGACAGTCTGTTCGAGCTGCTCGATGCGATCCGCCCTCCCCGTCTCGTCCGCGGTCGTGTCGTGATCAGTCATTGGTGGTCTCCGATTGCGGTACGCCCGGGGGATCGCCGGCGAGCGACAGCGCAGCCGCTCCCCAGCGACCGCGATCGCCCCGCGACGCACCGTTCGGCCGGCCCGCGACGTGCCGGAGCGTCTCCGACCCCCGCGACCTGCCGAACTTGGTCACACCATGTGACTATCCGGCATCAATCGGGGCCCTAATTACGTCGTGTCTCGCGTGGCATTCCCAGCGAATCGTGCGGTATGGCGGGCGATTCGCGGGAATTCGGGACTCTCTCCGATTCGTCACCGACGGCTTCGCTCCCCTCAGAGGGGCTCCCACTCGATCGCGCGAGCGTGGCCGATCGACGGCTGACTGCTCCCCGAACGGACACGCTTAGTAGGGAGGACGCCGCAGGTTCGGGCGAATGGCCACCTGGAAGCGGGACTTCGCGAGCGGCCTCGTCGTCCTCGTCCCGATCATCGTCACGATCTGGGTCGTGCTCTGGGTCTACGGCATCATCGCCAACGCCCCCTTCCTCGCGGCCGTCGACGAGAGCCTGCTCGAGTCCTTCGGGTTGCAGAACGTCCCCGTCGAACTCGTCCGGGTGGTAGTCACCCTCGTCGTCTTCGCCCTGCTGGTGCTGGGCGTTGGCTACCTCATGCGAACCGCCGTCGGCAACATCTTCGAGTCCGCCCTCGACCGGCTCGTGAACCAGGTCCCCGGTCTCCGGGTCGTGTACAACGCATCCAAGATGGCCGCCGAGACCGCGCTCACCGGCACCCAGTCCCTCCAGACCCCGGTCAAGGTCGAACCCTGGGACGGCATGCGCCTCACGGCGTTCAAGACGGGGAAACAGACGCCCGACGGTCGGGAACTCCTTTTCATGCCGACCGCGCCGAACATCACCACCGGGTTCGTCGTCGAGGTCGCTCCCGAACACATCACCGAGACCGAGGAGGGCGTCGAGACCGCACTCACCCGGCTGCTCAGCGCGGGGTTCGGCGACGAGGAGGAGGCGAGTTCGCGAGTGCTACCCTCCAACGTCACCGAGGACGAGGTGTCGGACGCGCTCGATGGGGAGCAGGCCGAGGAAGAGGCGATCGGGGTCGACCGGGAGGCCGCCGCCCGCGTCGGCGAGCCCGACGCCGCGTCCGACGAATAGCTGCCGGCAGCGCTGGAGTTCTCTCGCTTTCTCTTTCTCCTTCTCTCCTACACTCTCACTCTCCTGCACTCTTACACTCCTACACTCTTACACTCTTACTCTCACTCTCTTTCTCGATATTCTCGCTGGACGAGCAGCGTGGCGGAGACCGACAGTGGCGCACTCGCTGGCCGGAACGGGGAGCGATCGACCGAGAGCGGATCGAACGGCCCGCGATCAGACGTAGGAGAACCAGTCGTCGTACTCGTCGGTGCGCCGTTCGACCACGTCGAAGAAGCGCTGCTGTAGCTCTTCCGTGACGGGGCCGCGCGTTCCGGAGCCGATCTCGACGTCGTCGACGGTCCGGATCGGCGTGACTTCAGCGGCGGTGCCGGTGAAGAACAGCTCGTCGGCGGTGTAGAGCTCGCCGCGGCTGATCGACGCCTGGTCGTGGACGGTGTAGCCCTGGTCGCGGGCGATATCGATGAGCGACTCGCGGGTGATCCCCTCGAGGATGCTCTCGGAGAGGCCGGGCGTGAAGATCTCGCCGTCGCGGACGAGGAAGAGGTTCTCGCCGGGGCCCTCCGCGACCTGGCCGTCCTTGTTGAGGACGATCGCCTCGACGTAGCCGTTCCGGCGCGCCTCCTCGCCGGCGAGCATGCTGTTGATGTAGGGGCCGGTCGCCTTGACGTTCGTCGGAATCTGGCTGGGGTGGTGCTTGCGCCAGCTCGAGATCATCACGTCGACGCCGTTCTCGAGGGCGTCCTCGCCGAGGTAGGCGCCCCACGGCCAGGCCGCGATCGCGGTTCTCGTCGGGCAGTCCTTCGGGCTGACGCCCAGGCTGTCGTAGCCGTAGAAGACGATCGGGCGGATGTAACAGGAGGGCAGGTCCTGTTCGCGGATGAGCTGTTCCGTGGCCTCGCGAAGCTCCTCGGGCTCGTGCTGGATGTCCAGCTCGAGCGGCTTGGCCGACTCGTAGAGCCGGTCCACGTGGGCGTCCCAGCGGAAGATCGCGGGGCCGTCCTCGGTGTCGTAACAGCGGATCCCCTCGAAGACGGCGGTGCCGTAGTGGAGACTGTGCGTGAGGACGTGGATCTGGGCCTCGTCCCAGTCCACGAACTCACCGTCGAGCCAGATCGTGTCTACGTCCATGTCCTCGAATCCCATGCGCGGTGGGACGGCCCCGTGCCTACTAAGTCTGTGCGATCCACGCGACGCGATAGCGGCCCTCACACCCCAGAACGCTGCATCGCGCTCCAGACCTGCCCTCGAGTCCGACGCTTCGCGGGCAGGCCAGCAGTACGACCGCCGGTTGCGCGCGGGTCACGCGAGCGGCTCGATCCCGGTGATGCGGAAGCAGGCGCCGCCGGCCGGTCCGTTCTCCGCGGTCACCGACCACCCGTGGGCGTCGATCAGTTCGCCGACGATCGCGAGCCCGATGCCCGTGCCGCCGCCGGTCCCCGTCTCCCCGAGCTCGAAGAGGCCCGCCGTCGCTCCCGGGGGAAACCCGACGCCGTCGTCCGCGACGCGCAGTTCGCCGTCGGCGAAGGCGACCGACACCGTCAGATCACCGTCGTCCGGCGTGCCGTGCTCGATCGAATTCCGGAAGAGGTTCTCGAAGACGCGTTGGAGCTGGGAGGCGTCCGCCTCGACGCGAGGGAGATCCGCGCCCGCCCCGGTCACCTCGTCGTCACCGATCTCGAGTGTCGCGTCTCCCGTGTCGACGTTCGCCCACGCGTCGGCGACGACGCGCTCGAGATCGGCCGGCGCGGTCGACAGCTCGCCCTCTGCGCGGGTCAACGCCAGAATGTCGGTGACGATGGCCTCGATGCGGTCGAGGGACTCCGCGATCTCGTCGATGGCGTCGTCGTCGACCCGCTCCGACAGCAGATCGACGTAGCCCTGGGCGACGTTGAGCGGGTTCCTGACGTCGTGGGACACGAGGCTCGCGAACCCCTCGAGCTGCTCGGTCCGGTGTTCCAGCTCCGCCTCGCGTTCCCGGAGCGCCTCCCGTGTCTCCACGGCGTTCAGCGCGTGGCCGATCGCCTCGCCGAGTTCGGCGAGCACTGTCGTCTCGCTCTCGTAGAAGGCGTGGTCGGGATCGGTCTCCAGGACGAGCGCGCCGAAGCGTTCGTCCTCGTAGAGGATCGGGACGGCGACCCGGAGCACGGTCTCCCACGCCTCCTCGTCGCTCCCCGCGTTCGGTCCCTCGGTGCCGTCTCCGGCAGCAGCGGCCTGCTCGGCGCTGGCGTCGCCATCGGCGACGCGCCTGATCTGCGCCGTCTCGACCGTCCCACGCTCGACGCACCGTCGGAGCAGTGCTGTATCGCCGGTCGTCCGCGAAGCGCTCCCGGCTGCGCTCTCGGGGTCCGGATCGATCTCCGTCGCGTCGCGCTCGTGGTACGCCGCGTACCGGTAGACTGCCTGGCCAGTCAGCTCGGTACAGAGCGCCGCGAGCATCTCCTCGCGATCCTCCTCGAGGACGAGCGTCTGGGTGACGCCGCGCATCAGGTGGTTGATCCGGTCCTGCTCGGCGGCACGTCGCTCGGCGAGCTGCCCACGAACTGCGGAGTCGACGTGGTACCGCAGCTGCCCGACGACGTCCTCGCCGGGCTGGTCCCGGACGTACGCTCGGACTCCGTTCGCGGCGGCCAGGCGGAGACTGTCCTCGTTCACGACGTCGGTGAAGATGACGACAGGCAGGTCGCCGTGGCGCTCGCGAACGGCCTCCAGGAGCCGAAGCCCGCCCATGTAGGTCCGGCCCCGCTCGTCGGGAACGTCGTAGCCGGTGATCACGCAGTCGATTCGCTGGCGCTGGAGCGTCGTCAGCGCTGCCTCGCGGTTCGCCACGGTGACGACCTCCGGATCGAACTCGCTCGCTGCAAGCGCATCGGCGACGGCGCCGCTCTCCGGGTCGTGACCGATCACCAGCAGCCGTGGCTCCAGCGCACTCACGCCTGTTGCAAGGATCTGGGGCCGTTAATCCGTTCGGGCCGACGACCTGCCGACAGGTATTCGCCGCCCGCGCCCCACGTGCAGACGATGAGCGAGCAGTACTATCGAAATCTCGAGGACCGGGCTGCGGCGCTGTCGTCCCTTCGTGACCTGCTCGCCACAGCGACCGACCTCGTCATCTGTTCCGCCCCGTCGCCGCTCGTCGAGGAGCTGACGCCGGAGCTCGAGGCTGCGCTCGCCGAGGACGTCCTCGAAGCCGTTCCCGCAGCCTGGGACGAGACGCGGTT
>ENA-ORDC01002207-ORDC01002207.1-marine-metagenome-genome-assembly--contig:-NODE-2207-length-12299-cov-2.883162_pt1 | contig 12299 bp, 12 predicted proteins | sample MGYA00237783_ERZ508515 | MGnify/ENA primary metagenome ERZ508515 (study PRJEB26186, sample SAMN06268792) | marine metagenome | isolation source: Eden Landing Ponds, San Francisco, CA, USA | place...
GGCATCGCTCTATTCGTCACGACGAGTCTGCGGATGCTCCTCGACGAGGCGCGCGCCGTCGTCGACCTCACCGACGAGGACCTCCCGGCCGCGCGCGAGCGCCTCCGTTCGCTGGCCGGCCGTGACGCCGCCGCCCTCGACGCCGGACTGATCCGCTCGGCAGCGGTGGAGAGCGCCGCCGAGAACCTCGCCGACGGACTGATTGCGCCGCTTCTGGCGTTCACCATCGGTGCCTTCGTCGGCCTCCCGGTCGCCGCGGCAGCCGCGGCGTGGGTGAAAGCGGTCAACACGCTCGACTCGATGCTCGGCTATCCGGGGAAGCCACACGGCACGGCGAGCGCGCGGCTCGACGACGCCGTCATGTGGCTGCCGGCGCGGCTCGCGGCCGGTCTCATCGCCGTCGCCGTCCCGGACCCGGAGACGCCGTGGCGTGCGCGCCGGTGGGTCGCTCGCGTCGCCTCGCCGAACTCCGGGTGGCCGATGGGGACGCTCGCAGCCGCGCTCGGCGCCCGGCTCGAGAAGCCCGGCGCGTACGTGCTCAACGACGTGGGACGGCTCCCGGACGGCGGCACCGCCCGGCGCGGCGTGTCGCTCGTCGCCCGCGCCGGCTGGCTCGCGTGGCTGTTCGCGGCGCTCGCGCTCCTCTGGAGGGTGGTCGCCTGATGAGTGCGCTCCGCGGCGCCGTCGGCTTCCTGACGCAGCTCCCCGTCGATACCGACGAGGACGACTGGCTGGCATTCGCCGCGATGCCGGCCGCGTTCCCGGCCGTCGGCTACCTCGTGGGCGCACTCGCCGCGCTCGCGCTGCTCTTCCCGGGGGTCGTCGGCGCGTTCGCGTTCGTCGTCGCGCTCGTCCTGCTAACGGGAGTGAACCACGCCGACGGGCTCGCTGATCTCGGTGATGCGGCCGTCGTCCACGGCGACGCCGACCGGCGACGCGCCGTGTTGAAGGACAGCGAGGTCGGCGTCGGCGCCGTGCTCGCGTTGGGGGTCGCACTCGCCGGGCTGGCGCTCGCCGCGCTCGGGCTGTCCGACCTCCCGTGGCCGACGGCGGCCGCCCTCGTCGTCGCGGGCGAGGTGGGCGCGAAGCTCGCGATGGCGACGCTCGCCTGTCTCGGAACGGCGAGCCACGAGGGGTTCGCCAGCGCGTTCACGGAGCGGTGTACCCCCGGCGGGCTCGTCGGTCCCGTACTGCTCGCGCTGCCGGCCGCCATCTTCCCCGCGGTGTCTGCCCCTGCCGACGCCGTCGCGCTTGCGTTCGCCGGGGTCGCGGCGCTCGCCGCCCCGGTCGCCGTCGCGCTCTGGCTACGGCGGTGGGCGGCCACGCGGCTCGGCGGCGTCAACGGCGACGTGTTCGGCGCGGCGAACGAGCTCGGTCGGCTCGCGGCGCTCCACGCCGCGCTCCTCGTCGTCGCGCTCTCGTGAGTGGGAGCGGCCGGGCACCGAACGACCGCCCCCGAAAGAGCGAACACGCTCCGTCGCCACGCGTCGGACGGATGAACGCGCTGGTGATGTGTGGCGGCGAGGGGACACGGCTCGACGCGCCCGGCGAGAAGCCGCTGTTCGAGGTGGCCGGCGACCCGATGGTCGAACGGGTGACCCGCGCGCTTCGCGGCGCCGACGTGGACGAGGTGTACGCGGTCACCTCACCGGCGGCGCCGGAGACGCGTGCGTATCTCCGGGACCGGGAGGTGTCGGTCGTCGAGGGAACCGGCGAGGGGTACGTCGCGGACCTCGACGCGGCGCTGGACGCGGTCGACCCGCCCGTCGTCACGGTCGTCGCGGACCTGCCGCTGCTCGCGCCCGAGCACGTGAACGCGGCGCTCGCGGCCCACGACGGTCGGAACGTCACCGTCTGCGTGCCGACGCGGCTGAAAGAGGCGCTCGCCGTGAGCGCGGAGACGACCCGGAGCCACGGCGGGGTCGAGCGGTCGCCGACCGGGTTGAACGTCGTCGCCGCGGGCGAGGCGGACGAGCGGGTGGAAACGTCGTGGGACGCGCGGCTCGCCGTCAACGTGAACTACGCTGACGATGCCGCGGTCGCGGAGGTGCTCGCCGATGGACCCTGAGTCGGTCGACGGCGCCGGGCGGGTTCCGCACGGCTCCAGCGACGACCCCGACGTGCTCGACTTCTCCGCGAACATCAACAGCCGCGTCCCGGACGGCGCGCACGACGCCTACGCGGCCGCGCTCGACGAGTCGCGCTCGTATCCGCCGGACGACTACCCCGACTACCGTGCGGCCGCCGCCGACTACGTCGGCTGTGCCCCCGAGGCGGTCGTCCCGACCGCGGGGGGGTTAGCCGCGATCAGGCTCGCCGTCGCCGTCACGCTCGAGGCCGGCGACTCCGCGCTCGTCCCGTCCCCGAGCTTCGGGGAGTACGCCCGCGAGGTCGAACTTCAGGGCGGCGAGCCGGCGTTCGTCCCGCACGACGAGCTACTCGACGCCGACCCCGAGCCCCACTCGCTCGCCGTCGTCTGCAACCCGAACAACCCGACCGGGGAGGCGTACGACGCCGATGCGCTCCGCGCCTTCGCCGCGCGGTGTCGCGCGGCCGACACGGTCCTCCTCGCCGACGAGGCGTTCCTCGGCTTCACCGCGGAACCGTCGCTCGCGGGCGTGCCGGGGGTCGTCGTCGCGCGCTCGCTGACCAAGCTGTTCGGCTACCCCGGACTGCGAGCGGGCTTCGCCGTGGCCGAGGGGGAGCCCCTCGACCGGCTCGCGACCGCGCGGCGCGCGTGGTCGCTCGGCTGGCCGGCCGCGCGCGTCGGGACGGTCTCGATGCGCGACGAGGCGTTCGTCGCGTCGACGCGCGAGCGGGTGGCTCGCGAGCGGGCGTACCTGCGCGAAGGGCTCGCCACCCGGTTCGATGTCGGCGACAGCGATGCGCCGTTCCTCCTCGTCGATGTCGGGGAGTCACCGGACGCGTTGCTCGAACGCGCCCGCGAACAGGGGGTGGTCGTCCGCGACGCGACGACGTTCCGTGGGCTGAACAGCCACGTCCGGGTTGCGGTGAAGGAGCGGACTGCGAACGACCGGCTACTCGACGCGCTGGGGGTCGATGTACCGGTGTGAGTGTCGCGCCGACGTCTGTCGGCTCGCCGGCCCGGAGACGCGCTGGCTCTCCGCGGGTTTCGACGGCGGCTACACGACCGGCCCGGCGGCGTACAACGCTACCGTCCCCGAGGGGTTCGACCGAACCGACCTCGCGGACTACGCGGCCGAGCGCCGCGCCGAGGCGGGCTTCGACGACCCCGGTCCGACCTTGCTGACGGGCGTCGCGCAGGCGCACGCGGCCGGCGCTCGCCTCGGCCCGGTCACCGTCGTCGCGACGGCAGGCGTCTCCAACCCGGCGGCGCTGCCGATGTCGCCCGACGGCGGCGATGTCGACGCGCGCGACGGCCCACCGGAGCCCGGAACCGTGAACGTCCTCGTCGGTGTCGAGCGGTCGCTCCCGGACGGCGCGCTTGCGTCGCTGCTCGCGCTGGTCGCGGAGACGAAGGCCACGACGCTGCTTGACGCCGTCGGCGTTCCGGGGACGACCTCCGACGCGGCCGTCGTCGGCGGTGCGGTCGACGCGCCGCGCGCCCGGTTCGCCGGCAGCGCCACGGAGGTCGGCGGGTCGGCCCGTGCATGCGTCCGCGAGGCCATCCGCGCGAGCCTCGACTCCCGGTACGCGGACGCGGACCGCCCCGAGTCCGTCGCAGAGGCGGCGTACGGCGTCGTCGCGGACGCCCGTGCGGAGCGGTTCGACCCTCAGTAGCGACGTGCCGGCAGTCGCCGCTCCGACCGACCCCTGGCACCCGACGACACGGCTTTGTCCCACCCGTTCACAGTCCCTCCTATGACCGACGACCAACGGGCCGCGACGCCCGGGAAAGGGCAGACACCGGCGGCGCGACCCATCGAGCCGAGCGCGCCGGAGGAGTTCGGCTGTACGCAGGCGTGGTGGGGCGACGGGAAGGGGAAGACGACCGCGGCACTCGGGATGGCGGTCCGCGCGGCCGGTCACGGCTTCCGCGTCCATCTCTGTCAGCTGATGAAGGGGGGCGCCGCGAGCGTCGAGGACACGCGCGGCGAGTACAACGCCATCGCCGCGCTCCCTGGCCTCAGCTACGAGAACCTCGGCCACTACGGCTGGCACGCGCTCAACGACGGCAGCGACGACCGCGACCACGCGGCGGAGGCGCAGGCCGGCTTCGAGCGCGCCCGCGAGCTGGTCGATGCCTGCCACACCGCCGACCTGACGAGCCCGTTCCCGCTCGACGCGCCCGCCGACGAGGGGGTCCACATGCTCGTCGTCGACGAACTGTTGTACGCGGCCGAGCGCGACCTCGTCGACCCCGACGACGTGCTCGACGTCGTCGAGTCGAAGCCCGACGACCTGGAACTCGTCCTCACCGGCGGCCACGAGCGGCCGGAATATCTCACCGACGCCGTCGATCTCGTCACGAACGTCCGCAAGGAGAAGCATCCGCTCGACGCCGGGATCCGCGCGCGGAAGGGAACGGAGTTCTGAGTCCGAGCGGGACGCGCCCCGTCGGGCGTCTGTCGGACGGGAGTGTGACGACGGGAGAAAGCATATACGGCAGGCGGGCCCCCGGTCGGTCGAGGCCGTCCGACGGCGACACAGCCGTCACACGCTCCTTTACATCCGGCCGGTCACGGACGCGTAGAGTAGCCCGGCGAGCAGCACGAGCAGCAGTAGGTATCCGAGCATGACGACCGCGTTCCGCCGGTGTGCGCCCGGAACCGTTCCGGGTGGCCGGAGGGGACCGCGCTCGGTCGTCATCAGGCGTCGCTCTCGGTCCCGGTCGTTTCGGAGTCCGTGGACTCTGATCCGTCGGTGGTTGTGTCGTCGGTGGTTGTGTCGTCGGTGGTCTCTTCGCCCGCGGGCTCTCCGTCCGTGGTATCCTCCTCGGTCGGCGCCGATTCCTCCGTTCCCGAGTCCGTCGTGTTGCCGTCGGTGGTGGACGTTTCGTCGCCCGTTTCCGTGGACGGGTCAGATTCCGTCTCGTCCGCAGTCGCGGACGTTTCGTCGCTCGCGTCCGTGTCAGTCTCGTTCGTCCCCGTCGTGTCGGTTTCGTCGCCCGAGGTCGGTTCGCCGTCGTCGGACGTCGTCTCGTTGACGGTGGTTCCGTCGTCGCCGCTTTCGGACTCGTTCACGCTGCCGTCGCTCGGCTCGTCGGACCCATCCGCGACCGTTCCGTCGTCGGACGGCTCGGTGTCGCTTCCGTTCAGGGCAGGGGCCGACTCGTCGGTCGAGTTCGTGTCGGTCGAGTTCGTGTCGGTCGAGTTCGTGTCGGTGAGCGTCGATCCCTCGTCGCCGGTGACGTTGTCGTCCGGTGTCTCGTCGGTTGCGTTGGCGGCTCCGTCGTCAGTGACGTTCGTCGCAGGCTCGTCGTCACCCTCGACCGTCGTCCCGGTAGCGGGCTGCTCGGAGTCGCTGCCGTTCGCGTCGGTCGAGTTCGTGTCACTGCTGTTGACCGTCTCTTCGGTGGTGGTCGTGTCGTTCGCGACGCCAAACGTCGAGACTTCGGTCGCCTCTGGCGAGTCGTCCTCCAGCGTGACCTCGTTCGGAACCGAGACGTTAGCGTCGAATCCGACGGACATCGCTTCGTCGTCCCCGAGCAGAGCGACCGTGGGGCCGGCGGCGAAGCCGACCGTCGCCGCGGCGAACACCACGAACGCCGCTACGAGAATCGTGAACGGATTACTCATCGCCCACCTCCACGTCCGCGCCGCCGTCAGCCCGGACGGCGGACGCGGCGAGCGGGTCGGCGTCGGCGTTTCGTCGGCCGCGCCATGCCGCGACCGTCACCCAGCCGGTGAACAGCAGCCCGAGCAGTCCCGCCGTCAGCGCGCCGACGGACACGGGGTTCGGGGCGGCGATGGCCGTGTACTCCCGGTACACGTTCCACGCCGCGTACGCGAACAGCCCGCCCATCGCGAGCAACGTGAGTTTCAGGTCGACGACCGCGACGGCGATGGATCGGTCGGCTTCGTCCGGCACGTCCGTCTCGGACGGCGCCGTGCCCGCGGCCATCGGCGTCGTCGTCCTCGTGTTGTCGATCCGACGGATCGCCGGGATCGGGGCGTCAGCGTTTCCGTCGGCGTCCCCGTCGCCGGGGCGCCGTGCCCACGCGACGAGTTCGCTGACGGCGAGGAGTCCGAGCGGAACAACGACCAGCGCGACGTAGCCCATCGGCGTGTTCGCCCACAGGATGACGTGTCCGATGAGCGGGATGACGAGGACGACCCGACCGAGCACCGATTCGGGGCCGACCGTCCCGGCGTCGACGTTCTCGTTCGCGTCCCCCTTCGTCTCGTAGCGGCCGTCGGTCACGCCGACGACGCGGTGGGTCGTCGGGGCGCCGTCGCCGGCTGCGTAGGTGATGATGTCACCGGTCCGAACCGGCACTGAGGCGTCGACGATGACGACGTCGCCCGGCGACAGCTCGGGCTCCATGCTTCCAGAGAGGACGACGAACCCGTGGTCGGCGCCGACGACCTGCGGAACGGCGAAGACGACGAACGGGACGACGGCCGCGAGCAGGACGAGCATCGCGAGGAGGCCGCCGACGCGTCGGAGTGTCACGCCGTGGCTCATTGCTCCACCTCGTCGTCGGATGTGTCACCGCTGGTCGGGTCGCCCGGTCCACCGCCTCCGTCGCCGGCCCCGCCGCCCTCACTGTTCGTGAGCGACGGGTCGGTGCAGCCGGGGCAGTCGGCTTCGGGTTCGGTCGTACAGATGCAGACCGTGATGTGGCTGATACCCTTCCCGTCGGGAGCGTAGACGAGTCCACGCTCGTCGCTGCCGGGCAGTCCGGCGGTGTCGTCGAGGGTGTCGTCGTCACGGTCGTACTGCTCGAACTCGGGGCCGCCCTTCACGGCGACCGTACAGAGCCGAGGGACGACGGCATCCGGATCGTTGAGCCGGACGAGCCGGAAGGCGACGCCGGTCGTCTCTCCCCCGCTCTCCGCCGTATCGTATATCTCGAGGCCGTACCGGGTGTCGCCTTCGGTGAACGCGTACGTTCCCGGCGTCGCGTGGCTCTCACCGAGTCCCGCCTGCGTGCCGTCCTCGAACTCCAGTTTTCCGAGCGTGCGACAGCAGGGACAGAGCTCGCCGGGGGGACACGGCGCCGTCTCCCGGTTCGCGAACGGATTCCTCGGGGTCGTGTTCCGGCACTGCACCGCCGAGAACCACAGCGGCAGGTCGACCGACCCGTCGCCGACGTAGCCGACGAGTTCGTACTCGACGAGCAGACAGACCGTGTCGGTCAGGCAGTCGTCGCCGTCGGTCGTCGGGTCGCCGTCGACCCGGAAGCCGTCCTGGAGACCGTCCGCGACTTCGCGGAGCGAGCCGTCGGCGATCCGCGCCGTGGGGTCGCCCGTCTCGCAGTCGGCGTACGACAGCGTCAGTCGGAGCGCCTCGCCGAGCGTCGTCGCGGCGGGCGTCGGACAGTCGGCCGCGAGCCACAGCGCCGCGGGGTTGTTGACGACGTCTCTCTCTTGGGGTAGCGCGAAGGTCACGAGCATACTCCCGGCCGGGTCGGTCGCGTCGAGTTCGCCGACCGGCACGTGGAGCCGCGGCCCGTCGACGGTTCCGAACCCGATGTCGGGGTCGCCCGCGCCCGGGCCGGTGCGGAGTTCGTACTCGACGACGAGGTCGATGACCCCGGAGGTCAGCGACGCGCGGAACCCCTCCGTGTCGGTGAACGTCGCGACGGTCCCGGTTCCCGTGAGCGCGCCCGCACCGCCCGCGGCAGCCAGCGCTGCCAGCACGCGCCGGCGACTGACGCTCATTGGTCACCCCCGAGCGGGAACGGGCTTCCGGCACCCGCCGGAACGGCCCCGAACGAGAGGTCGAAACCGAGGCTGTCCCCCTGCGCGCGGTTGTCCGTCCCGTCCGGGAGGTCCCACGCGAGCGCGACACACCGGAGCGACCCGACGGCGAGCCCTTCGAGGGCAAGCACGCCGTCCGCGTCTCCGACGTCGGCACTCGATCCGAACGCGACGCCGAACGGCGCACGCTCGACGATCGCCGCCTCCAGCTCCTCGTCGAACTCTTTTCGGCCGTTGCAGGTTCCGAGCGGCGAGCCGTCGCGCCACAGCTCCACGAACGCGACCTCGTCGAGTTCGCCGTCGTCGTCCGTCGTGTCGCCTGCACCGAGTTCGGGACCGTTCCGGCCGTGTTCCCCGTCGGCGGTGAGGCTACCACGAACCCAGATGTCGGTCGGCTCCGCAGCCTCGCTGTCGACGACTTCGAGTCCGACGACGAGCGTCCCGCGGTCGCCGGGCAGGACGTTACCGACGGAGACGACCGGTCCCGAGACGTCTGTCACGTACGTCGCCTCCGTGACGTATGCCGGAGCGGTCCCAGGGTCGAGCGTGGCGTCGAAGCCGTCGCTCGTCCCGGCGTGGTTCTCGAGGAACGCGCCGTTGTACGTCTCGTACCACGCGACGCGCACCGCCCCGTCGGCAGTGTCGTCGTCCGGCGCGGCGTACGTGTACTGCCCGAAGGCGGGCGTGCGCCGGCCGAGGGTGAGCCCCCCGACGGCGAGCGTCCCGCCACCGATTCCAGCCAACAGTTCCCGACGTGTAAGTTCCATTACGTTTTTCTTCCCGGATACGCCGGGTCGGTGACTTCGGGTCGGCCGATCCGACCCGTGCGTTCTCGTTAGCGTTCTCAGCTATCCTCACGCCGTTCGGTGGGATAGGTATGGGGCGATGCCCGTTCCGATACGGTGTCCGTACTCCCCGACAGGGGGCCGTTACCGTCGCGCGCCCCGACGCGAAACCCACCGGGGGAGTCGAACCCCCGTGCCGCCGCTGTGGGTCGTGTCCGTCGACCGATCGTCCAGTCACTCCGGCGTCTGTGTCGGCGTCGGCGTGGCGAACGGGTCGTCGTTGTGTCGCGACTGCTCGACCTCGAACCCCACGTCGAAGGTCACAGAGTCGGACTGCACCTCGTTGCCAGTCTCGAACGGGAGCGACCACTCGAAGCCGATACACTGCGTCGTCGCACCGGGGTACGGCTGGACGCCTTCCTCCTGTCGGTTCCCGTCGAGGACGAGGCCGTCCCCGATGGCGGCGTACAGTTCCGTCATCGACCCCTCGAAGATCTTCTGCTCGCCCGCGAGGACGATCTGTGCGATCTCGGCGTAGACCGTGTCGAGGTCGGCCGGGTCCGGAGCGACGAACGCGTCGTCCGGCGAACTCGCCAGACTCTGCAGGAGGCTCGTGTTCGCGCTGCCGAGTGCGATGGTGAAGATGCGGATGCCCGCGTCCTTCGCAGCGTCCGCCGCGGTGGTCGCCGCGGACGCGTTGGAGTTCCCGTCGCTCAGCAGGATCATCACCTTCGAGGCACCCGGGGTGGCGTTCGTCCCGTTGAGAAGTTCGTCCGTGCCCTCGTCGATGCCCGCCGCGATGGAGGTGCCACCGCCCGCGGTGTAGAGGTTGATCGCGTCCTTGACCGCCTGGTAGTCCGTCGTCAGCTCCTGATCCGTGGACGCGCTGCTGTTGAACGAGATCGCGGCCGCCTCGTCCGGCGAGGAGAGGTTGTCGACGAAACTCGTCGCGGCCGTCTTCAGCGACGTGATGGCGGAACCGCCCATCGAGCCGGAGACGTCGGAGACGAGTGCGACTTCGAGCTCGTTCTGCTCGCCCGTGCCGGTCGGCTCGTACACATTGTCGCAGTCCTCGTCGTACCAGACGCAGACCTCGATGGCATCGGCGAGTTCGCCGACCCCGTCCGTGTCCTCGCCCTCGGCGTCGAGTTCCGGTTCGTTCTGCCCTCGTTCGAGGCTCTCCGTGAGGTCGCCGACCATCCGGAGGTAGCCGGGGTTGTCACAGATGTGGATGCTGATCGTCACTTCGCCGGAGTCGCCGGGCTTCACGTCCTCCAGCGTGAACACCGGTATCCCGTCGCCGTTGACGAGGAACTCGTCGGCCTCGGGGCTACAGAAGTCGAACTCCTCGCCCTGGACGAGGTCCTCCCACGCCGCTTCCTCCTCGGGTGTCGGCGCCTGCGCGAGCAGGTAGCGGCCGTCGCCCAGGTCCGCGGCGTCGGGGTAACCCATCGCTTGGACGTCTTCCAGCCGCCCTGGGCCGCCGAGGTACGTCGATTTGTAGTCGAGCTTCAGGTCGAGCGTCCCGGCCATCAGCGAGTTGTTCGTGAACGCCTCCTCGTCGGAAAAGAACGCGGAGGTACCGAGGCCGGCGCCAGCGGAGGCGATGCCGATCCCGCCGAGCCCCGCGAGAACGCGGCGTCGGGAGAGGCTGTGTAGTTTCGTTTTCTGGTCGTCTGTCATGATTGCTCCCCCATAGGGGAAACCCACCGGGGGAGTCGAACCCCCGTGCCGCCGCTGTGGGTCGTGGTCGCGGGTTCAGGCGGCGAGCTCCGGACCGGAGCCGTCGTTGTGCCGCTCCTGTTCGGTGTAGAAGCCGAGGTCGAAGCCGAGCGTGTCGCCCTGCACCTCGTTGCCCACGTCGAACGGGAGCTCCCACGACAGCGCGACACAGTGCATCACGCCGTCGCCACGGAACGCCTCGCGGTCCGGGTCCGTCGGATCGTCGTTCAGTTCGTCGTAGATCGTCGACCGGTTGCCGTCGAGGGGAACGCCGTTCCCGTCGGCCAGTTCCGCGAGGACGTTGCCGAGGCTGTCCTGCATGATGACCTTCTCCGCGACCGTCTGTGCGGCGAGCGTGCCGAACACGCTCGGGATGTCGAGCGGGTCGTCCACGTCGTTGAAGAACGCAGGGTCGCCGCCCGCGCCGCCCGCCGGGCCGGCCATCGCTTGGAGCACGCTGTCGTTCGCGCTGCCGACGGAGACGGTGTAGACGTTCGTCGCCGGCGCGGGCGAGGCCGCGCGGGCGTCGTCCGCGGCGTCGGTCGGGGAGGAGAACGACGTACTGCCGCCGCCGTTGAACGATTCACCATCCGAGAGGACGATGTTCCGCTTTCCGGCTCCCGAACGACCGTTAGCCTGCAGTTCGGCCTGCGCGTCGTCGACGCCTTCGCCGATGTAGGTACCGGTGGCGATTCCGCCTGCGTTCGAGAACGGGTCCGCGTCGCTGTCGTCGATGTTGGGGTCGTTGTTCGTCCCGCTGACGACGTTCGCGAGCTTTTTCCGGAGCCCGGCGAGTGCCGAATCGACCACGGAGAGGTCCGTCGTCATCGCCTGCAGGACACCGGTCCGGGGCACCGAGTCACCGCTCCCCTCGCCGTCGAAGTATGCGACCCCGACCTTGGCGTCGGAGTTCTGCGACTGCAGGTAGTCGACGAACTGTCGGGCGCCGAGTTCGACGAGGTCGATCTTCGTCGTCTCGTCGTAGGTGGTGCCGCCGACGGTGATGTCCGCGTTGCTGACGACGCCGCCGTACTGGTCGTACAGCATCGAGCCCGAGAAGTCCAGCGTCAGCATGATGTCGACCGGCTCGGCGCCGTCGTACATGTTGTCGCAGTCCTCGTCGTACCAGAGCGTCGCCTGGATCGCGTCGCCGAGGTCGCCGAGGTTGTCGGGGTCGACTTCCAGTTCGGGCTCCGTCCCCGCGCCGCCGGAGTCGGAGACGTTCCCCGCCTGCATCCAGACGTAGCCGGGGTTGTCACAGAGGTGGAGCGAGAAGGTGATCTCGCCGGAGTCGCCGGGCTTCACGTCAGTGAGCTGCACCAGCGTCTCCATCGCCTCACCCGTGACGGGGTCGGTGCCGAAGTCCGCTTCCGACAGCGGTGGGATGTTGTCACAGTTGAGCACCGGGATGTTCGCCCCGTTGCTGTCCTCGTCGTCCTCGTCCGGGAAGTCACTGTAGCGGACCTGCCCGGCCTCGTTGTCGGCCGCGATGGACTGTTCGCCGTCGCCGTCGTGGTCCGGGTGGGCGCTGACGAAGGTGTGGCCCTCGCCGAAGTCGTAGGTCTGCTGCCAGTCGACGAGCAGGTCGAGCGTGCCGGCGGTGAGGGTGTTGTTCTCGAAGCTCTCCTCGTCGGAGAAGAACGCCGAGGTGCCGAGGCCGGCGCCGGCGGAGGCGAGCCCGACGGCACCGAGGCCGGCGAGCATCTTGCGGCGCGAGAGGTTGTACAGTTGCGCTTTCGGTTCTTCTTGCATTGTTATGGTTGTGGTGTTGGTGTGGTTGGTCACCTCACGCGCTTGGAGCCGATTTCCTTCGCGAGAGGGTGGTTTGACGGATCACTCGACGCTGATGTCGAAGGCGACTCCCTCCTCGCTACCGGGGTAGTCACCCTGCACGTCGACGGTGACGTCGCCGGAGATCGTGGACGCGTTCGCGACGTCCGCGGCG
>ENA-ORDC01002208-ORDC01002208.1-marine-metagenome-genome-assembly--contig:-NODE-2208-length-12292-cov-2.952354_pt1 | contig 12292 bp, 12 predicted proteins | sample MGYA00237783_ERZ508515 | MGnify/ENA primary metagenome ERZ508515 (study PRJEB26186, sample SAMN06268792) | marine metagenome | isolation source: Eden Landing Ponds, San Francisco, CA, USA | place...
TCGCCGTCGCGCTCGTCGCGCTGTCGGGGACGCCACTGACCGCGCTCGTCACGTTCGGCGCGTACGCCGCCGGGATGGCCGCCGTCATGCTGCTCGTGACCGGGCTGTCGGCGCTGGGACACGACCGGACGCTGCGACTGTTGTCGCGGTCCTCCGGCCGGCTTCCCCGGATTTCGGGGGCGCTACTCGCGCTCGCCGGCGTCGCACAGATATATCTCTGGTATTTCGACTTCGACGCGCTCGGCGGACTCAGGGCGCTCGGCTTTTTGTAACGTCCGACCCCAGCCGACCCTATGGCCGAACCGTTCGACGGTATCACGTTCTTCCGTACCGGCGACCGCGAGTCCGTCGTCGGTTTCTACCGCGACCGCCTCGGCTGTGTAGTGTGGCGCGAGCAGCCCGACTGTACGATTCTTCACCGCGATGGCTACGCACTCGGCTTCTGTGCCGTGGAGCCGCGGCCGACGGGGTGGGTCCCGGACGAGCGTGAGGGGGAGGAAGCGACCCGCAAGCAGCCGGACCCGGTCGAGACCGAGGGCTGTCTCACCTTCCTCCACGACGACCGCGCGGGCGTCGGCGCGGACTACGAGTCGCTCGCCGACGTCGCGGACGGCGAGCCGCGATACAACGAGAGCTACGACATCTATCAGTTCTTCGCCGAGGACCCGGAGGGGCGGACGGTCGAGGTCCAGACGTTCGAGTAAGCCGCCCCGCGTCAGTCGTCGGCCGGGGTCGATCCCCGAGCGCTCGATCGACGCCGCCGTCGCCGTCCTTCGTTCGCGGCGCGGGTCTCCGCGAGCGCCGACTGGAACCTGCCTTCGAGCTCTCGGCGGAGCTCGTTCGCCCTGTCGGCGTCGATGTCGAGCGCCCGGGCGTCGTTCGCGCCGAATCCCTGTGAGCCGGCCGTGTCGACGACGAGCGTCGCGAGGTCCCGGCGGCGCTGGAAGGCCGTCGCGCTCTCGACGAGCGTCTGCACCCGGTAGTACGGCACCACGCGCGTCGTTCGGGTCCAGAACCCCTCACGGGCGACGAAGTGGTCCTCGGCCAGCGCGTAGCCGAGGTTCGCCCACTTCAGGTGGGCTGCGACCGGGACGACCACGAGCAGCGCGAGCGGCGAGAGCGCGGGAATGGGCGGCGATATCGCAGTAAACCGAACGACTGCGACGCTCACCGCGGTCAGGAACGCGACGACGAGCGAGTACCGGACGGCGTAGCGCGTCCGCGCCCGCCGCGGAGGTCGCTGGAACGACACTTCGCCGAAGTGCTCGACGCTGCGCGCGAGGTCGAACACCCGCTCACGACGGGCGAGCGGGACGGCCGACTGCGAGCCCTCCCCGTTGCCGCCCGGCGCGTAGCCGGCCGTCTCGACCTCCAGCGACGCGTAGCCGAGCCGTCGCGCGAGCGCGTTCTCCGTGACCGAGACGGACTGCACCTTGTCGAGCGGGATGGTGCCGCTGTACTCCTGGAGCAGCCCCCGCTGGTATCGGAGTTCGTCGGTGCCGCGGTGGAGCTCGAACCCGTAGTAGTTCGCGACCGCCGTCACGGAGGAGACGACGAGCGCGACCGCGACGAGCCCGCCAAGGACGACCGGCGCGGCCCGGTACAGGTCGAGCAGCGGGAACGTCTCGGAGACGGAGGGGATGACGATCGGGAGCAGCACCGTGACGAAGGAGAGCAGTCGGAGGTCGACACGGACGACCCCGAGCAGCAACAGCTCCCGCGCGGTGATGGCGAACAGCTCGTCCGTCGTCTCGGGTTCGGGGTCCGTCTCCCCCTCGGACACTCCCCGCTTCAGCCGCCCGATCTCGCGCTGTATCCGGTCGGCCTCGTCGTCGCTCACGTAGCGGAGCTGTGCTTCCGTCTCCCCGCCGCCGGCAGTCTCGATGCGGAGCTCCGCGATGCCGAACGCTCGCTGGAGCACGTTCCGTGACACGTCGACGTTCTGGACGCGCCGATACGGGATCTCGCGGGTACGCCGGGAGACGACACCGGACCGGAGGTCGAACGTACCCGGAGTGAGCTCGTAGTCGAACCGTCGGACATAGACGACCTGATACGCGAAGACGGCGAGCACCGCCACGGCGAGTAACGCGAACGCCCCCGCGCCGAGCCCGTCGAGCTGCGAGGTGGAGAATACGCCGATGACGAGCACCCACGCGAACCGTGCCACTGCGGTCCCCGTCCGGTACACGACCGAGAGGGGGTGAAGCTTCATACGGCGTCCTCGCCCTCGGCGACGATGGCGAGCTGTTTCAGCCGCGCCTGCAGGTCGTCGGCCCGTTCCGGCGTCACGCCGGGGATGGTCACGTCCGCGCCACGCGATCCGGCGGTGTAGACGACCACGGAGGCGAGGCCGAGAGTCCGCTCGACCGGGCCGCGCGACACGTCGACGTGCTGGATTCGGACGTACGGGACGACGGTTCGGACGCGGGTGACGACACCCCGTTCGAGGAACAGCGAGTCGGTCCGCACCTCGTAGCGCCAGACGCGGTACCGGAAGACGACGAGGACGAGCCCGACTGCCGCGAGCAGTCCGAACGCGCCGCCGCCGAACGTCACCGGGTCGTCGAACAGGAACAGCCCGATGACAGCGGCGATGGCGCCCACGACCCCGGCGCCGATGACTGCCCCGAGCGCCCACTGATAGCGAACCCGGGGGTCGAGTCGCCGTTCCGGTCCCGTGAGCTCCGACACGGGCGGGAGCTCGTCCTCCCCGGCCGGTTCCGCCGTTCCGTCGTCCGGGTCGACCCGCCGTACGGCCGGCTCCGCGTCACGCTCGCCGACCGGACGGATCGCGGGTTCGACCGGTTCGTCGCTCATATCGAACATCTCCGCCCCCGGATACTAATCACACGCGGTGGATGCGCCCGGCCGTGACCTCCAGCCGCGGCGAGTAGTGATACAGCGGCTCCGACGCCGGCTGGTCGAACCCATTCACCGTGAACAGGTCGTTCGTCCGGATATCGGCGTTCGCCGTCGCGAGCGGCCACGGCTCGTGGGCGATGTTGCCGTAGTAGAGCGTGTCGCCGCCGGCGGTGTAGAAGCGATACCGCTCCGTGAGGAAGTGCGAGAGGCTCCCCGGCGTCGGCTCGCTGTAGCTCCCCTCGGGTCCGTACGTCGCGTCGAAAACAGCCGGATCGTCGTCGCCGAGCCGCCGCGATCGGAAGCGGACATCCCTGTCGCCCCGTTCGACCGTGATTTCCGCGCGGTAGTACGGGAGCGCGAACAACCGGCGGGCGAGCACGACGCCCAGCCTGTCGTCGGCGTCGAGGTTGTAGAAGTAGACGCCGCGGGTCCCGTCCTCGCCGCGGACGTAGGTTCGGAGGTTCACCTCCCCGAAGGAGAGCCCGAACGGGACGCCCCGTGGGGCGATGTCGTCCATCACGAAGGGGACGACGCCGAGGTACGCGCCCCCGTCGTACGTGTCCACGGAAAGCCCGTCCGGGAGCGTTTCAGCAATGTACTCGGGCGGGACGGACCAGTGGGCGAACAGCGCGTCGCGCCACGTCATGGAAAGCATCGCCGGCTCGGACAGCGGGTTGGCCGTCGAATCGCTCACGGCTAAGCTACGGCCCCTGGCCGCTTGTGGCTGACGACCGCGGAGACTCAAACGGCTGTTTGACGTTCCGGAGCGTGTTTTGTGGGTACCGTCGAAGCGAGGGTATGCGACGCGTCCACCTCGGCACCCTCGCGGTCGTACTGCTCCTCCTCGTCGCAGGCTGTTCCGGCGCCGCGCCCGGCGGTGGTCAAGACACTGGACTCTCCGGTGGAGGCGGTACTGGAAGCGATGGCGGGGCACCGGAATCCACCGCGGCACCCTCGAACGACGACGCGGTAGACGACAAGGGGAGTGCGACGTTCGACCGTGAGGACCGGGCCATCATCCGAACGGGTGCAGTCTCGTTGACGGTCGACTCCTACGGGAACGCGAGCGACCGGATTGCGTCGCTCGCTCGCGAGCAGGGTGGCTACGTCGCGACCACCAAGCGCGCGACCCGTGGGGAAGGGAACCGGACGTGGACGAGCGGTCGGATCGTGGTCCGCGTCCCCTCCGAGTCGTTCACCGAGAGCTACGCGACGATTCAGACGTTCGGTGAGGTGGAGGAGTCGACAGCCGACACGCAGGACGTGACCGAACAGCTGGTCGACATCGAGGCGCGGCTCGAAACGCTGCGCGCCGAGCGCGACCGCCTCCGGGAGCTGTACGAGGAGGCGAACGACACGGAGACGGTGCTCCGTGTCTCCGAGGAGCTCTCCGACGTACAGACGGAGATCGAGCGGCTGACCGCCCGGAAACGGAACCTGGAGAACCGGGTCGCGTATTCGACGATCACCGTCGAGCTGAACGAGCGTCCGCCGGAGACCCCGACGCCCACCCCGTCGCCCGGCTACGCGGACACCGGACTCGGTGAGGCGTTCGTCACCTCCGTCAACGGTGTCGTTACTACCGTGAAGACGCTCGCCGTGACCGTCGCCTACGCGCTCCCGTACCTGCTCGCGTTCGGTCTCCCGCTCGGCGCGGTCGGGTTCGTCGCGCTCCGTCGCCGCTGACTCCCCGGTTACGTGAGGGTATCGAGCACCGCGTCGCGGGTCGCCGCGTCGGCCGCGTAGACGCCGACCCCGTCCCTCGCTGCTTCGCGGACGCTCGCGCCGGCCTCGCTCGCGAGCAGCGACCCCGCCGGCTGCTCCCACACGTCTGGAAAGACGGTTACGACGGCTTCGAGGGTGCCGCGGGCGAGCAGTCCCCAGTCGACACAGGGCGACCACGTCGAGAGGACGCGTTTACAGGCGCCTTCCAGCGCCGTCTCGACGCGGGCAAGCTCGTCGGGGTAGTTCCGGACCGCGTCCAAGCCGGGGACGAGTGAGACGGTTCCCGCTGACAGCGACACGTCAGTCCCGGCCGTCAGGGGGACACCGTTCACCGTCGCGCCCGCCCCCCGTTCGGCGACGTACCGGTCGTCCGCGAGCGGTTCGTACACGACGGACAGCAGCGGCCCGTCGGCGTCGCGGAGACAGACGGCGTGAGCGAACATCGGCACGCCGGCGGCGACGTTGTTCGTCCCGTCGAGCGGGTCGACGACCCACTCGCGGTCGGCGTCCGGGCCCACTGCGCCGCGCTCCTCCGCGAGCACGCGGTCGTCGGGGAACGCGTCACGGAGCGTCGAGACGACCGCCTCCTCGCAGCGCTCGTCCAGGTCGGTTTTGGCGTCGTCGCCGTCGTACTCGCCGGCCGGGCGGCCGTCGCGAAAGGCGTCGAGCGAGATCGCCGCAGCACGTTCGCAGGCGCGGATCGCGGCGGTCCGTTCGTCGTTCACGCCGGCGTCTCGTGCACCTCCGGCATACGGTTACCGGTCGCTCTCGTCGAACAGCGCTTCGACGACCGGTTCGACCTCGGCCTCCGTCGGGAGGCCGACGAAGACGCCGCGCCGGTCGTCCAGGTACACCCGGATCATCTTCCCGATGTCGAGCGCGGTCGTGATGTACCGCACGTCGTCGGCGACCGGGAACAGGTTCTCGGTGAACAGGTCGATCTCCGTGAGGTCGAGGTTCACGTACTCGTGGACGGATTCGAAGTAGTCGTACATCGCGTCCTCGTCCTCGTACATGTCGCGGGTCGCGCTCGAGGCGTAGGTGACGCTGAACTCGTCGGGCGTGAATTCGACGACGACGAACACTGGCCCGTCCGCGGCGGCTTTCACCGTTTCAACCAACTCCTCGTCGACGACCGGGTCGAACGACACGTCGCGGTCCGTCATCTGCCCGGTCGTGCGGGGGGCGGGTTCCTAACTCTTCCGTCGTCGGCCAATCCCGTCCGTCGCCGACCGTCACTCGTGGCCGGAGACCCGGACGGCCTCGTACGGCTCCTCGAGCCACTCGACGTCGGAGTCGCTGAGGTCGATCTCCAGCGCCTCGACGGCCGATTCGAGATGCTCGATGGAGGAGGCGCCGACGATGGGCGCGGTGACGACGTCCTTCGAGAGCACCCACGCGAGCGCGATCTGTGCCATCTCTGCGTCGTACTCGTCGGCGAGCTCCTCGACGCGCGCGTTTATCTCCCTGCCTCCGCGGTCCGCGTACGGGTGGGCCTGTGCGTAGTCGTCCGTCTCGGCACGCGTCGTCGACATGTACTCCTCGTGCGGGCGGGTCAGGTAGCCGCGCGCGAGCGGCGACCACGGGATGACTGCCACGTTCTCCTGATCGCAGAACGGGAGCGTTTCCCGTTCCTCCTCGCGGTACGCGAGGTTGTAGTGGTTCTGCATCGTCGCGAACCGGTCGAGGCCGAGGCGGTCGGCGGTGTGCTGTGCGGTGGCGAACTGATACGCCCACATCGAGGAGGCACCGAGGTGACGGATTTTCCCGCGCCGGACCGCGTCGTCGAGCGCGCGCATCGTCGTCTCGATGGGCGTGTCGTAGTCCCACCGGTGCGTCTGGTACAGGTCGATCGTATCGAGGCCGAGCCGGTCGAGCGACGCGTCGAGCTCCTGCTCTATCGTCTTGCGGGAGAGGCCGCCCGAGTTCGGGTCGTCGTCGCGTATCTGGAAGTACACCTTCGTCGCGACGACCTGCGCGTCGCGGTCGTACCCCTCAAGCGCATCGCCGAGAACGCGCTCGCTCTCGCCGCGCGAGTACATGTTCGCGGTGTCGAAGAAGTTGATCCCGAGGTCGATGGCTCGCTCGACGAGCTCGTGGCCGAACTCCTCACCGTGTACCCACTCGCGCCAGTCGGGGTCGCCGAAGCTCATGCAGCCGAGACAGAGACGGGACACCTCGATGCCGGTGTCGCCCAGCGTCGTGTACTCCATAGGTCCTCGTCCGCCGGAGGGGGCAAAAAGCTACGCCGTCGCCGTCACTCCGGCCGTTCCATCGAGAAGCGGTCGCGAGTGTGCGTGTACTCCGAACCGGCCATCCGCCCGAGCGCATCGAGCTTTCCCGTGTCGAGCTTCCCGTCGGTCGTCACCGCCTCGTCGACGTGGACGTACTGCACCTCGCCGAGGACGAGCGTGGAGACGCCGAGTTCGACGGTGTCGACGACCTTACACTCGAAGACGACCGGCGACTCGCCGACGTACGGCGCGTCGACCGTCTCGCATTCGCGTTTCGTTACGCCAGCCGGGCCGAACTCGTCGACAGCCGCGCCGGTGCTCGTCGCGTTCATCGGCTCCGCGAGGTCCGCCGTGACGACGTTGTGCGCGAACGCGCCCGACTCCTCGGCGTTCTCGACGGAGTCCTTGCGCTCGTTCCCGTCGGGACCGGCCGAGAAAGCGAGCGTCGGGGGCGACGGTGTCGCGACGTTGAAAAACGAGTACGGCGCGAGATTGTCGCCGTCCGTTCCCCGCGTCGATATCCAGCCGATGGGTCGGGGAACGACCGCGCCCGCGAGGACTCTGTACAGCGAGCGCTTCTCGCGGGCGTCTATCTCCATCCGGACCTCCCCGAGGCGAGTCGGTACATACGCCGAAAACGAGTGGGAGCTACTTCAACCGTTCAGAAGAGGCCGACGCCGAGCGCGTACGGCCACGCGGCACCGCCGACGGCGAGCAGCGCGAGCGCGCCCGCAGCGCCGAAGACGTTCTTCAGGAACGAGGTCATCTCGTTCTGCTGCTCCTCCGGGTCGTCGACCGTCCAGAAGTCGTGCATCGTCACAGCGGAGACGAGCAGGAACGTCGCCAGCGCGCCCGCCGCGAGGACGGGGAACGCGCCGACGATCACGCCGACCCCGGCGAGCACGAGCAGGCCGCCGGAGCCGACCACGCTGAGCCGCGGGGCCGGGAGACCTTTGAACTCCGCGTAGCCCGTCATCTGGTCGGCGTTCATGAAGTGGTTGAGGCCCATGAACGCAAGGACGCCCCCGAACAGGATGCGAGCGAGCAGGAACAGTTCGCCCGCCCCCGCCGCAGCGAACACGCCGGTCTGGAGGGAAATCATGCTATCACCGCGATACTCGATTGGAATCGGTAATCCGATTTCATTACGATACCTCGTAGCGCCGCGTTACTTATATGATTTCGCGGACGCCGGCGCCACCGGGTAACACCGGTGTAATCGAGCGGTTGGTGACTTCGTAACACGCGTGTTACCGGTGGTGCAGAAAGCAGATCGATGCTGTTCGAGAAACGCCGTGGCGGGGCCGTTCGACCGCACTACTCCTGCCCGCTCACTCGTAGCCGTCCGGGTACGCCTCCGCGAGCAGTTCCGGCTGGGAGCGCAGCCGTTCGCGAACCGGGTCGATGACCGACGAGATTGCGCTGGCCGCACTCGGCTTCAGGTCGGCCGGATGGAGCTCTCCCGAGACGTAGTCGGCCTCGAGCTCCTCGTAGCCCTCGTAGACGAGGTCACCACCGTACTCCTCGGGTCGCTCGACGACGAGCGACTCGTCGCGCTCGTCGAGGACCGGGAAGACGAGGAACTTCAGGTACTCCAACACGCCGTTGTCTTCGACTTCCCCCTGCGGGCAGTAGGCACCCTGTATCTTCTCTTCCACCTGCTCGGGCGAGTCGGTGAGGTTCACCTTCGAGCCGGCGTCGGAGGCGGACATCTTCCCGCCGGTCAGCCCCGAGAGCAGCGGCGCGAACACGCAGGCAGGCTTCTCGTACCCCTCGTTCGGGAGGATTTCGCGGGCGAGCATGTAGATGCCGCGCTGGTCGATGCCGCCGTACGCGATGTCGGCCTCCAGCGCGGCGACGTCGAGGCTCTGCATCAGCGTGTAGACGAGGCCGCCGATTTTCGGGTTCTCCGACTGTCTGACGACCTCGCTGCCGGCACGCTGTGCTCGCGAAAGCGTCGTGTCCGCCATCAGGCGGTAGAGGTCGAGCGTGTACGGCTCTTCGAGCTGGTACTCCGTCCCCCGGACGAAGGAGACGGCCTCCGGGTCGGCACCCGCGGCGTCGATCATTCCACGGATCGCCTCCTCGTAGTACGCCGAGCGCGCGTCCAGCAGTTCGAACGGCGACTTCTCGTCGTCGAGGTGGGCGTGGAGGTCGGCGACGAGGACCGTCACGTCGACGCCCGCGGCCTGCAGGTCCGCGAGCTTTCGCATCGTGGTGAAGTGGCCGATGTGCATCTCGCCCGTCGGCGCGTAGCCGATGTAGGCCGACGGCGACCCGCCCTCCAGTCGCTCGGCGAGTTCGGCCTCCGTCACCACCTCCGCCGTGTGTCGGGTCACCAGGTCGACCCGCTCGGCCGTGTCCATACAGGGACTCTCGGGCGATTCAATAAATGGCTTGTTCATCTGTACCGGGCCGGGACGGCCGTCGTCGGGTCGAACTGGGCCAACGACCCGGTTAGCGACGGTCGGGACCAAGAGCGGACAGCCGTGCACTGCTGGCGTCCCGAACGCGCCGACCGGCCGCGTGCACTCTGTCGACGGGGACATCGCGGTAGGACCAGCCGATGGAGCCGACGAGCAGGAGGAGTGCGGCCTGTTCCTCCCCACCGTTGCCGCCGGTGAACTGCTCGACGACAATCCACGTGACGAGCGCAAGCGACGAGAGGGCCACCGCGTACTTCGCACCGGAGATGATGTCGACACTCCGGATGTAGCCGGCCACGAACGCCGAGATGATGGCCTGTATCGTCACCGCGTGGAAGAACAGCATCGAGAGCATCTGTGAGTCCAGTCCACCAGAGAACTGGTCGAGCCCACCACCCTCCGAGCCCTCTTCGGGGGTGAGCCCCGCCATCGTGTCGAGGAACTGGACCTGGAGGAGGGCCATCACGGCGAGCAAGACGACGTAGGTCATGATGACGATGACCATCTGCATCCGGGTGCGGGCCTTTCGTTCGCGGTCGATGTCGTCCTGGTTCTCCGAGGAGACGGCCGCCGTCGACAGCACGTCCTGTATCTGACTGGAGGTCTCCTGGGCCTCGCTGACCAGTTTCATCGTCCGGGCGAGGCGGGGAATGTGGTACTTGTTGTTGAACTCCCGGAGGGCGTCCTTGAGGTTCGTCCCGTAGTTCACCTTCGTGTGAATCGTCTCGAAGTCCTCGGCGAGTTGTCCGGAGGAGGTTTCGGCGACGACCCGTATCGACTCCAGCAGCGTCATCCCGGTGTCGTTCGCGCTGGCGAGTTTGCGGAGGTTCTCGGAGAGCTGACCCAGGATTGACCGTCGCGAGCGGATGTTCCACTCGTGGAAGACCGCCAGTGGCAGGAGATTCAGGTAGATGGGAAGGTAAATCCAGACGAACGTTCCCCAGATGACACTCCCCTGCATCTCCGCCATGGACAGCGGCGCGTTCTCGGTGACGATGAGGCCGGTGAAGACGAGCATCGTGAGGGGCACCGTCAGAATCAGTACGAGCAACGGATTGTCCCGGAAGAAGAGGTGTGGATTGCTAACAATCTGTCCCAGTTCGTAGCTCTCCTCGCGGTCCTCTATCTTGTCGAAGACGGCGTGTCCACCGGTGTACTGGTCGACCAGGCGAGCCCCGAACAGGCTAATTCCCCCCTCCTGGGTGACGTCCTCGCCGGAATCCGGTCGCAGGTAGCCATCGCCCAGTTCGTCCTGAGAGACTGTCGAGACGAGCACGAGAAACGCCATTCCGACCAGGGGAATGAGGCCGTAGACGGTCGCATAGAGCATGAACTGCTGGCCGCCGCCCTGCATCATGCTCATGATGACGAGCAAGATGATGAGCAAGAGCGGAAAGAGCGACAGCGTCATGTACATCTCGCCGAACAGTTCGAGCGTGTCGAGTTGCTTTTGCTGCTCTTGCTTTGCCGTCCGCATGTGCTTGTCCTTCTGGTCCTCGAGGAAACTCGTCATGTCACCCCCCGAGTCGAGAATCGAGAGCATATCCGTCAGAAACTGTGCGAGTTCCCCGCTCGGGGACTCCATCGCCTGGTTCTGGACGGCCGTTCGGTAGTCGGTATCGAAGTACTCCGTCTCCAGCACGATGGACTGGAACTCCTGGGAGACCTCCCCGTACGTATCGTCGGCCTCGGCGATGGCACGGACGATTTCGAGCTGGTTCATCCCGCCGACGGAGAGGGCGTACATGAACGCAATCGAGTCAGCCAGCAGCGTGTTGATTTCGCGCTTGCGGCTGTTGGCCCGGACGTAGGGGATGGAGACCAGGGAGCCGAAACCGATGGAGAAGCCGATGAAGCCAAAGAAAAGCCCCGAGAAGAGAACGATGAAGACCAGCGTCACCTCGTTGGCGATGGCAGAGAGGTAATCCGGCAGCGGAATACCGATAATCGGACCGTCGATGAACAGCCGCTCGAAGGTCAGGCCGGCGAACATGCCCACAATCCAGAGACCGAATCCGGCGATTAGTCCCAGCGCGAGCGACCGCGAGATGTACATCTCGACGTTGTTTGGCATCCGAGCCTGGGCGAGTTTCCGCTCGACGCTCGCGACGAACTCGCTGTCCTCGTCGAAGAGCCATCGGTAGACGGGATAGAACAGGCCAGCGAGTGAGACGTCACCGGTCAGGTGTCGCTGACTGTCCTGCCTGTCGAGACTCATTCCTCCGCCTCCCCGGCGTCGACCTTTGGCACGAACTGGCCGAAGTCGAAGTCCTCGTTGTCGGCCGTGATGTTCTCCGTCTCCGTGACGCCCTCGAGGGCAGAGAGGAGTTCGCCGGTGTCCATCTGGCGGTACTGTTCGAGGAGTGGTTCGGCCCGCGACAGGATGGCGTCAGTCTGGTCGAGGACCCACTCTGGCGGGTCCGGGCGTGGAACCAGTTTCTCCTTTTCCTCGTCGATGTCGATTTTGACCGACTCCATCTCCCGGAGGTCCTCGAGCGAGTGTTCCAGGCCGTCCTTCGAGATGATGGCCAGAATCGTATCGGGGTCGTTGATAAAGGCCTGGAGCGTCGCGGCGACCTGGGTGTAGGTGTTCAGCCCGTTCTGGATGAGATAGGCCAGCACGATTTTCCGCTTGAACATCTCTTCGTCGAGACGCTCCTGTGTCCACCCGCGGTCGAACTTGATTTCCTCGAGGGTGCTGGAGGAACCCATCTGCATGTAGTCGTCCGTCTCGGCCCGCCACTCGTAGACGTCCCGAACGTTGATTTCGTCGTTTTCGGGGGTGTACTCGTTGATTTCGGTCAGCACCTTGTTCCGGCGGACCTTCCGGCCCTCGACGCGTGTCTGGGTCTGGATGGAGACCAGGTCCAGGGCCGTAAAGAGGGTCTTCGAGACGTTGATGGGGTCGGTCGTGAACCGCTTGATGACCTCGCCCACGGAGTCGGCGTGGAAGGTGGTGTAGGTGGTGTGGCCGGTGGACATGACCTGGAAGAGGGTTCGGCCCTCCTCACCACGGATCTCCCCCATGACGATGTAGTCGGG
>ENA-ORDC01002209-ORDC01002209.1-marine-metagenome-genome-assembly--contig:-NODE-2209-length-12289-cov-2.680478_pt1 | contig 12289 bp, 7 predicted proteins | sample MGYA00237783_ERZ508515 | MGnify/ENA primary metagenome ERZ508515 (study PRJEB26186, sample SAMN06268792) | marine metagenome | isolation source: Eden Landing Ponds, San Francisco, CA, USA | place...
TCTTCAAGCAGTCGACGTCCGGAGTTCAATCCAGCTGACGGATTACCTTGACTATCTCGCCGATGCTGCCTGGGACAGTAGTGAGCATCGAGACACGGTTTGGAGACGCACAGTTCGACAGCTTATTGACGAAACCTCTGAAGTTACATCACTCCAAGAGCTGGATTCCGAGGTTCGAGACCAGCTAATCCAGCGAAGCATGCTGGCACTGTCGAACGAGATGGCGTCGCTGGATCAGCTGGAGTACTACTGTCACGACGAAACCATCTGCAATCATCTACGCCCAGAGCTTGAAAACCGGGTTGTGAAGCCCTATGATGGACGGGATTACGCGAAGGAGACGGTGGCCGACGCATGGGAGGTGTTGGAGCTTGAGGACCTCACTGCCAATGCGACGCTGTCACTTTCTGGCCACAACATCACTGTCTCGGAAGGGAAAGCCGTGGCTGAGTCAGAAGAGTTCACCCAGCTGTTTACGGTCGCCTACAGCTTCTGCTTGAATCAAGAACATGAGGAGGCTCAAGACAAGCTTCTCCAGATATTCAGCGAGTACCAGATTGCCGTCCATGAAGCAGTCAAATGCCAGTATCTATCTGCAGAAGGCGAGCCAATAACCGACGAGTTCGACGTCCAGTGCTATCTGGACCAGGAAAACCAGCAAATCCGGAGAACAGAGGGGACTGCCTCCTTGCAGGAATTCACCCAACGTCTTCCGAATGAACTCCCGCTAACAGTATCCGAGGCAGAAGAACTGGAGTCCATCCTGTCAGGAGCTCTTGGGAAGCGAGAACGCTTCCTTGATTCGTTCCTTGAGACCTTTGGAGTTGAACGCCGCTCAATCGAGGCCGAAATTCAGCCAGCAAGTGCTATTGACGAGGAACCCAGCGACTCGGCGGATGAAGAGGTAGAGTCTGACGAGGGCGATGAGACGGGGCCCACCAGCTCGGAGGAGCTAGCTCCCTCAGGCAACGGAGGTGCAGATTCGGAGGTGGAAGCTCAAGCTGACGACTCAAGCCACGTCGGAACCTCTGAAGCTGTCGTGGCCGGACCAGAAAGCGAGACTCCTGGCAGCGATAAGGAGATCTCTCCTGGAGGGAGTTCGTCGCCAGAGCCAAGTCCAGGAAGTTCCGCTAAGCAGGGTACTAATCAGAGCCCAGCGGAGCAGCATCAGGAGGGGGATGAGGGGGTGCAGTCCGGAGAGGAAGGCTCGAAGCCTGTTGAGGAGGACGAAGAGGTTCCAAAGCGAACACGACGAGGACGTACATTTACAAGCCGCCCTGTTCGTGACAGTGAATTCCGAGAGGCGGTGAGAGATGCTTATAGTAGAACCTGTGCAGTTTGTGGAAATCGACGTGAAACGAAAGATGGACAGCTTGAGATTGAGGCCGCGCATATCAAACCGGTTAGTGAGGGAGGTCCTGATTCAGTTCAGAATGGTGTTTCGCTGTGCAGGCTTCATCACTGGGCCTTCGAAAATGGCTGGATAACGTTCTCAAACGGATACGAGGTCCTTGTTCGTGACTGGGAATCTGTACCTGGATATGAGGAGTTCAACGAGTATGAGGGTGATTCGATTCGTCTTCCGGACGAAGAGCAACAGCAGCCAGGCCAACGGTATCTCAAATATCACCGTCAATCGCACGGCTTCGAAGAGTAGCCCCTCTAAGCCAGGATCGTAGCGGTATTGCGGTCGTGACAGCGATCAAAATGGATGCCTCGCGGCCTCTGGAGAAGGGCGGTGACCTCTATTCTTCGATCACGTCGCGGATCGGATCCACTGTTGGATCAACGGCATACAGCTCGACCGTTTCACCTGCGATCTCATCGCTGTCAAGCTCGACGTTGCAGATGCGTCGGAGCGACTTCCACAGCATCGCCGAGTTGTAGTCCTCGACATCTGGCGGGATGTGGTTCACCAACGTTTTGGAGCACACCACGATCAGCCGCTCCTCGGGTCGTGAGAACGCCACGTTCGACCTGTTCAGGTCGAGCAGAAAGTCCTCACGCTCACCGATATCCGTCGGGTCGCTCGCCGTGCCCGACACGATGATGTTCTCACACTCACCGCCCTGCAGCCTTTCCACGGTATCGACTACCATGACCGAGTCATCGGTGTGTTCCTCCAGCTCCAGCTGCAGGTTCCTCCGCTGTGCCGTGTGCGGTGTCATGACCGCGATCGAGTCCTCGCCGGGATCATCCACCGTTTCGATCAGCTGGGAGATTAGCTCGGCCTCATACGGGTTGCTCAGCCGTGACTGGTCCTCGTCGTGGACCAGGAGGAACAGCCCGGTTTCCTCCTCCCACACCGCTTCCAGCAGGTCGCCGTCTGGATTCGGGACCTCCAGGTCATCGGCTGTCGCGCCTTCCAGCTCAAGTTCGTCGTGCGATTGGTAGAGCTGTCCGACCAGTGCTCGGATCGCCGGCGGCAGCCGGAATGTGTACCGGAGAGCTGATAGCTGGATCGCCGCGTCGGTGACGTCAGCGTTGTCTGACAGGGCACGCGCTGCTTCGAACGCGCTGGAGTGAGGCTTGTAGTGCTGGACCGGTGGCCGGTCCTCGTCCTCCCACTCGTGATCGACGATCGGGGCCAGCTGCCGGTGGTCGCCTGCCAGCATGATCCGGCCGTCCTCCTCGACCAGGCTCGCCAGCGAGAGGAAGTGTGGAAACACCATCATCGATGCTTCGTCGACGATCAGCTCGGGGGCGAGGAAGCCGTCCGGGCCATTTCCGAGGACGCCGCCGTCGTTGATGTTCTCCACCTGTTTCAGAAGCGAACTCACGGTGCCGCCGATGATCAGGACACCGTCGTCACGGTGCGGCTGGATGTGCCCCCCTCCGTTCCGTGCATCCAGCAGCGGGATGCCGCCGCCGGGAGCATCGCTCTGGTCGTGGCTGGACGAGACCTTCGCCAGGTTCACGTTGGGGACGTCGAACCCGAACCGCTCCGCCTGCTCGGTGAACGTGTCGCGGTAGTCCTCGATTTGCAGCAGCAGGTTGTTGACCGCTCGGTGGGTGTTGCCGGCGAGCAGGACGATGTCGCCTTCCTCCAGGTGGTCGACGATGCGTTGCATGACCGCCACGGCTGTCGTGGTCGTCTTCCCTGTGCCGGGCGGGCCGTGAACCAGCTGCATCCGCGTCTCCAGCCCGTCCAGGACAGCATCGCGCTGCGACGGGATCAGGGTCTCACCGTCCTCAATCTCTAGCGTCTCGAGGAACCGGCGGTAGTCGTCACGGGTATCCTCGTCCAGCGGGTCGACCTCGGGCAGCGTCGGGGCCTCAGGATCTAGCCACCGGTATGCGTGTTCACCGAGATTCGCTCGCAGCCGTTCATCCACGCGGCGATCAACGTAGTCCGAGATGCTGCTGACCATCACTGGGTCTCGATCGTCGTAGACGGGGTCACCGACGTCACCGAACCAGGCCCGGCTGGGCAGCCGGTATGTGTTCCCATCGCCGCATGGGATTGCGTCCAGCTCGACGCGCTGGTTCTCCCAGTCGAGGTCCTCGACGACACAGGTGTAGCCCATCTGCTTTAGCCAGCCATAGGTCGGGCCACGTTCCGGGTTGTCGAACCGGGGACTAATCCGGATGAAGTCGTCCTCCTCGAAGGAGCCGCGGCGGCGGAACTCCTCAGCCCCGATCTCGAAGTTAGTGAAGTCGAGGCTGGCCTCAATCGTCATATCTCCTATCCAGTGCGCGTCGGCTAACGGCAGTGCCTCACCCTGCGGGACGCGGTGTGCGAGCGGCTTGATGTTCGAGGCCAACCAGTCGTTCGTCCCGACGTGGTGATCCAAGAGGAGGAAGTCGATCCCCGCCTGGGCAGCGTCCTCGACGTCCAGCTCGTAGTCGACCAGATCCGGGATGCTGAGCCGCGCCTTCTCGATATCGTCGTTGAAGTCACCCATCTGCTCATCCAGCCAGCGGAGCGCGTGGGTGCGAGCTCGGAGATAAGCTTTCAGCTTCGGTCGGTCCGACCGCTGGTACCGGTCTAGGACGCCGCGGAGCTGTGGGTCGTCCCCGTAGTCGTCGGGGTCCGGCAGCTCACCCCAGACGTTCTGCATGTAGCCCATCGGCAGGTCGTCGTGGAACCGGCTGCGCATCTCGAAGCGCTCGACCCGGTCAGCACTGTCGCGGTCCGTCCACTCGTTCTCGTCGTCCAGACCCAGCGTGGTTTTGAAGTCGAAGATGTCCTGCTCGTGCGCCCGTGACAGGTCTACCCCCTCGCCCATGACGTTGCGGACCCAGTGGTAGGAGCTGCCGAACCAGCTGAGTGATGTTGCCACGGCCAATCCTTGCCCGGTCCAGCCCAGGGCGTACCGGTTCTCGGTGTCGGACTGCAGGCTGGTGAAGATCATCTGCTCCAGGGGTTCTCGGCAGCCCAGGAGTTCGCGGAGGTGGCCGAGGAGTTCTGTGCCGCACCGGGAACACGCCTCGATCAGGTGTTCCATCTCGGAGTGCGACCACACGTAGAAGTGGATGTACTCCTCGTCTTGCTCGGCGAGCGAGGCGATACGCTCGACGAGGTCCTGCAGGAAGCCCTGTATCAGTTGGGCCTCGGCCTCGGTATCGGCATCGTGTTCGCCACGCCACTGTCCCGGCTTGATTCGTACCAGTGGATCTCGGCCGGGGTCACGTCGATCGCCGGTGTCCGGGTGTTCCTCCACGATTTCTGGGCTTGGCTCCCAGTCACCGTCTTCGTCCTGGCGGAACGGGGTGTTCAGCTCGCGGTCGCTCTGGGTGACATGGGCTGCTAAGGCGTCCACACGGTCCTCAATATAGTCATAGGTGATGTTGAGGTAGACCCGGATGACCTGGTCGTCGTCGATGGTGTGGGGCGGCCGCTGGGTCTGCGGCTGGAACGGCAAGCCCTCAACCACCCACTCATCGTCGTGATCGCCGCCAGGCAGGTTTTGTCGCCGGGCCTCCGCCCGAGCCTGGAGGGCCGCCAGGTTCTCACTGATGGCGTCGTCGCGACGCAGCTCGCCGGCCCGAGGTGACCCGAGGTCCAGCTCCGCCAGGTCGTCGATCGACCCAACGCCGCGGTCGTGGAACGCTTGGACAGCTGGGGGTGACAGGCTCAGCAGTTCGAGCTTGCGCTGTCGAGCGCTTTCGGGCAGGCAGTGGACGTCGAACACGCACTGGTCGCACTTCGGCCCGAGCTTGTAGTCCAGGTCGTCGATGTCGTCCGGATCCGTCGTGATGATGTCCTCGAACTCGCCGCCGTCCTCGAGCAGTTGGTGCAGGTCGTCGGTCTCGCTTTCGAGGTTCAGGGGATCGAGTTCCAGGATGTCCTCGATGCGGTTGGTGGAATCATCGATCCGGGCGACGACACACTCCATGTCGTCTTCAGTGATTACGCCACGTTCCACGGTTAATGGATCGTCGCTGAGCCGCTGCCGGATGAGTTCGCGGTACGTCGCCAGCTGGATTCGCTGGTAGGTTTTGTCTTCGCGGCTGCTCTTGGTCTCGACCACACGGAGCTTCGGGCCGTCCTCGGAGCGGCGAATCACCAAGAAGTCGACCCGTGCGGAGACGTCGAAGACACCGATCAGGCCGTTGAGCTTGACCTCGCGGGCGAAAGCTTGCTCGTCGCGGCCGAGATCGGAGACCTGGTCCACGAACTCGGTCCACCCCATCTCGTCATCGTCGTCATCGTCTTCATCGTCGCCGTCACCGGTGGCTGCTGCACCGGCACCGCCGCCGGCATCTGCACGGGCAGCAGTTCCTCCGCCGTCAGACGCTAGCTCTGAGACGCCCTCATCACGTAGGTCCTCGGCCCATTCGTCCTCCCGCTCACTGCCCTTCTGTTGGAGCGCTGGGTCCAGCGGGTTGAACACACGGTTGAAGTACGGCAGCTGGTCGCGGGCGACCTCAGAATTGTCATACGAGAGGCGGAGCCGCCGGCTGCATGAGTGGTGCCGGACGTACTGTGCGATTTGATTGGCGTTGATGGGATATGGCGGCATAGATACTGGACTCCCTCGGCTGAGTCTACCCCAACCAGACTCATAGTCAGTATATAAATGCCAGGTGCCGTGAAAGAACGCCAATCAACAGCTGTGTTCTTCCATCAGCTGCCGCGCCACCACAGCCTGTGCTGCATCCGTCTGCTCAGCTGCCTCTCGGGTCTCAACTACCTCGTCGATCTCATAGCCGTCATAGTCGTCCCGCCAGGTGTAGGCATGCAGGGCCACGTTCGCATCCTGGTTGACATCATACATAACCTCGTACTCGATATCACGGCCACGCTCACCTGCCTCCCAAGTTCGCCAGCTCCGGCACATGATGTTTCCACCTGTGTTGATCACCGCACCACCGTTCCAGCCGTCTGCTACCTCGACTGGTGACTCGTCGAAGGGCTCCTCATAGCCAAGATCGCGCAGAAACTCTTCTCGACTCGTCTGACTCATGTAGCACCGTTTCAACTGCCAGACTCATGAAGATTCGCCATACACGTTCCTGCAGAGAGGATAAGCAAGGGCCGAGTCTTTAGATGAACGAACCACCAAGATTCGACAACATGGAGGCTAGCCAGGATGATGATCTGGTTCAAATGCTGGATGACGAGGAGCCGGACTTCGAGGAGATCATGTCCTGTGTGTTCCAGCTGACCGACTACGAGATTAAAGCGTATCTCGCCCTTCGTGATGCACCCGGCAGCACTGCGGCCGAGCTGGCTGACGATTTAGACCGTACTCGAAGCAACGCACAGCGACCGCTGTCGACACTGAGGGAGAAGGGGCTGGCCGAGCGGGAGCGACGTCTGATGGATGGCGGCGGCCATGTATACCAGTACACCGCTACTCCGCTTCCAGAGGTCAAAACGATGCTCCACGAGTCGCTCAATGTGTGGACCGACACCTGTCATAATGCAATCAACAATTTCGGATCGGTCTAAGTAGATTCGTCTCCGTTTTGCTCGTCGATGACCTCGTCAGGCAGGTAGGCACCATACATAAAGGGAGAATCGTCGCCACCAAGATCATCGTGATCCTCATGCAGTGTACGAAGACCCTGTCGCAAAAGCTGCTCGACAGCATCTCGGTATGCTATTTCCTTGTCAGCAATTGCATCGCGGATGATTGGTTCCATGAACCCATCCGGGTCTAGCCCAGAAAGGTTGAACAGATATTCTTCCTCGAAGGTAAGTTCCTCATCTGGTAACCCGCTATTGATTCCAACCGCTAGTGCAATATCCCCAATCCGATTTCTCTTCAAGCCACTCTCCATATCGACCCGCTCAAAATCCGCCTCAATGGCATCTACTAAATCCATGAACCGGTTCTCATCCACCCGTACACGGACTGCTCCACTACTTTCTGAACTCATGGTTTCTCCCTCGAGATTTGTGAGTTGAGATCGTCATCTAACTCGATCTGATGATGGGTTCCAATGCTGTTCTTGAAGTGGGCTGATTCGTTTAGGTCACGCAGCTCTGAGTCAGTGACAAGGAGTACTATCGGCTCATCAAGGGAGCTAAAGAACTCGGCTTGTGCCTCGGTGTTAGTCAGATCAAGCCGCCCAGCCACGGTGTCGAAGATGATTGTCGCCGAGTACTCCGCTAACGAGTTCAAGCCGAAAATAAAGCTCAGAGCAACTATCTGGGCCTCTCCTGCTGAAGGCTCATGAAGCGTCATATCCCGAGGTGATTCATCATCGCCTTCTTCAGGGCCTCGCTCAACGAGCTGAATTGCATATCCACGGTCGTCCGAATCTTCCTTGAATTGTATCCCCGTGTAGCGGTTGCGGATGAACTCGGATTCTGCGACTTCGGAGAAGATCTCGTTCATCTCCTCACTGATCTCTTCTCGCTTCTGCTCAAGGATGTTCCTACGAACATCCTGCAGATTGGAAAGGGCCTTCTCAGCCGCCTGCTTTTTCTCTCGGACCTCATCGAGTTCGCTGTCGTCTGCTAAGTCCAGGATCTCCTCATCTATTGACTGCTTCTCTTCTTGAAGCTCGTCGAGTTCATCCTCGAGATTCGATATTCGCTCGGCAAGCTGCCCTCGCCGCTCCCTTAGCCCCTCTAACGTGGCTTCCATTTCATCGATATCATCCTCATCCCCGACAGCATTCACGTCTTCACGAAGCTCGCTCAGGTCCCCTTCCCTGTTATCTATCCGGTTATCAAGTCGCTCTAATTCAGATGCTGGGCTCGACGGCAGTGTGTAGTTCTCGACGCCGGCATCCTCGAGTCTGGTTAGCCTATCTCGACACTTGACGACGTGGTCCCACATCTCCTCAAGCCCTTGATCAGGTAGGTCAACTTCTGAACCGGTATCAGGAGTGCCTTCGTAACCGCATATCGGGCAAGTTCCCTCCTCGGCCTTCTGTATCAGATCTGCTCTCTGGATGCCCTCTATATCGTCCTTTGTGGTGTCGATTTCTTGTTTTAATGACTTCTCTCGTGACTGAATAACGTCCGTCAGGATGGCTTCTGGGTACGCCCTCCAGGCTTCCCGCAGCTCCTCCGCCACATTCTCCTTCTTCTGGCGAAGCTCTGATAGCTCGTCCTGGATGTTCCGAATTCTCTGGAGTTTCTCCTCTTTTTGCTCCTCTAAGAACTGCTCTGTCTCCTCAATCTTGTTATCAACATCCTCAAGATCGTCCTCAACGTCACTTATTTCGGCTTTCTTATCCTCAATCTCGCTCTCCTTTCTGCTCAGCTCCTTCTCTTTCTCTTCCCGCTTATCGATCTCATCTTTAGCTTCGCTGCTTTTGCTGTCGTATTTTCTGTTGATTGTCCGCCGAACATCATCTATGGCGAACCTGAGCCGGGTATCCTGGATGATTTGCTCGATATTCTCCTGGACTTCATCGCTGTCGAGGCCGCTCGTCGTGTTGCCATCTCCGTACTCTCCGTCGTCCTCATAATCGATCAAATTCTGAATCTGCTCACCGTCCAAAAAGAAGAACTCGCTTAGCTCCTTCGGCAGAAAAGACTCGACGATTTCTTCTGGATGGATGTCCCGATCGGATCCCGGTCCCGAGTACAGGTCCAGAGACGCTGGGGCTGCTTCATTATGATGCTCAAACCGTTCGACACTCCGCTCTAGATCGTAGGAAGCGCCCCGAGCTCTGAACTTGAGCTGGACTGACATCTCCTCATCCCCCTCCTCCTTAGCCTGAGAGTTCCAGAGCGTTTGGTAGTTGATCTCCTTATCAGCCCCATACAGCGCCCAGCGGACAGCCTGAAGAAGACTGGTTTTACCAGCTCCCTGATCCCCCTCAACGATATGGATATTCCCGTCTCCATCTGTAAAGGTCGCTGACGCCTGCCGATACGGCTTAAAATTTGTAATCTCAACACTCTGGATATTCATGATGAGTCCCTCAAGTACTGCTCAATTCGCTTATCGACAGCCTCCTCCCGGTTTCTCCGCTGCTTGGGTTCATTGAGATCCTCTATTTGCTGCCGCTCCCAGTCTATGATACTTTTCAAGGCCCGCTGCATGGCCTCGCCCTCTACCTCCTCATCGATGACCTCCTCGATGTCAACTCGCTCAGGCATTGTCAGAATACTTGTTGAGTGTCATACGTAATTGCTGAACGGTCAATTTGTTCTCCTCGGCGTTAGCCGCTTCCTCATTCATGCGTTCCACTCGATCAAGCTCGTTCGCCACCAGAGTGACCTCTGATTCGACCAGCTCTGCGTTGCCCTCAAGCTTATCTTTTGGGACAGGTAGAACAAGGAAATCGTGCAGCTCAGCGTAATCAGATTTCTCGCTTTCCCGCAGAACACGTCCCCGACGCTGCACGGCCTTCCGTTCCGATTGTGAGTTCGCTATGATGATGGCCGAATCGCAGTCTGGGACGTCAATCCCCTCCGTTAGGCAGTCTATTGATACAAGGATCTCTATGTCGCCAGCTTCGAACCGGTCCAACCGCTCATCTCGGGTCTGCTGCGACAGATCACCGTAGAAAAGCGCCGAGGACCGCCCTGTTTGCTGGTCAATCTGATCCTTCACGTCTCGCATATGGTCTTTATCATTGGAGAAGATGATTGTGCGCGTCCCGATTTGATCAATCTCCTCCGTAGTTACAGTCGTTTTCTCGTCGCACTCTTTCAGCACCGACGCCCGCTCCTGCATTTTGGTCCGCACCTTACTATTCCGGTCAGCGACCTCGTGTATCGGCTGCCCATCGTAAGACTTCGCTTCCTCATACCGGCTGATAAGTTCCTGTGACAGGTTTCGATACAGTCCTCGCTCATCATCGGTGAAAGAGACAATATGCAGGTTGTATCTGTATGGAGAGAGAACTTCATGCTCGTTAATTGCAGCGCCGAGGCTCACTTCATGCGGATTAATTGACTCCTCACCCTCAGGAAGACTTGCTTCGTCGGGATATATCTCATCTTGCTCTGTGCTGAAGTACTCCGCTATCGCCCTGTTCCCTGCCTGATCGCTGGAGAGAGGGGTAGCGCTCAGCCCGATACGGGCCTTTCCAGCATCGAAGTCGCCGATCTTACCTCGACGGGTTGGAGCACCGGTTCGATGCACCTCATCAGCAATTAGTATCCGCTGCTCCGGGTCTGTAGTTTCGTCTATAAGGTCAAATAGATCCGCCATCGTTTGATGATGCATCGTCGAGATCGCAAACACTGGTTCTGACCGGGCTGGATCCATCAATGCGTGATACAGCTTTGATCGCCACTGCTCCTCTCCCCAGCATCGTATCACCGGCGCGTCAGGGAAGAACTGACCAAGGTTATCATCCGATGTCCACTGCTCAATAAGATCTTTCTGTGGCGTGAGGATGATGACAATATCATCGGGGGATGCAATCGACCGCAGCCCAAAGAGTGCAGTCCAGGTCTTCCCAGTCCCAGTCGCATGCTTCATCAGCAAACGATTGTCATTCCTGAACAGCAATGTCAACGCCTCCCGCTGATAATCTCTCGGTGTTGCAGCTAGAGGGGTTCCATCCCGGCTCAAGCCCGGAGACGCCTGAGCGATAGCGGTCTTCAGATCTGGCCGGGTCTCTGGGGCGTCTCGAAGAAGGTCCTCTTTCAGCGCTTCAGGGATACTGATGACTTTAGCATCTGAAGAGTTGTCGTTCCAGAGCTTCTCAAATTCCGATCGCTGTGACTCAATACGCTGGCGCTCATCCCACTCCGCATCTGGATTTTCCACCCACTTCCGGCTCAGTGTGATTGACTCTCGGTTCCGATCGAGAGCTTTGAACGACTCATTCGGTGAGCCAACAATAGACACTGTATCCTCATTCTCATCGGTGAACAGTGCGACCTTCTGATGCCACTCTGCTTCCTCCCGTGTCAGCACCTCGCCGTCTTCATCGGCCACGGCCCCAATGCGAAATTCCAAAATCCCTTCAGAGACAAGCCAGGCCAACGCTTCTCGGACCGCATCTCGTTCACCGAACTTTACAGCATCCCAGCTAAATCGATTGGCGACAGCTTTGTCCTCTTCACCTCGGCGGATGGCTCGCGCATCTTCCTCAGTAACACCAAGACCAGCGATAATACGAATTTTCCCGCCTTTGTCAACGAGTTCGCTCAGTCCTGGGTTAAGAACGGCGATTGCGAAAGATGAGTAATCACCAGTGATTCGGTCGTACTGAACAGCGTCCTGAAGCGCCGGGATAAAAACATCCCTTAGGATGTCTTCTCCTCCATTATAGTACCCCCTCCAGTTAGCATCTCGCAGAGTCATTATAGAGTAATATAATACGTTTGGTGAAAAACATTGAGCGCCCCTCGTATAAAATGCCAAAATCAGCGATAGCATCTACTTTGCACCCAGATAATTACTATGGATAATGACTGTCAGAATATATTAAAATAATAATATATTTAACCCCGGAAATGGGGTTAGTTTTATTGTTGAGTGGTGTCTATAGGTAGTTGAAGAAATGCTACAGGCAAGTTGCTCAAATTGCTACTCAGGCGCTAACTGTTTCGATATAACCGATGATGGTGAAACGATTAATTTAGAGTTTAAATGTTCTAATTGTGAAGAGGTTGGGAGGATCGTTTTAAGCCGTGGAAAGGCTAGAATCAGAATGAAAGAAAAAATACATCTCGCACAGTATTGATTGGATTTGTAGATGTGTGAAATTCCCAATGTCATCTTGTCGTTTTATTTATAATATAACTGACGCCAGTAGTCTCTATTCTGCTCGTGATTATTGCCGGAATCTGAATAAACTGGATTCAGGATTCTGTCACCTCCAATCGGAACTTAGGATAGCTTGATTAGCTCAGAACACCGCTCAACTCACTGGATAGCTACTAGTAGTTCTCAGATGTTGTCCGGTTTGACGACGA
>ENA-ORDC01002211-ORDC01002211.1-marine-metagenome-genome-assembly--contig:-NODE-2211-length-12284-cov-7.010895_pt1 | contig 12284 bp, 15 predicted proteins | sample MGYA00237783_ERZ508515 | MGnify/ENA primary metagenome ERZ508515 (study PRJEB26186, sample SAMN06268792) | marine metagenome | isolation source: Eden Landing Ponds, San Francisco, CA, USA | place...
TTAGCAACCATGCGCCTTGGGCCGCTTGGCTACCACGACTCGCGGTCACGTACTCGCGCCCTCTCGGACTCGGGGCCGGGGCCCCTACACGATGCGTACTCTTCCGTACCTGTCGTCGGTATATAAACGCAACGAAAGGGTTCTCAGAGTGATGTGAACCCGTCCCACAGCACTCCGGGACGTGCCAGTGACGGCCGATTCGATGCGTCGCCAGTCAGCCGACGATTCGGGAACGCGGTAGCCCGTCGCGGAATCCGACGCGGACTGCACAGCCGTCACGGACGAGTGTCCGTGACGATCGAAATGGACCACCGGCACTCATTTTTAGTTCGAGCTGGTATCTGGTGACATGTTTGTTCCGGCCTCCTTCGACGTGTCTCTGAACGGTTCTGACGAGACTGATGCCGGCTATCGGGTGTTTCCGACAGTGAAGTGGGCAATATCGTTCCTGGTTCGATCGCCGCTGTTCCTCGCCGTCGCACTCGCCGCCGGGGGTGCAGAGGTTCTGCTGGGCGAAGGCACCCTACTCCGGTGGCTCGTTTCGGCCACCTCGGTGTTGCTGGTGACTGCCCTCGCAGCGATTACCGTCGAGGACGCAGTGACGGAGTCCACGCGGACGCGCGTCGATCGCCTCCTCGCGGCCCTCTCGGCGTTGCCAAGTCTCGTGAAAGCGATCGTCACGCTTGCCGTGGTGGCTTTCGTTGGGGTACTGGTCCCGATAGTGTTCATCCGTCTTCTCGGCGTTTTCATCGCAATCGTCGTGTTCTTCTATCTCATCGCGCTGTTCGAAGTGGTGTTCCCGGCGGTCGTCCTCGACGGATCGATGAGCGCGGGGTGGGATGCCTTCAGACGCTCGAAGCTCGTCGTTTTCGGGCTACTCGTCGTCTTTGCCGCGGGGCGGTTCCCGATCAGTTACCTCTCGCCGACACTCGCCGACCCCGTGATCGCAGTCGCACTCGCGGGGTGGTCGGGACTATTGACGGGCATCTCCACGCTTGCGTACGCACGAGTTTATATTGCACAGAGGCCTGCCCCCAAGCGACCGTGACGTCTCGCGACCGTCTCGGAGACCAGAATGTCTTTCGTCCCGGGCCGCGACATCTCGATTGATGGACACCGCACTCGTCACCGGCGCTGCCGCCGGGATCGGTCGGGCGACAGCCCGCCGATTCGCGTCGGCTGGCTGGCGGGTGTACGCCGTCGACGTCGACGCTGACGGACTCGAGGACCTCGACGGCTGTGAGACCGCGACGGTAGACGTGACCGACCGTGCAGCCGTCGACCGGCTCTACGAACGGATCAGTGCCGAGGCCGGGGGCCTCGACTGCGTGGTCGCCAACGCCGGCTACTGCCAGCCGGGGCCGCTCGAAGACCTGCCGGCCGAACGGGTCGCCCGGCAGTTCGCCGTCAACGTCCAGGGGACGCTGCGGACGATGACGGCCGGACTGCCGTTGCTGCGTGAGCGAGACGGGACCGCTGTCGTCGTGTCCAGCACGCACGGTCGCGTCGTCACGCCCGGCATGGGCGCGTACGCGGGGTCAAAACATGCAATCGAGGGAATGACCGATGCCCTCCGGATCGAGGTCGCCGAGGGGCCTGTCGACGTGACGCTGGTCGAACCCGCCTGGGTGGACACCGGGTTCACCGCCGAGTCCGACCGCCACCTCTCCGGGTTCGAGCGCTCGGCTCGGTACGCTGACGTCTACGACGCACTCGATGGGGAGGCGCTGCTCGGTGGCGGCCCGCTCGCCGTCGCGCCGGAGCGCGTCGCGGCGACGATCCACGACGCGGCGACCGCGAACGAACCAGCCGCACGATATCCGGTCGGCCTTCCCGCCAGACTCGTCCTCGCGACGCGGTGGTTGCCACAGCCCGTGCAGGACCTCGGCCAACGCGTGTCGATCCGGGTGCTCGCCGCGCTCGAACGCTTCCGGAGGGCGATCGGCAAATGACCGAGTCGATCACTGTCTCGACGGGCCACACGTTCGAGCTTCCGGTCTCGCTTTCGGCGACGATCGCCGGGGCCGTCTTCTCCGCCGATCGGTCGGCCGTCGAGGAATTACTCCCCGCTGGGCTCGAACCTGTCGGAACGCGAGCCGACCGTGCCGCGATGACCGTCCTCGTCGTCCGGTACGACCGCGTCGGCAGGGAGACGATCCCGCCCTACGACGAGGTCGGCGTCCTGTTTCCGGCTGTCGAGGCAGGGACACGAACCGTCCCCTATCTCTCCGTCTTCCGGCGGCCGGCCAGCGGCTACGTCCACACCTTGCCGGTGACGACTGAACCCGCCCGAGCGTTCGGCGTCGACGTCTGGGGATATCCCAAACTCGTCGCAACCATCGACGTGACCGACGAGGGACGGACGCGACGTGCCACCGTCACGACAGGGAAGGGGACGCTGGTCTCGGTCTCGATCCGGCGGCCGCCGACCGTTCCGGCGCGGCTCTCCGGCTACAATCTCACCGTAAAGGACGACGAACTCCTCCGGGAACCCACGTCGTTGCGGGGTCGCGTCGGGGGCTGGTTCGGCGGGGACGGGGCGTCGCTATCGTTCGGTGAGCACCCGATCGGCCGGCAGTTGCAGGGCGTCGACGTCGGGGAGCGCCCACTCCTTCGACTGGCTGCCGACTGCGAGTTCACGATCGGCGCGGGGGAACCGGTAGGCTGACTCGGACGCTGGCGTCTCTTCAGGACCTCGGCGGCGGTGCGTAACAGACCCATCCGGTGGATGGGATCGGAATTTCGACGCTCCCGTCGGCGTCGGTCGTGACGTCCTCGCCAGTGTCCGATCGCTCGCTGAGCCGCGTCGCCACCCAGGACGTCTCCACCGTGACTGACCGTTGCTCTCGGGCGCGGTTGAGTCCGACCAGTAGGTTTCCCTCGCGCTCGAAGACGTACGTATCACGGTCGACGTGAAGCGTGCGCACCTGCCCTGCGGCGAGGGTCCGGCGGATCGAAAGCAGTGTCGCAATCGTGTCGTCTTCCGGGTCGAAGCGGCCGCTGTAGACTCGCGGGTATCCCTCGTACGTGAGGATGAACGCGTGGGCGAGTGCCTCGTACTCGGGTGGCGAACTGTCGTGATTGGAGACGAACGTCACCGTCCGACCCGGGTGTCGATCGACGAGCCCGGCCCCCTCCAGGGCGCGGAAATCCCCGTCACTGTGGAACACCTCCTCGTGCATGGTGAAATAGAGCGGGTAATCCATGACCGTCATCCCCGTCTCGAGGTACTCCTCGCACGTGTCGACCGAGCCGTGGAGGACTTCACCGACCGTGAACAGCCCTCGCTCGCTCGCCCAGGGGTTCGCATGGTCCCGGAAGAACCACTTCGGGACGTGTTTGACCGCGTCCCAGCGGATGCCGTCGACGCCCAGCGCCGCGTACTTCTCGACGTACGCTTCCAGAACCTCCCGGACGTGTTCCGATTCCTGGCGGAGATCCGGGAGCCCTTCGAGGTCGCGGTGCTGTAGTTCCCACTCGTCCGTATCGTCCCTGATCGGGCCGCCGTGCCGGAAGTCGCCCCAGCCGAAGTGCGGGAATCGCGCGAAGTCGACGCCTTCGGCCATGTGGTTGAGGACCGCGTCGGCGATGACGGCCAGTCCGTTCTCGTGGGCGGCCTCGACCATCGCCTGATACGCCGATTCAGTACCGAACGCGCTGTCGAAATCCAGGTGGTCGATCGGTTGGTAGCCCCGCGGCTCTGGATCTGCCCAGGTGCGTTTGCTCCGCTGTGCGGGCGGGACCTGGATCGCGTCGTATCCCGCCGCGGCGACGGCGGGGAGTGCTTCCCGGATCGCGTCCCAGGGCGTGTGATAGAACTGGTAGACGCCGCCGGCCCCGAGGTCGGTCGTTCCGTCGCCAGACGACCTGGCTCCGGTCGCGGGCGCGCCGTAGACGGACATGACTGGTCGTTCGTGACGGGGGAGTGAAGTCTTTCCGGCGCTGTCGCCCCACCCTCGCGGTCGGTCCGCAGGCGGGGGTCACAAGCCTTTTCGCTCGTTCGAATCCTACCACTGTGCATGGACGAAGCCGAGCTGCGGGAACTGCTGGAATCGGTCGAAGACCCAGATCTCGACGCGGACATCGTCTCGCTGGGCCTGGTCAACGACATCGAGTTGCGAAACGGGAGCGCTCACATCGACCTCGCGCTGGGTGCGCCCTTCTCGCCGACCGAGACGACCATCGCCGATCGCGTCCGTGAAGTCATCGGCGACGCCGCGCCGGATCTGGCTGTCGAGCTCACCGCGTCGATCGACCGTGACACCGAGGGCGACGTCCTGCCGGGCGTCAAAAACGTCATCGCGGTCGCATCCGGGAAGGGTGGCGTCGGCAAGTCGACGGTCGCGGTCAACCTCGCGGCGGGACTCGCCGACCGGGGCGCGCACGTCGGGCTGTTCGACGCCGACATCTACGGGCCGAACGTCCCGCGGATGCTCGACGCCCACGAACGCCCGGAGGCCACGGAGGACGACCAGATCATCCCGCCGGAGAAACACGGCATGAAGCTCATGAGTATGGACTTCCTGCTCGGCGAGGACGACCCCGTCATCTGGCGGGGGCCGATGGTCCACCAGACGCTGACCCAGTTGTTCGAGGACGTCCAGTGGGGCGACCTCGATTACCTCGTCGTCGACCTCCCCCCGGGAACCGGCGACACCCAGCTCACGCTGTTGCAGACGGTGCCCGTCACGGGCGCGGTGATCGTCACGACTCCGCAAGGTGTCGCGCTGGACGACGCCCGCAAGGGCTTAGAGATGTTCGGCAAGCACGAGACGCCCGTGTTGGGCATCGTCGAAAACATGAGCTCGTTCAAATGCCCGGACTGTGGGAGCGAACATGCCATCTTCGGCGAGGGCGGCGGTCGGGAGTTCGCCGAGCAGGTCCAGATGCCGTTCCTCGGCGAGATTCCGCTCGACCCGGAGATCCGCGAACGCGGCGACGAGGGCCGACCCGCGGTCCTGGCTGATGATCTCGACGTGAGCGATGCCTTCCGGAATTTCGTCGCCAACACGGCGAACAACCAGGGGATCGTCCACCGGAATCGCGTTTCCGAGCAGGGCGAGTGAGCGCTCGGGCGACAGTCCGGTCGAGCTGGGAAACGAATCGTTTTAGGGACGGACTCCGGACGAACGCGTATGGACACGGACGAGCGAGTCGACCTGGCGACCCGCAACACCGCCGAGGTCGTCACCGAGGACGAGTTACGCGAGCTGTTCGAGGACCGCGAGGAGCCGTCAGTCTACATCGGCTACGCCCCGACCGGTGAGATGCACATCGGCCACTTCACGACGATCCGGAAACTCGCCGATTTCCTGCACGCCGGGATGGACGTGACGGTGCTGATCGCCGATCTGCACGCCCACCTCGACGACGCAAAGAGCCCCTTCGACCTGCTTGAGGCACGTTCGGCCTACTACGAGGAGACGATCGAGGCGATGGTCGAAGCCGCCGGGGCCGATCCCGAGCAGATCACCTTCGTGCGCGGACGGGACTTCGAGCTCGATTCGGAGTACACGCTCGAACTCCTGCGGATGACCGCCGAGACGACGATCGCCCGCGCCCAGCGAGCCGCAAGCGAGGTCGTCCGCGAATCTGACTCTCCGAACCTGGGTGGACTCGTTTACCCACTCATGCAGACCCTGGATGTCGACGCCTTGGACGCCGACGTGGCCTACGGCGGGATCGACCAGCGCGGGATCTACATGCTCTCCCGCGAGATCCTGCCCGAGCACGGCGGCGAGGCCCCGACCTGCGTCTTCGCGCCGCTGCTTTCGGGCCTGACGGGCGGGAAGATGAGTGCTTCCGAGGAGTCCTCGAAGGTCGCACTCACGGACGACCCCGACACCGTCGCCGAGAAGATCGGCGACGCCTACTGTCCGATGGGCGAGGTCGAGGGCAACGGCGTCCTGGAGTACGTCCGCTATCTCGTATTCCCGATCCTCGAGGAGCGCGGCGAGACCTTCGTCGTCGAGCGGCCCGACGAGTACGGCGGCGATCTGGTCTATGACTCCTACGAGGAGCTGGAGGGCGACTTTGTCAGCGAGGAACTCCACCCCCAGGACCTCAAAAACGCCGCTGGCGAGTACATCGCTGACATCGTCGATCCGATCCGCGAGCGTCTCGAATCCCGGCCCGACCTGCTGGCCGAGGCCTACCCCGAAAAATACGACTGATCGAGGCTCACGATGGATCGCTCCCGCGCGGACGTGCGTGAAACGTACGACCATATCGGCGAGCACTTCTCGAAGACGCGAGTCAACGCCTGGCCGGAGGTCGAGACGTTCGTCGAGAGGGCTGACCCTGCCGATCTGGCGCTCGACGTCGGCTGTGGCAACGGCCGTCACGTCGAGACCCTCCAGGAGCGGGCTGATCGAGTCGTCGGCGTGGACGTCAGTCGATCGCTGCTCGACGCCGCACTCGAGCGGGTCCCGGATGGCCGCTTCGTGCTCGGTGACGCTTCGCATCTCCCGATCGGAAGCGACTGTGTCGACCTGGCCGTCTACATCGCGACGCTGCACCACCTGCCATCCCGAGACGAGCGCATTGCCAGCCTCGACGAACTCGCTCGGGCCCTCGGTCCCGACGGACAGGCGCTCGTCAGCGCCTGGAGTACGGCCCACGATACCTTCGACACCCCTGCCGACGCAGAGACTGGCTTCGATACAACGGTCGAGTGGACGCTGCCCGGTGGCGAGACCGTCCCGCGATTCTATCACATATACGCACCCGCGGAGTTCCGGGCAGACATCGGGTCGAGTGCACTCTCGATGGACGCGTTCGAGGTCTCCAGCGGCAATTGCTATGGGACCGTCAGTCCGGCGTCGCGCTGAAAGGAAACGCCCTTAAACTGGGGCGGAGTTAGGTTCGGATGCGAACACGGGACCCGGGGACATCTGTCCGCCGGATTCCGTCACACGAGCGCGCCGGTGGTGAGCGGTTCCGAAGGAACCGCGATCCTCGGCGGACGAGCGAACCAAGTGAGTGACGTGCGCCGGTGGTCTAGTGGTATGACAAGAGCCTTCCAAGCTCTCGACCCGGGTTCAATTCCCGGCCGGCGCATCTCTCGGCCCGAACAATCCGTGAGGGCCGTGTATGCGGTACAAGGAAATTGAACCCTGCCAGTCGCAGCGCGAACGAAGTGAGCGACCGTCTGGCTCTGGTTCAATTCCCGGCCGGCGCACTACCTCTTTTTACTCGTTCGGGTGTCCTCGCTCACTACGTTCGCTGTGGACACCTCTCACTCGCAAAAACGCGGAGAAAAACACCCTCGGCGCTCCCGGTGGTCGCGCCGAGCGAACCGCGCTCGCGATGCTCGCGCGGATGCAAAAGCGCCGGTGCCGAGTCGCGCGAAGCGCGACGAGGGTCGATAGACGAGCGCAAGCGAGTCTATCGACGTTCGCCTCGCGGCGCTCGACGAATCCCCAGTCGGATGATTTCAGGGAACCGAAACCGAGCAGAGACACGAGGACGACTGGCGTTGACGCCAGGAGCGTCAGCGTCGCCCGACAGGGCCGGGGGAGTACTTTTCACCACGCGTTCCCAATCAGACGGCATGGAACACGAAGCGACCGTCGAGGGCGTGGGCGTCGGCGTCGGGGAGGAGGGTGCGGGGGCACCTGTGGTCTTGTTGCGTGTCCGCGAGCAACTTGTCCCCATTTTCGTCAGTGGCGATCAGGCCCAGTCGATGCAACTCGCCATCGAAAACGAACCGTTCGAACGACCGCTCACCCACGACCTGTTGATCGAGATGATATCGGAGTTCGGCGCGGCCATCGACCGCGTCCGGATCGACGACCTCTCTGATGGCACCTTCTACGCGAAGGTCGACGCCGAACAGTACGTCGAGGGCAACCGCAAGAACGCGGTCTTCGACGCCCGTCCCAGCGACGGGATCGCGATCGCCCTCCGAGAGGACTGCCCGGTCGTCGTGAGCGACGAGGTGATCGACCAGGCCGGGCGTCCGCCCGAGGCGTTCGAACCGGACGACGACACGGGCATCCGTTCCGACAACGATCCGAACGCCTTCGACGACGACCGCCCGTTCGGTGCTGGCGAGGATCCTGACGATCCAGACAACAAGGACTTCTGACAGGGGGGTGGGGGAGGGGGTGGCCACGAAACGACTCGTTTTCCGGAGTGCTCGAAGTCGACTGGCTCACGCTGGGCGTCCGATCTGAGCGACGGACCGGGAGCCGACTGTGCCGTTCCGTCATCAGCTGCCTCGCCCATCGTCGAACTGCCGACCGAATTCTCCTCGGCTGGATTGCAACCCCATCGTTTCGTCTTGAAAGTTCAATCACACGTAATGACGCAAACACTGATTTGTGTCTGGACCTCGTTGACCCAGACAAGCGAATGGCATCACAATCGAAGGACTACCGGGTCGACCCGGAGACGATGGTCAACCTGGAATCGATCGTCGAGGGGAGTGACCTCGATACCGCTCTGGAGATCTTCGAAGCGCTTTCCGACGAACGGCGTCTGAAGGTCATGCGGTTGCTCGAAGCGTCAGAACTGTGTGTCTGTGACCTGGTCGAGATATTCGACATCGAGTACTCGAAACTCTCCTATCATCTCAAGGTGCTGAAAGACGCCGGACTCGTGACGGCCGACCGCAACGGCAACTACGTGACCTACCGGCCGACCGAGTGTGGGAAAGACGTCATCGACGTGATCCAGCACTTCGAGTGATCACAACGCTGGGAGACGCTTGATGGTGTGTCGGTTCACTCCCGATTTGCGTCCCACTCGAAGGCCTGCTTCGGGCTCGAATAGGGGTCCCAGGTGACGTACTCGGTGATCTCGTCGATCACCGGCGCGCCCTCCCGAACGTGCTCGTACAGTTCGAAGGGGTCGAACTCCGCTGGGTGGAGTCGGTCGTACCGGAGACGTTCGCTCTCCATCTCGGTTGGAAACAACGACATTGCCGATCCATCCAGGAGCAGGGGTTTAATCGTTATCCCGGGCGAACGAGCAATCCCTCGTCGACTCCTGCGGACTGATGAAAAAAGACGTCGTAGGAATCGACTCGTCGCTTCGAGAAATTCACTCGGCAGTCCCGAACAGTTCGTCGAACAGTGCCACAACGTTCTCCTCGACCTCGTCGCGGATCTCACGGACGCGCTCGGGTTCCTGTCCGTCAGGATCGGCGAGCGCCCAGTCACGAACCTCGACATCGGCGTCGAGTTCCAGCGTCGAGCACCCCATCGTTGCGACGACGTCACACTCGTTCAACTCCTCGTTCGAGATCTCCCGTGGCTCCCGATCCGAGAGGTCGATATCGAGTTCGGCCATCGTTTCGAGGACTTCGTCGTGGACTGCTTCGGCCGGATGGGTTCCGCCGGTGAGAATCTCCACCTCGTCTTCGAGACCGCGGCGATCGCGCTCCCGCTCGGCGAAGGCCGTCGACATCTGGCTGCGGCCGGCGTTTTGCACACAAACGAACCCCAGCTTCGTGGTCTCTCCCGTCATACTCAGGGGAACCGGCCAGCCGAAAGAGTAGCTTTCTATGACGGCTATATAGGACTCGATAGGCCGCCTGCACCAGCCGCCGTTCACTCGTCTGCGATCGCGGGCAACGAAATCGGGTCTCCGAGGACTCCCGAGAGCGCGTCGGCTGCACCCACGAGCGACGACTCGGCGGGTGCCGAGAGCGGGTCGTCGCTACTCCAGGCATACTGGATCGTCCAGTCCGGATCGACCACGAAGACCGCGCGTTTCGGGACGCCGGCGTGTCCGCGAAAGTCCTCGTGGACGACGTCGTAGGCATCGGCGATCGTGGCGTGTAAGTCCGTGAGTAGCGGGATTTCGATGTCTCGCGTGTCGGCGTACGCTTCGTGAGCGAAGAGACTGTCCGAAGAGATCCCCCAGACGACAAGATCGTCGCGGTCGAGCCACCCGCCGGCGGCGACGAGATCCGGCGTGATCGTCGGCACGAAATCGACCGGGTACCACAGAAGGAGTGCCGCACGCCCTGCCCGGAGTGGGTCCATCAGATTATAATAGTCCGGCTGGCCGTCGGCTATCCCCGGCAGCGAGAAGTCCGGGGCCGTCGATCCGTTCTCGATCATGTCACTCACTCGGGGAAGCGCCCTCAAGAGCATGGCGCACGACGGATCAGCGTGTTTGTGACAAATATAAGTCACTATGGGACAGCAAAGACTCTTTTCCGCGGATGAAATAGCCGGTTGAACGTCCAGAACTGGTAATGCGTTACCGCGACTAGAGACACGTACCCATGAATCGACGCGGATTTCTCACTGGCACAGGTATCGCTCTCGCAGTCACGCTGAGCGGCTGTCTCGGCGATGGCGGAGACGACAATGAGAGTCCCAATCAGACCACCAATGGAGACACCAAGAACGGTGGAGCCGAAAGCGATGGCGAACCTACCGAAAGCGATAGCGAACCCGACACGCCAGTCCTTTCGGGATACGAAGTGAGCGAACAACCAGTGACCGCCGACCTGAACGACTGGGGATTCGACCCCGGCGGCGTGTTCGTTGGAAGTCGTGAGGTCGCACAGGATCACTTCGGGGACACGGACGCCGAGGGGTTCGTGGCGGAGACGGATTTCGACGGCGGCGAGCGGATCCTGTACGTCCGAGCCGTTGCTCGCCAGACCTGTTACGAGCTCCGCGTGAACGGCGAGCCCCAGGTGACCGGGGGCGTCCTGTCGGTGTCGGTTGGGATCACCCGAACGGCCCCTGCCGATGAGCCCTGTGGCGACGCGATGACACCGGTCGCGACGCTGGTCCGGTTTTCCTTCGATCCAGCAGGGCCGCCCGCCGACGTCGTGACGGTCGCAATGGCTGGTGAGTCGGGGGCGCTCAGACTGGAAGTCGACACATAGCGTCGTCGCACTCACCCGGGTCGAAACCGGAACGTTCTCGACGTCTCAGCCTCGTATATTCGGGCATGTATGAGGCCGTCGTTTTCGACAACGACGGCGTGCTGATGGAGTTGACGGAGATGGACCTCCATCGGCGCGCCGCCCGCGACGCCTTTGAAGCCGTCGGCGTCGCCGATCCCGCCGACGAACACGTCGAGGCGATGAGCATCGGCGTCACCGTCCCGAAACTCGACACGGTCTGTGAGCACTACGGCCTCGATGCCCGGGAGTTCTGGCACACGCGCGACAGCCTGATGGCCCGCCGCCAGCAAGAGGCCATCCGCCGCGGAGAGAAGGGCGTCTACGACGACGTCGCATCCCTCGACGCGCTGGAGCGACCCGCCGGGATCGTGAGTTCCAACCAGCAGGCGACCGTCGAATATGGACTGGACGCGTTTGATCTTGCCCAGCACTTCGAGACCGTCTACGGCCGGGAGCCCACCGTCGAGAGTCTCCGGCAGAAGAAACCCGACCCCTACTATCTCGATCAAGCGCTGTCGGATCTCGGAACCACGGACGCGCTGTACGTCGGCGACAGCGAGACCGACATCGAGGCGGCCCACGCCGCCGGTATCGACGCGGCGTTCGTCCGCCGAGCCCACCGCCTCGGGGAGACGCTGTCGGTCACGCCCGAGTACGAGATCGACGGCCTCGCGGCCGTGCCGCGGATTCTCGACGGTGAGACGCCCGCGAGCGACTGAGCGAACGGTCGAGCGGCAGTCCCGTCTCAGGAGCCGCCGGAGACGAGATGTAGGCCGACGATGCCGACGACGATCGTCCCGATGAAGAAGATCCGTGCGAGGGTAGCCGGTTCGTCGAAGAGGACGATCCCCAGCGATGCCGTCCCGACGGCCCCGATCCCGGTCCAGACCGCGTAGGCCGTCCCCACGGGAAGTTCTTTGACGGCCTGGGCCAGCAGGACCATGCTGATCACGAGTGCGACGGCTGTCCCGAGCGTCGGCAACGGTTTCGACAGGCCATCGGAGTAATCGAGCCCGATCGCCCACGCGATCTCGAACAGCCCGGCCACGAACAGGATCCACCAGGACATCATCGCCCGGCTAGGCCACTCCGGAAGATGAACGTGGTGGTCGTGCTTCTGATCGAAAATATAGAGCGTGCTGCTGGTGAAGTTCCGATACGAGCATACGCGGCGCGAAGCGCCGCGTTTCGCTGCTGGCGAAGCCGAAGGCTGAGCCAGCAGGTCGTTTTTGGCCCAGCTTTTTACGAGGTGGGTGCCCGCAGGCTCGCTTCGCGAGCCGAGGACACCCGCCGAAGTAAAAAGGTGGTTAGTCGTCAGCCACGAGCGGTTCGGACTCCGTCTCGACCAGGCGGTCGATGGCCTCGACCATGGCCTCGACGGAGGCCCTGGTGATGTCGGCGTCGCTGCGAG
>ENA-ORDC01002212-ORDC01002212.1-marine-metagenome-genome-assembly--contig:-NODE-2212-length-12281-cov-2.631678_pt1 | contig 12281 bp, 12 predicted proteins | sample MGYA00237783_ERZ508515 | MGnify/ENA primary metagenome ERZ508515 (study PRJEB26186, sample SAMN06268792) | marine metagenome | isolation source: Eden Landing Ponds, San Francisco, CA, USA | place...
TCGGTGTTCTCGACGGCGTAGCTCTTGGGGGCGGACTCGCCGAACAGGAGGACGAGCGCGGTGATCCCGAACGTCGCAGCGAACACCGCCTGGCCCTGGGAGAGGTAGATCCCGAAGAGTCCGGTCGCGATCGAGGACATCGCGATGTTGACGAGGTTGTTGCCGACGAGGATCGTCACGAGCAGGCGGTGGGGGTCGCTCTTCAACTCGGCGACGGACTCGGCGCCGGGAGTGCCCTCCTCGACCAGCGTATCGAGGCGGTGTTTCGCCAGCGAAAACATCGCGATCTCCGAGGAGGAGAAAAATCCCGACAGGACGAGACAGATGAAGATGGCGATCGATCCGACCACGGTCAGGGCTGTGTCGGAGAGCGCTGGCACGTCCGCCGCGAGCGCGACATCCACGGCTGTAGACGGAGACATTCCGGTGCCCCCTCTTATCTATCGGGCGAATTAAACCTTGCCATAAAACCGGAGAGACACGCGGTCGGGTCGAGTCCGAGAAGCGCCGCGAGCGTTACCCTTACCCGGCGACGAGATCAACCGCTACTCATGGCCGAGGATCCCCGGATCACCCTGTACCGACTACAGGCGTGCCCGTTCTGTGAGCGCGTCGTCCGGACGCTCGACGAACTCGACCTCGAGTACCGCTCGCGGTTCGTCGAGCCGCTACACTCCCGGCGGAACGTCGTCAAGCGGGTGGCCGGGACCCGGACCGTTCCCGCGATCGTCGACGAGAACACCGGCGTGACGATGGCCGAGAGCGCGAACATCGTCGAGTACCTCCGGGCGACCTACGGGGGTGCGTGACCGTGGACCTGGACTTCGACGTGGTCGACCTCCCGGAGGCGAACCCGATCTCGGAGGGCGAGACGGCGCCCGACTTCACGCGACCGCTGGTCGGCGCGGAGTTCTGGGAGGACCGCTCGCTCTCGGAACTCACTTCGGAGGGTCCAGTCCTGCTCGTCTTCCACCCCATGGACGGCGCCTTCCCCGCGACGTACGTCTGGTCGGAGATCGACGACCGCGGCTGGCTCGACGACGACGGCTACGAGGTGGTCGGCCTCTCCATCTCGACGCCGTACGAGCACAAGGACCTGCTCGACGACCGCGGGGTCGACGCCCGTATCTTCTCGGACCCCGCAAACGGCGTCGCCGAGCGCTTCGACATCGTCAACGACCTCGACGGGATGGCCGGGGTCGCCGAGCCCCGCCCCGCGGTGTTCGTCCTCGACGAGGAGCGAGTCGTCCAGTACGCCTGGGTCGCCGACGAGTGGCCGGAGTTCCCCGACTACGACGCGGTCGAGGCCGCGCTCGCGGAGCTGTAGGACGCCTCGGCGTCGCGGCTGGCGAGTGTGGCCCGGCCAGGCGCGCCGCGAGCCGGACCGTGACGCCGGGCGAGCAAACGGTTAAGTGGTGTGGGAAGCGTGGTGAAAGTAATGGCAGACGACCCCGAGGAGGGGATGCTGTCGTGGGACGAGTCGGTGTTCCGCGACGAACACGTCTTCGAGATCGACTGGGTCCCGGAGACGTTTCACCACCGAGAGACCCAGATGGAGACGCTGAAGTACGCGCTGCGGCCCGCGGTCCGGGGCTCGCGCCCGCTGAACGTCGTCGCGCGCGGGCCGCCCGGCACCGGCAAGACCACCGCCGTCCAGAAGATATTCGGCGAGCTGGGCGCCCAGACCGACGTCAAGACCGTCCGGGTGAACTGTCAGGTCAACTCCACGCGGTACTCCGTGTTCTCGAAGCTCTTCGAGGGCGTCTTCGACTACGAACCCCCCTCCTCGGGCATCTCGTTCAAGAAGCTGTTCTCGCAGATCACCGACGAACTGGTCGACGACGACCAGGTGCTGGCGGTCGCGCTCGACGACATCAACTACCTCTTCTACGAGAACGAGGCCTCGGACACGCTGTACTCGCTGTTGCGCGCCCACGAGGAACAGGGCGGCGCCAAGATCGGCGTCATCTGTATCTCCTCGGACATGGACTTAGACGTCATCGACGAGCTGGACACGCGGGTCCAGAGCGTCTTCCGGCCCGAAGACGTCTACTTCCCCAAATACGACGAGTCGGCGATCGTCGACATCCTCGCCGAGCGGGTCGACCGCGGCTTCCACGACGGCGTCATCGCGGCGCCGGTGCTCGACCGCGTCGCCGAGTGCACCGCCGAGCAAGGCGGGGACCTGCGGGTCGGTATCGACCTGCTGCATCGGGCGGGGCTCAACGCCGAGATGCGCGCCAGCCGCGAGATCGAAATCGAAGACGTCGAGGAGGCCTACAAGAACTCGCGGTACGTCCACCTCTCGCGGCGGCTGCAGGAGCTCTCGGAGTCGGAAAACGCCTTGCTCGAAGTCATCGCCGAACACGACGGCAAGCGGGCCGGCGAGATCTTCGACGTCTTCAACGACGAGACGGACCTGGGCTACACCCGCTACTCGGAGATCATCAACAAGCTCGACCAGCTGGACATCATCGACGCGTCCTACGCCGACGTCGAGGGCCGCGGTCGCTCGCGGGAGTTGACCCTGAACTACGACGCCGAGGCCGTCCTCGACCGGCTGTAGGCCGTCGTCCGGATCAGGAGACATTTATCATCGAGGGTCGTTCGGAGCCGTGAGATGGTCTCACTGACGCGACGGCGCGTCCTCCAGGGAGCGACCGGGCTGCTGGCCGGGCTGGCCGGCTGCGGCGGCGACGACTTCGACGGACCCACGGAGGCGCCGCTACCCGGTCGCGACCGGGGAACCTTCGAACGCGACCCGACGCACGTGATCGCGCGAGCGAGCGACCGCGACCACGGCGACCCGATAGCCGAGTTCGTCCCCGACGCGGCCGACCGCGGGACCGACGGCGGGACGCTCCCGGAGTACGGACGCCGCTCTCAGGGGTTCATCGCGGGCGAGGCAGCCGCGGAGACGCTGTCCGTCGTCGACGGCGTCACCGCCGAGACGCGGACCGACGACGGGATCGAACAGCTGTCGGCGGGCGCGGCGGCCGTTCGGCGGTTGGTCGCCGAGACGGATTTCGACCGCGAGACGGTGTACTTCGAGCAGCGCTCGGTCAGGGAGTGTCACCGACTGGTGCTGTGTGCGGTGTCCTGGACCGACCGCGAGGTCGAGACCTACTACGGCCGGTTCCTCCGCGAGCACGACGTGGTCTGCTCGACCGACGCCCACGACGCCGTGGCGACGTTCGTCCGGATCCCCGCCGCGCTGGACCCCGATACTGTCGAGAGCAGCGGCTCAGCCACCGGCAACGGCCACTGTCACGTCCCGCCGCTGGAGGAGATCCGCGCGGCGACGGCGACCGACACGACGGCCAACGGGACCGAAACGGCGACCGACACCGCTGCAGCACCGCAGACGGCGACTGAGGGAGGGAGCGAATGACGGGCGACCCGCGCCCGACCCGCAGGGGCGTCCTCGCGGCGGTCGGCGCGACGGCGCTGTCCGGCTGTAGCGTCCCCTGGAACGGGGCGGGCGACGGGGAGACTGCGGTCGAACTCGACGGGGCGGCGGTCGCAGAGGTCGCGAGCGGCGAGGTGCCCGCGGTGGCCGACCCGCTGCCCGTCTCCGTCGCCGACTCGTCCGCCGACGACTCCCGGGAGCGCGCGGAGTCGCTGCTCGGGACCGTCCCGCTCCCGCTGGAGGCCGACGAGATGCCCAACGAGGCGATGCGCGAGGAGCTGACCGACCGCGTCGAGCGCGCCCGGGACCTCCTGCGGGAAGCGGCGGCGGCGCCCGGACCGCGGCCGCGACTGGAGCGGCTGGCGAGCGCCCGCGGCGCGGCGCGGACCGTCGCGGCCGCCTGGGCGTTCGCGAACGACGAAGCCGACCGCGAGGCGGTCGAGGAGGCCGCCCGAGACGTCCGCGAGGACGCGACGGCGTTCCGCGAGGAGTGGGAGTACGTCGGCGTAGACCCGGTTCGGGCGCTGGTCGTCAGCGATGTCGTCGAGGAGTGGGCGGGCATGGCCCGCCGGAGCGTCGAGGGGGCCGAGCGCCGCGAGCGGCCGGTCACGAACGCCGTGACCGTCGGCGAGCGCGCCGGCGACGTCGAGTACGGGCGCGCGACGCTGGCCAACGCCCGCCACGTCGGCGAGCGCTACCGCGAGTCGCTGTCGGAGCCGCGGTCGATGCGGTCGACGTTCGCCGACGCCCGGGAGTCGCTGTCGGCGACGATCGAGTCCCGGATGGCCGACCTGCCGGGCGCGGAGGCCGGCCGCAGTGAGTTGGTCGACGCCGACGTCGAGGAGACCGTCGCGGGGCAGGCGCTGCTGGACCTCCACCGCGGGCTCCCCCACGACGGGGCGACGGCGTCGGACGACCGGCTCCCCGAGGCCGTCCTCGACCAGGTCGACGCCCTCGACAGGGTCGTCGCCTTCGAGCGGCTGCGCGACCGAGTCGCCGACGGTGAACGGTTCACCGTCGAGAGCGCCGACGACGTGGCCGCGCTGCGCTCGGCGGCGGTCGACGCCATCGAGCGCGCCCGCTCGGAGAGCGCCGACGAACGGCTCGCGCAGGGCCTGCTGTGGGGGGCCGTCGAACACCTCAGCTACATCGACCGCCAACTCGCCAGATACGACGACACGGTCGAGGCCGACCACCTGACCTACGACCTCGCCGCCTACGTGGTGATCGAGGCGACGGCGGCCGCGACGCCGACCGCCTGCGACGAGGCGCTGGCCGCACTCGGCGTCGAGTAGCGGCTGTCACTCGCGTCTCGTAGCCCGCCGTCCGGCAGTCTCGTCGGGGCCGTCAGACCTGATTCTCGACGTATTCGACCGCTACTGCCGGCGAATCGACGTGTTCGACGCCGGGGACGCCGTCGATTCTGTGAGTGTCCAGCCCCGCCACCGGCTTACCGAGATCGAGCGCGTGGCCCAACTCGGAGAGCGTCCCGGTCCCGCCGTCGACGGCGACGACGGCGTCGCCGTTCATGACGACGAGGACGTTCCGGGCGTTGCCCATCCCGGTGACGATGGGGGTGTCGACGTGCTCGTTGGCGTCGGCTGCCGACCCGCTCGGGAGGATGCCGATAGTGTGGCCGCCGGCCGAGTTCGCGAGCCCGTTCGTACTCCTCGTCGGGGACGGTGCCGCCGCCGATGACGCTGACGCGCATACCGGCGGTTTCCCGGCAGTCGACTTGAACGTGGCTCTCCGGGCGAGTTCGACCGGCCGACGGGCGGCGGCGTGTCGGTCACCCTTTCAGGAGCCCGTCGGCTTCGAGTTCGGCGGCGACCGATTCGGGGAGGAACTGCGCGGCCGCGCCGTCCTCGTAGCTGAGCCACCCCTCGCAGGTGTGGACGGCGGCGCTGGCGCCGTCGAACTCCGCGGGACAGCGGTTGCGCTCGTCGAGCGTCCCGACGACGTTGTGCAACAGCTCGTGGACGACCGCGACCGACCGGACGGTCATCCCGCCGCGCTCGGCTCGGCGCGACCCGTCGACGACCGCGAACGTCCCCGGCGTCGGCGCGCGGCCGACGGTGTCGCCCTCGACCGCGGCGACGACGACGAGGTGATAGACGCCGCTGCGGTCGCCCATGTGCGCCGGCGAGTCGTACTCGGCGAGCAACTCGCGGTAGTCGTCGTCGCCGGCGACGGTGACGTTCTCGGCGAGGTGGCCGCGGTCGGAGTGGAGGTCGACCCCCTCGGAGCCGTCGGGGTTGTCGACCGGCATGGCCGCCCAGGCATCGGCGATATCGGCCAGTTCGGCGTCCGTGAGCTGGTCGGCGTTCGCGGCGGCGTCGACCCGGACGTAGAGGTCTTTCGCCAGCGGGTCGGCGTCGGGGAGGTCGGCGCCGTCGTCGGTGACGCCGGCGACCTCCGCGCCGTCGGCGAGCCCGTCGCCGTCGGTGTCCCGTAGCGTCGCGTTCGTCCCGAGGACGCGCTCGCGGCCGTCGGCGAGCCCGTCCGCGTCGCTGTCCGGCGCCAGCGGGTCGGTCCCCAGGTCGACTTCGCGGCCGTCGGCGAGGCCGTCGCCGTCCGTGTCGGCGACCGTCGGGTCCGTGCCGAGGTCGCGCTCCCTGCTATCCGAGAGGCCGTCGCCGTCGGAGTCGGCCGGCGTTGCGGTCTCGGGCGTCGCAGTCCCGGCTATCCTGGTCGCAGTCGCGGACGTTGCGGTCGCAGTCCCGCCGGCCCGCGCGGTCGGAGAGGTGTCGGGCGCCTCGTCCCTGTCGTCGAGGGACGCGTCGGCCGTCGGAGACTGGCTCTCGGGCGTCGAGGTGGGCGTCTCCCCTTGCCCGTCGAGCGGTCCGGCGCCGAGCGCCACGGCGCCCGTCGCGGCGACCAGCAGGACGACGAGGACGGCGGCCGCCCGGTGCATGCTCGCTGTTTTCCGGGTGGCTCTCAAATACCTGTCGTCGCGCCCAACAGTTTAGCCCCTCGCCCCCGGTGTGTGCGTATGTCCGGGGCCGCTCCGAACGTCGTCTGGCTCGTCATGGAGGACACCTCGCCGCGGCTGGGCTGTTACGGCGACTCGCTCGCGCGGACGCCCAACATCGATGGGCTGGCGGCAGAGGGCCGACGCTACGACAACGCCGTCTCGACCGCGCCGGTGTGCGCGCCCAGCCGCTCGGCCGCGATGACCGGCTGCCACCAGGTCGCCATGGGCACCCACCACATGCGGACGACCCACACCAACGACGACGCCCCGGAACTGCCGACGCCCTACGACGCCGTCCCGCCGCACTACGTGGCTGCCGTCCCCGAGCTGTTCCGCCGCGCCGGCTACTACTGCACGCTCGACTCGAAGACCGACTACCAGTTCGGCGAGCCGTTCACGATGTGGGACCGCCACGGCGAGGGGGCCGGCTGGCGCGACGACGCCCGCGACGGACGGCCCTTCTTCTCGGTGTTCACCAACGGCGTCACCCACGAGAGCGGCCAGTGGGACCCGACCGAACCCGGGACCGACGACCAGTTCGGTGGTGAGGTCGCCGACCCGGAGACAGACCTCGACGCCGTCGACGTGCCGCCGTATCTGCCCGACACCGGGACCACGCGAACCGCTATCGCCCGGCAGTACGACAATATCTCCCGCTCCGACGAGTGGGTCGGCGAGGTGCTGGAGCGGCTCGAAGCCGACGGGCTCGCAGAGGACACCATCGTCGTCCTCTGGAGCGACCACGGCGAGGGGCTGCCCCGCGCCAAGCGCTGGGTGTACGACGCCGGGATCTGCGTGCCCCTGATCGTCCGCTGGCCCGGTCGCGTCGACGGCGGGAGCGCCGACGACCGACTCGTGAGCATGGTCGACCTGGGGCCGGCGATGCTCGACGCCTGCGGGCTGGACGTGCCGGGATACGTCGACGGGCGGCCGTTTCTCGACCCCGAGGCCGAGCCGCGGGAGTACGCCGTCGCGACGCGGGACCGCTACGACGAATCGTACGACATGGTGCGGGCCGTCCGCGACGACCGATTCAAATACATCCGCCACTCTCGGCCGGGCACCCCCTACCGCCAGTGGGTCCCGTACCGGAATCGTCACCCCGTCATGCGGGAGATACTGGAGCGGGCGGCCGCCGGCGACCTGGCGGGAGCCGAGGAGTGGTTCGCGGCGAACCGGCCCGCCGAAGAGCTGTACGACCTCGAAAGCGACCCCCACGAGGTCGACAACCTCGTCGGCGACCCCCACTACGCGGACGACCTCGACCGGCTGCGGGCGGCGTTAGACGAGTGGCGCGACCGGGTGGGCGACGCCGGCGAGCGCTCGGAGACGGAGATGGTCTTCGAGCGGTATCGCGGCGACGACCAGCCGACGACCGCGACCCCGCGATTGCTCCCAAACGCGCCCGGCAACCGCGAGCGCGATGTCGTCTCCGGCGAGGCGTCGCTGGAGTCGCCCGCGACCGTCTCACTATACTGCGCGACACAGGGGGCGTCCGTCGGGTACGCGCTTGGGGAAGCTGAGGGCGGCGAGAACCGCGAGGAGGCCCACTGGGAGCTGTACACCGGGCCGGTTTCGCTTCCCGAGGGCGAGACGACGATCCGGGCGAAGGCGGTTCGGTACGGCTACGAGGAGAGCGACGTGGCGACCGCCGAATTCGACGTGTCGTGACAGGCGGTCCCGTGACGGCCGCGTCGAAGTGGCAGGGGACCGGCGCAACCGTTTCGGCCGTCGCGCTCCGAACTGGCGTATGGCCGACGACGACCCGGCCTGCTGTGCGGCCGGCCGCGACGCGGTCGAGACGGCTGCCGGCGGGCGCTCTGGGGAGACCGCGGACAGGGACTGGCGCACGGAGCCCGCCACGGAGGGCGACGACCGGACGACGGCGATGGTCCGCGTCGGCGGCGAGTCCTTTCGCATGGGCACCGACGAGGACGTCGGCTTCCCCGAAGACGGCGAGGGGCCGGAACGGGCGGTCCGCGTCGACCCGTTCTACGTCGACCGCTACGCCGTCACCAACGCGCAGTTCGCCGAGTTCGTCCGCGAGACGGGCTACACCACCGACGCCGAACGCTACGGCTGGTCGTTCGTCTTCGACGGCTTCCTCGACCCGGCCGACCGCGAACGGGTTCGCCAGCGGGCCGGCGGCGCCGAGTGGTGGCTCGCCGTCGCGGGCGCCGACTGGTTTCATCCAACGGGCCCGAGTTCGACCGTCGTTGCCGAGGACCTGCTGAAGCACCCGGTGACGCACGTCTCCTGGGCGGACGCCCGCGCCTACGCCGAGTGGGCGGGCAAGCGCCTCCCCACCGAAGCCGAGTGGGAGTACGCCGCCCGCGGCGGGAGCGACGGCCGGTTCCCCTGGGGTGACGAGTTAGAGCCCGGCGGCGAGCACCGCTGTAACGTCTGGCAGGGCGAGTTTCCCGAGCGTAACACCGCCGCGGACGGCTACGAGTCGACCGCGCCCGTCGACGCCTTCGACGCCAACGGCTTCGGCCTCTTCGACGTCTGTGGCAACGTCTGGGAGTGGTGTCGCGACCGGTTCAGTTCGGACTACCACACGACCGACGCCTACGACCCCGATAACCCGACCGGTCCCGACTCCGGCGAGCAGCGCGTGATGCGCGGCGGCTCGCACCTGTGTCACGAGTCGTGGTGCAACAGGTATCGGCTGGCCGCCCGCTCGAAGAACGACCCCGAGAGTTCCACCGGCAACATCGGTTTCCGGTGTGTCGTCGACGCCGGCTGACGGCCGTCGCGCACTGCCGGCCACCTATCGCGTCTCGGAGAGCAACCCAGTTCGCCAAGCGTTGAAGTCCACGCCGGCTGTCTGGTCAGGTGATGTCGGAGTTCGACCCTGAACTCTCCGCTTCGAGCACCGCTCCCTCCAGACGAGCGCTCCTTCGCGCCGTCGGCGGTCTCACGCTCGCTGGCGGCCTCGCGGGCTGTACCGACGCCGCCAGCGACGCGACCGGCACGCCGGTGTCCGGCCCTGTCGGGACCGACACCGCCGTCCCGAGTCCAAGTCCGACGCCGACGCCGGCGATGACCGCCCCGCCGACGGAGACTCCCACGCCCGCGGGGACGCAGACGGCCACTGCGATGCGGGCGGACTCCGAGACCGCTCGCGAGTTCGTCGCGGACCTCCGCGCCGGCGAGTTCGAGGGCGCTCACGCCCGCTTCTCCGACGCCCTCGCGCAGGAGCTTCCCCGACCATCGCTCGAACGCTACTGGCTCGGCCTCACCGCACAACACGGCGTCGTCGAGTCCATCGAGAGCGTGGAGACCGACACCCGCGAGGGGTCGGAGACGCTCGTCGTCCCCCTCGACTGCGAGCAGGGCTCCCAGCGCGTCGAGGTGGCTGTCGACGGCAAGGGACAGCTCTCGGGCCTGTGGTTCCCCGGCGAGTACCGTTCGCCGGCGTACGTCGACGAGTCGGCGTTCTCCGAGCGGACGCTGACGCTCAAACCTGAGGGGTGTTCACTCCCCGCGACGCTGTCGGTCCCCGCGAGCGACTCCGGAACGGGGACAGCGACTGGGACTACGACCGGCACCGACGCCCAGTCGGTCCCCGGCGTCGTCCTCGTCCACGGCAGCGGCGCCCACGACCGAGACGAAACCAGCGGCCCGAACAAGCCCTTCCGCGACCTCGCGCAGGGCCTCGCCAGTCGCGGCGTCGCGGTCCTGCGCTACGACAAGCGGACGTACGCCTGCGAGGTAGCCCCCGGGGAGTGGGCTATCGACGAGATAATCGTCGACGACGTCGTCTACGCGCTCGACACCCTCCGGGAACAGGCCGAGGTCGACCCCGACCGGACGGTCGTCGCGGGCCACAGCGTCGGCGCGACCTGCGTCCCGCGGGTCGCCGAACGCGACGGCGCGGTGGCCGGCGGTGCCGCCCTCGCCGGGAACGCTCGGCCGTTCACCGAGGTCTATCCCGAACAAGTGCGACACGTCTTCGAGGTGCAGGGCGGGCTCTCGGCCCGGGAGGAACAGCAACTCTCGGCGATACGGCGACTGATGTCGGCCGTCGAGAACGGCTCCGTCGCCGACGACCGTCAGATCGGGCCGCTCCCGGGGGTCTGGTGGAAGACGCTCTCCGATTACGACCAAGTCGCGGCGGCCAATCGCGTCGATGTCCCGCTGTTTTTCGCTCACGGCGGCCGGGACTTCCAGATCCCTGCCGACCCGGCGCTGTCCGGTTGGCGTGAGGGGCTCGACGACCCCGACACCCACCGCTTCGAGCGCTACCCAGACCTCTCGCACCTGTTTCAGCCTGGCACCGGCCCCTCGCTGTCGACGGAGTACGTCTTTGCCGACAACGTCGCGCGCGAACTGGTCGCCGACCTGGCCGACTGGGTGACCGCTCTGTAGGTGCCGATGGATTTGTGCCCGTCGGCCGCGAACCGTCGCGTATGCGACGGAATCCCGCCCGTGTGGTGCGTCCGTGAGCCCGCCAGCGGGAGACGAGAGCGACGGCGCGAGTGGCCCCGAGGACTCCGGGGGCCCGGCCGTCGACCCAGCGGCGGCGTTCGCCTCTCTCTCGGACCCGCTCCGCGTCGACATCCTCCGCGCGCTCGCGGCTTTCAACCGCGAGTCCGGTCCCGAGTCCGTCGGTTTCGCCGACCTCCGCAAGCGCGTCGACGTGCGCGACTCCGGACGCTTTCGCTACCACCTGAACGAACTCCGCGACCACTTCGTCGAGAAAGTCGACGACGGCTACCGACTCACCCACGCCGGCCTGGAGATCGTCGCCGCCATCCTCGCGGGCACCTACACCGACCGCGGGTCGATCGGCCCGGACGCGCTCGACAGCGCCTGCTCGATGTGTGACGCGGCGGTGGTCGCGACCTACGAGAACGGCGTCTGCACGGTCGTCTGTGAGAGCGACCACCCCCTGTTCCACTGGCACCTCCCGCCGGCCGCGGCGGCCAACGCGACGCTCCCGACGGTCGTCTCCCGTGCCGAGCTGTTCGCCCGCCAGGCCATCGAGCGCGGCCTCGCCGGCGTCTGTCCGAAGTGCTCGGCGCCGGTCGAGCCCGCGGTCATCGACGCCGACGACAGCGCCGTCCCGCGGCTGCGCGTCCGCTGTGAGACCTGCGGCGGGCGCCTCGTCGGCCCCGTCGGCTTCTGCCTGCTCGTCGACCCCGCCGTCGCGGCGTTCTACCGCCGCCACGACCGCCCGCTGGACGCCCGCCACGTCTGGGAGCCGGCCTTCGTCGCCGACGACGAAACCGTCGACGTCGTCGGGCGGGACCCCCTCCGAGTCGCCGTCGAGGTGACGCTGGACGGTGAGACGCTCGCCGTCTCCGTCGACGACGCCGGACGAGTGTCGCTCCGCGATGAATGACAGACCGCGAATAGAAAATCCGTTCGCCGAGCGCTCAAGTGGACGGCGGCCGGGGGAACGGATATGGCAACGAACGGTACCGGGTCCGACGCGAACGGGCCCGCGACGCTGTACGCGGAGGCACAGTCGATGGCGGCGTCGCCGCTGCTGTACGTCGGTGCGGTCACGGTCGTGGTCGGCCACGAGATCGCCGAGTGGCTTCCGCTGGGCGACCTATCTACGTCGCTGGCGCTGTTTCCGATCGGTCTCGCGTTGCTGTACGGACAGCTGGCATTGCTGGCAGTCTTACGCCGGCGCGGCTACGGCGGCTGTTGACGAGCCGCGGGCGCTTGGCGGTCGCGACCGTCCTCGGGCGCCCGGCCGCCGCGCCGTGCGCGTGAGACCGATCGCTGAAGTTTTCGCGGGGACAAAGACCCAGACATGTACGCCGATCCCGATCCGGAGTGTGACGACGACGCTGCCGGGACGGCGCGTGCGGTGGCCGTGCCCGTGGCGGCGACGGCCGCCGGCAGCGACCGCGGGTCGACGGAGAGTCGCTTCTCGCCCCCCGG
>ENA-ORDC01002215-ORDC01002215.1-marine-metagenome-genome-assembly--contig:-NODE-2215-length-12269-cov-5.418143_pt1 | contig 12269 bp, 15 predicted proteins | sample MGYA00237783_ERZ508515 | MGnify/ENA primary metagenome ERZ508515 (study PRJEB26186, sample SAMN06268792) | marine metagenome | isolation source: Eden Landing Ponds, San Francisco, CA, USA | place...
CGTCCAGTCCGCGGTCCAGCTCCTCGCGGACGATCTCCGCGATCTCGCTGATCCGGTAGTTCCCGTCGTTCGCTCCGACGTTGTACACGCGCTCGGGCCACGCCTCCGGCTCCAGCGCCGCCGCCGCGTACGCCCGCGCGGCGTCGCGCACGTGGATGAACGGCCGCCAGTTCGACCCGTCGCCGTACACCGTCAGCGGTCGGTCCGTGAGCCCCCGAAACACGAAGTGGTTCACCACGAGGTTGAACCGCACCCCGGGCGACCAGCCGTAGTTCGTGCTCATCCGCAGCGCGGTCCCGTCGAACCCGTGCACGTCGATCGCCTCCGCCAGCAGCTCCTCGGCGGCGACCTTCGACTCTGCGTACGGATTGAGAGGATTCTGTGTCGTCTCCTCGTCGATGTCGGTGCTCGCGGCGCGCCCGTAGTTGTTACACGACGAGGCGACGACGACGTTCTCGACGCCGAACTTCCCCGCGGCCGTGAGCACGTTCTCGGTCCCGTCGCGGTTCACCGCGAACGTCTCGGCTTTCCGATCGTGCGTCGAGGCCGCGCCCGTGATCGCCGCGAGGTGGATCACCGCGTCGACGCCGCGAACCGCGCCCTCGACCGCGCCGTACTCCCGCACGTCTCCGCGTCGGAACCGCAGGTCGTCGCGGATGCTCCCCGCGAGGTTCGCGGGCGAGCCCGACGACAGCGAGTCGAGCACGACCACGTCGCCGACGCGCTCGTCCGCGAGCAACTGCGGGATCAACGAGCTCCCGATGTAGCCGCACCCGCCGGTGACGAGGACACTCGTCTCGTCTCCCAACCGTTCACTCATCGGTCAACACGCCGGGCAGGAACCGGTCCTCGTGGGCGGCGATCCGGTCCTGCTCTTCGACGAGCGTTCCCAGTACGTCGCGGATCCCCTCTTCTAACGTCTGTTGCTGTTCACCGACCAGATCGAGGAACTGGTCGTTCTCCATCTCCATCTTGTGCTCCTCGTCCTCGTTGCGCGGGTTCTCGTAGTGTTTCACCTCGGCGTCGAGGTCGAACTCGTCGCCGACCTCGGCGATCGTCTCCGCGAGCTCGACGATGGCGACCGGTCGAGTGACCTGGTTGTAGATGTCGATCCCGTCGTCGCCGGAGTGGCCCTCCTCGACGAGCCGCACGAGGCTCTCGACGGTGTCTTCTAAGCTCACCATCGGCTTGCGCTGTTCGCCCTTGCCGTAGACGGTGATCGGATAGCCGGCGACCGCCTGCGCGCAGAAGCGGTTGACCACGGTGCCGAAGTAGTAGTCGAAGTCGAACCGTGTCGGGCTCTCCCATGCCTGCGTCTCTTCGGTCTCCGTTCCGTACACGATCGCGGTCCGGACCTCGCTCATCGGGAACGCGAACTGCGACTCAGCGAGCCGCATGTTCGCCGCGTCGAACGACTTCGTCTGGTGGTACCAGCTGCCGCCCATCGCCGGGAACGGGACTTTGTCGCTGCCGTCTTTCCTCTCGACCTCCAGTCCGCCCTCGGGGATTGGGAAGTGCGGGGCGCCGTAGATCCCCGTCGTCGTCGTCTCGATGAAGTGCGTATCGTCGAGTCCTGCCTCGTGGAGTCCGTGGAGGAGGTTGAGGTTCATCGAGACGTTGTTCTGCTGGGTGTACAGCGCGCGCTCGCCGTTGATTGACGAGTAGGGCGCGCTCGGCTGCGCGGCCGCGTGCAGCACGGTGTCCGGCTCGTGAGTCTCCAACAGCTGGAGCACGAAGTCGCGGTCAGCGAGGTCACCCTCGACGAGGCTCAGGTTCTCCACCGCGGCGAACCGCTCTTCGGGATCGTCGATCCGCGTCGCGGAGACGCTCCCCGACTCGGCAACCCAATCGCGCCGCGCGAAGTTGTCGACGCAGACGATCCGTTCGTCGAGGCGGTCAGCCAGTCGAAGCGCGGTCGGCCACCCGAGGTACCCGTCCGCACCGGTAAGTAGGACACTCATCGTTACTCGGACAACGAGTAACTTAGGCTAAAGTCTTTCTGGTTAGGGTTTTGGATGTCTCTCGGGCCGGTGAGCGCTTGTTTACCGCGTTTCTGACCGACTCTCGTGTCGCCAGAGAAGATCGAAGTACTGCCAGAGCCCGGCCACGAACGACGGGTTCTCGGTGACCGCCGCCTGGCGATGGTGGTTCGGGATCTCCTCCTGTTCGACCATCAGGAGGCCCTGGCCGCTGTCGTACTCGAGACTCGGATCGGTGAACGTTCCACGCCACGGAAGCACCCGATCGCTGATGCGAACGGAGACGGACGGGAACTCCTCAGCGAGGAGGTTCCGGATCTCGTCTTGGCGCTGTTTGTTCTCCGACGAGAGGTGATCAGGTGCGAGCAGCAACACGTCGACGTCGACGCCACGCTCGATGGCATTGCGCATCGCCGGTTGCACGGCGTCGATGTACCCGAAACTCTTCGTGAGAACGTGCACCGATTCCTCGGCCTCGTCGAAAAGGCGGCGCGTCTCCCGCTCGCTCGGTTCGCCGACGTCGACGACGTGGAAGAGATCCTCGGTCGGGCTGAGCTCGTCGACGGCCCTGTCTCGAACCGGTGCGTACGCGTCCACGAACGACTCTTCCACCGCTTCGACGTCTTCACGGAACCGCTCGTACGCGTGGCGTCTGTTCGCGACGGCGCGTTCGGCGATTGCCGACGGGTCGTGCGGCTGATACCGCTTCGGTCGGCCCGGGATGACCTTCACGTATCCCGCCTCTGACAGCGAGTCGAGGACCCCATAGATCCTAGCTTTCGGGATACCGGTCGCTTCAGCGAGATCAGGTGCCGTCGTCCGCCCCAAAAGCAGCAGTTCCTCCAGTGCCGCCGCTTCGTACTCCGTGAGATCGAGTAGCGAAAGGAAATCGTCGCCGGAATCGGACATGCTCGTCCGTCGTCGTCGACTCCGTAAGTACGTACTGGTGGCGCCGGAACAGTTATATTGCATCGCTCTATAGAGTTACTCAGAATATGAGTAACTCAAAGACCACCGATGAAGACGACGCACATCTTACCGATATTCCCGACGGTGCGGGTTGTACAGAGATATGGGAACGGCTCTCTAGCGATCGCGACGAATAAACTGCAAGCAGACCTAGAAACACTCTCAGAAGCGGAATTGGCCGAGGACTCTCTCGATAGCTCGCGGAGAGAGGCAGATCACAGTAAAAACACGGTACTTCGTCGTGGTACAGTTGGCACTCTTACGATAGTCGGGTCGCGTTAAGTTTGGCGTGAATTGTGGTAGACGGCAACGGCTTCGAGCCAATCTTGAGCTGTCTCGTGCGCTACATTGCTGAAACTATTCGCAAACGATGATGTTCGTCGTTCTATTTCCCAAAAGATACGTTCGATGGTATTCCGATTTCCATGTTGAAGGACTTGAAATCGATAGCCGTCTTCAGCGAGAACTGATCCGAGATAGTCTGCGTCATCGACGAGAAATTCTACGTTATCGAGCTAATAGCGCCGGTGTAGCTCAGTTAGAAACCATCGCGTTGTCTGTTTATTTGCGGTTGGATAGAGACTCACATGAAGGATCTCGTTCGTAAACGGATCAACCGCGCCGTACAGCCAGAACTTCTGGCCGTGGAGGCGGATCATCTTTTCGTCAACTACGAGTTGATCCTCTGAGACGGTCGAGATCGGCTGTATATCGGCTTTATGAACCCAATTATGGATAGCGACGTGACTCCGATCGATCCCAAATCTTTCGAGATACTTACTTACCTCACGAAGTAACATGCCGGTCAAATGACAGCAGATCTCTACTTCAATCGCTCATCGCGGAGTTCGATCTCGCTCCACAAACGACAACGCAATCCACCTGATTCGTTCGCTGAGGCGCTCGGTTTCGGCCATAGACACTCAGAACTCGTCCGCCTCATTCTCTAACTTAACGCGACCGATAGTCGCTCACAAACTGTTTTACACTCCGCCGACACCACCCACCTATGCAAGCAGTGGTACTCGCGGCGGGGAAGGGGACGCGACTCCGCCCACTCACGGACGACAAGCCGAAGGTGCTCGTCGAGGTCAACGGGACGCCGCTGATCGAGGGCGTCTTCGACAACCTGATCGACGCGGGCGCCACAGAACTCATCGTCGTGGTCGGCTACAAGGCCGAGCAGATTATCGATCGGTACGGCGACGCGTACCGCGATATACCGATCACGTACGCGCACCAGCGCGAGCAACTCGGCCTCGCCCACGCCATTCTCCAAGCCGAGCCGCATATCGACGGCGACTTCATGCTGATGCTCGGCGACAACGTGTTCCGCGGGAACCTTGGCGACGTCACGAACCGCCAGCAAGAAGATCGCGCCGACGCCGCGTTCCTCGTCGAGGAAGTTCCCTACGAGGAAGCCTCTCGCTACGGCGTACTCGACACGAACGAGTACGGCGAGATCGTGGAAGTCGTCGAGAAGCCCGACGACCCGCCGAGCAACCTCGTGATGACCGGCTTCTACACATTTACACCCGCCATCTTCCACGCGTGTCACCTCGTCCAGCCCTCCGATCGCGGCGAGTACGAACTCCCCGACGCAATCGATCTCCTCATCCAGTCTGGGCGCACCATCGACGCGATCCGACTCGACGGCTGGCGGATCGACGTTGGCTATCCCGAAGATCGCGACCGCGCCGAGGAGCGACTGGACGAGCTAGCCGGAGACGATACCGCGAGCGAAGCGGGCACAGAACACGAGAAAGACGCGAGCGACGCCGTCGTCGACTCGTAAGTCCGACGTCGGAAGTTATCGATCCACCTGGAGTTAGGAAGTGATCAATCTCGTGTTCACCCTCCCTCAAACACAGAGTGAAAACCCGACACGGAGAGAGTACGTTTCGTCTGTCTGTGGCAGTGTTGGTGGGTGCCCGTGAAGAGCCGAACTGCAGGAGGAGAGACAGCGAACGATTTTGACGGAGTGGAATTGACGCTCAGAGAGAGTGCGTTTCGTCTGTCTTCTGCGCGAGTTAGGCCTTCAAAAGGGTATGAGCCGGAGTGATCTGAGAGTCGAGTGGTACGGGAGAGTACGTTTCGTTTGTCTTTTCGCAATTCTCACAGAGTTCGAAATCCGTATCAACGGAACATAGAGACACCTGTGTTCGAACTCCCGATCAGACAGACGAGACAAACAAAAGCAGGTTTTAAATAATTACATCAGTTCGTCGTACGTATGGCCGGGCCATTCAGTGATATCGAGCGGTCGATTTTTGTCTCGAAGGAGGTGCTCTCCGAGGATCATCAGCCCGATCAGATTCTCGAACGCGACGAGGAGATCGATCAGTACCGCCACGCGCTCCAAGACGTTCTCTTCGGACGGACCCCTCAGAACGTCATGCTGTACGGGAAAGCCGGGCTCGGCAAAACCGCTGTTACGACGTACATGATGGAGGCGCTGCAAGACGAAGTCACGAAGCGGTCAGACGCCGACGAGCTCCACGTACACGAACTCAACTGTAACGGGAAGTCGCTCTACAGCGTCGTTCGCACCCTCGTAAACGAGTTGCTACCCGAAGATGCAAGCGAGTTTCCGAAACGGGGGCTCGGAACGGCCGACGCTTTCGAAGAGCTCTACACGCAACTCGATCGAATCGGCGGAACCCACCTCGTCGTGTTCGATGAGATCGATCACCTGGATGACGTCGATACACTTCTTTATGAACTCCCTCGGGCACGATCGATCGGTCATATCACGAACTCGAAGGTCGGCGTTATCGGCATCAGCAACAACTACACGTTCCGGCAGTCGCTCTCGCCGAAGGTCAAAGACACACTGATGGAGACGGAGATCTCGTTCAGTCCGTACGACGCGAGCGAACTCCGTACTATTCTCGCGGACCGCGCTGATCGGGCGTTCGTCGAGGGGTCCTGTGACGATTCGGCTATCGCGAGGGCGGCAGCGATCGCGGCTAAAGACCGCGGAAACGCGCGCCAAGCGATCGACCTCCTTCGAGTCGGCGGCGAAGTCGCCACGCGATCCGACGACGAGCGTGTTGACGACTCACATATCGTCAAAGCCCAGGAACTCGTGCAACGGGGACGGCTGCGGAACCGTATTCGAGATCAGACGCAGCATGCACAGCTCTTGCTCGAAACCATGGCGTACATCGAACAGCAGGAGGACTCACCGGCACGATCGCGAACGATCAAGGGACGCTACGAAGCGATCGCGGAATCGCACGCCGTGGACCCACTGACAACCCTCAAGAGCATCCAAAACCACCTCTCTGACCTCCACATGCTCGGCTTTCTGCAGCGAGAGGATCGTAACCACGGGGAAGGCGGGGGTCGGTACTACGAGTACCAACTCGATCTCGACCCGCAGATCGTTATCGAGATCAGGCAGGAAGCCGAAGCAGAATCCTCACCGTAAGACGCCGCGAAGACAGACGAAACGTACTCTCTCACTCCCGAGTGACACGCTGTGAAAAGTGGAACACTCGCAAAAGTGGTGTCTCTGTTTGTTCTTCCCTTGAGCCAAATTCGATCGAAGCATATCACACGGGTTCGAGACCGTAAACAGACGAAATGATGGGTGTTCGAACGAACCCCACCAACTGCAGAGACGAGAACAGACGAAATGAGGGGTGTCCGAGAGCCACAAAATCCCTATCAATCAGATCACATCACGACGAACTGTGATCGATACTGCAAGTACCACCCCAATCTCGATCCAGAGATTGTCCTCGAAGCCCTCGAACTACGCAACGAAGCAGACTCGGATCTCGCACCGTGACACACCATAAAGACAGACGAAACGTACTCTCTCACTCCCGACTGCCACGCGTCAATGTCCGTCGACGCTCGCGCCTACGACTTCTGGGAGGAGCGGTGCTGGAGGTGCCCAGTCAGTACGTCTGTGGCGGCTGTTCAAGAATTCCGAAGATTTCGCGAGCACGGTACTCTTTGTTCCGGCCTTTCCCGGTCACCTCTTCGAGGACGCCTTCCTCAACGAGTTGGTTGATTGCGCGGGAGGCAGTCGGTTGTTCGACATCGAAGAGGCGTTGGACCGTTTTGCTCGTGACGTACGGTTGCTCAAAGAGTTTGCACGCGAGTTTGTGTTTTGTATACTGGATACCGCCGTACTCATCTTCGTACTGGCGCCGGAGAGTGGCGAGCGAAAGGGTCCTGTCGACGGATTCGTGGGCTTGCCGAGCGATACCTTCGATAAAAAACGAGAGCCACGCTTCCCAGTTGCCGTCGTATCGGATACCCTCCATTCGCTCGACGTACGTGTCTTTGTTACGGTTGAAGTACTCACTGAGATAGAGGTTTGGGCGTTCAAGATAGTCGTGGTCGTAGAGTTGGAGGGTGATGAGAAGCCGACCGAGCCGGCCGTTGCCGTCGCCGTAGGGGTGAATCGTCTCGAATTGGTAGTGAAAGAGTGCGATGTCAACGAGCGGGTGGTAGCTGCCGCCGGTTCGGTAGTACGTGAAGAGTGTATCCATGAGGTCTTCGACGACACTTGGGACGGGTGGGAGAAAGTCGCCGAGGTGGTTCGGTTGTGTCTTGTACGCGCCGATAGTATCGGTGTCGACCCTGTCATCTGGAACACCGGTGAGCAACGTCTCGTGGAGATCGTGGAGGAGACCGACAGTCAGCGCTGATACCTGGTCGAGCGCTTCGATACCGTCTCCGATTGCGGCTTCGTAGTTGAGGACTTCGCGTGTGTCTTTGGTATCGTCTCCTGGGGTGCTCCCGGTGTCTGTTTGTCCAGCGTCAAAGGTGCGCGTCTCGAGGCTGTAGAGTGCGTCGTAGTTGATGTCTGCCCCTTCAATCTCGGCTGATTCCATCGCCTCCTTGCGGAGAAGAGATGTATAGAGGACAGGTGAGAAGTTTACTTCGAGACTGATACCACTGAGTTTGCCGAGCCAGAACGTTGCGTCGGCAAGTGTCTCGTAGAAATCATCGCCGAGGGCGAGTTCTCGAGATGGGGGCAGCGGATCGGGCTTGTAGTACGGTTGCCGGCCGTATGGAACGAGGTCACCGGGGGCCTTGGAATCTAACTCACTCCGCTGCATGTATAATTGACTCGTAGTGCGTTAAGATAATAAATTTAGTGACCTTAGATGTATATTTCGAGCCTAATATTCCAACTATCATTCATTCGTTGTATAGAATGAATACTTAGTGAGTGTTGACTACAAATTTCACTACACGGACACTGAGGCAGTGGCTTTCCGGTGGGGAAAGCATCCACATGCGGGAGACTACGTCAACGTCAGTGGGCTCGAACACTACCACCCGCTGCCGACTGCGAGCTCAGACGCAGATGAGGTCGAAGAGTCCTGTATCAGACAATCTCTCGAAGCTTTGGTCACTCGCGCAGTCCTCAAACTCTGGCGAGTCGCCTACCACACGGACTCGTATGCGCCGCTCAATGCTGGTCAAAACCCACCGTGAACTGTTTCGGGGGAAGCGTCCGGTCGTCTGGTTCAGCCCAACCGAGAATGGTTTAAATACGAGTTTAGTAATCCGGCGCTGATCGAGGTAACGTCTGTCGATCCAAGCGCAAATTTTTCGAGGTAGCGACGGAACGCTACTCCTGACCATGGACGTGACCGAAGACGCGGTTCGAGACCGCTGCACGGACGCGGTGTTCGAGCGCGGAGAGACTTACCTCGCCGAGGATCGCATCCGCGAGATCCACCGCGTCGAAACCACCGTGACCGCCGTCGTGAGCGGGAGTCGCCAGTACGACGTTCGCGTCGATCTCGCCGCCGAGGGGTTCGACTCGTGGTGCAATTGTCCGTACGACGGACCGGAAGCGTGCAAGCACGTCGTCGCCGTGCTGCTCCGCTGTCTCGACGACCTTCCGGCCGACGAGGGCGACCGGCTCGACGCTGCGCTCGACAACGCGGACCCCGACGCCCTGCGGGGGTTCCTGCGCGACACGCTGGCGACCGACGCCGCGCTCCGCGAGCGGTTTTTCGCCCGCTTCGGCGAGTCGTCGACGCGGTCGGTCAAGGAACTGCGCACCGCGATCGATCGGCGGTTCGAGGAGACGAACCCCGAGTACTACGTCGTCTTCGAGCCGATCGACTTCTCGGAGTGGTTCGACCTCGCGGACGAGTACCGCGAGCAGGGACGGAATGCGTCGGCGGCCGCGGTCTACCGGGCGCTCGTCGAGTCGCTCGACGACAACATGGAGCGCGTCGACGGTGCGTACGACCACTTCTCGCAGACGTTCACGCGAGCGCTCGACGGCTACGTCGACTGCGCCGCGGCCGCGGATCGAGAGGACGACGGAGTCACGGGCGCCGTCGCCTTCCTCGATGAACGGATGGAGTCGGGGACGCCGTATCTCGCCGACCAGTTCGAGCGGGCGGCGACCGAACTGCAAGAAGAATTGACAACGGGATCGGATGGGTGAGACCGGAAGCCAACAGCGTGATCGGTGACAGTCCGTGAGTGATGTTCGTGAATACGTTTGACGAGGTCGACATTCGGATCAGTGGAAAAGTTAACTACGTTGGAGGAGAAACCATCGTGTATGTCGACAGCCGTGAAAATGGACGATGAGGCGAAATCGAAACTAGAAGAGCTTCAGGCAGAAATTCGACTGAAGACCGGCAAGAAGGTTACACAACAAGAGCTGCTGTCGGAGTTGATCGACACGGTCGTCGACTCGCGCTCCGAGTTCGTCGATTCGTTTCGCGATGGGGCTCCGAAGTTGACTGAAGAAGAGATCGAACAGTTCAACGAAGGGCGGATCGCCTCGGGTGTCGAGACGGAGGAGGACGACATCGACGAGATTCTGTACGGATGAGCGTCTTCGTCGACACTGGCGTGTTCTACGCGCACCACGACACGGATGCCAGTCGCCATGACGTGGGCTTTGAGGCACTGAACGAGGTCCTCACCTCGACGGAATACGGCCACGTGATGACGAGCGACTACGTCTATGACGAGGTAGTCACGCTCACGCACCGCCGAACCGGAGATATCGACGCCGGACTTGAGGTCGGACGACGCATTCGTGGTGACGGATATCCCTCCGCGATCGAGCTTCTCCACACGTCGCCGTCACTGTTCGATCGCGCCGTGGCAGTACACCGGAAATACACTGAACACCAGCTCAGCTTCACCGACGCGATGACGGTGGCACACGTGGAACACCACGATATCGACTGTGTGTTGAGCTTCGACGACGATTTCGACGGTATCGTCGACCGTCTCGTGCCGGAGACACTCGTCCTCGGCAATCGTGATAGTTGACCGGAGACGGACTTACTCCACCGTCACGCTCTTCGCCAGGTTCCGCGGCTTGTCGATCGGGCGGCCCTTCTCGTTCGCCACGTGGTACGCGAACAGCTGGAGGTACACGTTCGCCACCAGCGGCTCGACGACGCCCACGTCGGGCACCTCGAACGACGCGTCCAGCGTGTCGTACTCGTCCCCTGCCGACACGCACCCGAGCGCCGGCGCGCCGCGCGTCTGCGCCTCGGTGACGTTGTTCATCGTCTCGTCGGCCCGAGCACCGTCCGTCAACACCGCCAGGACGGGCGTGTCGGGCGTCACCAGCGCAAGGGGCCCGTGCTTCAGTTCACCTGCCGCGAACCCCTCGGCGTGGTCGTAGGAGATCTCCTTGAGCTTCAACGCGCCCTCTAAGGCCACGGGCACCCCCAGCGCCCGCCCGAGGAAGAAGAACGCCTCGCTGTCCTGGTACTCGCGGGCCGCCTCTCGAACTTGCTTTTCCTCGTCGAGCACCTGCTGGATCGCGCCGGGAAGCCCCTGTAAGTCCCCCAACACCGACCGCGCGTCGGCGGCCGCGAGGGCCCCGCGGTCCCGGCCGACGGCCACCGCGAGCATCGCGAGCGTCGCGACCTGCGAGGCGAACGTCTTCGTCGCCGCCACGCCGATCTCCGGGCCGGCCCGGATGAACGCGGTCCCGTCGACCTCTCGCGTCACCGTGCTCCCCAGGGTGTTCGTCACGGCGAACGTCCGGGCGCCCGCGGCGTTCGCGCGCCGGATCGCCCCGAGCGTGTCGGCGGTCTCCCCGCTCTGGGTCACGGCGACCACCAGCGTCCGGTCGGGCGTCCGCCCCGCACCGAACTCGTACTCGCTGGCGATCTCGACGGTCGCGCGCACCCCCGCGAGATCCTCGAACAACTGCGCTGCGTACCGACCCGCGTAGTAGGAAGTCCCGCAGGCGACGATCCGGATCTCCTCTAAGTCCGCGAGAAAGCCCGGCGGGAACGACACGTCCAAATCCACGTCGCCGGCGTCCACGTCCAACCGCCCGGCGAGGGTCTGCCGGAGCGCGGTCGGCTGCTCGTGGATCTCCTTGCGCATGTAGTGCTCGTAGCCGCCCTTTTCGGCGGCGTCGGCCTCCCACGTCACCGTCTCGGTCTCGCGGTCGACCGCGTCGCCGTCAGCGTAGACCTCGACGCCGTCGGGCGACAGCGCCGCCACGTCGCCGTCCTCGAGATAGGTCACGTCGCGGGTGTGCTCTAAGAACGCGGTCACGTCGCTGGCGACGAACGACGCGTCCTCGCCGCGGCCCAACACCAGGGGGCTCCCGCGGCGCGCGACGACGATCCGGTCGTCGCCCTCGCGGACCGCACAGATCCCGTAGCTCCCCTCCAGTCGCCCCTCGACCCGCCGGACCGCGGCGAGGAGGTCCGCGCCCTCACCGCCCTCCTCGCCGCCGGAATCGGCGGCCAGTTCCTCCTCGATCAGGTGCGGGATGACCTCCGTGTCCGTGTCGCTGGTGAACTCGTGGTCCGCCAGCTCCGCTCTGAGCGCCTCGTAGTTCTCGACGATCCCGTTGTGGACGACCGCCACGTCGCCGACGCAGTCCGTGTGCGGGTGCGCGTTGGCGTCCGTCGGCGGTCCGTGCGTGCTCCAGCGCGTGTGGCCGACGCCGAGCGTCGCGTCGGGCACGTCCGGCACCGACAGCGCGTCGACCTCTCCCGACCGCTTCGCGAGGGTGAGTCCGCTCTCCGGCCCCACGAGCGCGACGCCCGCGGAGTCGTACCCGCGGTACTCGAGGTTCTTGAGGCCGCGATGGACGATCTCGCCGACGCTGCCCGGTGTCTCCCCGTCTGTCGTCTCACCGACGCCGTCAGCCGCGTGCAACTCGCCGATGTAGCCGATGATCCCACACATGATCAGCCCCTCCGGACGACGGCGTTCGGTTCGACGCGCCCGTCGACCACGACGCCCGCGTCGGCCCGCACGTCGTCGCCGACGACGGCGCCGTCGGTGAGCGTCGCGCCGCCGCCGATCGACGCGTTGTCGCCGACGACGCCGCCGAGC
>ENA-ORDC01002216-ORDC01002216.1-marine-metagenome-genome-assembly--contig:-NODE-2216-length-12264-cov-7.809223_pt1 | contig 12264 bp, 11 predicted proteins | sample MGYA00237783_ERZ508515 | MGnify/ENA primary metagenome ERZ508515 (study PRJEB26186, sample SAMN06268792) | marine metagenome | isolation source: Eden Landing Ponds, San Francisco, CA, USA | place...
TGAGACATGGAGCTGTTCGGGACGGCCGGGATCCGCGGCGACGTACGGACGGCAGTGACGCCCGAGCTCGCGCTGGCGGTCGGGCGCGCCGCTGGCGCCGACGGCGGGGAGTTCGTCCTCGGCCGGGACGGGCGCACCACGGGCGCGGGACTGGCCGACGCGATGGCCGCCGGACTCACGAGCGCCGGCGCCGACGTCGTCCGCGTCGGACAGGTGCCCACACCCACCGTGGGGTTCGCCTCCCGCGGTCGACGCGGCGTCGTGATCACCGCGAGTCACAACCCGCCGACCGACAACGGGATCAAACTCTTCGCAGACGGTCAGGAGTACGACGACGAGAGCGAGGCCCGTATCGAGACACGAGTCGACGACGACCCCGACCCGCTCGCCTGGAACGAGTGGGGCTCGACGAGCGAGGCCGACTACCTCCCCGAGTACCGCGAGACGGTCGTCGAATACGCCAGCGAGTACGGCGCCCCACTGGACGGCCAGCAGGTAGCCGTCGACTGCGGGAACGGGATGGCGAGTCTCGCCACGCCGCAGGTGGTGCGCGAACTCGGCGGGGACGTCCGCGCGCTCAACGCGAACGTCGACGGCCACTTCCCCGGACGCGAGAGCAAGCCGACCGCGGAGACACTCCGGGACCTGCGCGCGTTCGTCGCCGACGGCGACGCCGAGTTCGGCATCGGTCACGACGGTGACGCCGACCGGATCGTCGTCGTGGACGCCGACGGCGAGGTCGTCCACGAGGATACCGTCCTCGCCATCCTGGCCGAACACTACGTCCGTGCCTCGGAGGCAGGCGACCCCGTCGTGGTCACGACCCCCAACGCCTCCGGACGTATCGACGAACGCGTCGAGGCCGCGGGCGGTCGCGTCGAGCGCGTCCGACTCGGGGCATTGCACGTCGGTATCGCGAACGTCCGCAGCGAGGGCACCGAGGAGACGAGCGTCGCGTTCGCGGCCGAACCCTGGAAGCACATCCACACCCGCTTTGGCGGCTGGATCGACGGCGTCGCGAGCGCTGCCGTGTTCGCCCGACTCGTCGCCGAGGCGGGACTCGACGCGCTCCGTGCCCCCGTCACCGAGCGCCCCTACAGGAAGGGCGACGCTCGCTGTCCCGACGAGGCCAAAGCCGCCGCGATGGACCTGCTCGGGGAGCAACTGCCCGAGACGTTCCCCGAGGCCGACGTCGAGACCGAACACGGCGTCAGGCTCAGCTTCGAGGACGGGAGCTGGGTCCTCGTACGCCCGAGCGGGACCGAACCATACCTGCGCGTCTACGTCGAGAGCGACGACGTCGACGAAGTACTGGACGCGGTGACGGACGTGGTCGAGGAGGCCGTCGAAACCGCACAGTAGCCCGACTCTTTGCCGACCCGATGCGATGGTGACTCGTGCAGCGCGTCGTGGCCCCGCCCATCCCGACGTTATTTGTCCGGTCCGACCGACCCCGGAGCATGGACGACAGCGAGTTGCTCGAACGAGCGCGCGAAGCGCTCGACGCGGCGTATATCCCCTACTCCGAGTACGCGGTCGGTGCGGCGCTCGAAACCGCCGACGGGACGGTCTACACGGGGTGTAACATCGAGATCGCGAACTACAGCAACAGCCTCCACGCCGAGGAAGTGGCCCTCGGGAGCGCCGTTCGGGACGGTCACCGCGAGTTCGAGCGAGTGGCGGTTTCCTCGGCGAAACGGGACGGCGTCACGCCCTGTGGGATGTGTCGCCAGTCGTTCGCCGAGTTCTGCACCGAGGAGTTTCGTGTCATCTGTGAGGGCGATAGCGAAGGCGACGAGGGAAGCGAAGGCGAAGATGAAGGTGACGCCGAACCCGTCACGTACCGACTGGGCGACCTGCTACCGGAGACGATCACCCGGGAGATGGTCGTCGATGAGTGACGGCGAGGACGCGACGGATGGACCCGCTCACGACGCGAGCGGCGACGACGTCGCCGACAGCGAGGACCCCAACGACGAGGAGCAGTACCACCTCGAAGTCGCGCCGGGCGACGTCGCCGACAGCGTCCTGCTCCCCGGCAACCCGGAACGAGTCCCCAAGATCACCGACACCTGGAACGACCACGAGGAAGTCGCCCACCACCGGGAATACCGGACCGCGACGGGCACGTACGACGACACGCCCATCTCGGTGACGTCGACGGGGATCGGGTCGCCTTCGGCGGCCATCGCCCTCGAGGAACTCGCCCGCGTCGGTGCCGACACCTTTCTCCGGGTGGGGTCCTGCGGCGCCATCCGGGAGGAGGCCAGCGTCGGAGACCTCGTCATCACCACGGGCGCAGTCCGCCAGGAAGGGACGAGCAGGGAGTACGTTCGCGAGGACTACCCAGCCGTCGCGGACGACCGGGTCGTCAACGCGCTCGTCGCGGCGGCCGAACGCCTCGATTACGACTACCACGTCGGCGTCACCGCTAGCACGGACAGTTTCTACGCCGGCCAGGGTCGTCCGGGGTTCGAGGGGTTCGAGGCCGCGGGCAGCGACGAACTCGTCGAGAACCTCCGGGAGGCGGGCGTCCTGAACTTCGAGATGGAGGCCGCCGCGGTCTGTACCCTCGCGAACCTCTACGGACTGCGGGCGGGCGCGGTCTGTACGGTCTACGCCAACCGCGTCACCGGCGAATTCAGGACGGAAGGCGAGCGGAAGGCCGCGAAGTGTGCCAGCGAGGCGGTCTCGATTCTCGCGGAGATGGACGCGGCCGCCGAGGCGGCGGGCGCAGAGCGGTGGTATCCCGGACTGGGGCTGGGGGAGTGAGGGCCCGACAGAACACAGCGGACCGTCGCTCATCCGGAACTATAGTAGGACGGCGACTCCCTGACTGACACACCCCCCTGAACGTCCGCCGAGCGAACGCAGTGAGCGAGGCGGTTCACTTCGCGCGAGGGAACGAAGTGACCGAGCGCGAAGGTAGTTTTTCCCCAAGTTTTTGCGGAGAGGGGTTCCCGCAGTGAGCGGCGAAGCCGCGAACGAGGAAACCCCTCTCCGTAAAAAGTGGTTACATATCAGACCAGGCGTCGATAGCCCGGCCGATGCCGTCGATGTCGGCGATCCAGCGGGCGGCGATACCCTTCTTCAGCAGTTTCGCGGGGAGACCACCGAAGGTGGTCAGCGGGAAGTACATGACGTCGTGGGCGACGGCCTCCTCGCCGACGGAGACGACGGTCCCCTTGTCCTTGTGGGTCCACTCGGTCAGCGGCTGGCCCCGGACCCGGCGGGCGACGTTCTCGCCGGCGACCTCGGCGGCCTGCCAGGCGGCCTGTGCGGTGGGCGGGGCTGGGTTCTCGTCGGGCTGGTCGACGAGTGCACAGTCACCGAGTGCGAACACGCGCTCGTCGTTCGTCTCGAACGTACGCTCGGCGAACAGTCGGTGGCTGCGCTCGTCCTTGTCGATTTCGACGTCGGCGACGCAGTCACGGCCGGTGATGCCACCGGTCCAGATGAGAACGTCGTAGGGCATCTCGGTGTCGTCGCCGATGTAAACGCGCTCGTCGTCGACCTCGCCGATGAACTCCCCGGTGTGGATCTCGACGTCGGCCTCTTCGAGGCGCTTGCGCAGGGCGCCCTGGAGTTGCGGGTCGTTGTTGGGGAAGACCCTGTCGAGTCCCTCGACGAGATGGATGTCGATGTTCGCGTCGCGGTCGTCGCGGAACTCGGCGATCTCGCCGGCGGTCTGGATGCCCGAGAGGCCAGCACCACCGACGATGACCTGGGTAGGGTCGTCACGGGACGCCGAAGCGGCCGCCTCCGAGACAGCGTTGTGGATCCCCAGCGCGTCGTCGAGACTCTTCAGGGTGTGGGCGTACTCTGCGAGACCCTGGATGCCGAAAAACGCAGTGCTAGACCCGACCGCGACGAGGAGGTAGTCGTAGTCGATATCGTCGCCGTCTTCGAGTTCGACCGTGCGGTCGTCGGTGTCGATGCCGACGACGTGGCCCTGGCGGAATCGCGTCGAGGAAGATTTGATGTCCTCGACCGGGATCGTGATCTTCTGCTGGACCGCCGGGTTCCGGATGCAGCGGTGGGACTCGTGCAATACGAGGTGGTAGTCGACGTCCGACACCCACGTCAGGTCGGCCGCCCCGTTCAGCCGGGATTCGAGACGCTGGACGGCACCGGCCCCGGCGTATCCGGACCCGAGCACGACGACGTTCTCACTCATACTGGCGAGTCAGGTATGGGGTGATACAAACCCTGCGAATTCGGGACGAAAACACCGCCACGTCGGCGTATCTGTCACGAACGTACAGGAGGAAAGACGGAGAGACTGTCGACCGAGACGCCCAGCCATCCTGGACCCAGTGAGCGCCGAACGGATCCGGTCAGTGTCCGACGGAGTCCGGTCAGTGTTCTGGTTCGCCGGCGGGAGCGCGCATGTCGTCGATCGTCATGATGAGGACGTTGTTCGTGTCGTCTTTGCCCTCGAGTTCGCCGATGATCTGGAGTTTCGACAGCGGCGTCGGGCCGACGGTGATCGTATCGCCCTCGTGGAAGTCGGCGATAGACCCCTGGAGCTGTATCTCGGCGCGACACTCCTCGGGGTGGTGGACGCTGGTGAGGTTGATCTCCTCGACGTTCGCGGTCGGGACCGCCTCGCCGTTGTGTGCGAGCGGGACGTCGGCGGCCTGGTCCATATCCTGGATCTGGAGCGCGTCGTAGGCCGTCGCCGTCGGCTTGTAGCCGCCCTTCGGGCCCGGGACGCCCTCGACGAGCTGGAGGGCTTTCAGGCTCTGCATCTGGTTGCGGATCGTCCCCGGGTTACGGTCGACCTTGTCGGCGATATCCTCGCCTTTGACCGCACTCTCGGACTCGCGATAGAGATTCACGAGTTCCTGGAGTATGTTCTTCTGGCTGGGCGTCAACTCGATCGATGACATACGCGTCCGTTCGAGATTGTGTTTCTTAAACCCGGCGGTGGTCCCGGCACCCGTTCCACCCAAAGCGCCCGTTGCGCCGACAGGACTGTCGAAAACAAGCGCCCGTTGGGCCGACCACTCCACAGCGCTCGTTCCGTCGGCCACCCCGCCGAGAGTAGGCGTTCGGTCGAATGCACGTTCACGAACGTCGTGTTCGGCTCTGGAATAGAAGGACGCTCGTGCCCAAATACGCTACTTTCAGGCACTCACACTGGCGTTCGTCACCGGGAGTGTGCCACGGAGATCGGTGGCATTTATGTTAGATGGCAGTCGGATCTCCGGTATGGAAGACAAACGCGTTCTCGTCACTGGTGGGGCCGGGTTCATCGGGTCGAACCTCGCGAACCACCTCGCGGCCGACAACGACGTCATCGCACTCGACGACTGCTATCTCGGGACGCCAGAGAACCTCACCGACGACGTGGAGTTCGTCGAGGCCTCGGTCGTAGACGAGGACCTCCCGACCGACGTCGACGTCGTCTTTCACATCGCTGCGCTGTCGTCGTACGCGATGCACGAGGACGACCCGACACGGGGCGCCCGCGTCAACGTCGAGGGGTTCGTCAATACGGTCGACCAGGCCCGCCAGGACGGGTGTGACACCGTCGTCTACGCCTCGACCTCCTCGATCTACGGGGACCGGACGGAACCATCGCCCGAGGACATGCCCGTCGAGGCAAACACCGGCTACGAGGCCTCGAAACTCGCGCGCGAGCAGTACGCCGAGTACTTCCACAACCACTACGGGCTCTCGGTGGCCGGGATGCGCTTTTTCTCGGTCTACCAGGGCATGGAGGAAGGCGCCGAGGGCCACAAGGGCGAGTACGCGAACCTCATCGCCCAGTTCGCCGACGACATCGGCAACGGTCGACGCCCCGAGATCTGGGGCGACGGGAGTCACACCCGCGATTTCACCCACGTCGACGACATCGTCCGCGGCCTCGAACTCGCCGCCGAGCACGAACTGAACGGCATCTACAACCTCGGCACCGGCGAGCAGTACAGCATCGACTACCTCGTCGAGGCTATCAACGAGGAACTCGGCACCGACATCGAACCGACCTACGAGGAAAACCCCATCCCCGACGACGTGTTCGTCCACGACACGATGGCCGACAGCACGAAGATGAAAGAAGCGACCGGCTGGGAACCGGAGATCAGCTTCGAAGAAGGGCTCGCTCGAGTCTGCTCGCAGTACAAGTAGGGAGGGGCGCCGGGCGAGGCACCCGCCCCCCGAGGGTTTTGTCGCTCGCAGTGTAACACGGAGCCATGGACCGACCGGTACGCGTCTTCGGCGTCCCGATGGACCTCGGTGCCGACAGACGCGGTGTCGACATGGGCCCCTCGGCTATCCGCTATGCGGGTCTCACCGACGCGGTCGAAAGCGTGGGACTCGACTGCGAGGACGGCGGCAACGTCCCCGTTCCGGGAGCGGAACGCACGGACCCGGACGCCGGCCGACCACCGGAGGGGCGGGCGAAGTACCTCGCCGCCACCGAACGTGTCTGTCGTACCCTCGCTGACGACGTAGCGGCGGCCGTCGACGAGGGGTATCTGCCACTCGTGCTGGGCGGGGACCACTCCATCGCCATCGGCACCGTCGGTGGGGTCGCCCGTCACCGCGAGGTCGGGGTCGTCTGGTTCGACGCCCACGGCGACTTCAACACGCCGACGACGACGCCCAGCGGGAACGTCCACGGGATGGCGCTGGCCGCAATCCTGGGACGGGATACGTTCGCCGATCGAGCGTGGGCTGACGCCGGCGTCGACCCCGAGAACGTCGCCATCGTGGGCGTACGTGACCTGGACGACGAGGAACGCGAGGCGTTGCGTGAGAGCGACGTCACCGTATTCACGATGACCGACGTCGACGAGCACGGTCTCCCGGCGGTGACCCGTGACGCCGTCGACGTCGCCACCGAGGACACCGAGGGACTGCACGTCAGTCTCGACCTCGACTTCCTGGACCCGAGCGAAGCACCCGGCGTCGGGACGCCCGTCCGCGGCGGGGTTTCCTATCGGGAGGGCCACACAGCGATGGAGTTCGTCTCACGACAGGCCGGCGACGCCCTCGCGTCGGTCGAACTCGTCGAGGTGAATCCCATCCTGGACGAGCACAACCGGACAGCGGAGCTTGCAGTCGAACTCGCCGCGAGTACACTCGGCAAACGGATCATCTGACTCCGAAGACGCGTCTTCGATGCCGCTTAGTCGTCCGCTTCGGCCGTCTCGGCCCGCGGCACCGTGACGTCGGTCAGTCCGGCCTCGATCTCCTCGCGGCGGTCCTCGAACTCTCCGGGGAGGACGAGGCGCCCGCCGAGGTCGTCCAGGGGCTCGTCGCTGGTGTAGCCCGGATCCTTCGTCGCGAGTTCGAAGAGGACACCGCCGTGTTCCCGGAAGTACACCGACCGGAACCAGTGACGATTGATCTGCTGGGTCGGGCGCAGTCCCTCGCGGCGGACCGCCTTCCGCATCGCGTCCTGGTCCTCGTCGGTCGGTGTCTGGAAGGCGACGTGGTGGACCGTGCCGTGGCCCTGACGGCCGCCCTCGACAGTCGGAAGCACGTCGACGTACTTGCCGACCTGGCCCGGCGCGGCGAAGCGCGTCCGCTCGTCACCCGGCGTGTCGCCCTGTGACTCCTCCGTCCCGACCTCCTCAAGGCCCATCTTCCGGAGGAGATTCTCGGACGGCTGGGGGTCGGCCAGCCAGAGCGTCACCGAGTGGAATCCGCGGATCGCGTGTTCTGCGGGGACGAACTCCGTCCAGGGGTCGACGGGGTCGTCCTCGGGAATCTCGACCCCGACGAGTTCGACCGGGAGTCCGTCCGGGTCCTCGAAGGGGAGGACGGTCTCGCCGAATCGCTCGACGCGGTCGTCGTAGTCGACGCCGTAGTCGTCGAAGCGCGCTTCCCAGTAGTCGAGGCTTCCCTCGGGGACGCGAAAGGCGGTCCGAGAGACCTGTCCGGAGCCGACTTTCCCGCGGGACATGCCCTCCCACGGGAAGAACGTCATGCTCGTCCCGGGGGTGCCCGCCGTGTCGGCGTAGAAGAGGTGGTAGGTACTCGGGTCGTCCTGGTTGATCGAGCGCTTGACGAGGCGCAGCCCCAGGGTTTCGACCCAGAAATCGAGGTTTCGTTGCGGGTCGCCAGCGATACAGGTGACGTGGTGGATACCCGGTGTCGGGTTCGGGTCTGTCATTGCACGTAGTTGGTGTTCCACCTACTTGAGTAGGCGCTGACATGGATGTCACCGGGTCTCCCACGCGCCACCACTACACACCGCGCCCCCGCCCACTCAGGCAGTCGGGTCGGGGCGGTTTTGCTCCTGCTCGTCTGACACCCTCGCCCCACAGCCCACACAGACGTACCCCTCGTCCGTCTTCACCACTGGCGCCCCACAGTCACATTCCAGTCGGTCGTTTCGCACGCCGCGGGGATAGCGTGTCATGGATTAACATACCAGTCGAGAGGGTATAATTGTTGCCCATACAATACGATAGGTCGCAGCTATCGTCGGCCCGCGCAGATGTCGACCGCGATGAGTCGGCGAGACCGTGGCTCGCCGACCGGTTACTCTTCGCTCTCTACCGAGGCAGAGTCGGTCTCGTCCGTCTGCTCGACTGTGGCGGGGACGACGTCGACACTGGCGACGCGGTCCTCGGGTTCGAGGCGCATGACGATGACGCCTTTCGTGTTCCGGCCGACCTCACTGACGTCGCCCGCGCGGATCCGCATGATCTGGCCCGCTTCGCTCATGATGACGAGGTGGTCGTCGGGTCTGACGGCTTTCACGGTCGAGACAGGGCCGTTGCGCTCGTCAGTCTTGATGTCGATGAGCCCCATCCCGTACCGCGACTGGGCGCGGTACTCCGAGAGGGGCGTGCGCTTGCCGTAGCCGTTGACGGTGACCGTCAGCAGGTCGCGGTCGTCAGTCTCGTCGGTCGCGACGAGGCCGGCTACGCGGTCACCCTCACGCAGGTCGATCCCCCGGACACCGCGCGTGTTGCGGCCCATCTTGCGGGCTTCGGTCTCGTCGAAGCGGATGGTCATCCCCTGCTCGGTGGCGATGACGAGGTCGGACTCGTCGTCGGTGACCTCGACGTCGACGAGTTCGTCGCCGTCCTCCAGTTTCGCGGCGATGATCCCGGTCGAGAGGATGTTCTCGAACTCCGCGGCACCGGTGCGCTTGACGTAGCCGTTCCGAGTGACCATCGTGATACACTCCTCTGGCTCGAAGTCGTCCGTGTTGACGACGGCTGTGATCTCCTCGCCGTCGTCGAAGTCGATGAGATTGACGGCCGACTTCCCGCGGGCCGTCCGGGACATCTCGGGGATCTCGTAGGTCTTCAACCGGTAGACCTGGCCCTGGTTGGTGAAACAGAGCAGGTAGTCGTGGGTGTTCGCGCGGAAGACCTTCGAGACCCTGTCGCCCTCCTTGGGGTCGGAGCCGATGATGCCCTTGCCGCCGCGGTTCTGCGGGTCGAAGCGCTCGACGGGCATGCGCTTGATGTAATCGTCTTCCGTGATCACGACGAGGACGTCTTCCTCGGGGATGAGGTCCTCGTTCGTGATCTCGTCTGACTCGACGAAGGTGGTCTTGCGTCCGTCGCCGTACTCGTCCTGGATCTCGCGCAGCTCGTCTTTGATGACCGCGAGCAACTCGGATTCGTCCTCGAGGATCGTCTCGAGCCTGTCGATCTCGGCCTGGACGTCCTCGTACTCCGCTTCGATCTCCGCCGACTCCATCGACGTGAGCGAGCCGAGTTGCATCCGGACGACGTGGTCTGCCTGATCGCCAGAGAAGTCGAAGGTGACGGTCGGGTCGACGTCGTGGTCGCCGTCGAGGTCGACCGGGTCGATCTCACCCCGCAGTGCAGCCTTGGCCTCGTCGCGGTCCTCGCTGTTGCGGATGACTGCGACGACGCTGTCGACGTTTTCGAGCGCCTTCAGCCGGCCTTCGAGGATGTGTGCACGGTCCTCGGCCGCTTCGAGTTCGAACTCGGAGCGGCGCCGCACCACTTCCTTGCGGTGGTCGAGGTACTCCTTCAGTGTCTCCTTGAGCGTGAGCACCCGGGGCTGGCCGTCGACCAGCGCGAGGTTGATGACGCCGAAGGTGGATTCGAGGTGGTGTTTGGTGAGTTGATTCTCGACGACGTCGATGTTCGCGCCGCGTTTGAGTTCGATGACGACGCGCTGGTCCTGCTGGCGAGCACGATCTATCTGCTGGCCGACGAGCGGCTCCATCCCGCCGCTGATCTGCGGCGCCTGGAACGACACCGGGTCGATGTTCGTTACGAACGGATCGTCACCGACGGCCTTCCGGACGTCCTCTGGGAGCGTGGCGACGAGCCGGTCGTTGATGGGCTTCGACACCTGATTCACGGCCTCGATGATGGTGTTCACCACGCCCTCGGCCATCATCGTCACCGCCCGGAGCACCGCGTTCCCGACGCGAATTATCAGCCGCCCCATCATCTCGAACGCACCGGAGACGTCACCGTTCAGCAACTTGACGATCGCAGTGAGCGTGGTGAGGACGACGTCGAGGCCGGTGGTGACGAACTCGCCGACCACGCCGAGGAGCGCGCTGAAGATCGGCTCGATGATGGGGAGCAGCGTCTGAAAGAGTCGTTTGAGTTCGTCGATCAGGACCGGGACGCGGTTCCCGAGGATACTCTGCAGGCGCTGCCAGGTGTCTGCAGCGATGTCGCGGATGCCGCCGAAGTTCGTTGCCCACGCCGCGCCGAGCGCCGCCACAGCACCCAGGACGAGCGCGAGCGGGCTGCCGAGACTGACGATGAGCGACCCGAGTTTCGCGATGACGGGGGCGAGCGCCAGCCCGGTCGCGGCGAGCCCCTGCATCTTCGGGTCGAGGCCGTTGATCCACTCGAGGACGCGCGTCCCGTGCTCGAAGAGGTCCGTGAGGGCGGGGATGACGACGTTCGCGACGGTGCCGCCGAACTCGGTGAACTCTGGGATGAAGTCGATGATCGCGTCGAGGAGGTCGCTGAGCACGGGGAGAACGTCCTGTGCGGACTCGCGGATGCCGCTGAGGATGTCGCCGCCGTTCGCGTCGAGGAACGCGATAAAGTTCTCGAACACGGGGAGCGCCGCCTCCGCGAGCTCGAAGAACCCCTCCACAAGGCCGGGAAGAACGTCGGCGACTTGCTGGCCGAGCGACCGGAGCGACTCGGTGAACGCGTCCGCGTGGTCGCCGACGACAGCGAGGATCTCGAACGCGAGCGGCCGCATCGCCTCGATCGCGTCGAGGATGAGTGGCGTGAACTGCTGGCCGACGAGCTTGACGAACGGCCACACCGCGTCGCGTAACTCGATGAGTGCTTGCTTGATCCCGTCGAACCCGCCGGCGACTCCGAGGCCGACGACCGTGGCGAACGCGCCGCCGAGCGCAACGGCGCCCCCGGTGAGGAGTGCGAGCGTGGCGATGAGCGGGGCAAGCACTGCGGTGAGGGTGAACAGCGACGGGATGAGTGAGAGTGTCGTGACGCTGGAGAGTGTCCCGAACGAGATCGCGGTACCTTCCGTCGAGAGCGTCAACGCCGAGAACATCCCGCCGGTGGTGGTGGCTCGCCGCCCGGCCTGCGCGATCTCGTCACCGGCTTCATCCGCGCGGCCCTGCAGCAGCTGGAGCGCGCCAGCGAGTTGCACGGTGTCGTCGCGGAGGTCGTCGGCGCGCTCGCCGGCGAACGACAGGGCGGCACCGCTCTCCGTGGCGTCGCGACCGAGGCCGTCGAAGCTCGAGCGAACGCTCTGGATGCCGGCCTGTACGTCAGCGGTCTGCGAGCTGATGCTGACTGCGAGATTATCAAGTGCCATGTGTCAAGTGTCTCAAATACCTCAGGCGACGCCCTGCTCCCACTCCCGGCGGGAACTATTCACGTCGTAATGGTCGTGGCTCAGCGACCGCCCGCCGCGCTGCGCCTGCTGCTGGTACTCGTGGTTGATGTACGCCTCCGCCTGCTCCCCGAGCACGATCATCTGCTCGTCGCGCGTCGTGAGGTCACCCATCCGCGGCGGCCACGTCCGCTTGTACCCGCGCTCCTCGAGGAGCTTCTCGTGGAGGGCGCGCTCGGCGATCGCCGGCAGGTCTACCTCCGATTTCCCGGGACGTCCAACTCGTTCATCGCCGCCTGGATCTCCTCCACGCCGCTCCAGGCCTGCTGGATGCCGAACCAGACGAGCTGGCGCTTCCGCATCATCATCGCGTCCGGGTCAACGTCCGGCGACACGAGGTACTCGCGAATGAGCTCGCGAATCGCGTCGTCCTCGGCCTCCGGGTCGTCCGCGACGCGCTCCTCGATCGCCTCGAGTTCA
>ENA-ORDC01002217-ORDC01002217.1-marine-metagenome-genome-assembly--contig:-NODE-2217-length-12260-cov-5.840680_pt1 | contig 12260 bp, 9 predicted proteins | sample MGYA00237783_ERZ508515 | MGnify/ENA primary metagenome ERZ508515 (study PRJEB26186, sample SAMN06268792) | marine metagenome | isolation source: Eden Landing Ponds, San Francisco, CA, USA | place...
CCCGCGAGAGCGTCGGCCAGTCGACGACCGCCTCGGCCGGTACGTCGCGCAGTTCGGGGACGTACGCCTTCACGAAGCGTGCGTTCGCGTCGTATTTCGCCATCTGCGCCACCGGGTCGAAGATACGCACGTCGACGGAGTCGGTGCCTGTGGAGGCGGTCCACTGCCATGCGCCGTGGTTCGAGGCGTGGTCGTGGTCGATCAGCCGCTCCGTGAAGTGGCGCGCCCCGCGCCGCCAGTCGATCAGGAGGTGTTTCGTCAGGAAGCTCGCGACCACCTGCCGCGGCCGGTTGTGGACGTACCCCTCCGCGTTCAGTTGGCGCATCCCGGCGTCGACGAGCGGGTAGCCGGTCTCGCCGCGCGTCCACGCATCGAAGTCCTCGTCGGAGTCGCGCCACGCGATCGCGTTGGGGAACGACTTGTAGTTCGAGACGGCCAGATCGGGGGTGTAGTACAGCAGGTGGTACATCTGCTCGCGCCACGACAGCTCGTCGCGGTACTTGTCGACGTTGCGGCGCTCGTCGCCCGTCGCCGCCTCGAACGCGTCGGTCGCGTCGGCCCACACCTCGCGGATTCCGATGGCGCCCGCCGCGAGGTACGGCGACATCCGCGAGACGGCGTGGGTCGGCGCCTCGACGGCCCGCGCGAGGTCGTCTCGGGTGTCGGCGTACGACCGGATCCCGCGGTCGAGAAAGCTGTCGAACCGTTCGCGGGCGGCCTCGTACCCCGCCTCCGGGAGGTCGATGTCGGCGTCTCGTTCTGGGACGATGTCGGCATCTCGTTCCGGGAGCGTCTCCCCGTCGCGCACGTCGGCCAACGCCTCCGGTTCGGGCTCCGGATACGGGTCCCGCTTCGGAACGGCGTCCCAGTCGTCGCGGAACCGACCGTGGTTCGCGTAGCGCTCCTCCAGCCGGCCGGGATCGACCAGCACGGCGTCGGTGTGGGCCTCGGCCGCGATTCCGGCGCTCGCGAGCGCCGCCTCGACGGCCCGCTGGCGATCGCGTCGAGCCGGTCGGTAGTACTCGTTGTAGGCCACCGCCTCCGCGCCGTACTCCTCGGCGAGTTCGACGAGAACCGCTTCGGGGTCGCCGACCCGAACGATGAGATCGCTATCGAGCGTCCGGTAGCGCGCCTTCAGTCGCCCGACGTGGCGGAGGACGAACGCGCGCTGACGCGCACCCAGCGTCTCGAACAGATCGGCGTCGTAGACGAACGCGGGGAGGACGGTCCCCGACCGTGCGGCAGCCGCGAGCCCCGCGTTGTCGCGGGTCCGCGGGTCGCGACGGTGCCAGAACACGTGCATGGGGGCGATACGTGGCCGACGGGGTAGTGTCCTTCGGCGGTCGTACGAGCGTTCGAGATCGGCGCATCCGACCCGTGCGTTTATGTCGTCGAGGTCGAAGCGAGGGTATGCAACCGCTCATCGCCGTCATCCTCGTCGGCGTCCCGCTCGTGTGGCTGATCGCCTTCGCGGCCTACGCGTACCTCGACGCGCCGAACCACGGGATGGACCGACGGAAGTGGGCGCTCATCGCCTTCTTCGTCCCGCTGTTCGGCTTCTTCGCGTACGTGTTCGAGCGCAGTGAGCGCGACTACGACCCGTCCGAAGACCCGTACGCGCAGGAGAACGAGGCGCGCAAGGCCGGACTCGCCGTCCACGAGCGCCGGCGCGGAGAGAAGGGGCTCGGTCCGGCCGGGACCGAGGCGGACGACGACGAGGCCGACGAGTGGAACGATCCCGCCGGGATCGACATCGACGACGATCAAGACGAGAGTAGAGCCAGGTGACACGGCTGTCCACCGAACGACCCTTTTTGATCGACTGTGGGTGTCTGTGTATCACTTCGGCTGATCGGTTACTTATACGGGACCGAGTGGTGTTGCTGTCGGCTGTTTATACGTGACCGATGGTGCTGCGGTGAACAGCTTCAAAGCCAGCCGTGAGGAGGCCGCAGGCGACACAAGCCGCAACGAGGGAGCGAACGGAGTGAGCGACGAGTGAGGAGCGCAGTGAGCGTGCGGCCTCCTCACGGCTGGGGCTTTGAGTCCCACCTGCCCTGCACTGCACAGCCTCACGCCTCCCCAGCCTCGTCGGTGCCCCTCCGCTTCGCTCCGGCCCACCGACTCCCTCGCGCGGTGCCGTGAGCGGCCTGAAGGCCGCTCACGGGCACGCGCCACCGCATCGTCGCATTCATTTATAAGCGATCGTCGCAGTCACTCATCTCCTTTTAAATATACTCCTGCAACCACCGATCCGCAACACTCACTCCCGCTATCGATCACCGTTTGTGTCCGTACTGATCGCCACAGGATCAGCGTGTCTCTCGCTGAGGATTGCAACGGAGCCGCTACACCATATCGAGCAGCGCCGCCCGCCGCCGTTCGAGGTCGAACGCCGCGTCGGACGCGTCGAGCCGCTCGAAGAAGGCGAAGGCGTCCGCCCCCGACCGCTCCGCGTGCTCGACGAGCGTCTCGATCGACGCCCGGTTGAGCGCGAGCGACTCGAGGCGACCACAGACGAGCGCGAGTGCGATGCCCGCTTCGCCGCCGGGGAACGCGGGATCGACCGCGGAGAAGTCGGGATCAGTGTCGGCGCCGGTAGGAGATTCGTCGGCGGAACGGCCCTCAGGCGCAACACCGGCCTCGCTGGCCGGGAACGTCCGGAGACACCGCGTGCAGATCGCGGTCAGGGGATCCGGGGCGTGCTCGCGGAGCGCGGCCGGGACGGCGAACGCGACGACGTCGGCGTCGCAGTGGGGACAGGACATGGAAACGGGAACGTGGCGATCGATCGACGCGAAAACGAGCGTTCGAGGTCAGTCCGCGGGCTCCGGCTCTTCGGTCGCGGCGGCCTCGGCGGCGGCCTCGGCTTCGGCTTCCGCCTCCGCCTTCTCCTCTTCCTCCTTTTTCGCCTTGATCTTCTTCATCCGGAAGATCTCCTCGCGCTCCTGCTCTTCGAGCTTCTGCTCGATGTACTCCTGGTTCTCGTACAGGGTCGGGAGGAGCGTGAACTCCAGCGCGTTCACGCGGCGCTTGGTGGTCTCGATCTCCGTGAGCATCTTCTTCATCGCCGTCTCCACCTCGGCGGCGAGGATGATCTTCTCTAACAGCTCCTCGTAGGCGTCCGCGGCCTCGTCGATCCGCGCCGAGGAGCCGAGCAGCCCGTAGCCTCGCTCGTCGAGGCTCTTCTTCACCTTCGAGGACTCGATCTGCGGGACCACGACGCCCATGATATTCTTCGACTGGGTCGTGATCTCCGGGTGTTCTTTCAGCGCCGCGGCCGCGCCGCGAACGGCCACGTCGCCCTCCATCGCGCGGGCCATATCGATCTTCCGCTGGGCCGTCTCGTAGTTCTCGGACACGTCCGATCGGACGTCCTGCGCCTGATCGAGGATGTCCATGAACTCCATAATGAGGCCGTCACGCTTCTGTTCGAGCGTGTCGTGACCGCGCTCGGAGAGCTCGATGCGGTCCTCGATCGCCATCAGGTTCTTGCGCGTCGGTTTGACGTCCTTGGCCATCTATTGGAGGAAAGTAACGGACCGAGCGTGTTAATCTTTTATTGTTCGTCCATCGGCTCCGGCGTCCGCCGCTCTCAGGTCTCTCCACCGCTCGCAGTCAGTCGCCGCCGGGATCGACGGGTGTCCGCTTCGGATCGTCCTCCGGCTTCCGGTCGCTCGGCTTCCGGTCGGGTGACTGCCCGTCCGCTGTCGTCTTCGACGCCAACCGGACCGTCACCAGCCGGTAGAGGACGATCCCTTGGACGACGAACAGGTTCGTCACGAGGAAGAACGCCGCCTCCTCGATCGGGAGCCCTCCGATCGTGAGCCCCGTGGTGAACCGGTCAGAGAGGACCCAGATGCCGAATTCGATGGCGATCCGGTCGGCGACACAGAGATATAGTGCCGGGAACAGCGTCCCGAGCACCACGATCCGGCGACGGGCCCAGAGCTGCGGCGCCCCGACCGCCCACTGCAGCGCCAACACCGGTGCCGACCACGCGAGAACCGCACCGAGGTAGAACCCGCCCTCGGTGCCGAGCAACCGCCAGCCAGCGAGGCCGACCGCGACCGCCAGCGCAACGCCGACGGCCCGCGACGCCACGGGACGCGCCCGGCGTTTCCACGCCGCTCTGGCGTCGAAGTGCGAAAGCCACAGCGCAGTCAGCCACGGCTGCACGACGATGAACAGGTACTCCTCGAGCGGGGCGCGCCAGATGCGTAGCACGGTCCGCCCGTCGCCGTACCACCACACGCCCCTGGCGATGAGGTAGTTGTCCCACGGGGTCGTGTACGCGAGCGCGACGATCGTGATACCGACCACGCCGGCCCAGTAGTGTCGCCAGCCGTTCAGCTCTCCGGCGTCGGGTCCGGTAGCAGCTCCGCTCCTCGACGACCGGCTCACGAAGCCGGTGGCGATCAGGAACAGCACGGCCGGGACGAGGAACGCGAGGTGAAACTGGATGTAGGTGAACGGGACGATCATGGTTGGACTCGGAGCGGCCGCGCGGATCAGTTCACGAGACGCGTTGGACGAGCCGACGCGTCATCGGTCGGATACCTCGCCGATCGAGTGCGTCGTCGATGCCTCCGCGAGGGTCGGTTCGCGTTCCGAACGCGTCGACCGCGCTCGGTCGCTCGGGATTCCCCTCGCTTTCGGATGGGCTGGGGCTCCCCGTCAGTCTGCAGCCTCCGCGTCGGCCATCCCTGCGCCGGCGGCGTCGAGCACCTCGCGGCTCGACAGCAGGATGAACCCGAAGCCGACCTTCGCCACCAGGTCAAGGACCATGAATCCCGCCGTCTCGACGTTGAGCGAGAGGATCTGTAACCCCTCTGTCCCGAGGAGCCACCAGACGGGATACACGAGCCAGACGACGACGATCAGCGTTCGGAGCGTGCTGAACGTCGACGCGGCGGAACCGGACAACTGAGACGCTTTGTCGTCGAGCGAGCCGTACAGCATGTACAGAAGCACGAGCAGGAATCCGGTGGAGACCCCCCACCAGACGAGCCGCGTTCCGCCCGCGGAGAGCACGACCGCGCTCGTCGACAGCGTTGCGATGGCTCCGGTGCCGATCATCAGCACGTCGAGGCCGACCAGCGAGGCGAGCTGGTTCCGGGTCGCCCCGACGAGCAGACCGAGGTCGACGAGCAGAAGCGGCGTCGTGAACAGCCAATCGGTGTACCGGGCCCAGTAGATCGGCACCTCCTCGCCGCCGAGCGTCACCGTCGTCAGTCCGAATCCGAGCGCCATCGCGAGGTAGTTGACGAACGCGATGGCGGTGATGAATATCGTCACGATATAGAACTCCTGGCGCCGTCTGTCCGTCTCTCCCCACCCTTTCGTGATGAAGTACAGCATCCCCACGAACATGCCTAGCGTCCCTATCCAGAGCCAAATCCCTTCGCTACCGGGTTGTGCCATCATGGCGCGAGTGAACATATGGATCGATCGATACTAAACGGCGTACACAACCAGTGTGGTTACCCACGGAACTCCGGTCAACACACTCGTGACGCGCGGGCAACGGCGGTCGGGGGGAGGATGTTAACGTTCGAGGACCGCTGCGACGATCTTGCGCTGTGCCGCTCGCAGGTGCTGGTGGAACGTCGATCGGGAGACACCCATCGAGTCGGCGATCTCGTCTCCGCTCGTCTCGTGTGGCCACTCGAAATAGCCATTGGTGTGCGCGCGGATCAGCGTGGCTCGCTGTCGCTCCGTCAACCGCGACTCGATCTCGGCGACGAACTCGCGGCGGGTCTCGTGTGTCTGTTCCCGCCGTCGGTAACTGCGGAGGTCCACGTTCGCCAGTTGCTCCATCGCGTCGGCCGCGAGCGACCGGGCCAGCGCCTCTCGCCCGACCTCGATCGTTGCGACCGCCACGCCCTCCTCGACGGCCCACCCGCACAGTTCGCCGCTGTACTCCCTGAGCAATCCCTCTAACGGGTTCTCGTCGATGGACAGTTCGACCACGGGACTGTCGGTCTCCGCGGCGAGAATCGCGTGGACCGTGACGCCAGCCGTCTCGGCGGCCGCGCGGATGTCTTCGGCGTCGATCGCCGTCTCGCTGTCGAGTTCGAACAGCAACGACTGCCCATCCCGGTCGCCGACGGTACCGGTATGGCGGATCGGACAGGACAGCGCCTCCGCGAACGAACTCAGCGGGTGGTCGCCGAGCCCGAGTTGGAACTCGACGACGCTGTCGCCACGGAGCGTCCGCTGGCTCTCGAGCGCGTTGATGCCGATCGCAACGGTCCGGCCGAGCGCCGTCAACACGTCGCGTTCGTGTCGCCGGAACTCCTCGGTCTGTGCGTAGACGGCGATGACGCCGTAGGTCGCCTCGCCGAAGTAAAGCGGCACGCCGGCGACCGTGGCTGCCGCGGCCGGCTCGTCCGATTCCTCCGGCCCGATCGGTTCGAGCCGCACGTACCGGCCGTCGACCGCAGCCGCGACGACCGTGCTCGTCGGTCGAGCGCCGGTGTCAGCGGCCGCGATCGGGACCGCGTCGATCTCCGGCCCGATCTCGCCGTCCGCCACCTGCGGTTCGACCGTCTCGGCCACCGGGTCGTAGGTCCCGATCCACGCGCCCGTGTACGTGTCTGCGATGGTCCGGACGACCTCGCGCCGGAGCTCTCCCCGCGACGACGCCATGGCCACGGCCTCGGTGACGTCGGCAACCACGCCGTCCAACCGCTCCAGGAGACGCGCCTGTGCCGTCCGTTCGTGTTCGATCCGCGTCGCTCGCTCCGCAGCGGCCTGTTCGGCCCGCTTGCGGCGCGTGACGTCCTGTTGGAAACCGACGTAGTGCGTGATCTCACCCGTCTCGTCCCGTAACGGTGCGATCGTCACCTCGTTCCAGAACAGCTCGCCGTCCCGTCGGTAGTTGCGGAGTTCCACGGTCGCGGCCGATCCATCCTCGATGGCGACGCGCATCTGTCGCACCGGCTTCTCCCGGGTCTCCTCTCCCTGAAGGAACCGGCAGTTCCGACCGATCGCGTACGACGGCGAGTACCCCGTCATCCGCTCGAACGCGGCGTTCACGTAGATCAACGGCATGTCCGACTGCGTCGCGTCCGCAACCGTGATCCCGATCGGCGCCTCGTCCATCGTGCGGGTCTTCAGCGCCTCGTCGACGGTATCGGTGCTCACCGACGTCGCCGAACCAGCGACCTGCGCCGACCGTTCGGATCCCGGATCGGATCTCGGGAACTCCGGCCGTGTCATACGAACCCATGGTGTCGAACGCCCAAAACATGTCGGGTAGACGAATCGGAGGAGAGAGATCGTGTGCCTCTGACGGCGACGGGCGATCGCTCCCGACGGTGGGATTCGGGATGGCGATCCCCGTTCGAGTCCGGTGGGGGCGACGGCGGGGGCGTGACCCGGTGGGACCCGTGGCGCTCCGTCCTACAGATCGGACGGTTCGTACCGCTCGATCCGACTACGTCCGCCGCCAACCGGCGTATCCGAGCAGTCCGGCCGCGAGGAGCGCCAGCGTCGGAGCCAACGGTGTCGGCAGCGAGCTGTCGGTGACGCCCCCGGTTTCCGCGGGCGCAAACGTGGCCGAGAACCCGGACAGGTCCGTGCCGGGGCTCCACTCGACGATTCCGGCGCTGGTCCCGTCCGTCCGGGTCGTCGCGTCCGCCTCGACTGTGGTGTCCGCGAGCGCGTACCCGTCGGGCGCGACGAGCACGAACGGGCGGTCCGGGCGGAACGCGCTTTCGAACGGCTCGGTCACGACTAGTCGGTCGCCGTCGACCGCGGCGAGGTTCGCCCACGTTGCCGAGAGCCGAACCACGCCCGTCCCGTCCGTCGACTCGACCTCCGCCCGCACGTCGGAGACGCCCATCTCGCGTTCCGTCTCGGTCGCGGTCCGTTCGGCGATCCGCGTCATCCGGTCGTCGAACCGGGCCGTGACGTTCTCGGGGCGCTCGCGCAACTCCTCGAACGCCGCCTCGTCGTCGGCGTCAGTGAGGTCGTACGTCAACACGAGCGTGACCGTCGCGTCGCCGTCTGCGTCGAGCGCGACGACGAACGACGACCCCTCCTCGACCGCCTGCTCCGCTCCCGCCCCATCGAGCGCCGCTGTGCCCGGTGCGATGAACCCGCCCACCACTGCGACCGATACGACTGCAGCGACGACGGCGACGGTTCGACCGCGGGAACGAATCACTCGTCGTCCTCCGCGTCGTCGTCTTCGTCGTCTTCGTCGTCAGCGTCGTCTTCGTCTTCGTCGTCAGCGTCATCGTCTTCGTTGCCGTCTGCGTCCTCATCGTCTTCATCGTCCGCATCGTCCGCGTCATCAGCATCGTCCGCGTCATCAGCATCGTCCACGTCATCAGCATCGTCCGCATCATCAGCATCGTCCGCGTCATCGGCGTCCCCATCGTCCGCGTCGAACTCGATCTCGAGTTCGCCCTCGCGGTCGCCGTCTTCGACCTCGATCTCGGCCTCGTCGCCGTCAGCCGGAAGCGTTACTGCGATCCGTCCGTCTGCGTCGGTCGTTCCGACGGACTCGCCGTCGACCTCAACGGTCGCGCCCTCGACGGACTCGCCGTCGGCGTCGGTCACCTCGACCGTCACCGTCGCACCGGGAGCGGGGTCTCCGGAGACGACAGCGACGGAGAGTTCTTCGTCGTCCGCATCGTCGCTGTCGTCGTCGGCGTCCTCGCCGTCTGCGTCGTCATCGTTTTCGTCGTCCGCGTCACGCTCGTCGACATCGATGTCCTCGACCGCGAGCGTCCCGTCCGCACCGACTTCGAACTCGATACCGGCCTCGAACGAACCCTTCACGAGCGTGATTTCCAACTCGCCGTCGCCGGCGGGCGCGTCGAACGAGAGAGTCCCGTTCGCGTCGGTCGTCCCGACCTGTTCGTCGTCGACGTAGACGGAGACACCCTCGACGCCCTCGCCGTCGTAGGTCACCGAGACGTCGACGGTCCCGTTCTCGACGGAGCCGTCCGCGGAGAGCCGTTCGCGGAGGTCATCGTCGGCGTCGTCGCCCTCGCCCTCGCCGAGCGTGATCTCCAGTTCCCCCTCGCGGTCACCGTCCTCGGCCTCGATGTCGACCTCATCGTCGTCGGGCAGCGTCACCGTAATCCGCCCGTCCGCGTCGGTCGGTCCGGCGTCCTGATCGTTCAGTTCGACCGTCGCCCCCTCGACGGGCTCGCCGGCGGCGGTCACGCGGAGCGTCACCGTCGCGCCCGGCTCGGCCGTGCCGTTGACGATCGAGATCGATAGCGGGGTCTCGTCTGCGTCGTCATCGTCGTCCTCCGCCTCGTGCGGCTCCGTCTCTTCCTCGAACTCGAACACCTCGCTGGTCTGTCCGTCGACGCTCACTTCGGCCTCGCCGGTCGTCTCCGGGCCGAAGAAGGTGAACTCGAACTCGTAGTAGCCGTCGTCCTCGTCGCGGTCGGTGGAGCGAAGGGTCCACTCGCCGTCGTCGTCGGTCGACAACTGCTCCGTGGCGGCCGTGAGCGCCTCGCTCTGTGTCACGTTGAAGCTCCCGTCACCGGGCTGTTCGCGCTCGATTTCGCGCGATCGCTCGCCGTCGTCGCTCTCGACCTCGATGGAGACGCCGCCGTCGACTTCGAGAGAGAACTCGCCGGCGCGCTCGCCCGTGTACTGCGCGAGCAGCGCGCTGGCACCGGTCCCCGTCACGCGGGTGAGTCGCTCTCTGGCGTCCGCGTTCGCGTTCCGGTCGTAACCGGCCGCCCGGAGCTCGATCCCGGAGATGTCGTCGGCGCCGTCCGCGACTCGCTCGAAGCCGCGATCGACCGTCTGAGCCTGTCCGGCGAGGACCGCGAGCCGCTGTGCGAACTCGCCGCGAGCTATCTCGCCGTCCTCGTAGGCGACGCGGGCCTCGCGCTGATCGGCGACAATCTCGTCGGCGCGCTCGCTGAGCGCCGCGGATCGCTCCGCGAGGACCGCCGCGCGTTCGGACTCGTTCGCGTCCTCGAGCGCCGAGTCGAGTGACGACGCCGCCACGTCGCCCGATACCTCGTCGTCGGTGACGGAGATGACCGTCGCGAGCTGCTGTCCGACAGTCGCCCTCGACGCGCTGTCGCCGGCGTCGGTGCCGTTCGCGTTTCCGCCGTCCGTCGCGTTCCCGTCGGTCTGTGCGGAGACGGTCGACGCGTCGAGACGCTCGGTCGCCGTGTCGGTCGAACCGATGTCCGCCGCGTCGGCCGCGCCGAGCGCGCCGAGCGCGCCGCCCGGCACGGCGCCCACGATGAGCCCCAGCGCCACCAGAACCGTCAGGAGTCGTGTGCCGTACATTACGAATTCGTCAACGAGAGCCACCCACATATACCGGGCCGACCGTGGCGGTCGGTTTCGCTCCGTTTCGCCGCGTTCCGCCTCTGTGACCGACCGTTGCGCCGATTTGCATCGCGTTTCGTGGCGCCGCTACGAGACGATCTGTGGGTTTAACCCCGGCCGCCGAAAACCGTATACCAATGAGACGACGCGATCGGCCGACCGGATCGATCGCTGCTCTCCTCGTCGTCGCCTGCTGTCTGGCCGCCGTGGGACTCGCCCCTCCGGCGGACGCGCAGTCCGCCGCGGTCCCGCAGACCGACGACCAGCCCGCCCCGGACAACACGATCACCCGGATCGATCTCGCCGCCGACGGCTCGGCGACGTGGGAGATCACGCTCCGAACTCGGCTCGAAAACGACTCCGACGTCGCGGAGTACGAGCGGTTCCAAGAGCGGTTCCGCTCGAACGTGAGCCGGTACCTCGACCCGTTCTCCGAGCGGATGTCGGGCGTTGTTTCGGCCGCGAACGACTCGTCTGACCGCGAGATGCGCGCGACCGATTTCGAGGCCGAGACCGGGATCCAAGAGGTTCCCCGCCGCTGGGGCGTCGTCAGCTTCCGGTTCACGTGGACCGGCTTCGCCGCGGTCGACGGTGACGCCGTGGTCGCCGGCGACGTCTTCTCCGGTGGGTTCTTCATCGACGCCGACGACGCGCTGGCCGTCTCAGCGCCGGAGGGGTACGCGATCGAGTCGGTCGCCCCGGACCCAGACGACGCCGGTGACGGGACGGTCGAGTGGCGCGGCCGCGAGGACTTCGGTGAAGGGCGACCGAGCATTCGCGCCGTGCCGGCGACGACCGGCGATGGCGGAGGCGACGCCGGTAGCGATGGCGCCGACGGAGGGGATAGCCCCAGCGGCGCCGGTAACGGAACCCTCCTCGCCGCGCTCGGCGCCCTCGCTCTCGTCGCGGCCGTCGGGCTCGGAGCTTACGCCGTGCGGACCGATCGGATCGGTCTCGGCGGCGCTGAGGCCGACGACCAATCTTCGGGTGACCGGTCACCCCCCGGCGAGTTCGGACCGAGCGACGGCGACACCGAACAGCCGAACGCCGGCGACCCGGCAAACGTCGATTCGACAGCGGGTGCCGCCGTTCTCGCGGGATCTTCGGAGCGCGATTCCGACGGAGGAGAGTCCGCTGACACTACCCCCGATGGCGATCCCGACGCGATCGATCCCGAACTCCTCACCGACGAGGACCGGGTCAAGCGCGCCCTCCGCGAGCGCGGCGGACGGATGAAGCAGTCGGCCGTGGTCGAGGCGTTCGGCTGGTCGAAGTCGAAGACCTCGCGCGTGCTCTCGCGGATGGCCGACGACGGCGAGGTGGAGAAGCTACGGCTCGGCCGCGAGAACGTGATCGACCTCGTCGACCGGGACGACGCGGTCGACGAGGAGTGAGCGACGCGGTCGCTCGGTGCGGCTGCTCGCCGGTATCGCGAAAGAGTAGAGAAAAAACTGCGATTAGTCCGCCGCTTCGACGACCTGCCGCTCCGAGTCGTCCTCGCGGTAGTACTCCTCGATGAACTCCTCGTCGATCCGGTTGAGGGCGTCCTTCGGGAGCATCGAGAGCAGGTCCCAGCCGATCTCCAGCGTCTCCTCGATGTCGCGGTTCTGGTCGAAGCCCTGGTCGACGAACTCCGACTCGAAGGCGTCCGCGAAGTCGAGGTACTTGTTGTCGAGCTCCGACAGCGCCTCGCGACCGACGATGTTCACGAGGTCGCGAAGGTCCTCGCCCTCCGCGTACGCCGCGAACATCTGGTCTTTCACGTCGGCGTGGTCCTCGCGGGTGAGCCCCTCGCCGATCCCGTCGTCCATCAGCCGAGACAGGCTGGGGAGGACGTTGATCGGGGGCTGCAGGCCCTGACTGTTGAGGTCGGGGTCGACGTAGATCTGCCCCTCCGTGATGTACCCGGTCAGGTCCGGGATCGGGTGGGTGTCGTCGTC
>ENA-ORDC01002218-ORDC01002218.1-marine-metagenome-genome-assembly--contig:-NODE-2218-length-12257-cov-3.103612_pt1 | contig 12257 bp, 10 predicted proteins | sample MGYA00237783_ERZ508515 | MGnify/ENA primary metagenome ERZ508515 (study PRJEB26186, sample SAMN06268792) | marine metagenome | isolation source: Eden Landing Ponds, San Francisco, CA, USA | place...
TGGAAACGGGTTGGGGTTGGTCGGTGGTGCGTTGCCTGGGTGGCTAGGTGATTGACGGTGGATTGATATCACCGGGACGAGTCACCGGCAGGTATGAGCGATTCGACGGACCGTTGTGGCTACACCTATCCCGAGGACTACGAGGTCGGGGATGACCCGGACCACCAGAATTGCTGCTGGCGAGAGACCGCTGCCGAAGACGTGGACCGGTGTGTCTGGCACGCCGACCCCAAGCAGGTGAAGAAGACCGCTGAGGCCCTTTATGACGCTCGGGCCCCTGCTGAAGTTCGTAAACAAAACGTACCTTATGCCGAACTACTTGATGGTGCGAATCTCTCCGGCGTTGAACTTGGCGATCGCATCTCGTTCGATAGGACTTCACTACGTGAGACAACCTTCACTGAAGCCAATCTCGAAGGTGCTAAATTTGCCAGTGCCAAACTCCTCGCCGCCGAGTTTTCCAAATCTTACCTCCGATATACTGAGTTTTCGGACGCTGACCTCCAAGACGCCGATTTTCCCACGGCTGACCTCACACGCGCCGAGTTCCCCGACGCCGACATTCGAAGAGCCAATTTTCGCGACTCCGTCCTACTAGGTGTCGAGTTACCTAATGCAGACCTTCGGGGCACGGAGTTTCGCGGTTCCGCCCTCCGGTACATCGAGTTTCTTGATGCCGACCTTCGGAAGGCCAAATTTCCCGATTCAGCCCTTCAAGATGGTAAATTTTCGGGTGCTGATCTTCGAAACGCAGAGTTTCCGGATGCTGATCTTCGAAACGCAGAGTTTTCGGATTCTGATCTTCGAAACGCAGAGTTTCCGGAGTCTGATCTTCGAAACGCAGAGTTTCCGGAGTCTGATCTTCAAGATGCCAAGTTTCCAAGAGCACGACTTCACGCTACTGAGTTCCCCGACGCAAATCTTGCAAATGCTGAATTTCACGAGGCCTCCCTTCGGGGAGCCGATTTTCCGGATACTCATCTGGATAACTCCTTATTTCTTAATTCTGATCTCCGAGGAGTGGAGTTCACTAACTCATCCCTAAAAAATATCGATTTGGTTGGAGCCTCTCTCGAATATTCTGATTTTTTTGAAGCCGACCTCCGAGGTGGTGATTTCTCTGGGACGAATGTAGCTGGGGCAGAATTCGAGAACATTAAACTTAGTCAAGAGAATCAAATTGGCAAAGATTGCCCTGGCCTTTCTGATGCATCTAAATATGATGAGCTAGCACAGTCTTATCATAATCTTAAGGAAGAATTTAGTTCCCAAGGACTGGGTCGGCGTGCTCGACAGACTCGGTTTTTAGAGCGGGAGGCAAGAAGAAGGGAGGCGAGGATGAGAAATCAATGGATAACGTGGTTCGGCGGGTTTCTTTCTCGATATATCACGGGATACGGTACTCGGGTTTCCTCTGTGATTATAATCACAATACTATTGTTATTCGTTCCGGCCGCCTTGTACGCTTTTGGACCCTCCCCAGCAGGCGGGTGGGAGGGCGGGTCATTCTACTATAGTGTGGTGACATTTGTTACATCACCCCCGCATCCCCCGAACGTTTCTGAAGGATTAGTTGGTACAGCCACTGAGCTCACAGTATTGTTTCAAACATACTTCGGTACGGCACTAATTATCTTGCTTGGCTATGTTCTCGGCACACGAGACAGAATATAGGCCCGCTTATACTATTGCACCAAATTGCTCAGAGAGTGGTCAATAGGTTTAATTGGGGGTAAACATATTCGTCTTGCCCTACAATTAATGTAACTATAAAAAATTTAATTATATTTAAATTTGCCAGAACTTCATACGCACTCTAAATTTCAGTATCGCTGTTTTGAAGCAGTCAAACCTAGATTGAAAATCACTATTATTCCATTCTCTCATTTGAATATTATATATGTAATCGAGCTCGTGTAGACTCCACAGCGCCCAGGACATAATGATAAAAATTGCAAAAAAATCCGAGAATAAACTATTAATACTTTCAGATCTTAATAAAAAGTATAATCCTTGAAATAATAGTAAGCCTGAAAATCTGAGGGAAGTTAATTGAAGATTGAATATATAATTCTTTATTGGCCACATTTCTAGTACAAAAGTAAACACCAAAAATACTGCGGCAATTAAAAGAGAATTTATAGCAAGATCCTCCCAATATTTTATATTGTCCACAGTCGTATTTCGCAGTGTGAATTGAATAACTACCAACACTATGGAGAACAGGGCAATTGACCTAGTTGAATTCTTGTCGACAAGATCCATTGAATCATCGGAGCGAGGTTTATTTACTAAACTCGCGGGATTGACCAACAGCTTTAATGCTTGACTTGTAAAAAATAAAAATAATATCGAACCCCACAATAAAAGGCGAATCACGATATTAATCTCTATGTTTGGGGCAGAACTTATCTTGTCTACCCACACTGATTTTACAGCCCGACATCTGACAAACTGCCTGAAGCTCCATTTTTTCGTCTTCGTCGCCCATTGATTTTCTAAGTTCGGTGTTTCGGACAGTACCTATCTTGCCTTCCCACGCCATTCCTGCAACCCTTCTTCGCACAAACCGCGGAATTAGCGATTAGATTTGGATGTTTATCATCACTCATATTCATTAGATTACTGCTAGGTGGTTATTAATGTTATTCTTGTATTAGCATCACTCGTCACGTTCGTTCCTCCCAGAAGCGGGCCGGGCGCGATTTGAACACGCGACCGACGGATTAAGAGTCCGTCGCTCTGCCAGACTGAGCTACCGGCCCTCGTCGGCCATTCGCCGACGCGCTGTAAGTAGGTTTCTCTTCGGTGCTGGCCGGCCACGCAGGCACCCGATTCGGTGCTCGGGTCGGTCACCGATTCGGCCTCCGATTCGCCACCAAACTCGGCCGCGCCCACCGACGCTTCGCGCCGTCCTGCCACCTCGCTCCTGCCAATCAAGCATCACGTTTCTGGTAGGTGCCGGAACTGCTATTACGCGGCGGTGTGTCTAGACACACGATGTCCACGAAAACTAAAGTCGGCGTGGCACTGGTCGCCGTCGCCCTGGTATACTTCGTCGCAATTCGGGACTGAATCGGTAGCGAGTCCGGGAGTCCGGCCCCCGCGTGTCGGGGGTCGGGCGCGCCCGGACTCGATTGTCCCGTGACGACAGCAACTGCACAGTCTGCTCACCAGCTTCTCTCCGTTCTCTCTCGAATGCGTTACGTGCCTCCGGCCGAAGGTCCAGCCATGTACGGCGTCGTCACGAGAAACGAGGATGAGGTCGCCTGGCCGGAGTTCGAGACGGGCTTTTTCGAGATGAAAGACGTCACCGGTCGCGCGACGACGCCGGTTGAGGACGGGGTCAACATGATATCCTGCTTCGGGGACAACGCCGCCGTCGAGGGCGACCCATCGCTCGCGGCCGTCTCCGCGGCGGGCGACCCGGCCACCAGAGACCGGCCGTACTTCGACTGGGACGCCGTCTGCCCGACGAACGAGGCCTACCGCGAGGGCATCCTCGAGATGGCCGAGGACGCCGTGGCGGCCTCGCCGGACCTCCGCCTCGACGACATCGGCTTTCCCCGCGGCGAGTACTGCCACTGCGAGCGGTGTGACCGCCGCTTCGCCGACAGCGAGTTCGAGGACCGGACGGCCTGGCGCGAGCAGGTCGTCACCGACTTCGTGGCCGAAGTGCGCGAGCGCGTGCCCGGCCGACTCTACCTGACGGTCTACCCCGACCCCTATCCCGGCCACCTCGTCGAACGGAGCGGCGTCAACCCCGAGCGACTGGACGCGATGGCCGACGAGTTCGTCGTCCCCCTCTACGACATGGCCTACGAGACGACCTACTGGCTGGAGGTCATCGCGTCGGGCTTTGCGGACCGACTGGACTCGTTCTCCATCGAACTCTACGCCATCGACATCGACATGGAGAACCTCGTGAAGGCGGCGGAGGTCGCCGAGGCCTACGCGGAGACGGTCGTCTTCGGCTACCACGCCGGGAACGCCCGCGCGCTCATCCGCCGCGTTCGCGCCGACGAGCGGGAGGGCGAGTCCTTCCCCTGAGAGGGTCGGCGGTTGCTGGACGGCGGCAACGATTCGAAGCTCTCAGCCCCGCAAGCGCTCCTCGCGCCAGCGCCGCAGCAGACGCAATCGCGCAGGGCTGGTAATGGCCCGCGCCAGCCAGGGCGTCAGCCGGGAGCGGATGCTCATAGGGTCTTCCGGAACACCCGCGACGAGCGCTGGTAGTTGTAGAAGGACTGGCGTTCGGCGGGCAGATCCGTCACCTCGACCGGCTCGAAGCCGTGTTCGCGAAACCAGTGCTCGGCACGGGTGGTCAGCACGAACAGAGCCGTCAGGCCCAGTTGCCGGGCCTGGCGCTGGACATGATCCAGCAGCTGGGTGCCGCGCTGGCCCTCGCGGTAGTCGGGATGCACGGCCACACAGGCCAGCTCTCCGGCATGGACGTCGGTGAAGGGATAGAGGGCGGCACAGGCCACCACCATGCCGTCGCGTTCGATGATCACGAAGCGGTGAATCTCGTTTTCCAGCAGTTCCCGGGACCGGCGCACCAGGGTGCCGTCCGCTTCCAGTGGTTCCAGCAGTTCCAGAATGCCACCCACATCGTCGATCCAGGCGCCGCGAATGTCCTCGTAGCTTTCGCGCGTGACCAGGGTGCCGTAGCCATCGCGGGTGAAGAGCTCGCGCAACAGCGCGCCGTCCTGATGGAAGTTCACCAGATGCGCGCGCGGCACGCCGTTGCTGGCCGCGTGACAGGCCGCCGTGAGTTGGCGTTCGGTATCGTCCCGGCCAATGACGCCCGAGCCCAGCAGCTGGCCGGCGTCATAGGGAGAAATGTCGCGAATCAGTTCGCCCGCGCCGTCGGTAATACCGGCGACGTCACCCAGATCCCCCATGAAAATCAGCTTGTCCGCCTGCAGGGCAATGGCGGCGGACGAGGCCACTTCCTCGGAGTTGAGGTTGAACAGCTCGCCCGTGGGTGAGCAGCCCAGCGGCGATAGCTGGACGACATGACCATTGTCCAGTTGCCGGCGGATGGCGTCTTCCTCGATGCGACGTACCTCGCCGGTGTGCTGGTAATCGAAGCCTTCACGGATGCCCATGGGCTTGGCCACCACGAAATTGCCACTGACCACCTGAATGCTGGCGTTGTGCATGGGCGAATTGGCCAGCCCCATGGAGAACAGCCCCTCGATTTTCAGGCGCACGGCGCCCACGGCGTCCAGCACGGACCCCAGCGCGCGGCTGTCGGTAATCCGGGTATGGGCCTCAAAAGACGTTTGCACCTGACGCTCGTCGAGCTGATCACTGATCTGCGGACGCGCGCCATGGACGAGCACCAGGCGGATGCCCAGGCTGTTCAGCAGGGCCAGATCGTGAATGATGTGATGAAACCCGGGCGCGTCCACCGCCTCGCCGGAGAACATGACCACAAAGGTGCGTCCCCGATGAGCATTGATATAGGGCGAGGAATTGCGGAACCAGGTTACATAATCCCCGTGATCCTGAGCCACGATTGCTCCATCCCGTGGTGACTGAAAAGGCGGCGATAGTGTAGCAGAGGCGGCCGGTGCGCGGTCGGCTCGCGCATCCGCCGCCCGTGGGGCGCGTATCAGCCCCCGAAGATCGCCTTGAAGATGTAGAAGAAGAGGATGGCGAGCACGCCGCCGGCGGGCAGGGTGATCACCCAGGACGCGAAAACCGTGCCCACGGTACGCAGATTGAGCGCGGCAATGCCCCGGGCCAGACCCACGCCCAGCACCGCGCCCACCAGTACCTGGGTGGTGGATACCGGCAGGCCGGTGCCCGAAGCCAGCACAACGGTGGTGGCCGCGGCCAGTTCCGCGGCAAAGCCCCGGCTGGGCGTAAGGAAGGTGATTCGCTGGCCCACCGTGGCCATGACCCGGGTGCCGAACATGGCCAGTCCGGCCACGATACCGGCCGCGCCGAGCAGCAATACCCACTGGGGTACGGCCGCTTCGCCGGCTACATCGCCCTCGTTGTGGATCACCGAATAGATCGCCGCCAGCGGCCCCACGGCATTGGCCACATCATTGGAGCCATGCGCGAAGGCCATGGCGCAGGCGGTGAAGATCATGAGCACGGCGAAGATGCGTTCCACGGAGGTGAAACGGAATTCGCGGTCCGCTTCCGGATCGGGTTTCATAGGCGCTAGAAGCACGGCGCCCAGGCCCGCGACCAGCACGCCCACGCCCAGGGCGTACACCAGGCTCTGGGCGAAGCCCAGTTCCAGGCCCACATGCTTGAGGCCCTTGACGAAGGTGACCATGGCAATGGCGAAGCCCGTCAGGAACATGTAGACAGGTACAAAACGCTTGGCGCGGCTAAAGGGGTCGGCGGTGTCCAGAATCAGATGATTGACGCTGCGCACCAGCAGAAAGGCGATGGTGCCGGCGAGGACGGGCGAGACCACCCAGGACGCCACCACCTGGCCGACCTTGGACCAGTTCACCGCATCCACGCCCACGCCCACGGCGGCGAACCCGACGATGGCACCCACAATGCTGTGGGTGGTGGATACGGGCCAGCCATAGGAGGAGGCCACGGCCAGCCAGATGCCGGCAGCGAGCAGCGCCGCCATCATGCCGTAGACGAGCAGGTCCCCCTGACCGGCGAACACGGCCGGCTCGACCAGCCCCTTGCGCACGGTGTTGGTGACTTCGCCACCGGCGAGCCAGGCCCCGGCAAACTCGAAGATGACGGCCACCAGTACGGCCTGTTTCACGGTCAGCGCCCCGGCGCCCACCGAGGTGCCCATGGCATTGGCGACGTCATTGGCGCCCACGCCCCAGGCCATGAGAAAGCCGAACAAACCGGCGCAAAGCAGTATCAGATAACTGTGTTCCAGAACCCAGGCCATGTTTCCCCCTCGGAATTGGTGTCGCGCATACGCGGCGGCGTTGATCACCGCCGGAGTTCGTTAGCGTGCCAGCAGTAGATGGAGATAGCCCCCGACTTTCTGGGCCCGGTCGGCCAGGTCCCCGATCCAGTCGATGATCTTGTAGAGAAACATTACATCCACCGGCGCCAGCTGGTCTTCCAGTTCGAACAGCAGGCGGCGGATCCGGATCTGCTGCTCGTCGGTGAGCCGCTCGATGCGGTCCAGTTCTTCCACCAGTTCTTCCACCAGCTCGGTTTCGCGTCCGCCGAAACCGGTTTCCACCAGATTGTCCAGTTCCTGAATGGCCTTGCGGGCCTGGGCGGAGGCGTTGACGGTGGTTTCCAGGTACTCCATGACCGGCTCGCGCAGGGATTCCGGCGGACTCATGTTCCGGCCCAGCATGAGCCCGGCAATGTCCTTGGCCTTGTTGGCCACCCGGTCCTGGACCCGGATCATGTCCAGCAGATCCGCCCGGGGCACGGGTAGGAAAAGGCTGCGTGGCAGATGGAGGCGGAATTCCTTCTTGAGCTCGTCCGCCTCGTTTTCGGCTTCGGAAATGGTTTGCTGCACCGCTTCGGCACGTTCCCAGTCCCCGTCGATGGCGGCCTGGAAGAAGTTGAGCAGCTCCGAAGTGGCCTGATGCACGGTCTCATAGTGCTTTTGCAGCGGTGATATGGGCGAACGGCCGAACAGACCGGCAATGGAGGTTCCCAGGGGCATGACGCACCTCGCGGGTCGGATCACGTTGGAGGGCGCCAGTGTACGCATCCGGGCGGAGCGCGTCACCGTCGCGCGTGGCCGGAGCAGGTGACGTTCCGGTCCGGTCCGGGGTACAGTAAAGGTCTGAATGAACCCGGATGATACAAAGGAGAGGGGTTTGGCGAGCGAGGCCCGGTTCGGGGAAAACACTTCGGAATACCGGGGTGAAGTGGATGTGCGCTGGGTGATGCGCGAGCTGCTGGATGAGGGCCGAGTCTCCCGCGAGGACTACAACATCATTTCCACCACGCCCCGCGAGAAAAAGGAAGTCAACTGGCACCCCATCCAGGTGGTAGCCAAGTACCGCCTGAGTGACCACTCCGGCAGCGGCCGTGTGCTGGATACGGATTTCCTCACCCAGTGGCTCGCCGACAAGGCCGGGCTCGAGGTCTATGACATTGATCCGCTCAAGGTGCAGGTGGATCAGGTCACCACCGTCATGTCCTACGCCTTTTCCCAGCGTCACGGCATCCTTGCCGTGGAAGTGAGCCGGGATCAGGTGGTGGTGGCCTGTGATCAGCCCTTCCAGCGCGAATGGGAAAACCACCTCAGGCAGGCACTGGGCGAGCGCGAGATCCGGGTGGTTTTCGCCAATCCGGATCAGCTACGCCGCTACCGGGTGGAGTTCTACAACCTGAGCAAGTCCATCGCCGGCGCCAAGGCCGAAAGCGGGCAGAAGGGCAGCAGTGTCACGGATTTCGAACAGTTGCTGCGGCTGGGCGGTTCGGAGACGACGCCGGACGCCGATGACCAGCACATTGTTCATATCGTGGACTGGATCCTGCAGTATGCCTTTGCCCAGCGCGCCAGCGACATTCATCTGGAGCCGCGCCGGGAAATGGGCAAGATGCGGTTTCGCATCGATGGCGTGCTACACGATGTCTATGAATTGCCCGCCACCATCATGACGGCGGTGACCAGCCGCCTGAAGATTCTCAGCCGGCTCAATGTGGCGGAAAAGCGCAAGCCCCAGGACGGCCGCCTGAAGACCCAGTCGCCGGACGGCGAAGAAGTGGAGCTGCGCATCTCCACGCTGCCCACCGCCTTCGGCGAGAAGATGGTGCTGCGGATCTTCGATCCGGACGTGCTGGTGCGCGGTTTCGAGGAACTCGGTTTTACCGCCGAGGACCGTGAAACCTGGCGCCGGATGACGGCCAATACCCATGGTATTGTTTTCGTGACCGGCCCCACCGGCTCGGGCAAGACCACTACGTTGTATTCCACGCTCAAGGCGCTGGCCACTTCCGAGGTGAATGTCTGCACCATCGAGGATCCCATCGAGATGGTGGAGCCGTCGTTCAACCAGATGCAGGTGCGCGACAACATCGAGCTGGGTTTCGCCGACGGCGTGAAATCCATGCTGCGTCAGGATCCGGACATTATCATGATCGGCGAGATCCGGGATCTGGCCACCGCGGAAATGGCGGTCCAGGCGGCGCTGACCGGCCACTTGGTGCTGTCCACGCTGCACACCAACGACGCGCCGTCGTCGGTGACGCGCCTGCTGGATCTGGGGGTGCCGCATTATCTGGTGACCTCCACTGTGATCGGCATCATGGCGCAGCGGCTGGTGCGTACGCTGTGCCCGGAGTGCAAGGAGGAAGTGGAAGTGGACGCGGAGGCCTGGCAGGACCTGGTGCGCCCCTTCCGCATGAAAGTGCCGGAGACGGTTTGCCAGCCCGTGGGTTGCCTGGAATGCCGCAACACCGGTTACAAGGGTCGCATGGGCGTCTACGAAACCCTGCCCATGGATAACGAGATCAAGAGCCTGATTCATGATCAGGCCAGCCTGGAGGATCTGACCCGGGCGGCGGTCAAGCAGGGCATGAAACCGCTGCGCATCTCCGGCGCGCTGAAGGTGGCGCGCGGGCTGACCACCATTGAGGAAGTGCTGCGGGTCACGCCCATTCAGGATGTGCTGATGAAATCATCGTCCTGAATGACCGCGCTGCTCTATTCCCTGGATTATCATCACTGGTTCATGCTCGGGCTCTTGTGCCTGGTTCTGGACGGGCTCACCCGTAACAGTCTGCCCATGTGGCTGGGGCTCACCGCGCTCACCGTGGGCCTGGCCCAGTTGCTGCTGCCCCTGGCGGGTCTGCATACGGGCTGGCCGGCCCAGCTGTGGATGGTCGCCGCCTTGTTGCCGTGCTTTCTGTTCGGGTGGTGGTGGCGCGACCTGCGCGCGCCGCGCCATCTTCCGGCGGAACTGGTGGGCCGTCGCGCACGCCTGGACAAGCCCTTGCGCCGGGGCCGGGGCAAGCTCTGGCTGGATGGGCGCCGCTGGCCCGTCACGGGCGCGGACCTGCCCGCCGGCACCGAGGTGGAAATTCAGGCCCGGCAAGGATTGGCATTCCGGGTCGAAGCCGTTGAGAATACGCGCCCATGACTGAACCCGATCTCTCCGAGCTGCCCGAGGCCCTGCACGCCACGGTGCGCCACCACTGGGACAACCTGACCGACCAGGATGTGCCCGCGAATCTCGACGCCCGGCTACAACCGGCCCTGCCGCGCGTTCTGGCGGGCAGCGACTATGTGGCCGAGCAGCTTGCGCGCTGGTCCGCGTTGTGCGGCTGGCTGACCCACGAGCGTGTGCGGGCGCCGCTGGACGCGCAAATCCTGCGCACGGAGGTGGATGCCGCCCTGGCCCAACTGGACGAGGAAAAGGAGGTCCAGCACAAGCTGCGCGAATTGCGTCATTTCCAGATGGTACGTCTGATCTGGCGGGACCTCACGGGGATTGCGGATTACCACACCACAGTGGCTGAACTCAGTCTGCTGGCGGATACCCTGGTGGACGCCGCGCTGGAGTGGCTGTACGGGCTGGCCTGTAAAGAAGATGGCACTCCCGTGGATGACAACGGCGAAGCGGTGCGCCTGGTGGTGCTGGCCCTGGGCAAGCTGGGCGCGCGCGAGCTGAACCTGTCCTCGGACATTGATCTCATCTTCGCCTATGAACACGAGGGCGATACCCGGGGCGGACGCCGGGAAATGACCAACCATCAGTTCTTTACCCGCCTGGGCCAGCGCTTGATCCGGGTGCTGGATCAGACCACGGCGGCCGGACTGGTGTTTCGCGTGGACATGCGCCTGCGGCCCTGGGGCAAGAGTGGCGCCCTGGCTTCCGGATTCGATGCCCTGGAAAATTATTACGAGACCCAGGGCCGCGAATGGGAACGCTATGCGCTGATCAAGATGCGCCCCATGGCCGGTGATCGGGACGCCGGCGAACGGCTCATGAAGCGCCTGCGGCCCTTCGTCTATCGGCGCTATGTGGATTACGGCGCTTTCGAATCCCTGCGCGAGATGAAGGGCATGATCGAGCGCGAGGTGCGGCGCAAGGGCATCCAGGCGGACGTCAAGCTGGGTCCGGGCGGCATCCGCGAAGTGGAATTCATTGTTCAGGCCTTCCAGCTGATTCGCGGTGGCCAGCAATCGGAGCTGCGCGAGCGCAATCTGTTGAAGGTGCTGCCGGTACTGGCGGACACCGGGCTGCTGCCGCCGGATGTGGGAGATGAACTGCGCGACGCCTATATCTTTCTGCGTGACGTGGAGCACCGCCTCCAGGCGGTGGCCGATCGCCAGACCCAGCGCCTGCCCGATGACGACACCGGCTGGCAGCGGCTTGCGTTCACCATGGGCTATGAACATCGCCGGGCCCTGGAACAGGACCTGGGTGGCCACCGCGACCGGGTGCGGTACCACTTCAGCCAGGTGGTCGCCGATCCGGAACGCGACAATGGTGAAACCGGCGGCGACAGCGAACTGCTGGATCTCTGGCTGGGCGAGCTGTCGCCCGAGGAGGGGCGGGCGCTGCTGGTCGGCATGGGCGTGGGTGACGAAGATGAGGTGCTGGCGCTTCTGGGCGAGTTCCGCGAGAGCAAGTCGGTGACGTCCATGCAGCGCATTGCCCGCGAGCGTCTGGACCGGCTCATGCCGTTGCTGCTGGAAGCGCTGGGCTATCAGGGCCAGGGGGTGGTGGCCTTGCAGCGGTTGCTGGACTTTCTGGAAGCCATTCTGCGCCGTTCCGCCTATATTGCCTTGTTGCTGGAAAACCCGGATGCGCTCACCCAGCTGGTCAAGCTCGTGGCCGCCAGTCCCTGGATCGCGGAGCGCCTGACGCATTATCCGGTACTGCTGGACGAGTTGCTGGATGTGCGCACCCTCTATTCTCCGCCCGGCCGCGGGGAACTCGACGACGAGTTGCGCCAGCAGATGGTGCGTCTGCCCGAGGACGATCTGGAGCAGCAAATGGAAGTGCTGCGCCACTTCAAGCAGGCGCATCTGTTGCGCGTGGCCGCCTCCGAGGTGACCGAGGTGCTGCCGCTGATGAAGGTGAGTGATTATCTCACCTGGCTGGCCGAATGCATTCTCAACGAAGTGGTGCGCCTGGCCTGGCAACCGCTGGTGGAAAAACACGGCCGTCCGGTGCGCGAGGACGGCCAGCACTGTGATCCGGATTTCATCGTGGCCGGCTACGGCAAACTGGGCGGTATCGAACTGGGGCACAACTCGGATCTGGACCTGGTTTTTCTCCACGATGCCGCGCTCAACGGCGTAACCGACGGCGACAAGAGCGTGGCCAATGAGC
>ENA-ORDC01002220-ORDC01002220.1-marine-metagenome-genome-assembly--contig:-NODE-2220-length-12255-cov-2.445393_pt1 | contig 12255 bp, 10 predicted proteins | sample MGYA00237783_ERZ508515 | MGnify/ENA primary metagenome ERZ508515 (study PRJEB26186, sample SAMN06268792) | marine metagenome | isolation source: Eden Landing Ponds, San Francisco, CA, USA | place...
GGCCCTCCCAGCCATCGCCGGTGGCGAACCGGTTCGCGTCGAGCCGATCGGCTATGGTGGCCAGGACGTCGGCGAGGACGAAAAGCGGGCCGTGCTCGACGTACTGGACCGGGACTACATTACCCGTGGCCCAGAGGTCGAGGCGTTCGAGGAAGACGTCGCAGAGTTCGTCGGGGCTGACCACGCCGTCGCGGTCACCTCGGGAACGGCGGCGCTCCACATCGCCGGCCTCGCGGCGGGCTTCGGTCCGGGCGACGAGGTGATCACGACCCCGTTCACGTTCGCCGCGACCGCCTTCGCCGCGAGCTACGCCGGCGCCGAACCGGTGTTCGCGGACGTGAAGTCGGATACCAGGAACCTCGATCCGGGCGCGGTCCGGGAACGGACGACGTCGGATACCGCCGGAATCGTGCCCGTTCACTACGCAGGACAGCCCTGCGACGTGGAGGCCATCCTCGAGATCGCCGACGAGCGCGATCTGACGGTCATCTGGGACGCGTGCCACGCGCTCGGGTCCTCGTGGCGGGGCAACCGGGTCGGCGCCGAACGCGACATGGCCGTGTTCAGCTTCCACCCGGTGAAGAACGTCACGACGGCAGAGGGGGGCATGGTCGTCACGGACGACGACGAATTAGCCGAGCGGCTCCGCTCGTTCAGGTCGTTTCGGATGAACTACGACGTACCCGGACACGAGGACGAGCCCTGGTACCAGGTGGTCGAGGGGCTCGGGTTCAACTACAACTTCACGGACATCCAAGCGGCGCTCGGTCGGGTGCAGCTCGACCGGATCGGCGAGTTCAAACGACGCCGCGATGCCATCGTCCGACGGTACGACGAGGCGTTCGGCGACCTCGAGGGGATACGCACGCCGGCCGTGAAGGACGACGTCGACCCGATGTGGCACCTCTACGCAGTCGAGATTCGAGAGGAGATGGGTTGCTCGCGGAAGGCGTTCGTCGAGGCCATGCACGCGGAGAACGTTCGGGTCCAGGTCCACTACGTTCCGTTACACCACCACCCCTTCTTCCAGGAAACCTATGGCGCGGACCCGGAACAGTTTCCCGTCGCGAACGACCTCTATCGCGGTATCGTCTCGCTCCCCCTCTTCCCCGCAATGAGCGAGGCCGATGTCGAAGACGTCGTGGAGGCGGTGCGGCGACTGCACGCGTACTACTCCTGACGTCCCCCCCGACGAAAGGACTTATACCACGCCCAGGCCTCCCGTAGTCCAGTGAAGCTCACGAAGGACACGATTGGGAAGTTCGTGGCCCTGGGCGGTACGTTCCGAACACACCAGGAAGAGACGGATCGAACCTACCGGTGGCCGGACCTGTGGGTCGTCCCGGCCGAGGGAATCGTCAACGAGGGCGAGGCGATCGAGTTACCCGAACGCGTCGAGCAGGTCAAGCCAGGTGCGGAACTGACCGCTGTGATCGCGGACGACCTGTGGCAAGCATCCGACGGGGAGGCCTGGAACGCGATCAAGGGGTTCACCGTCTCCAACGACGTTACCGCGGCGGGCGACTGGCCCGGCTGGTCGGATCCCGATCACGGGATGATAACCGGGGTGGGATACAAGCTGTTCCCGACGTTCTCCCCGATCCTCAGCACCTACGTCGACGTGGAACCCGTGGAGCACTACGCCGATCTAGAGGTCGAGGTGCGGGTGGACGACCGCGTCGCCGTCTCCGGGTCGACTGCGCAATTGGCCTTCGGGATCGGCGAACTCGTCTCCCACGCGAGCCACATCGTACCGTTGCGGGAGAACGACGTCGTTGCGCTCGGCGACCCAGGGAGACCGACGGAGGTACTGGACGATGCCTCGACGGTAACGTGCTACATCGAGAGCATTGGCGAACTTACGAACCCGGTCCGTCGACTGTAACATGCGAATCGGGGTTCGAGCGGACGGCGGAGCGGCCATCGGATACGGTCATCTGGTCCGGTCAAACGCTCTCGGCGAGGTGTTTCTCGAGCGGGGTCACGACGTTGCGTTCGCCTCGGCGACTCCGGACGCGGCCAGGGAGGTTTGTGACGGTCGTGTCCGCGTCGTTCCACTAGAGGGCGAGGACGACGGAGACGGGTTCGTTCGGTGGCTCACTGACGAGGCCATCGACGCGACCATCGTCGACCTCTACGGTATCGACACCGGATACCAAGGCCGTATACGGGATACGTCGTCGCGTTCGATCCTGATCAGTGACGACGACGAGGAGGCCGTCTGTGCCGATCTCGTCGTCAACGGAAACGTGTATGCAGACCGGCTCAACTACAGATGGGTCGACTCTAAGCCCCGGTTCTGTCTCGGAACCGACTTCCTCCTGCTACGCGAGGAGGTCCGGACCCTCGTTCGTCAATCCGGGCCGAAGGAAGGCCAACCGGGACGGGCAATCGTCACGATGGGGGGGAGTGACGTGCTCGGTCTGACGCCATCCGTGATGGACGCGTTCGCCGGCCTGGACATCGAGGTCGACGTCGTCGTCGGACCGGGATTCACGAACGAGGCCGAGATCCACCGGGCGGCAAACAGGCTTGGGGCACGATTCCACGTCTACGTGACGCCGGAGGACCTCCCGGGTCGAATGAGAGCGGCCGACCTGGCCGTCTGTGCGGCGGGCACGACGACGTACGAGCTACTCGCGCTAGGGACACCAGCAATCGTCGTTCCGGTCGTGGAGAACCAGCTCCCCATCGCCCAGAGGCTCAAGGAGCTGGGAGCAGTCCGAAGCGTCTCTCCTGGGGACCTCGAGTCGAACCTACCGGACGAGCTCCTTGAGCTCGTCGCCAGCAAGGACTCCAGAGAGCGGATGCGGACCACCGGTCAAGCCCTCGTCGACGGACGAGGCTGTGAGCGAGTCTACGACGCGATCACGGAGCTCGATACGGCGTAACCCTATCCGGAGAATTCGTAGAGAAGCCACTGGCCGTCCCGGCCCTGTTGGGTGAACCCGCATCCCTCGAACAACTTCTGGGATCGCTCGTTGTCCACGCGCACCTCTGCTAGGAGCGTCCGCCCGTCGGCGAACTCCCCACACACCCACTCCACGGCCGCTTTCGCGATACCCCGTCCCCAGCTCGCCTCCTCGCCGACGAGTACGCCAACGCTTCCCTCCTCGCCGAGTGAGACGGTCCCGATACGGCGGCCGCGATACAGGATGACGAAGTCGTGCCTTCCATCGGGGCGGTTCGCGAACCACTCCACGTGCTCGCTCCACTTCAGTGGGCCGTCCTGGTCCCGGAAGTGTCGGTAGATCCGTGGGTTCGACCGCCACGCGAGCAGGAGTTCGAGGTCCTCTACGCCGAGGGGGCGGAAACGGAGGTCGTGCTCATTCGTCGACATCGTCCCAGGTAATTCCCTCACTCTTATGGATGGTTCGAGTCGCTTTCCGTCCAACGAGGTCCTCGAAGTGCTTCGGGGCGAGGCCGCGTTCTTGTCGACCCGATCGGAGTACGGCGATGTTTTGCTTCGTGAGGCGTTCGCCTCGCTCGATGTGGGCGGTCGCGTGCACCGCCCGGCGGGCGACCGCGTGCAGCTCCGCCTCGACGTCAAGGACCTCCTTCCGACCGGATCCGAGTACTGATTCGGTGGCTCGAATTGCCCCGACCATCCGCTCTAATTCGTCCGGTTCCAGGGCGAATTGATGGTCGGGACCTTCGAGGGTCTTGTCCATGGTGAAGTGTTTCTCCACCACGCTCGCACCCAGCGCCACGGCGGCGGAAGGGGCGACGACGGGATCCGCCGTGTGGTCCGAGAGCCCGGTCGGCACGCCGAACTCATCCGCGAGCGTTTCGACGACGCGGACGTTGATCGAATCGAGGGGCGTTGGGTAGGCAGCCACGCACTGTAGGAGGGCGAACTCGGAACCCCCTGCCGTTCGGAGGACCGAGACAGATTCGGCGACCTCGGACAGGTCGTGTGCGCCGGTGGAGACGACCAGTGGCAGGTCCTTCCCCGCGAGGTAGCGAAGGAAAGGATGGTGGGTCATAGTGTAAGAGGCGACCTTGAACGCCGGCACGTAGGGCTCTAGTTCGTCCGCGGAGCGCTCGTCGAAGGGCGTGGACATGAACAGGACGTCGTTGTCATCGCAGTGCTCGTGGAGGGTCGGGATCCACTCATACGGCATCTCCATCTCGGAGACGATCTTGTAGATGCTCCGGTCGTCCGTGAGGTACTCCACCTCACCGCTGTCCTCGACGTAGAGCGAATCCGCACGAAACGTCTGGAACTTCACCGCGTCCGCACCCGCGTCCGCTGCTGCCTCCACGAGGGAGAGCGCCCGGTCAAGGTCACCGTTGTGGTTCGATCCAGCCTCGGCGATCACGAACGTCGAATTCCCGCCTATGTTCAGATCGCCAATACTGAATCCGCCCATGGGAGAGTCCGCTTCGGCAAGCGGAATAAATCTACTGACGGGGCTCGAATTCGAGCGTCGGGTGCTGACGACCAAAAGGCACAAGCCCGACTGCCGGGTGAGGGAGGTATGGACGGCGTCGGGAAGTCACTCTGTCTCGTTCCCGCCCGCGGCGGGTCGAAGCGCCTGGAACGAAAGAACGTCCTTCCGTTCCAGGGCAAACCCCTTATTGCACACACGATCACGGCCGCCCTCGACGCCGACGTTTTCGACCGCGTGTGCGTGTCGACGGAGGACGAAGAGATTGCGGCGGTTTCAGAGGAGTACGGTGCCGAGGTCCCATTCGAGCGGCCTGCAGAGTTGGCCACAGACACTGCCCAGGTCGTCGACGTCTGCGAACACGCGCTCGATTACTTCGAGGAACAGGGATCTGACGTCGACGTCCTCGCCGTACTACTCCCGACGACGCCACTCCGTGGTGCCGACGACCTCAGGGGTGCCGGGGAGACGTTCAAGGATGCCGATGACGCCGAGTTCCTCATGTGCACCACCGACTACGTGTTCTCACCGTTCGAGGCGCTCGAGGAGCGCGACGGGTCCCTCCATCGGTTCTGGGAGGAGGCGTCGTTCTACGCCGACCAGAGCCAGGATCGCCCCGACCTCGTCGTCGACAACGGCGCGGCGTACATCGTCGACGTAGATGCGTTCCGGCGCGAGCGCACGTTCTACGGAAGCACGCTCACCGGCTACCACATGCCACTCCAGCGGTCAATCGACGTCGACACGCACGCCGACTTCGAGCTAGCCGAGTGTCTCTACGAGCTCGAACACCACGGGGGCGAGCAGTGACCCGACTGCTGGTCGTCGGATACGGTTCGATCGGGTACCGCCACGCCGAGAACCTGCAGTCGTTCGACGATGTGGAAGTCCACGTCTGTGACCTCGATGCCAAACGGCTACCCGAGGACGGAGACGTGGAGACGTCGACCGACTTCGACCGGGCCCTGGATTGGGCTCCCGACGCCGTCCTGATCTGTACGCCACCGAACACGCACCTGAAGCTGGCACGGACCGCGGTAGCGGCAGGTGCCCACGTCTTCGTCGAGAAACCCCTGTCCCACTCACTCGACGGCATCGACGAGTTTGTAGAGGAAGCCGAACGCCTGGACCGGACAGTCCTGGTCGGGTGTAACATGCGGTTCCATCCGCCGGTGGTCAAGATACAGGAGTGGCTCGACGAGGGATTGATCGGGCAGGTACAGTTCGTCCGACTCCGGTACGGTAACTACCTCCCAAACTGGCGTCCGACCGACTACCGTGAGTCCTACAGCGCCGACCCGGAGCGCGGCGGTGGTATCATCCTCGACGCCATCCACGAACTGGACCTGGCCCGCGAGTGGGTCGAATCCCCCGACGGCGTCTACTGCGCGGCCGGGAGACTCGGTGACCTCGATATCGAGACCGAGGACACGGCAGAGATTCTGCTCGACGGCGATCGGCTGGCTTCGATTCACGTCGACTACCTGCGATTCGAGCGCGCGAGGACCTACGAACTCCTCGGGTCAGAGGGGATGATTCACTGGACGGCGCGGGGAAAGAACCCGGAGCAATCCACCGTCGAGCTTCACCGCCCCCAATCGGACACCAGGGAGGGGGTCGAGTACGAGTCGACACTGAACGAGATGTACGTCGCCGAGATGGAGCACTTCCTCGCCTGCGTTCGCGACGGTGACGAACCGCGGCTCGACGCCCGGGGTGGGCGCGACGTGCTGGAACTCGCGCTCCGTGCCAGGGAGTCGGCGCGGAGGCGTCGTCGACAGCCGCTCTGAATCCGATCCGACTAAACGGTCTACAAAACAGTAAAGTCCGCCCCCGGACCATCCACACAGAGGGCCATGGGAGAGGAAGTCCCGGAGAAGTACAGACGGTCACACCAGTTCAGCGAACGGGCCCAGCGGGTGATTCCCGCGGGGACCCAGACGTTCAGCAAAGCGCCGACGTCCTTCGCCGGCAACGCCACACCGTTGTACCTTGAACGGGGTTCTGGCTCCCACGTCTTCGACGTCGACGGGAACGAGTATATTGACTACATGCTGGGGTTGGGACCGGTGACCCTCGGATACGACAACCAGCGGGTCATCGCGGCGGCGGAAGAGCGGCTTCAGAACGGTCCGACGCTATCGTTACCCCACCCGGTGGAAGTCGAACTTTCCGAGCGGCTAGTCGACATCATTCCTGCGGCGGAGATGGTCCGGTTCGGGAAGAATGGGTCCGATGTCACGTCCGCCGCAGTTCGACTCGCCAGGGCCTACACCGGTCGGGAGAAGGTCGCGTTCAGTGGGTACCACGGCTGGCAGGACTGGTACGTCGCAGCGACGACGCGCGACCGCGGGGTCCCGGATTGCGTCAAGGAGCTCTCGATCAAGTTCCCGTTCGACGACCTCGACGCGCTCCAGACGGTGTTCGAAGAACACGGTGACGAAGTCGCCGCGGTCTTGATGGAACCCATGGGAACGGACCTCCCGGACCCGGACTATCTGGCGGCCGCCCGCGACATCGTCCACGAAAACGGAGCGCTGCTCGTGTTCGATGAGATGATCACTGGGTTCCGGGTCGCCCTCGGGGGCGCCCAAGAACACTTCGACGTAGTCCCCGACCTAGCGTGTTTCGGGAAGGGGATGGCGAACGGGTTCCCGCTGTCTGCCCTGGTCGGTCGGGCCGACGTGATGGAGCTGCTGGCGGACATCTTTTTCTCCTTTACCTTCGGGGGGGAGACGATGTCCCTCGCTGCGTCCCTGGAGACGATCGAGGTACTGGAGGATGAGGACGGCATCGGCCACATGTGGTCGCTCGGCCAGACGCTCGAGGCGGGCGTCAACGACCTCGTCGCCGAACACGGCCTCGTCGACCGAGTGTCGTGTAGCGGCCTCCCCCCATGGACAGGAATCGACTTCGAGGCGGAATCCGACGAAGAGCAGCTGGCGATGAAGAGCCTCTTCCAGCAGGAGGTCGCCGAACGTGGAATCCTGTTCAACGGGAACCAGTTCCTCTGTCTCGCGCATAGCCCGGCGGACATCGACGCGACGCTCCGTGCCTACGACGAAGCACTCGGCGTCCTGTCGTCGGCGATCGAGGACGGTGACGTCAGGGAGCGGCTGTCGGGGTCGATGATCCAGCCCGTGTTCAGCCGGCGTAATGCGGGTCGGGGTGAGGACATCTAGAACACTGAGTCCGTCCGAGTTGGGGACTATCGACGACGTCGGTAGGAGCGCTGCTAGATTACCGGTCGTACCGCGACACCAGCTGCCTGATCAGCCCCAGGTCGAGGCCATATCTGGACTCGATGCTCCTGATGATCATCAGCTCCTGCTTGCCGATGCCGCCGCCGAGGAAGATCGCCCCTGCGTAAATGACGGCGAAGCCGACCAGGAGCGAGCCGATGACGACCAGTGGCTCGTCCCGCACGTCGAAGACGAGGTAGACAAGCGTCACGACGGGCGTGATCAGCAGGAGCGGCCGGACCAGGCCCGGCGAGATCGGGGAGATGCCGGTCTCCGAGTACAGCATCGCGAGGAAGAGCACGTTCAACGTGATGTACATGGTTGCTGTCGAGATCGCGGCCCCCGCGATACCCATACGGGGTATCAGGACGAAGTTCAGGCAGACGTTCAAAACGGACGCGACGACGGTGCCATAGAGGATGAACCTGGTCCGTCCGACGGCCGTGAGGCTGCTCTGGGCGTGGCCGACGAGGACGCTGACGAAGAAGCCGACGGCGATGATGCGGAGCGCGAGGGATCCACCGACGTACTTCACCCCGAAGGTGAGCGAGATGGCCTCGTTCGGGAAGAAGAAGAACACGAGGAACGCCGGTACTGTCGCGAAGACGGCCCACTTCGTGATCGTCGAGTAAATGGAGGAGAACCCCTCGATGTCGCCCGAGTCGTGGAACTGAGAGAAGAGCGGGACCGCCAGGAACCCCAGCGACGACAGAAACACCGTCAGGAGCTGAGCCAGCGTGTAGGCGATGTTGTACACCCCGACGGACGCGGATGGGAGGAAGTAGCCGATCATGAACGTGTCCGCGTTTCCCATGAGAAACGAGATCGAACCGGCCACGACGAGCGGGAGCGAGAACCGGAGCTGGTCTGCGAACATCGGTGACCAGTCACCACCCTCGAAGAGCGGGGTGTACCGGGCGACGAAGTAAAGCGAGACGATGCCGCCGAGGACGAGCGGGAGGACGTAGACGAACGCGGTGCCGAGGAGCCCGAACCCGGCGATCGCAGCGGCCCCGATGAACAGGAGCCTGGATGTCGGTCGAAGGACGTTGTTGACGACGATTTTCGGGAGGACCTCGTTCACGGCTTGCGTCGCGCTGATGGAGAGTCGGACCGTGCCGGCAAACGGGATGACGAACGCGTACACCTGGAGGACGGGGACGAGTCGTGGCTCGGAGAAGATCCCGATCGCGATCGGACGTGCGAGCAGGAAGACGGCGGCCCCGGCCACCACCGTCGACGCGACGCCGAGATAGAACGACGACTTGAGCACGCCGACGGCCTCTGTGCCCGAGAATCGGGGGTAGTTCCGGGCGATACCCTCGTGAAGTCCGAGAATTGAGACGGCTCCGACGACGGTCACGACCGTCAGACCGAGGCTGATCACGCCGAAGTTACGGACGTCGACGTACTGGGCTAGGATTACTTTCCCGAAGAACGAGAGTACCAGTTCCAGGATCGTACCCGCGAACACGAGGACGCCGCTCTTCGCAAATCTACGGATTTCTGCGTCAACGTCCGCCATACGGTCCTTCAAATCCAAGAAGTAGGACAGACGGATAGGTTTTGTGAATGAGCCATTCAGGTATCAACCAGTATGGACAAAATACCAGACAACATATGACGACTGTTGTCGTCAAGGGGACAGTATCCGACGAACAGTTATTGGCCACATAGATAGAGACCAACCAGCAGGGACACCTAGAACACTACCTCCTACCATTTTCCTGATGGGGTTCGCCTTTTTGAATGTGTTGGGCGATTCTATCGGCGGAGCCACCAAGCCGAAATACACCGCTTTCGTTAAGTTCCTCTACCGAAATCCGCGTATTCAGCGCCCGCGTGAGGACTCCTTCGAGATCCTCAAGATTCTCCGGGCAATAAACGCCAGGAATACGCCTGGGGAGTTCTTGATCTGCAATCTGGTTTATACGCTGGGTCAATATCGACGGTGAACCAAGTACGACACTCTCAATAAATCCGGAGGATGCATCAGAGGCTGTCACTTGAGAGCTAAGGATAGCGTCAACTATATCCGAGTCGGTGACATAATGATCCCATCGGTTCTTCTTATAAAATGATATATCCTCCTGGGGGCGATGAAGCTTGATACCAAGAGTTAAACCATTGTCTTGGCAAATAGTAATAATCCTCTTAATAATGTCCCGGTAGACTTCAAGCTGCTGAGTTGAGAAAGAATGAGAATTGCTCAGAAAGATAAGATCGTTTGTAGGAACATCCGGACGCTCTTCCCGGCGTTGGATTAACACATCGAAAAATGGATTTCCAGCAGGTATAAACTCAATAGACTCAAGAGCCCGACTAGAGCAGAACCGCTCCGGTCGCCACCCGGGACCCCAGCTAAAGTAGGTGAGGGAAACCCCCATTGCCGGAATCCGTTCAGTCATGCTGATTTGTTGACCATGCTGGTATAGGTAAAGTCGGTGACCACTCACATTTTTGAGAATATATGGGGAGGGAGAATGGAAATGGCATGACTCGACATCGGATGATGCAGCGTCGAAGCCTGCGGATTTTGCGAGTTCAGTCAAGACAAGATTAAACACGATTGACTGTTTGCGAAGAGATTTAATCTCAAGATGCGTCGCCATCTGGCGAGTGATTCGCAATGCGCGATAGACGGATTGAGCCATCATTGTAATCGAAATAAATCCAAATATTTTGGAGTAGGGTACAATCCTCCAGGATGAGTTATCGAGCCCCTCACGTTCCATACGTCTTCGCGCGGGCTGGGTACACAGAATGGAGATTCTACCAGACATTTTCTTTCCCACAAGTAGAAGAGGATAAAATCGGTATGATGCAGAGGTCGTGACAACGAAGATGTTTCCGGAAGGCCTAGTTGTAGATCTACCCGCCACAGTATTCGATAGGTGTAGGAAGCGTTTCATGATTAGATAAGCGAAAAGGATAATGGGATAAAATGTAGACTTAATAAATGGCACCTCATCTTCTGCGTTAAGTTTTCTAGCTTCACTTTCAAGGATGTAAAAGCCGCGATATGCGGTGAACGAGATCGGGTCATCTTTTGTCATGTCCGAAACATTTTCAAAGGAGTAGATAGGACCGTCCCCAAACATCTTGGGACCGCTTTCGGATACTCCAGATTGTTCCTCTGGCATTCAAATGGTGATTGCGACGGGCCCAGTTAAAGGTTGTTTAATAATTGGATGATAATAGGGAACCAGATATTGCCTCGTTGAGAATAGCACTCAAACACTAAGAGCCCGTATTCTAACGCCTATTGATTTCGCGGAAGTAGTCTAGGTGGTCGATATCCGTTTCCAAAAGAACAAGCCGGGCACTCGAGCTAAAAACAGATCATGAATAATTAGCCAACACATGTAATACTCGCACCCTACCTCTATATCATATCAAAGGATCGTGTTTAGATGCTCGAAAACAGGTTGCTGAAGCTCTCTGCATAGCTAGACGTTGCTCTCCTTAGAAAAGTCCAAATAAGTGAAGCGGGGCGGTTGGGTTGTGCAAACCAAGATCGCCCGCTTCACTCGAAAAGTCGCGACCGTTGCCCAAAAAGCCGTCGTTGGCGAGCCAGCGCCAGCCATGAACAAAGGAGAACGTGGATACGCAAATTGGGTCATCGTCTCGATTCACGCCCTGCGAGAGTGCCTCGATCAACCGTATCGGCGGCTGATAGAGATCCCTTATGAGTTGCCTCGGATCGCCCAAATACTTAGATGGAGGCCATCGACGCTTCCACATTACTCGACCGTCTGCGCTCGGAAGCAAGAGCTCCAGATAGGAATTTGGAGACGGTTTCTCAGACATACAATTCGGTTCGGTTGTACGACCTCGGCGAGATCCAGGCGATTGACGCCAACGGCGTGGATCGAATTGCGGCCAGCCAGCACTACGCGAATCGGACAAAATACACGTTCAAGGCGGTCAAGACGACGGTCCTGGTTAAATGCTCGACTGGTGTGGTTCTGGATATACACTGCTCGATGACACAACTGCACGAGTCGCAGGTCGGCTGGCAACTGCTCAGGCGGAACCCCGACACCCTATCAATCCTCACAGCAGACAAGGGCTACGATTGGTGGTTACTCCGAAACAAACTGCGTTTTGAGAGCGTGAAACCGCTGATTCGGGCCAGAGAATTTGGTTGGGCGGGCATGGCCGAGAATGTGTTGATGGATGATAGGACGCACCATTAGCGGTCGAACGTCAAGTCCGTATTTTTGCGCTCCGACAGTGATTCGGCGGGACGCTTCGCGAGAGAATCTGGTTTGGTCAGTTCCGCGAGCTGGTCCTGAAATCTGCCGTCAAAAACGTCGAACTTAGCGTCACGGCCCCAAACCCGTGATTTCAGGCTTCAAAACATGGCCATGTCAAATTTAACCACACTATTATGTTGATATGAACAGACCAGTATAGTTCATAAAGGCTCAATTAAACACCCTAGCATGCGTCTAGGTAGACCGATAGGACTAGTCGAACGAAGCGGGAGAGTGAAGTTGTGTGGAAGACACTCTTCCGCTTCATCAAGCAAGTTGCCTCGCTCGCTCAAAAGCATTCTGCTGCCGGCCTATCGAAAGTCAGTTATCCGTTATGATACGGGTTTTCCGGCTGGAAACAAG
>ENA-ORDC01002223-ORDC01002223.1-marine-metagenome-genome-assembly--contig:-NODE-2223-length-12237-cov-2.548684_pt1 | contig 12237 bp, 8 predicted proteins | sample MGYA00237783_ERZ508515 | MGnify/ENA primary metagenome ERZ508515 (study PRJEB26186, sample SAMN06268792) | marine metagenome | isolation source: Eden Landing Ponds, San Francisco, CA, USA | place...
AACATGGTTCACCTTCCTCCCATACGAGGTTGTCTGCCGGCATAAATACCACCGCCGATCAGCAGCAGGGCCATGCCGGCCATGATCCAGGGCAACAGCACGCGGCCGCCCTCGGCAGAGGACTGTTGTGTGTCGGATTCGGATTGCCGGGATTGTTTTTGTTGTTTCGCCTGTTGGCGCGCGTCCCGTTTTGATGCCGACGCATCCGGCTTTTGTTGGTCCTTTTGTTTTGCGGTCTGCTCCTGAACCTCGATCTCGGCCACTGTGGATGGATCCGTCTCGCGCTGCTTTTGCGCTCGGGGTTGCGCACGCGCCAGTACCTGTTCGAACTGCTTGCGCAGTTCGGCGTCGTCCAGCTTCCTTGCCACCCAGTCCATGGTGGGATGATCCGGTTGTGTATGACCGCCGCCGGGCAGACCGTGCTCCACCACCAGCTGGGCGAATTCCGTGGCCTGTTTACGGATCACCTGATTACTGGCGTCCCAGTAGTCGCGATGCGCGGCCACCAGGGTGACCGCCTGCATATGGGTTTTCACATGAACGTTGGCATCCTTTTCCAGGAACTTGTCCAGGCCGATACCGTGCTTGTCCCGGAAATAGACCTGATAGACATCATCCCAGACCCAGGACTTCACCACCTCGGGATTGGTGACCTGCCAGCCCCAGAGGTTGTCCAGAAAATCGGAACTCATCTCGCGCGCGCCGGAATAACCGCGATCCATCAGTGGCTTGAGCCATTGCGGATTCAGATTCTGACCACGCAGCTCGCCCAGCAGGGCACGCGATAACGATTCCACCGACGGATTGTCCGGGTCCGCATGCATGAGAACGCGGTTGTCCGGTGCCTGACCCGAGACCTGTTCCACCGCCATGGACAGCCCGCCCTGGAAGTCGAAGCCGTCATTGTTGTCCAGCAGGCCGTAGACATGACTCGCCCGGCCCAGATAGGTCCGGCCCACATCTTCGAGTCGTTGTGCAAAGGCATCATGGGCCGGCTGGCCCTGTACCGTCTTGCCGTAGGCGTGCCCCATCCGGCGTTGATAGACATCGCTCAGTTCGCCGCGCTTTTGCCAGGCGCCGGAACGAGCCGCAAGCCGGTTGACACCCGCGCCATAGGAGCCGGGCGCTGCCCCGAATACGCGCAGTGCGGCATCGGTTCCGGCGTCTTCGGGGGAACGGCCTTGTTCCAGCAAGGCCTTGGTGTCTTTCACCCAACGCGCCGCGACATCGTTTTGGGCCAGTGCTTCGTTGCCCGGATCGCGCATGCTGTCCGGCAGGGCGTCCAGAGCCGCACGCAGGGCCCCGGCGAGTTGCGGATGTTTTGCCCGGATCCTTTGGGTGGACCCGTCCAGTGCCAGCCGTACCGCCTGATCCAGCCATTCCAGTTGTTGTCCATAAAGATCGCGGAACAAACCGGAGGTGGTGAACAACGCATCCCGCCGCCGGCGGTCGTCCAGGGGCATGCGTTCCAGCCCTTTGACGATGCCGCGCGAGTTCCACACCGGTTTGATGCCCAACATGTTGAGTCCGAAGGCGACCATGACGCCTTCGTCACGCACGGCGTCCGAGGCCCAGAGCACAATGGCCTCGCTGCCTTGTGCGCGTTCATCTCCGGATGCACGTGCCTCGCTTGCCAGTTCCTGCCCCACGGACCAGGCCACGCGCGTGGGCACCAGATCGCCTGATATGGCATGGAAGTTTCGGCCCGTGGGTAGCACGGCCGGGGTACGGACTGGATCATTGCCTTTGCCTGGCGGCACGAAACGACCGTTCAGCGCGGCCAGGAAGTTGTTCATTTCGTTTTGTGGCGATTGCTTGAGTTGCTTGCGCCACGGCGGTTCCACTTCGCCGTGCCCGGCCATGGAATCCAGCATGGTGTTCACGGCTTCCTGGTCCCAGTCCTGACCGAAAACATGCAGACCAATGGGCATGAAGCGTTCCTGCATATGGGTTACGTAGTGACCCACTTCGTGCACCAGCAGCTCATCATCGACGTCGGTGAGCTCAGCCGAGGCGTCTTTCTGATCTTTCAACTCCGCCCGCGTGGGTGGTTCGGAAACTTGTTTTTCTTCTTCTCCGGCGTCTTCTTCCTCGCCTTCGTGTTCGAGCTCGTCCCGGATTTCGGACACCAGATTCAGTTCGCGAATGCGTTTGCGCAGCCGTTCCACGGCACGTTTGCGCGTGGCGGCATCGGGATCATTGGCGGATTCCCAGGTTTCCACCAGCTGCCGCAGTTCCAGCAGTTCATCATAAAGCTTGGTGGTTTCCAGCGGCGGTGTCAGGTGATTGACCATTACACCCAGCGCCCGGCGTTTGGCCTGGATACCTTCGCCCACGCCGTCGACGATATAGGGATAAATCAGCGGCAGGGATCCGCCCAGCAGATCCGGATAGTCGCTCGACGTCAGTCCGGCGCGCCGGTGGGGGAGAAATTCGCGCGTTGAGTGCCGGCCCACGTAAACCAGGGCATCCGCCTTGAATTGCTCGCGCAGCCAGTAATAGAAACCGGTGTAGTGATGCGTGGGCGGAAAGGTGGTGTTGGCGTGCAACAACTCTTCATGCTTTTGCCAGCCGCGCGGGGGCTGCGGTCCGATGAAGATGTTGCCGAAACGCAGCCCCGGGAAAAGCATCTTGTCGTTTTGAACCATGACGCGGCCCGGTGGTTCGCCCCAGCCGGACAGTCCGGGCACGCCGGTGCGGATGAGCGCATCGCGCAGCTTGCCCAGTTCCTTATCGGTTTCCTGGCCGGCCAGGCGCTGTTGCCAGCCCTGTTGATATTGATCCAGCAGATTCAGCGCGCGCGCCTTCGCCTTGTGGTCCACTTCTTCCAGCATGTGGCGCAGATCGCGAATACCGCGTTCCAGGGCTTGTTCCGCGAGTGCTTTCTGATCCTCGCTGAGCGCCTTTTGCATCCGCGCATGCAGATAGCCCACCGGGCCGTGTTGCAGTTCGGCTTGAACCGTCGCGGGCAGTTGGTCGAAGTAGCTCTTGTATTCCGTCTTCGATAACGCCGGAACCTTGCCCTGGAGTTTCTTCAGTTCGGCCCGGTGTTGCGGCAGATAGACGCCCTGTTTCTGGATCTGTTGCAGCAATGCTTTCGGCGAATCCGGCAACGACCCGGTCTTGTAGCCGGACTTTTTCAGATTGGTGAGCATGTGGTGGAGTGATGCCGGCACATCCAGTCCATCGGCACCCACATTGTGGCGACCGGGTGGATGGTTGTAATAAATCAGCGCCAGACGTTTGTCACTGTTATCCATGTCCTGGAGTCGGTGCCAGCGCTGCATGCGGTCGGCGAGGGCGGTGACCCGATCGTCGACCGGCCGGGTCAGGCGCAGGCGCACGCCGGTGCGTTTATCGATCCGGGGCGGTTCCGCCACCGACAGCACCAGAGGTTGGCTGATGCCCTGAAGTTCAGGCATGGCGAGCTTGTAATGCACGTCGTCGGCGGGAATGCCGTCGGTGGACCGGCGCCATTGCGCTTCGGTCCGTTCCGCCATACGGATGCCCTTGATGACGGGCACATCGAGTTTTTTGAAAGCCGAAGTAGCTTTTTGGCGACCGTCCCCGCCGCCCACAGTGAAATCCTGGAGGCTGACGACGCCGGCCAGTTTGGCCGGCGTTGCACTGGCGGCCAGTTTCTTGACGGCCTGGACACTGGCACCGCCCCAGCGGGCCAGGACGGCAAAGCATTGCAGATCGCGCTCTTCCAGCGCCTTGCAGGCGGCGTCGAGCAGCGCCTTCTTGCCGGGCTGATCGCCGGAGTCCAGATCCAGCAGGGCCACGGCCGGCCCTTCCTTCAGGTCCATTTCCCAGGCCTCGGCATAAGACGTGCCGGCCTGGTAATATCGAATGGTGGCGCGTGGTTGTGGTTCTCCGGCCTCGATTTCGATGCCGGAACGCTGGAGCAGCCAGCGGAAGAGGTTCGCCAGATGTTGCGGCGTCCGGCCCTGATAATAGGCCTCGCCGGTCAGCCATGCGCTTTGTTCGGGAAAGCGTTGGCGCAGTTCGTCGAGCAGCCGGCGCGGATTCTGCCCGGGGTCCGGGTTGGCCGTGAGCTGATGCACCTGGTCATCAGAGAGCTGGGCCAGAACCCTTTTGCCATTGAACCGGGACAGGCGGGTGATGCGCCGATCACTATGGATGGCCAGGATGGGGGCGTCGCTTTTCGGCGGTTTTGTGCGCAGCAGACGCGCCAGCCGTCCGACTTGATCGCCGAATACCCCGGTCAGAAAGACCGCGTCGGCGTCCGCCCACAGGTTCGCCACTTCCGCGTCCGACAGCTGTGCCAGCTGCCCGGGTGTGCGCAATCGGATTTCGTGCTCCGGTGTATCGTCCAGCAAAACCCGGGCGCCGGCGGCCACGGAGGCCGCCGAACGCTCCGACACAATGCCCGCCACCGTGGCTGCTGGGGCCACGGGGCTGGCTAGTAGCAGCGATACGAACAGCAGAGCTCGGCGCATCAACGGTTGCCGTACTGAATACTCAGATTCGCGGCCCGGCCCGCGTTGAGATAGGCATATTCGCTGGGATCGAACGTGCTGGGTTCCTTGTAGGCCGTCGTGTAGCGCTTATCCAGAGCGTTTTTCACGTTGACGCCGAGGGACCATTTGCCTGGCAAGTCCCAGCCCGCGCGCAGGTGCAACAGACCGAAGCCTGGGAGTTTGCGTTCATTGGCTGCATCGTTATAACGCTCACTCTGGAAAACGCCGGATGCACCCAGACTCAAGCGGTCAAAGTAGCGATCAATTTCCAGCCGTCCGCTGTGGCGCGCGCGTCGCCGAAGAACGTTGTCTGTTTCCTTGTTGCGCGGGTCCTGGCTGCTCACTGACGCGGTGATCTTCCAGTGTTCGTTCTCCCAGCCAGAGGCCAGTTCGGCGCCGCGGATGCGCGCTTCGTTCACATTGAACGGCGCGAAGGCGCCGCCGCGGAATTCAGTGGCGATGAGGTCTTCCACATCGGTCTGGAAGGCGACGAGATCCCAGAACCATTGCTGGTATTGGCCGCGCAAGCCGAGTTCACCCGTGGCTGAACTTTCCGGGTCCAGATCCTCGTTGCCGAAGCCAGGGAAATACAGATCATTGAAAGTGGGTGCCCGGAAGGCGGTGCCGTAACTGGCTCGCAGACGATGATTGGGATCCAGTTCATAGCCCAAGGCCACGGAGCCGGTGGTTTCATTTCCAAAGGCGTCGTTGTCGTCATAGCGTCCGCTCGCCTGAATATCCAGAGCGCCCAGGTTGAACAACATTTGCAGAAAGCCGGCCGCATTATCCCGTTCGGTTTCCTCGAAATCCGAGGTGCTGTCCACTTCGTCGCGGCGCAGATCCGCACCGGCCACGATTTCGTGATCACCGATCATCATGACGTTGCGCCAGTTCGCCATGCGGGACTGGGTGTCAAATACACTGGGGGCTCCTCCCCGGAAGTTGGTGCTTTCGTCGCGGGCTTCGCTGACCTGAAGATGGGTATCCCACCACGAGGTTATGGGCAGTCTTGCGCGGGCGGCGCTGGTCTGGATCAGGTAATTCGTGCGTCCCCCAATGAATTCCGTGGTGCCGTCTGCGCGCAGTCCGTTGATGCCCAGTTTGGCACCGTTGTCGAATTCATGGCTGAGTCCGCCCTTGGCGGCGGTGTTGTCATAACCCAGATCCTCACCATCTTCGCGCAGTTCGGTGCCGCCCGTGAAGGCGGTGCCGAGCGCGGCCCGCGAGACGCCGTAGGTGTCGCCGAGCGTGCCGAACAGCGGCGGGAAGGCGTAGCGTAGGAACTTCCCGAGAAACCAGACCAGCGACGTCGCGACCAGCGCGTCGAAGCGAGCGAGCCGCCTCAGCGCAGCCATCGGAGCCCTCCCGAGCGGGGTCGCGGCCCCGCCGCTGTCGGCCGTCGAACGCGAGCGACCCCGGTCGTCGACCTCATCTCGTTGTGGGTGAAGGCGCCGTCACCGGCAAATGCGTCCCGGTTTCGGCGAGTCCCTCGGCGACGGGCCGGGGCCGGCCGGACGGTCGCGGGTCAACAGGTCCAAGTCCGTCAGGGCGATAGCTGGGGTCGTGCGCGACGATACCGACGACTCCGAGGAGCCACTGGGTGACGACATCGTCCCGTCGGCGACCGACGACCGACCGCCGTCGGAAGCGGTCGACGACACGCCGACGATCACCTGCTCGCGCTGCGACCGCGAGTGGGACCTGGCCTACGAACTCGACGAGATGGGCGTCGGCAATCAGGCCGTCGAACAGTTCGCGCTCGACCACCGCCGGCACACCGGCCACTTCCCCGACGACGTCGGCACCTGGCGGGCGTCCTGTCGGAACTGCCCCGAGCGGTCCGAACACCTGCGCGGACACGCCGCCGAGCGGTGGGCGAAGACCCACGCCCGCCACACTGGCCACGCCGTCGAACTGCGCGGCGCCGAGGACGGGGAGCCGTCGCTGGTCGAGGCGCCGTCCGAAAGCTGAGAAAGCACGACCCGCGAGTTACTCGTCGTCGTCTTCGGTGGTCGTCTTGTCGACGTCCAGCTCGTCGAAGTAGATCTCCGCGCCGTCGCTGCTAAATTTTACTGCGTCGGGTTTCCTCGTGTACCCGGGCGTTCACGGCGCTTCGCGCCGTTCACACCGGGGCACACTGCGGGAACCGCTCCGTGCAAAATTTAGTATAAAACGGCCGAGCGCTCACGCCGTTCGCGCTCACTCGTCGTCGTCTTCGGTGGTCGTCTTGTCGACGTCCAGCTCGTCGAAGTAGATCTCCGCGCCGTCCTGAGCGACCTTCTCGGCGAGGACGGCGCATTTGACGCGCATCGGCGAGATGTCGACGCCGAGCATGTCGGTGATGTCGTCGCGGTCCATCGCCTCTAACTCCTCGACGGAGGTGCCGACGAGCTGCTCGGAGAGCATGCTCGCGGAAGCCTGGGAGATGGCACAGCCGTCGCCGCGGAAGGCCACCTGCTCGATGGTGTCCTCGTCGTCGTCGAGGACGACGTCCATCTCGATGGTGTCGCCGCACATCGGGTTCTCGCCGACGTGGGTGTACGTCGCCTCCTCGAGTTCCCCGTAGTTGCGCGGGTTCTTGTAGTGGTCGAGGATCTGCTGTCGGTACATGTCCGAGCCGCCGATACCCATTGGTAAACGGGCATATGCTCCCTCCCGGCAAAAGGGTTCCGCGCCACCGGTTCGCACGCACGCAACTGCCCGGCGGCGCCAGCGGCCGACGGCGGGAGTCGAGTTCTTTCAGTCCGTGAACCTACACCGAAGATTATTACTCATGGTGCCAGAAGTAGTGGGCAGGGCACAGGGCCATGTTTGACCGAGTCAACGATATATCTGAGCGGCTCTCGGGCGAGTCGGGGTCAGGGGACGCCGACCCGGGGGAGATACGCGACCTGCTGGACGACGGCGAGGAGCTGGCGCACGTCCTCGCCAACAGCGGCACCATCGAACACACCGAGGACGGCCGGACGACGACCATCGAGGCCGGCGGCAGCGCCAGCGCGTTCATGCTGGTGACCGACGAGCGGGTCCTGTTCGTCCTCGGCGACCAGCCGGGGGCCACAGAGATCGAGTTCTCGCTGCGGTCGATCCGGTCGAGCCACGTCCGAAAGGGGATTTTAAACACCAAGCTAGAGGTGAACACACCGGACGAGAGCGTCCTGTTCGACCCCGACGAGGGCGACGTCGAGGCCGCCGAGGAGTTCATCGACCGCGTCGGCTCGGCATGGGCCAACGCCTCGGCCGCGCTCTCGAAGGCCCGCGGCACCATCGAGGAGTTCGAGGCGGCCTGTCGCTCCGGCGGCGACGCCAACGAGCGGGCGCTCTCGGCCCAGTCGCAGTTCTCGCAGGCCCGCCGGGAGGCCACCCGCTACGACGAGGTTCCCGAACAGAAGATCCGCGCCGAGATAAACGAGGTTGCGACCGAACTCGACCGGACGCGCGTGAGCGCCCGCCTCGACCGCGTCGAGACCGAACTCGACGCGATGGACGAGGCGATGGCCGACGACCGCTTCGGTGACGCCGCCGAGGCCTACGCCGCGGCCGCCGAGACCGTCGAGGCGGCCCGCGAAGCGATGGACGAGGTCGACGACCCGCCCGCCGACGCGCCCGAGCGCTTCGACGACCTCGAACCCCGCGTCGAGGCGGCCGGCGAACGGTTCTTAGACGAGGGCGTGGCCGACTGCGAGACCGCGCTGTCGGCCGCCGAGGCGACCGAGGCCGTCGAGGCCTGGGACCAGGCTCGCGAACGCTACGACGCCGCGGTCGCGGCCGGCTGGAACGGCCACGCCCCCGTCGGCGAGGAGGCCATCGAGTTCCAGCTCGCCTGGGTGTCGGCGGGGCTGCTCGACGCCATCTCCGAGCGGGCCGACGCGCTCGAATCCGAGGGCGACGACCGCGAGGGCGACGACGCCACCGAGTACTACGAGGACGCCGAGGAGTGGTACGAGCGCGCCCGCGACGTGGCCGCCGAGCGTCCCCACCACTCGGCGGAGAGGTACGACCACGCTCTAGAGCGGTTGGAGGGCAAGCGCCTGGAGAGCGCCGGCTGGGAGTTCGGCGCGAGCTAAATAATACCCGACGCGTCTCGCGGCCCTGACGCCTCTGTGACCGCCACGCGAGCCGCGTCTGCGGCCGGCCAGGAATCTCCGCAGTCGGAGGTCGTCGAGTCGCCCCGGGCGAACAGCTGGCGGGCCTCGTCTGAGGCGTCGATCAGCTTGTGCGACCATCTGTTTCCCGACCGGGTTTCCTCGGCGCGCGAAGCGCGCCTGCGGGGAACCCGACCGGCAAAAACATGGGTGAAAAAAGGCCGGACGACTCGCTCACTCCGTTCACTCGCGTCCGGTGAACCGGCGCCTTCGGCGCCGGACGATGCGCTACCCGGATGTTCAGTTCGCACACGGACTGTGCAGTGTATTCGATCAATTCTGCGGTGAACACAATCAGCTTGAGACCTGCTTTATAGCACCTTCGTAGCCGGCACGACCCGCTATCTCACGACGAGAAACACCGCACTGGGTCCTTTGTCGGCTCCCGTCGACTGTCGAGGTATGCAGGATGGATTCGACCGCTGTGGCGTCGGTATCCGCGGCGTCGCGATGGCGATCGATTCGTTCGTCTGGCTGGCCGCGGTGTTCGTCGCGGGGTTCGCGGTGGCCGTCCCGACAGACCAGGTCGTGGTCTCCGGAGGGAGCGTCTCGACGGATCTGACGGGCGGGCCCGCGGCCGCCGCGCTGGGGCTGTGGCTCGCGCTCGCGATCGGCTACCACACGCTTCTGGAGTGGCGCTACGGCCGGACGATCGGGAAGGCGCTCGTGAGCATCCGCGTCGTCAGCGACGACGGCACGCCGCCGTCGCTGTCGTCGGCGCTCGTTCGCAACGTCGCCCGGCTGGTCGACTGGCTGCCGCTGTTGTACGCCGTCGGCATCGTCGCGGTCCTCGTCTCCGACTCCTCGGGCCGGATCGGCGACCGACTGGGCGGGACAGCGGTCGTCCGGCCGTGAGGACCCCCTGGCTCGGCACGGCCCACGCCCGCCCTCGGCGACGGACAGAGGCGAGACACCACCGCGTTCATTACGTGCGGCGGGGTAGAGGGGCCTAACTTCCGATGGCGCTGTTCGGCACGGTCGCGGCCGTCGCGCTCGATGTCGGTGCAGTTGCGGCCCTCGGCTGGACGACCTGGAGCGCCGCCCAGTCCCGGGACCGGCCCAGCGCCCGGCCGTTCGTCGCGCTGCTGGCCGGGCTGACGCTCTGGGCGGTCTGTCAGGCGGCGACGGAGGCCCCTCCGGTGTCGACGGTTCCCGGGCTGTCGACGGCGGTTAGCTTCACGCAGCTCGGACTCGTACTGTTCCTGCCGGGCGTCTGGACGGTCTACGTCCTCAGCTTCACCGGCCGCGGGACGGGCCTGACCAGGCGGCGGGTCGCCATGTTCGTCGGCATCGCGCTCCCGCTCGTGGGCGCGGCCGTCGCGCTCGCGGTCGGCGTCGCCGAGGGGAGCCCCTCGGACCCCAGGATCGAGGGGTTCGTCGCCTTCCTGCTCGGGACGGAGCTGCTGTATCTCCTCGCGCTGATCACGTACGCGGCGTACCTGCTCGTCGGGCTCGCGCGCAGCCACGACCGCGTCTCGACGCTCGCTATCGCGGTCCTGATCGCCGCCGTCTCGGCGCCGTACCTCGGCGGTGCGTCCGGCGTCGAGGGCGTCGCGGACGGCGTCACGGTCGGACTGCTGGTCTCCGGCGGGCTCTTCGCCGCGGCGCTCCGGCGCTACCCGGTGACGTCCGGCTTCCCGAAGGCCGACTACGTCGCGCGAACGCGCGTCGTCGAGGCGCTGCAGGAGGCAGTGCTCGTCCTCGACTGGGACGGGCACGTCCTCGACGCCAACGCCGCGGCGGCGGATCTGTTCGACCGCTCGGCGCCGTCGATGGTCGGCGAGCCGGTCGGGGCCGTCGCCGACGGGCTGGCCGGCGTCGACCTCTCGGCGGGGTCGACCGGCGCGGTTACGCTCGCGACGACCGCCGGGCGTCGCCAATTCCAGTTCAGCGTCTCCGCGGTCGACGGCACGGGCGGGGGTGACCCGGTCGCTCGCGCGGTCGTCCTCCGGGACGTGACCGACCGGCGGACCCGCGAGCAGCGCCTCGCGGTCCTCAACCGCGTCCTCCGGCACAACGTCCGCAACGAACTCGACGTCGTCCTCGCCTATGCCGACCGGGTCGACGACGAGGAGGTACGCGCCGGGATCCGCGACAGCGCGACCGACCTGGTCGACCTCGGGGACCGCGCCCGGGAGGCCGAACAACTCATGACGGCCGCGACCGGCTCGCCCGAGCCCGTCGACCTCGCCGAGGCCGCCCGTACCGTCGTCGACCGACACCGCCCGTCGGACGCCGAGGGCGACCTCACCCTCGACTGCCCCGACAGCCTGGTCGTCGCGTCCCACCGGCAGGTCGTCGAGGCGGTCCTCTCGGAGCTGGTCGACAACGCGCTCACTCACGCCGGCGACGCCCCGACGGTCGAGGTCAGGGTCCGACAAGGCGCCGACGCCGCCGAGATCACCGTCGCCGACGACGGCTCGGGGATCCCCGAACGGGAGCGCCACGTCGTCGACGATGGCGCGGAGACGCAGCTCGAACACGGTCGCGGCCTGGGCCTGTGGTTCGTCAACTGGGCCGTGACGCAGCTGGGCGGTGACCTCGCGTTCGGCGACGGCTCCGAGGGCGCTACCGTGACCGTCCGCCTGTTCAGCCGCGGCGACCCGTCGACTCCGGCGTCCACCGGGGCGCAGACCGGACGCGGGACTCGGGGGAGCTAGCGTCCCAACCGGCGTCACTCGACGGGACGACGGGGGCTCTCGACCGCCGGGTCGGTAGACGATTCGCCGTCGAGTCGCGGCGGGTGACGGTATTCGAGAACGCTCGCGGTCGACAGCGGCCGGCGCATCCTGAGCGTGGTGGACCCGCGGTTCAACCCGTCGCCCCCGTATCGCTCGACCTCCTCGAAGCCGAGCTTCTCGTAGAGGCGGACCGCCGCGTGGTTGCTCGGCTCGACGAGCAGCGTCAGCGCCGTTCGGTCGGCCACTGCCGCCGTCACGAGGACGTGCTTGCTCACCTCGGTCCCGATCCCCCTGTTCTGGTAGTCCTGATGGACGAACACGGCGAACTCGGGCTCGTCGTCGTCGGTGGGCGTGTACAGCGCGTGGCCGACGATGCTGTCGCCGTCGACGACGACGAAGTTACAGCCGTCGGTCACGAGGTCGTCGACCCACGACTCGATCCGCGAGCGCTTTCGCGGCGGGACGCCCTGGGCCCGCTCGCCGGGCGCGAAGTCGTCGTACACCTCGACGAGCGCCTCTGTATCCGCCTGACGGACCGGGCGGACGACCCAGGAGGCGCCCTCGCGGTCGACGAACCGCGGGCACCGCGGCGGACAGTGGACGCTCCCCTCACACTCGGCGGGAACCCAGTAGTCGCGATCTCGGTCGTGGTCGGTCATACCGGTGAGTTGCGCCCCCACGGGGTTAAGAGCGGAACCGCGCTCTCAGTCGCTGGGAACCCGGCGGCCGGCCGCGCAGCGCGCTGGACCCGGGCTGCGAGCGCCGTTCTCGACACCCGTCGGACCCCCGTCGCGCTCACCGCGGTCGGGGCCGTCGGGAGAAGATATATATCTGACTAACCGATTAGTCAGAACGTGAGCGGATCCATTTCACGCAAACGGCCGTGGCTCGCCGCGCTGCTGGGCGCAGCCCCACATCAGGTCGTCG